>JAESGW010000510.1_pt1 | contig 32085 bp, 28 predicted proteins | sample 9269791 | NCBI WGS metagenome assembly JAESGW01 (sample SAMN16773120, study PRJNA677053) | algae metagenome | isolation source: Aphanocapsa lilacina HA4352-LM1 and co-occurring heterotrophs from near cave... | place: USA: Maniniholo cave, near Haena, Kauai, HI | collected 2009-07-28
CCGGCGAGCGCCTCCTCGGCCGTGAGGCCGGGGACCACGACGTCCTCGCGGAACACGTTGGTCAGCGGGATCGCGTGCGACGTGGGCGGCACGTCGTCCCCGGCGACACCGGTGATGGAGGCGACGGAGTCGAGGATGACGCTCAGCTGGGGCGCCAGGTGGTCGAGCTCGGCGTCGGAGAGGTCGATGCGGGCGAGCGTGGCCAGGTGGGCCACCTCGTCGCGGGTGATCTCGGGCATGCGGGCAATCCTAGGTCCACGCCACGCGGGGCCCTGACGCCGGTCGGGACCCGGTCGGGAGCGGGTCCCGCGCCCGGCGCCCTCAGCAGCTCGAGCGCTTCTCCGCGCTCTTGCAGGTGTCGTTGCCGCCGCGACCGCGCGCGATGTCGAAGCCGTTGCCGCCCTCGAGGCGGTCGGGCTGGCGGGAGCCGGTCATCACGTCGGCGCCGCCGCGGCCGTAGATCATCGCGCGGTAGTCGGGGTGCGCGGTGATGACCTCGGACTCGTTGCTGCCCTTGAAGATCGAGAGGGCACGAGCCGGGAGGACGATGTCGCTGAACCCGTTGATCTTGCCCTCGAGCGTGTAGGGCTGCAGGTCGCGGATGGTGGACTTCTTCTGCTGGTCGATGCGCACGGTCGGCTTGGCCAGCGGGTTGCCGTTGGGCAGCAGGCGGAGCTTGTCCTGCCCGCCGTGTCCCTTGGCGACGAAGCCGGACTCGAGCGGGATCGGGAAGATCACGGTGTCGACGCCGCTCCCGCCGCGGAAGCTCTGGTGGCTCTCCGACGTCGAGGTGAGCACGTCGCTGCCGCTGCCGCCGACGAAGGAGTCGATGCCGACGGACCCGGTGATGGTGTCGTCGCCGGCGTCACCGTAGAGGCGGTCGTTGCCCGCCACGCCGGGGTTGTCCCCCACGATGACGTCGTCGCCGCCCTGGCCGTAGAGCAGGTCGTCGCCCCCGCGGCCGTGGATCACGTCCTCGGAGTTGGTGCCCTTGATCATGTCGCCCTGCGGCGAGCCGATCACCCGGATCCCCTGGCTGTAGCCGCTGACGGTGTCGGTGCCGTCGGCGGTGATCACCGACGTCGCCGCGGCCCGGAAGTCCACGACCACGGCTGCGGGCGCGTCGGCGTAGGACAGCCCGTCCACCACCACGTTGGTCCCCTCGGTCGCGGGGCGCGGGTCGACGCCGAGGTCGATCGTGTCGTCGCCGGCTCCTCCGGAGATGGTGTCGCCCTTCTTCACCACCCGACCGAACTGGTCGATCCGGACCAGGTCGGCGTCGCCGTAGAGCCGGTCGTTCCCGTCTCCGCCGAGGATGGAGTCGGCGCCGTCGCCGCCGCAGATCACGTCGTTGCCGCCGTCGCCGCGGATGGTGTCGTTGCCGCCTCGGGCAACGATGACGTCGCGCTGAGGCGTGCCGACGATGGTGTTGGCCTTGTTGGTGCCGACGATCGTGGCCTTCAACCCGGCGCACCTGGGTGCGGCCGCCTGGGCCGGGGTGGCCAGCGCGACGCCTGGCACGACGAGCACCAGCGCGACGGCGGCCGAACGGGAGAGGGTGCGAGCCGAGAGGGACATGTGACTACCTTTCCGTGGGACGCCCCGAGGGCGCCTGTGCCAGTGGGACCTCCCGGCGGGAAGAAAAGTTGCCCGCGGCAGGTCCGTACCCGCACCCCTACCCGCTGCTGGTGGCCCTACACCTGCCGGGCTCGCGCCTCAGGCCAGCCCGTCGGGCCCCTGCTCCAGCAGCACCGTGAACTGCTCCTCGTCGAGCACCGGGACGCCGAGCTGCTCGGCCTTGTCGGCCTTGGAGCCGGCGTTCTCGCCGACCACGACGTAGTCGGTCTTCTTCGACACCGACCCGGAGGCCTTGCCACCGCGGCTGATGATCGCCTCCTTGACCGAGTCGCGGGTCCAGCCCTGCAACGAGCCGGTGGCCACGACCGTGAGCCCCTCGAGCGTGCGGGCGACCGACTCGTCGCGCGCGTCTGCCATCGTGACGCCGGCGGCCGCCCACTTGTCGAGGATCGCGGTGTGCCACGCCGACTCGTCGCCGTCGAGCCACTCGCGCACGGAGGCCGCGATCGTGGGCCCGACGCCCTCGGCCGCGGCGAGCTGCTCCTCGGTGGCGGCACGGATCGCGTCGACGGAGCCGAACTCCGTGGCCAGCGCACGGGCCGCCGTCGGTCCGACGTGCCGGATGGACAGGGCGACCAGCACCCGCCACAGCGGCACGTCGAGGCGCGTGGCGAGGTTGGCCAGCAGGCGCTCGCCGTTGGCGGAGAGGACCCGGCCCTCGCCCTCGGACTTCTTGGCCGCGCGGGTGAACAGTTCGGTCCGGAGCAGCTTGTCGGCGGTGAGGTCGAAGATGTCGCCCTCGTTGACGACGACCCCGGCGTCGAGCAGGGCGACGGCGGCCTCCGAGCCGAGCCCCTCGATGTCGAACGCGCCGCGCCCGGCGACGTGGAAGACCCGGTCGAGCACCTGGAGCCGGCACTTCTCGTGGTTGGGGCAGCGCAGGTCCTTGTCGCCCTCCTTCTGCTCGACGAGCTCGGTGCCGCAGCCCCCGATCTCGGTCGGGCACACGGTCGGCATCACCCACTCGGGCAGCCCCTCCGGGCGCAGCGCGAGCACGGGCCCGAGGATCTCGGGGATCACGTCGCCCGCCTTGCGCAGGATCACCGTGTCGCCGGGGCGCACGTCCTTGCGGCGCACCTCGTGGGCGTTGTGCAGCGTCGCACGCTCGACGGTCGAGCCGGCCACCTTGGTCGGTCGCATCACGCCGTAGGGGGTGACGCGGCCGGTGCGGCCGACGTTGACGCGGATGTCGAGGAGCTCGGTGTTGACCTCCTCGGGCGGGTACTTGAAGGCGATCGCCCAGCGGGGCGCGCGCGAGGTCGAGCCGAGCTGGCGCTGCTCGGCCACCGAGTCGACCTTCACCACGACCCCGTCGATCTCGTAGGGGACGATCGAGTGGCGGTGCTCGCCGACGTGGGCGATCCACGCCTCCACCTCGTCGAGGGTCGGCACCACCCGCACCTGCTCGGAGACCGGCAGGCCCCAGGCACGGAGGGCGTCGTACGCCGCGCTCTGGGCGGCGGGCTCGAACCCGTCGCGCGCCCCGATGCCGTGGCAGACCATCCCGAGGTCGCGCGTGGCGGTGACCCGCGGGTCCTTCTGCCGCAGGGAGCCGGCGGCCGCGTTGCGGGGGTTGGCGAACATCGGCTTGCCGGCGTCGACCATCGAGGCGTTGAGCCGCTCGAACGCGTCGCTGGGGAGGAACACCTCGCCGCGCACCTCCACGAGCGCGGGCACGGGGTGCTCGCCCGTGCCGGTGAGGCGGTGCGGGACAGACGCGATGGTCTTGACGTTGGGCGTGACGTCCTCACCCGTGCGGCCGTCGCCCCGGGTCAGCGCGCGGACCAGGCGTCCCTGCTCGTAGAGCAGGTTGATGGCGAGGCCGTCGACCTTGAGCTCGCAGAGCAGGGCGGGCGACGCGACGCCCTCGCGCACGAGCCGGGCGTGCCAGGCCCGGAGCTCGTCGAGGTCGAAGGCGTTGTCGAGGCTCTCCATGCGCTGGAGGTGGTCCACCGCGGTGAAGTCGGTGGAGACGGCGCCGCCGACCTTCTGCGTGGGCGAGTCCGGCGTGCGCAGCTCGGGGAACTGCTCCTCGAGCGCCTCGAGCTCGCGCAGCCGCACGTCGAAGTCGGCGTCGGACAACGTCGGGTCGTCGAGGACGTAGTAGCGCCAGCGGGCGTCCTCGACCTGCTCGCTCAGCTCCTGGTGCCGCTCGCGCGCCTCGGTCGGCGCAGCGGCGACGGCGGACTCGGCGGTGGTCTGGTCGGACGCGCTCATGGGCACAGTCTGCCGTCCGGCACCGACAGGGCGTACGACGCTCCGGTCCAGACCGGATGGAACGACCTTGTTCCATCGGAATGGATCTGCCTACCCTCGCGTTGAGCGAAACGAAACCGTTCCGTTTCATCACGATGGCGAGAGGACCCATGACCCCGACCGAAGCCGGCAGCCGCCCCCGCGTGGAGGGCGAGCGCGAGCGCGAGATCCTCGAGGCGACGCTGACCGTCCTCGCCGAGACCGGCTACGACCGGCTCACCATGGACGCCGTCGCCGCCGAGGCAAAGGCGTCCAAGGCCACGCTCTACCGGCGCTGGAGCTCCAAGCCCGAGCTCGTCGTGCAGGCCATCTGCTCCCACAAGCAGCACCCGGCGCCTCCGGACACCGGCACCCTGCGGGGCGACCTGGTCGCCGCGCACTGCGGGATGGGCGGGCTCGGCGACGAGCGAGCGACCGCGGTCCAGGCGGCCGTGGTGACCGCGATGGCGCGCGACCCCGAGTTCGCGGCCATCTACCGACGCGACTTCATCGCACCCAAGCTGGCCGGCTCCCGCACCGTCTTCGAGCGCGCCCAGCAGCGCGGGGAGATCCCCGCCGACCTGGACCTGGAGATCCTCGCCTCGGCCCTGCCCGGGATCGTCCTGCACCGCATCTTCCTCCTCGGCGACGAGGCCACCCCGGACCTCATCGAACGGGTCATCGACGAGGTGATCCTCCCGGCCGCGCTCCACGGCCCGACCCGCCACTGACACCACGGCCTGCCCAGGTCCCACCCCACCCCCGGCGCCACTGTCGGACCCCTCTGCTCGACTCGACCCACGCACCGAAGGAATCCCATGACCGACCTGGCTCCCGTCGCCGACGAGGTGACCCCCGAGCAGCACAAGCGACTGCGGTGGGCCCTCGTGCTCATCTCCCTCGCGCAGCTGATGGTGGTGCTCGACAGCACCATCGCCAACATCGCCCTCCCCTACATCGGCACCGACCTCGACATCGACCAGGCCAACCTGTCCTGGATCGTCACCGGCTACGCCCTGACCTTCGGCGGCTTCCTGCTGCTCGGCGGCCGGCTGGCCGACCTCTACGGCCGGCGACTCATCTTCATCGTCGGCGTGCTCGTGTTCGCCGTCGCCTCCCTCGTGGGCGGCTTCGCCCAGAACGAGTTCATGCTGCTGTCCGCCCGTGGCCTCCAGGGCCTCGGCGCCGCGATGGCCTCTCCCGCCGCACTCGCGCTGATCACCACCACCTTCCCGGCCGGCCGCGAGCGCAACCGCGCGTTCGCGGTGTACGCCGCGATGGCGGGCGTCGGCGCGGCCGTGGGCCTGATCCTCGGCGGCTGGCTCACCGGCCTCGACCCGATCCTGGGCCTGGAGGGCTGGCGCTACACCTTCCTCATCGTGGTCCCGATCGGTCTCGCCGCGGCCTTCTTCGCCCCGCGGTTCTTCGACGAGTCCGAGCGCCACACCGGCTGGCTGGACATCCCCGGCGCCATCACCGGCACCGGCGGCCTGCTCGCCATCGTCTACGGCCTCTCCCGCGCCGGAGACGAGCGCTACGGCTGGGGCGACACCACCACGATCGCGAGCCTGGTCGCCGGAGTCGCGCTGCTCGGCCTGTTCCTGCTGGTGGAGTCCCGGGTGGAGCACCCGCTCATGCCGTTCCGGATCTTCCGCAGCAAGAACCGCGCAGCCGCGTTCGCCGTGATGATGATCGTCCCGGCCGCGATGTTCGCGATGTTCTTCTTCCTCTCGCTGTTCATCCAGCTCGTCGTCGGCTACTCCCCGCTCCAGACCGGCGTGGCGTTCCTGCCGTTCTCGATCGCGATGATCATCTCGGCCACGGCCGCGTCCCGGCTGATCAGCTCGGTCGACCCGCGCCTGCTCTCCGGCATCGGCACCCTGCTCTCGGCGGCCGCCCTCTACGGCTTCAGCCGGATCACCGTCCCGGAGGACCCGACCTCGATCCTGGCCTCTCTCCCGCAGGCACTCGGCGGTCAGGGCGTCGCCCTCGGCGACGGTGTCAACTACTGGACCCAGATCCTGCCGTTCGTCGTGCTGATGGCCTTCGGCATGGGGCTCAACTTCGTGCCGCTGACCCTCGTCGCGGTGCACCACCTGCGTGCCCAGGACACCGGCATCGGCTCCGGCGTGCTCAACACCATGCAGCAGGTCGGCGGTGCGCTCGGCCTGGCCACGCTGAGCACCGTGTCGCTGCACTTCGCGCAGACGCGGGCCGACGAGATCGTCCCCTCGATCGCGGGGGCCGCCCCCGGGCTCGACGAGGCGACGCTCGGCCAGCTCGCCTCCCTCGGCGCGTTCACCGAGGGCGCCACCATGGCGTTCTTCGTGGGCTCGCTGATGATGCTCGCGGCGTCCGCCATCGTGTGGATCTTCCTCGACGTCAAGCACGAGGAGCTCGCCACCGAGTCCGCCCCCGAGGGCGTCGGCGTCCACTGACGCCGACGTGACGCCCGATCCGTTCCAGCCACCGCTCCGAAGGAGAGTCGTGACCGACCCGCACCTCACCCGCCACGACCTCGACGGCCCCACCCGCGCGGTGGTCCTCGTCCTCCACGGGGGCAAGCCGCGGTCCGCGCAGTCCGTCGACGGCCGGAGCGCCTCCTGGCGCCGCGCGGCGTGGCTGGCGCGTGAGATCGCGCCGCGGGCGCACGACGCCGGCGTCGGGGTCTGGCTCGTGCGCTACGGGCAGCGTGGCTGGAACGGCGGCACCGGTGCGGTGTCCGATGCTCGCAGTGCGCTCGAGCAGGTGCGCGCCGAGGTCGGCGAGGTCCCGGTCGTGCTGCTCGGGCACTCGATGGGCGCGCGGGTCGCGGTGCACGCGGCCGACGACCCGTCGGTGGTCGGGGTCGTCGGGCTCGCCCCGTGGTGGTCGGCCGACGACCCGGTCGCCACGCTCGCCGGACGCACGCTGCGGGCGGCGCACGGGCGCCGCGACCGGATCACCTCGTTCCGCGAGACCGCCCGCTACGTCGAGCGCGCCCGTACGGTCGCCGACAGCGCCGAGCTCCGCGACATGGGCGCCCTGGGCCACTACATGCTGACCGGGGCGGGTCGCTGGCACGACGTGGCGATCGAGTCGTCCCTCGCCGTCCTGGAGGCGCAGGTCCCGCACCGGGGCCGCTGAGCCGCCGCCGGACGGCCTAGAGGTTCCGCGCGACCGCCGCCGACAGCCGTACGGCCCGTGCCGCCCACGACGGCGTCGCACCCGCCAGCCCGCAGGTCGGGCTGACCACCAGCCTCGCCCCCACCACCTCCGGGTCCAGGCCGAGCATGTCGAGCCAGCGGTGGACCCGCTCGGTCAGCCGGGCGTCGGAGCTGTCGGAGGCCGGATCGGTGGACGGCACGACGCCGAGGACCGCCGTACGTCCCGACTCCAGCACCTCCGCGAAGGTGTCCAGGTCCTCGGGACCGAGCTGGTCGAGGTCGGCCGACAGACCGTGGACGCCGGCTCCGGCGACGAGCGACCAGGGCGTACGGGGTGCGCAGGAGTGCACCCACGCCTCGCCGCCCGCCTCGGCGATCGCGGCGGTCACCCACTCGAGGTGGGCCGCGGCCTCGGGGAGGTCGACGCTGCGGTGCCGGCCGTAGCCGCTCGCGGTGGGCACCTGGCCACCGACGACCGCGGCGAGGGCGGGCTCGTCGACCTGGACGACCCACCGCTCGACGCCGCGCACGCGGCGCCGCAGGTCGGCGAGGTGGCCGCGGACGCCCTCGGCGAGTGCCTGCGCCAGCTCGCGCCGCGCGCCGTGGTCGCTCAGGACCTTGTCGCCGCGCGGCTTCTCCACCGTCGCGGCCAGGGTCCACGGCCCGACGACCTGGGTCTTGAACGTGCCGACGTAGCCCTGCGCGAGCTCCTCGACCGTGTCGAGGTCCTGCGCGAGGAGGGACCGTGCCCGTCGGTGGTCGACGCCGCTGACGTCGGTGAGCCGCCAGCCGGCCGGCTGCAGGTCCGCCGCCAGCCCGTCGACGACCGCGAGGCCACGTCCGGTCATCTGGGCCCAGACACCGCGCCCCGGCACCTCCGGCACGTGCGGCAGGTCGGGGAGCTCCCCGACGACCAGGCGCGCGGCCTCGGCGTATGCGTCGTCCGTCGTCCCGGGCATCGAGCCGATGCCGGTGGCGGCGCTCACGTGCGGTCACCTGCCTCGGCCAGCAGACGGGCGCCGGCGCCGTCGACGGACCGGGTGGACGCGCTGACCAGCGCCACCCCGACGCCGTGCTCGCGGTCGATCCCCACGAAGGAGCGGAAGCCGCCCGTGCCGCCGTTGTGCCAGGTCACCGTGCGCCGGAGCATCGGGCCGGTCAGCCAGCCGGCGCCGATGCGCATCGCGCCCGCGAACGGCGCGACCGGGTCCAAGGCGTCGGCGCCCGCCACCGAGCGATCGAGCAGGGCGCGCAGCAGCACGGCCAGGTCGCTCGCCGACGAGCGCACGCCCCCGGCCGGCGCGATCGCGACGTTGGCCCACGGCTCGACCTCGCGCCCGGCGCGGTTGCGCGGGGCGACGGCTCCGGGCCGCAGCTCGGCGGTGCTGGTGGGGACGTAGGTGTCGACCAGCCCGAGCGGCGCGGCGAGGCGCGTCGCGACCAGGTCGGCGTAGGTCGTCGCGGCAGCCGCGGCCACTGCGTGCCCGAGCAGCTGGAAGCCGAGGTTGGAGTAGGCCGGGCGGGACCGGCCGACCGCGACGTCGTCGAGCCGGGCCAGCAGGCCCGCCAGGTCGTCCCGGTAGGGGTTGCGACCCGAGCGCCACAGCTCCCACGTGCGCCTCAGCACGTCGTCACCCCCGGCAAGGCGGGGCAGGCCCGAGGAGTGGGTGGAGAGGGCGGACAGCGCGATGCCCGCGAGGGGGGCGGGGACGTCCAGGTGGTCGCCGAGGACCGCGTCCTCGGCCAGCTCGCCCCGGGCGATCGCGTCGCGCCACAGCAGCCCCGTGAGGCCCTTGCTCACCGAGCCGAGCTCGACGTCGCCGTGCACACCCGCGCCGCCAGCACCGACCGCGTCGACCTCGTCGCCCGCAGGCGTCACGAGCGCGACCACGTAGGTCGGGTGCTTGCGCCCGAGGAGCGCCCCTGCCTGCGTGGACAGGGCGCTGCCGGCGCTCACCGGGCCACGACCGGGCGCGTGGCGGAGATCGTCGCGGACCCGACGACGCGGGTGCCGTCGTAGATCACCGCCGCCTGGCCGGGCGCGATGCCCTCGGCCGGATCGAGCAGGTCGATCTCGACGTGGTCGCCCGCGACCACCACGACGGCCCGGTGCTCGGCGCCGTGCGCGCGCAGCTGGACGGTGCCGTCGACCCGCTCGGGCACGGTGCCGCACCAGCGCGGCCGGATCCCCGACACGTGGTCGACCGCGAGCCGCTCGCGCGGCCCCACGGTGACGGTGCCGCTGACCGGCTCGATGCCGAGGACGAACCGCGGCTTGCCGTCGGCGGCGGGGACACCGAGGCGGAGGCCGCGGCGCTGGCCGATCGTGAAGGCGTACGTGCCGGCGTGGCTGCCGACCCGCTCCCCCGTGGTCGCGTCGACGATGTCACCACCGTGGTTGGGCGCCCGGTCGCCGAGCTTCTCGCGCAGCCAGCCGGCGTTGTCGCCGTCGGCGACGAAGCAGATGTCGTGGGAGTCGGGCTTGTCGGCGACCAGCAGCCCGCGGGCCTCGGCCTCGCGACGCACCGCGGGCTTGTCGGTGTCGCCCAGCGGGAACAGCGAGTGGCGCAGCTGCTCCTGGTCGAGCACGCCGAGGACGTAGGACTGGTCCTTGGCGTGGTCGCTCGCCCGGTGCATCTCGATGAGCCCGTCGGCGCCGGTGCGCAGCCGGGCGTAGTGACCGGTCGCGACGGCGTCAAAGCCCAGCGCCAGCGCGCGGTCGAGCACGGCCGCGAACTTGATCTTCTCGTTGCAGCGCAGGCACGGGTTCGGCGTGCGCCCGGCGGCGTACTCGTCCATGAAGTCCTCGACGACGTCCTCGTGGAACCGCTCGGAGAGGTCCCAGACGTAGAACGGGATGCCGATGACGTCCGCCGCCCGGCGCGCGTCGTTGCTGTCCTCGATCGTGCAGCAGCCGCGGGCACCGGAGCGATAGGACGCCGGGTTGCGGCTGAGCGCGAGGTGCACCCCGGTCACCTCGTGCCCCGCCTCGACGGCGCGCGCCGCGGCGACGGCGGAGTCCACGCCGCCGGACATGGCGGCGACCACCCTCAGCGGGCGACCCATCAGCGCGCCCGAGCGGCTCGGGCGCGCTCCACGACCGGCCCGATCGCCTCGACGAGCCGGTCGACGTCGTCACGGGTGGTGGTGTGGCCGAGCGAGAAGCGGAGCGAGTGGCGGGCCTGGTCGTCGTCGCACCCCATGGCGAGCAGGACGTGGGAGGGCTGCGGCACGCCGGCGGAGCAGGCCGAGCCCGTGGAGCACTCGATGCCGCGAGCGTCGAGCAGCATCAGCAGGGAGTCGCCCTCGCAGCCGGGGAAGCCGATGTGGGCGTTGCCCGGCAGCCGCAGCGGACCGGACGGCGTGCCGTGCAGGTGGGCGTCGGGGACGACCTCGACCACCCGCCGCACGAGGTCGTCGCGCAGGTCGGCGACGCGCACGGCGTGCTCGTGCTGGTGCTTGACCGACTCCTCGACCGCGGCGGCGAGGCTGGCGATGGCCGGCACGTCGAGGGTGCCGCTGCGGATGTCGCGCTCCTGCCCGCCGCCGTGCACCAGGGCGCTCACGGCCACGTCGCGGCGTACGACGAGGGCGCCCACGCCGTAGGGGCCGCCGACCTTGTGGCCGGTGAAGGTCAGCGCGTCGACGCCCGACGCGGCGAAGTCGACGGGCACCTGGCCGAGCGCCTGCACGGCGTCGGTGTGCACGGGGATCGCGTGCTCGGCCGCGAGGGCGACCACCTCGTCGATCGGCTGCAGCGAGCCCACCTCGTTGTTGGCCCACATGACCGAGATCAGGGCGACCGAGCCCGGGTCCCTGTCCACGGCCGCCCGGAGGGCATCGAGGTCGAGCACGCCCTCGGAGGTGACCGGGAGCAGCTCGACGTCGGCGCCGTCGCTCTCGGCCAGCCAGTGCAGGGGGTCGAGCACCGCGTGGTGCTCGATGGCGCTCGACAGGATGCGCGTGCGGCGCGGGTCCTCGGCGCGTCGCGACCAGAAGATCCCCTTGAGGGCGAGGTTGTCGGACTCCGTCCCGCCGGAGGTGAAGACGACGTCACCGGGCCGCGCGCCGATGACGCCGGCGATGGTCTCGCGCGACTCCTCGACCACCCGGCGGGCACCGCGTCCGGAGGCGTGCAGCGAGCTGGCGTTGCCCACCCCGGTGAGCTGCCGCGTCATCGCCTCGACCGCGACCGGCAGCATGGGCGTGGTCGCGGCGTGGTCGAGGTAGACGAGCGGCTGCTTCATGACCTGCCAAGCCTACGGGGCGACCCTCGCCGTCTCGGCCCGAGTGTCGTGCCGAGCACCTAGGCTGCAGCCGTGCGCGCATCCCGGGCCTGGTTCGCCTGCCTCCTCCTGCTGCCGACGACCGCGTGCCAGGGCGGTACGCCCCCGGCTGACGAGCCCGGCGAGCCCGGGCTGCCGTCGCGCTCCACACCGCCGGCCGGCATGGACGAGTCGCTGCGCGACGCGGCCCTCGAGCTCGTCGAGGCCCGGGAGCAGGCCCTGGTCGAGGGTGACCGCGAGGCGTTCCTCGCCACCATCGACCCGTCGGCCGAGGAGTTCGCGAGGACGCAGGCGCGGTGGTGGGACAACGTCGCCCAGCTGCCGGCCACGGACCTCGCCCTCGACCTCGGCGACGAGGACGTGATGACCCGCGTGTCCGGCGACGGGGACCTCCAGCTGCCGGTCGACTTCACGATGCGGCTCGAGGGCTACGACGAGCACGCCGTGACGCAGCCGATGGTCTACACCTTCGTGGGCGACGAGGACGCGGTGCTGCTCACCAGCGACCGCAACGTCCAGAGCGACGCCTTCACCGGGTGGGTGCCGGCCCCGTGGGACGTCACCGCGATCACCGTCGAGGAGTCGGACGGCGTGCTGGCCGTCTTCGACGACGAGACCGAGGAGGACGCCGACGAGCTCCACGCCGACATCGTGGCCGCCCGCGACGCCATCGACCCCTACCTCCCGGAGTGGTCGCGCCGGGTGGTCGCCTACGACATCAGCGACGTCGACGCCATCGACGAGATGAGCGCCCTCACCATCGAGGACACCGGTGGCGTGGCCTTCCCGGTGCTGAAGCGCCCGGGGAGCAGGAAGGTCGCGGCCCACCGGTTCGCCGTGAACCCTGCCGCCACCGCGGACGACGAGCAGCGCGAGATCCTCTTCCGCCACGAGCTCGTGCACGTCGCGCTGGGCGACCGGGACGACCGCAGCCCCACCTGGCTGGTCGAGGGGGCGGCCGAGCACGTCGCCGTCGCGGCAGCGTACGACGAGGACACGCGCCGCCGCGCGCTCGCCGACGTGTTCGCGGGAGGGGCGCCTCGAGACCTGGCGGACGGGCGCGACTTCTACCAGCGTCAGCCCCGTCTCAACTACGCACTCGCCCAGCTCGTGTGCGACCACCTCGCCAGCACCCGCGGCGACGAGGTCCTGTGGAACCTGATGGCGAGCTTCCGTCGCGAGCGTGCGGTCCTGCCGGGCGACGTCGACGCGCTCGTCCGGGCCGAGCTCGGCCTGTCGACCACGCAGCTCGTCGCCGAGGCGCTCGCCTGGGCACGGTCGGCCTGAGTCAGGCCGTCCGGTCGATCCACGCGTGGCCCGGGTACAACCGGCCCAGGGCCTCGCGCAGCCACGCCTGCTGCTCCGCACCCAGCAGCGGCCACGTCGAGGCCAGGTCCCGGTCGTCCTTGGGGCGGTGCAGGGCGGCCTTGTAGAGCAGCGTGATCTCGGGGCGCAGGTAGCGGAGCCCGTCCCCCGCGACCCAGGTGACGTCGTCGAGCGGGGCGACGTGGCCGGGGTCGCGCTTGCTGGTCCACAGACCGTCCCGGTCCGGCGTGATCGGGAGGTCGATCACCCATGGGTCGGCGGCGCTGCGCCGCACCCACACCTGGCTGTGCACGTCGAGCACCTCGGGAAAGCGGTCGTCGAAGGGCCGCAGCGTGCCACCGTGGTTGCTCCACAGGTTCCACTCCTCGCCCACGTGCTCGCGGAACGCGGTGAGGTCGCACGCCAGGATCGAGAGGTCGACGTCCTCGTGCTCGCGCGGCGCTCCGGTGAACGCCTCGATCGACCAGCCCCCGACGATCCACCACGGCCGCTCGAACCCGGACATGAAGTCCGCCAAGCCCGCGGGGTCGAGCGGCGCCCAGTCGCCGTACCAGCGGAAGAACCTCGCGTCCTCCGCGACCTCGGCAGCACTGCGGTGCAACGGCTCGCGCTCGACGCTCATGCCCAGACGTTAACGGCGCACGTGGCAGGGTGTCCGCGTGCACGAGCCACCCGGATACGACTGCCCCTTCTGCCGGATCCAGGACGGAGTGCACGACGAGCACAACCAGCCCGCGGACGTCGTCGCGGTCACCGAGCGCGCCTACGCGCGCGTCGCACCGAAGTGGTGGCCGGCCAACGCCGGTGCCGCCCTGGTGATCCCGCGCGGGCACCACGAGAACCTGTACGACATCCCCGACGACGCGGGCCACGCGGTGTGGGACCTCACCCAGCGCGTGGCCGTCGCGATGCGGGCGGCGTACGGCTGCGACGGGATCTCCACCCGCCAGCACAACGAGCCGGCCGGCAACCAGGACGTGTGGCACCTCCACGTGCACGTGTTCCCGCGATGGGCCGACGACCGGCTCTACGAGCAGCACCGCAGCACCCGCTGGGTGACGGCCGAGGAGCGCCGGCCGTACGCCGACCGGCTCGCCGCCGAGGTCGGCCTCCCCCGCACCTTCGGCTGAGGCAGGATCACGCCATGGACTTCCACCAGGTGCAGGAACGTGCCCGCCCGGTCCGGTCGCGCTACGCCGAGGTCGAGGCCTCGACCTACGGCCGGTCGTGGACGACCGAGGAGATCATGCTCGGCTTCCTCGGCGACGTCGGTGACCTGGCCAAGCTCGTGCAGGGCAAGGCCGGCGTACGCCCCCGGAAGGACCTCGACGAGGCCCTCGCCCACGAGCTCGCCGACTGCCTGTGGTCGGTGCTGACCCTCGCCGACGCCTACGACGTCGACCTCCTCGGCGCCTTCACCTCGACCATGGACGAGCTCGACGCGGTGCTCGCTGAGGACTGAGCTCCCGGAGTCCTACAGCAGCACGAGGTCGTCGCGGTGGATGACCTCGCGCTCGTACGCCGCGCCCAGCGCGGCCTTGAGGTCGCGCGTCGAGCGCCCCAGGAGCGCCGGCAGCTCGTCGGCGTCGAAGTTGACCAGGCCCCGGGCCACCACGGCCCCGGTCGGGTCGAGCAGGTCGACGGCATCGCCCGCCACGAAGCTGCCGTCCACGGCCGTCACCCCGGCGGGGAGCAGCGAGGCGCGGCGCTCGACGACAGCGCGTACGGCGCCGTCGTCCAGGGTCAGCGTGCCCCGGCCGGACGTTGCGTGGGCCAGCCACAGCAGGCGGGTCGGGCGGCGCCTGCCGGTCGCCTCGAACAGCGTCCCGACCTCCGCGCCGGAGAGCGCGGCCGCGGCCTGCTCGGCCGACGTCAGGACCACGTCGATGCCGGCGCCGGTCGCGATCCGGGCCGCGTCGACCTTGGTCGTCATGCCGCCGGTGCCGACGCCGGCCGCACCGGCCGACCCGATGGTGACCGCCGCCAGGTCCTCCTCGGAGCGGACCAGCGGGACGAGGCGGGACCCGGCCCGCGAGGGTGGGCCGTCGTAGAGGCCGTCGACGTCGGAGAGCAGCACGAGGAGGTCGGCGTGGACGAGGTGGGCGACCAGTGCGGCGAGCCGGTCGTTGTCGCCGAAGCGGATCTCCGACGTCGCGACGGTGTCGTTCTCGTTGACGATCGGCACGACGCCGAGCTCGAGGAGCTTGGCGAAGGTCTGGTGGGCGTTGCGGTAGTGGGCGCGCCGGGTGACGTCGTCGACGGTGAGCAGCACCTGGCCGGTGACGATGCCGTGCCGGGCGAACTCCTCCTGGTAGCGGTGGGCCAGCAGCCCCTGACCGACCGACGCGGCCGCCTGCTGCGCCGCGAGGCCGCGCGGCCGTCGCTTGAGGCCGAGCGGCGCCAGGCCCGCCGCGATGGCGCCCGACGAGACGAGGACGACCTCGGCGCCTCCGTCGCGCACGGCGGCCAGCACCTCGACGAGCTGGCGTACGCGCGCCGGATCGATCCCGCCGGCCGCCGTGGTGAGCGACGACGAGCCGACCTTGACCACGACCCGGCGGGCAGCGCCGACCAGACCCCGTCGGGCGGCCGAGCCGTCAGTCGTCACTGCCGTCCCAGTCGGGGTCGTCCTTGGTGCCGATCTCGTAGGCCATGGGTCCCACACCCGAGCTGCCCGAGCTCCGGTTCGGCCCCTTCTTGTCGCGGCGCCCGGCGTCCAGCCGGCGGGCCACGTCGGCGCGCGCCTCCTCCTCGGCCTTCGTCTCCATCGCCTCGTCGATGTCGCGACGACGGTCCCGCGCGGGCCGCGACTCGCGGAGCCGCTCGTCCTCGCCCCGTCGACCGAGCATCTCGGCGCCCGCCTCGATGCTGGGCTTGAAGTCGAAGACGACCGAGTTGTTCTCGGGGCCGATGATCACGGTGTCGCCCTCCTGGGCGCCCATCTGCGCCAGCTTCACCTCGACGCCCAGCCGGTTGAGGCGGTCGGCCAGGAACCCCACGGCCTCCTCGTTGCTGAAGTCGGTCTGGCGCACCCAGCGCTCGGGCTTGGTGCCGCGCACCCGCCATCCCTCGTCGGTCGCGACGACCTCGAAGTCGTCGCCGCCGTCGACCGCCTTCGGCCGGATCACGATGCGCTCGGGCTGGACCTCGGGCGCGGCCTCGCGGGACGCGACGACGATCTCGGCCATGGCGAAGGTGAGCTCGCGCAGGCCGGCACCGGAGGCGGCGCTCACCTCGAACACGCGCAGCCCGCGGTCGCGCAGCTCCTCGACGACCATGTCGGCGATGTCCTGGCCGTCGGGCACGTCGACCTTGTTGAGCGCGACCAGCCGGGGCCGGTCCTCCAGGCCGCCGTAGCGGGCGAGCTCGCCCTCGATCACCTCGAGGTCGTCGAGGGGGTTGCGGCCGGGTTCGATGGAGGCCGTGTCGACGACGTGGACCAGCGCGGCGCAGCGCTCGATGTGGCGCAGGAAGTCGTGCCCGAGGCCGCGGCCCTCCGCGGCGCCCTCGATCAGGCCGGGCACGTCGGCGACCACGAAGGTGGTCTCGCCCGCGGTGACGACGCCCAGGTTGGGGATCAGGGTGGTGAACGGGTAGTCGGCGATCTTGGGCCGCGCCCGCGAGATCGCGGCGATCAGCGACGACTTGCCGGCGCTGGGGAACCCGACCAGGCCGATGTCGGCGACGACCTTGAGCTCGAGGCGTACGACGAGCTCGTCGCCGGGCTCGCCGAGGAGTGCGAAGCCGGGAGCCTTGCGCTTGGAGGAGGCGAGGGCGGCGTTGCCGAGCCCGCCGCGTCCGCCCTGTGCGACGACCATGGTCGTGCCGTGGCCGACGAGGTCGGCCAGCACGTTGCCGTCGGCGTCCTTGACCAGCGTGCCGTCCGGCACCGGCAGCGTCAGGTCCTTGCCGTTGCCGCCGTTCTTGTGGTCACCGGCGCCCTGGCCGCCGTTCTCGGCCTTGCGCTTGGGGCTGTGGTGGTAGTCGACGAGCGTGGTCACGCTGGTGTCGACCTGCAGGATGATCGACCCGCCCTGGCCGCCGTTGCCGCCGTCGGGGCCGCCGAGCGGCTTGAACTTCTCCCGCTTGACCGAGGCCACGCCGTTGCCACCTCGTCCGGCCGCGAGGTGCAGCGTCACCTGATCGACGAAGCTGGGGATGGCCATGGTGTTCCTTCGGGGTTTCTGTCGGTGGTTGAGGTGCGAGCGCGGCGAGCCTCGAAACCACGAAGGGCGCCCCCTTCACGGGGACGCCCTCTCGCAGAAGTGCTCAGTGTCGCGGTGACGTCACTCGCCGGGAACGACGTTGACGACCTTGCGACCACGGCGGGTGCCGAACTCGACGGCGCCGGCCTGCAGGGCGAACAGGGTGTCGTCGCCGCCGCGACCCACGCCGGTGCCCGGGTGGAAGTGGGTGCCGCGCTGACGGACGATGATCTCGCCCGCGCCGACGACCTGGCCGCCGAAGCGCTTCACGCCGAGGCGCTGGGAGTTGGAGTCACGGCCGTTCTTGGTGCTCGCAGCACCCTTCTTGTGAGCCATTGTTCAGTCCTTCTGGGGAGACTTGGTCGACCTCGAGCGAACGCTCAGAGGGAGATGTCGGTGACCTTGACCTGGGTGTACTTCTGGCGGTGACCCTGGCGCTTCTTGTAGCCGGTCTTGTTCTTGTACTTCTGGATGATGATCTTCGGGCCCTTGGTGCGGCCGGTGACCTCGACGGTCACGCTCGCCTTGTCCAGGCCGGTCGCGGTGACCTTGTCGCCGTCGACGACCATCACCACGGGAAGGGTGAGGGTGTCGCCGGCGGCGGCCATCGCGTCGATCTCGATGACGTCGCCCACGGCAACCTTCTGCTGCTTGCTGCCACTGCGCACGACTGCGTACACGGCGAGTCACTCTCCTCGATACGGACTACAGGTAGAAAACTTGCGGGGGTCTGCGCACGACACCGCCTGGTCGGGCGAGGACGCCGCGTGGCGGGCGCGCAGAATCGGTGCGTCGAACACCGAGGGCCAAGACTACGGGATCGGGTGCCGACCGGGCAAAACGAGGTCGGCCACCCGATCCTCCGCCGTCAACGCTTGCGCGAGCCCCTCTTCTTGATCGGGACGTGCTCGACGATCGGCGCCTCGGCGACGGGCTCCGCAACGGGCCCTCCGCCGGCGGCACCGTCGCTCGCGGCCCCCTGCTCCACGACGACCGTGCCGGGCTCGACGACACCGGAGTCGGGCACGGTGCCCACGCCGGCGGGCGGGCCGGCCGGGCGGCTGGCCGAGCGACGGCGCGTACGCGTCACCACGCGAGGCTTCTCAGCCTCGGCCGGGGTCTCGGCGGGAGTCTCGGCCGGCGTCTCGGCGGGAGTCTCGGCCGGGGTCTCGGTGGGAGCCTCCGCGGTTGTCCCGGTCGGGGTCTCGGCAGGCGCCTCGGTCGCGACCTCGGCGGGAGCCTCCGCCGGGGTGGCCTCGGCGAGGGATGCCTCGGCCGTCGACTCCTCGACGACCTGCTCCGACCCGGGCGCCTCCGGCTGGTCGCCGTCCGCCTTCCCGTCGGCCAGCGAGTCCGCCGAATCGTCGGCCGGCTTGTCGTGGCGCGCCATCGCGGCCACGTCCTTGGGCGACGGGGCGTGGTGGTGCTCCACCGGCTTGACGGCCGGGCTCTCGGAGCTGCCGTTGTCGTCGCCGGACGAGCCTCGTCGGCCGCGTCGGCGGCTGCCGCGCCGACCCTCCCCGCCGTCGTCCGAGGACCTGGCGTTGGGGTCGACCGGCTGGTCCTTGATCACGACGCCGCGACCGTGGCAGTGCTCGCAGTTCTCGCTGAAGGCCTCGACGAGACCGGTGCCGATGCGCTTGCGGGTCATCTGCACGAGTCCGAGCGAGGTCACCTCGGCGACCTGGTGCCGGGTGCGGTCGCGGCCCAGGCACTCGACGAGGCGGCGTACGACGAGGTCGCGGTTGGACTCGAGCACCATGTCGATGAAGTCGACGACGATGATGCCGCCGATGTCACGCAGCCGGAGCTGGCGCACGATCTCCTCGGCCGCCTCGAGGTTGTTCTTGGTGACCGTCTCCTCGAGGTTGCCGCCGGAGCCGGTGAACTTGCCGGTGTTGACGTCGACGACGGTCATCGCCTCGGTGCGGTCGATGATCAGCGAGCCACCCGACGGCAGCCAGACCTTGCGGTCGAGGCCCTTCTGGATCTGCTCCTCGACCCGGTAGGTCGAGAAGACGTCACCTGCGCCGTTGCGCTGGTACTTCTCCACGCGCTCGGCGAGGTCGGGGGCCACGGACTCGACGTAGCCGGAGACGGTGTCGTAGGCGTCGTCACCCTCGATGACGAGCTTGGAGAAGTCCTCGGTGAAGAGGTCCCGGACCACCTTGAGGGTCAGGTCGGGCTCCCCGTAGAGCAGCTGCGGGCCGGACCCCTTGTGGGTGGCCTTCTTCTCGATGTCCTCCCAGCGGGCCTTGAGCCGCTCGACGTCGCGCGTCAGCTCCTCCTCGCTGGCACCCTCGGCGGCCGTACGCACGATGACGCCGGCGGTGTCGGGGACGATCTCCTTGAGGAGGGTCTTCAGGCGGCTGCGCTCGGTGTCGGGCAGCTTGCGGGAGATGCCGGAGGTGGTGCCGTCCGGGACGTAGACGAGGAACCGGCCCGCGAGGCTGACCTGGCTGGTCAGACGCGCGCCCTTGTGCCCGACGGGGTCCTTGGTGACCTGCACCAGCACCATCTGGCCGCTCGAGAGGACCGACTCGATCTTGCGAGGCTGGCCCTCCTTGTGGCCCAGCGACTGCCAGTTGACCTCACCGGCGTAGAGCACGGCGTTGCGGCCCTTGCCGATGTCGATGAAGGCGGCCTCCATGGACGGCAGCACGTTCTGCACGCGCCCGAGGTAGACGTTGCCGATGAGCGAGGTCTGCGACTCGCGGGCGACGTAGTGCTCCACGAGCACCCGGTCCTCGAGCACGCCGATCTGGGTGAGGTCGGCGCGCTGGCGGATCACCATCACGCGGTCGACCGACTCGCGGCGGGCCAGGAACTCGGCCTCGCTCACGATCGGGGCGCGGCGGCGACCGGCCTCACGGCCCTCGCGGCGGCGCTGCTTCTTGGCCTCGAGGCGCGTGGAGCCCTGGACAGAGGTGATCTGGTCCTCGGCCGAACGTCCCTTGCGCACGCGGGTGACGGTGTTGGGGTCGTCGGCGTCGGACGAGCCCTCGTCGCCCGCGCGCCGGCGGCGCCGGCGACGGCGCGACGTGCCCTCGCCGTTGCCATCGCCGCTCGCGTCCGGCCCGGTGTCGGCGGTGGTCGCAGACCCGGTCTCGGCGCTCGTCCCGGACTCGTCGGCCCCGCCCTCGGCGTCGTCGCCGGACTCGGACGAGCCGGCCTCGGCACCGTCGCCGCCGGACTCGGACGACTTGCGGCGGCGCCGGCCACCTCGACGACGGCGACGCCGCGCAGGGCCGCCCTCGCCGTCGCTGTCGGCGTCGTCGGACTCGGCGTCGCTGTCGGCGGTGGCGTCGGTGTCGGTGTCGGTGTCGGCAGCGTCGGCGCCCTCGGCAGTCTCCCCCGCAGCCTCCGCGGTGCCCTGCTCGGTGGTCTGCTCGGTGGTCTGCTCGGCGGCCTCGACGTCCTCGTCCGCAGGGTCCTCCTCGGTCGAGACGACGTCGGCGGTGTCAGCGGCGTCGGGCGCTGCGCCCTTGCGGCCGGACTTCTTGCCGGGCTTCTTGGCGGGCTTCTCGGCACGCTTCTCGGCGGACTTCTTGCTCGCGCCCCTCGACCGCGTGGACGTCGTGGGCGCGACCTCGTCGCCGGCCACGTCCACCGCGGCCGACTCGTCCGCAGCCGCCTCGTCCACGGACGGGCCCTCGACCGGGACGGGCGTGGGCTTCTTGCGCGTGCGGCGGGTCGTCGTGGTCACGACCGGGGCCTGGAACAGGACCGCGTGCCCGGTGCCGGCGTCGACCTCGGTAGGAGACGCGCCGGGGGCGGGCTCGTCGGTGGGCGTCGGGGTGGTCTCCGCGGTCGGGGCGGCGGCGGCCTTCCTGGCGGCGGTCTTCCTCGCCGGGGCCTTCTTGGCGGCGGCCCTGCGCGCACTCGTCTTCTTCGCCGGGGCGGCAGCCTCGTCAGCGTCGTCGGCGGCGGCAGCGGGCTCGACCGCGGGCTCGGGCGCGGCGACCTTCTTGGCGGCGGACTTGCGCGTGGCCGCCTTCTTGGCCGGGGCCTTCTTCGCGGCGGCCTTCTTCGCGGGGGCGGCCGGCTCGCCGGCCTCGGGGACCTCGGCGGCCGCGGTCGTGTCGGCGGGCGTCTCCGACGCGGCGGCCGCCTTCTTGGCGGGCGACTTGCGCGTGCGTCGCGTCACGACGGGAGCGGCGGGAGCCTCCGGCGCCGCCGGGGCGTCTGACCCGGACCCGCTGCGCTCGGTCTGGTCGTCTGTCTGGTCTGCATCGAGCATGGGGTGCTCCTCGGGCACCATGACGGTGCCGATTCGGCGTCCGCCGCTCTCGAGTGACGATCCCGGGGACGCAAAGCTTCTGTGGCGGCGACACCCTCCGCGTGTGCGTCTCCGGGCAGCTGATCCGTCACCTGCCGCGGTCGCCGGGCCACCGTCGAGTCGCTGTCACCGACTCCTGTGGCCGCGTCGCGGTCCGGTGACGTCCACCCACCCGGGGTGCCGGACACCCCCACGTGAGTGGTGTGGCCGGCGAGAACGTCGTCGGCTCGACGGGGTCCCGGCGGGAGCCGGGGCGTCGAACGTGGCGAGTATCGCACACCGCCGCGGCGCCGGCCCTATGTGCGAGCCGCCAGCGGGTCGCCCACCTCGCCGGAGTCCGTGAGCGGGCCCTGGGCCACGCGGGTCATCAGCGGCGCCTCCCCGGCCGGCAGACCGGCGACGGACTCGAGCCCGCGCAGCACGTCGTCGGGGCGTACGGCGGGGGTGCCGTGCCGCAGCACCACGTCGAGGGACGTACGCCCACCGGCCGCCGCGTCCTCCGGCAGGACCACGAGCGACACCACCGCGCCCCGGGCGTCGAACTCGCGCATGCCCTTCTTCGTCATCCGCTCCACCAGCGCCTCCTCGGCGGCGAGGAAGCGCGCGACCGCGTCGGTGGTCGCGTCCCGGTCGGCGGCGAGGTCGATGCGCCACCTGCTGCCCTCGAGCAGGTCGGAGAGCGACCCCCCGGGCGACTCGACGACCTCCAGCACGTCGAGGCCGGGCGGCAGCGCCTCGTCGAGCATGGCGTGGACGTCGGCCGGGACCACCACCTGGGCGAGCGCGAGCTCGAGGTACTCGGCCTCGCTCGCCGAGCCGGTCGGCGCCGCGCCGGCGTAGGAGATCCGGGGGTGGGGGTTGAAGCCCGAGGAGTACGCCATCGGGATCCTCGCGCGGAAGACGGCCCGCTCAAACGCCCGGCTGAAGTCGCGGTGGCTGGTGAAGCGGAGCCGGCCGCGCTTGGCGTAGCGCACGCGGAGGCGCTGGACGGGCGGAGCCTGCTGCTCGGGCTGTTGCTTGGGCACGACCGGCAAGCCTAGTGCCCGCAGCCAGGATGCCGCGGGATAGGTTTCGGCCCCATGCCCCACCGCTCACTCCTCAGTCGCGTGGCGTCGTGGTTCGGCGTCGGCGTCCTCCTTGCGGGGCTCCTCCTCACCCTCGTGACGACCTGGCGCCTGGCCGGCGAGGGCAAGCCCCTCTCCGCGGTCGACGAGGTCGCCCACGCCGACACGGCGTTCAAAGTGCACCGGGGCACCTACCCCTATCGGGGCGCCGACGTCGGCCAGCCGCTCGTCGACACCTGGACCTGCTACTCCGGGCACCAGTCCCTCTCGTGGCGCGCCCGGTGCGGCTCTGCGAAGGCGGTGCCGAGACGCGTGCCGCAGACGACGGGTTCGCGCACCACGGGCTACATCCACTACCCCACCTACTTCGTGGCGGGCGAGGGGTTCCGCCGCGCCCACGACGCCGTCGCCGGCAAGGCCAGGTGGGAGATCGACACGTACCGACAGTTCGCAGCGGTCGTCTTCGTCGTCGGCATGGCACTCTGCGCCTACGTCGCCAGGCGTCTGGGGCTGGGTGCCTCCGGGCAGGTGGCGGCCGCCTTCATCCCCGTGGCTGCACCGTCCGTGCTCGTCTACTCCACGATGGTCAATCCCATGTCCGCCGCCGTGCTCTGCGGCGCAGTCGTCGCCGGCGCCGGTCTGAGGTGGCTGCTGACCGGGCGCGGCTTCGGGTGGGTCGCGGCCGCAACCGCGTTCAGTGCCGCGGTCGCCGTGACGGCGTCGCTGCCCGCCGGGGTGCTGCTCGTGGCCGTCCTGCTCGGCCTCGTCCTCCGGCTCCGGGGCCGGCGGTTCAACACACCGTGGGACCCGCGCTGGTGGCACGCCGCCGTCCTCGCCGCGTTGCTCGTCGTCCCGATCCTCGCCTACGGCGCCGTGATCGACGCCCGCGCGACGATCGACGACGCGACGCTCTACGCCGCATATGCCCGCGCTGGATGGGATCAGGTCGCTCTCGGCGTCTGGGCGGAGATCTTCGCCTCGCACCTCCCCTGGATCGAGGACGGCAGCCTCGTGCGGCCCGAGCTGGGCACCCTGCGCACCTACGTGCGGGCGGCCGGGACCGGCATGCCCCTGATCGTCACTGCGATGGTCGCCGGCGGTCTGGTCGCCGGAGCGACCGGGGTGCTGCGCCGTGTCGACCCGCCGTCGCGACCCGCGGCGACGGGAGAGGCCCCCGGGGAACCCGTCCGACAGCCTGTCCGGGTCCTCCAGCTCGCCGCTGCCTCGGCGCTGCTGGGCCTGCTCGCCTATCCCCCGCTGCTCCGGCTGCTGAACGCGATCAACGTGGGCATCGACTACCCGGTCGTCTCCCGCTACTCCATCTCCCTCGTCCCGTTCTTCGTGCTGGTCGTCCTCCTCCTCGCGCGCGACCACCCCTGGTTCGCCAGGATCCTCGCCACGGTCGGCACCATCGCCGTCGCAGCCTGGTGCGTCAGCGCCTGGTGAGGACTCCCACGGACCGCGCCGCGTTTTCCGTCTCGCCCGTGCCGCCGCGTAGGTTGTGACGGTCACAACCCACGATTCGCAGGCCCTCTCGCGGGCCGTGATGCCGGAAGGTCCTCCATGCTCGCCACCCGTCAGGTCGCCCTCGGTCAGCCCACTGTCGGCGAGGAGGAGATCGAGGCACTCCGCGAGGTGTTCGCCAGCGGGTGGCTTTCCGGTGCGGGCCCTACGTGTGTCGCCTTCGAGGGCGAGCTCGCCGCCGCAACCGGCACCGCCCACGCGCTCGCGACCTCCAACTGCGGCTCGTCGCTGCACCTGGCTCTCCAGGTGCTCGGGGCGGGCCCCGGCGACGAGGTGATCGTGGCCGACTACACCTTCCCCGCCACGGGCCACTCGGTCATGTGGACCGGCGCCACCCCACGCTTCGCGGACGTCCGCTCCGACATCGGGACGATCGACGTCGAGGCCGCAGCCGATCTGGTCAACGAGCGCACCGTGGGCATCATCGCCGTCGACATGGTCGGCCAGCCGGCCGACTATGACGAGCTCGCCGCGTTGTGCCGCAGCCGCGGCCTGTGGCTGCTGGAGGATGCTGCCTGCTCGGCCGGCGCGACCTACAAGGGCCGTCCGGCCGGCAGCCTGGCCGACCTGGCCGCGTTCAGCTTCCACGGCCGCAAGGGCATCACCGCCGGCGAGGGCGGCGCCCTGGTCGGCGACGACGGCACCCGCATGGACCTCGCCCGCAAGCTGCACACCTACGGCATCGCCCCGGCCGTGAGCCGTGAGGGCTCCGCGGCGCTGGCGGTGCCGTCCTTCGACATGGCGGGCTACAACTACCGGATGTCCGACGTGCAGGCCGCCATGATGCGCGTCCAGCTCACCCGGCTCCCGGCCCTCGTCGCGGCGCGCACCGCTGCCGCCGACGGCTATGCGGAGCGCCTCGGCGACGTCGAGGGCATCGGCCTGCCGGTGGTGGCGGACGACCGTACGCACCCCTACCAGTCCTATCTCGTCACCACCGACGACACGGTCGACCGCGACTCCGTGGTGATGGCCCTGCGCGAGCGCGGCGTCGGCAGCAACTTCGGCACGTACGCCTCGCACGTCCAGCCCGTCTACGGCACCCGGGACACGTGCCCGGTGTCGGCGCGGCTCTTCGCCACGCAGTTCGCGCTGCCGATGCACGCCAACCTGGTGGCCGACGACCTCGACTACGTCGCCGAGCAGCTGCGCGCGGTCCTCGACGACCCGTCCGTACGCCGCTGAGGCACGGAAGCGCGACGCACGTGGGCAACGACACAGGCACGGGCAACCGGATCCACGGAACTGCGGTCATCGGTCCGGAGGTCACCCTCGGCACGAACAACGTCATCGGACCGTTCTGCGTGCTGCAGGGCAGGGTCACTCTGGGCGACGACAACTACCTCGCCTCGCACGTCGTGATCGGCGGCGCCGCCGAGGTGCGCGGCCACGACATGACCGCGTCGTGGGACGAGCCCTCCGACGGCAACCCCGTCGTCATCGGGTCGCGCAACGTCTTCAAGGAGATGGTGACGATCAGCGGCGGCTGGGCCCACGAGACCGCACTGGGCGACGACGGCTTCTTCATGACCAAGGCGCACGTCAACCACGACGGCCGGATCGGGGACGAGGTCACCGTGTCCGCGATGGTGGTGACCGCCGGCCACGTCACCGTCGGCGATGGCGCCAACCTCGGCCTCGGCACCGTCGTGCACCAGCGCCTCACCGTCCCGGAGGGGTCGATGGTCGGCATGCAGTCGGCCGTGACGCGACAGCTGCCACCCTTCGTCGTGAGCATGGGGGTCCCCGCCCGGGCGGCGCGGCTCAACACCTACCGCCTCGACCGTCTCGGCGTGCCCGCTGACCAGCACGAGCCGCTCGCGGCCGTCGTGCTGCACGGCTCGCACGACACGAGCGGGCTCCACGAACCACTCAAGGCACCCGTCGAGGCGTGGCTCACGCGCCTCGAGCACCCCTGAGCGCCCCTGACCCACCCCTGACCACTCCGCACTGCCACCGATTGCACCCGAAAGGCCTCACATGTCCGCCGAGTCCCTCCCGTTCATCCCGCCCGCCAAGCCGATCGTCGGCGACGACGAGCGCGCCGCGGTGGACCGCGTGATGCGCTCCGGCATGATCGCCCAGGGCCCCGAGGTGGCGGCGTTCGAGCAGGAGTTCGGCGCCGCAGTGGCCGGCGGTCGGACGACCGTGGCCGTCAACTCCGGCACCTCCGCCCTCCATCTCGGCCTGCTGGCCGCCGGGATCGGCCCGGGTGACGAGGTCATCGTGCCGTCCTTCACCTTCGCCGCGACCGCGAACTCAGTGGCGCTGACGGGCGCGACGCCGGTGTTCGCGGACGTCGAGCCCGACCACTTCTGCCTCGACGCCGAGAGCGTCCGCGCGGCCGTCACGGAGCGCACCGCGGCGATCATGCCGGTGCACCTCTACGGCCACCCCGCCGACGTCGACGCGCTGCGCGCCGTGGCGGACGACCACGGACTGCGCCTGTTCGAGGACGCCGCCCAGGCCCACCTCGCCACGTGGAAGGGCGCCCAGGTCGGCAGCTTCGGCGACTTCGCCATGTTCAGCCTCTACCCGACCAAGAACATGACCTCGGGCGAGGGTGGCATGGTGTCCTGCGCGACCGAGGAGATCGCGCGGATGGTGCGCCTGCTGCGCAACCAGGGCATGGAGCGCCAGTACGCGAACGAGGTCGTCGGCTTCAACGCCCGCATGACCGACATCCACGCCGCCATCGGCCGCGTCCAGCTGACCAAGGTGGGGACCTGGACCAAGGTCCGCCAGGAGAACGCGGCCTACCTCGACTCCCACCTCGAGGGTGTCGTCGTGCCACCGGTCGCCGACGACGCGACGCACGTCTACCACCAGTACACGATCAAGGTCGACGGCGACGAGCGCGACCGCATCGTCACCGCCATGCGCGAGGAGCACCAGGTGGGCTCGGGCGTCTACTACCCGATCCCCAACCACCAGCTCGCGTCGCTGACGCGGTACGCCGAAGGCCTCGAGCTCCCGGTCACCCAGCAGGTCGCGCGCGAGGTCATCTCGCTGCCGGTCCACCCCTCGCTCGGAGAGGCAGACCTCGAGCGCATCGTGACCGCGGTCAACACGACGGTGAGGGCCGGATCTTGACGGTGGAGGCCGGCGGCAGCGCGGCCTGGGGCCGCGCCCGCCTGCTCCGCCTGACCATGACGTGCTGGGCGGTGGCGTTCACCGGCTTCATGACGTGGAGCCTCGCCACGCCGCTGTGGGGATCGCCCGACGCCCCCTCGCACGACCTCATGGCCTATCACGCCGTGCGCGACCTCAGCATCGAGAAGACCGACGAGTTCGCCCACGGCGTGACCTCGAACGCCGTCACCGAGGCGACCGAAGGACTGGTCGCGAGCGCCACCTCCGTGAGCTGCTACGCGTTCCAGACGACGTCTGCGAGCTGCATCGTCGGCGTCAGGGGCTCTGAGGAGCCCGCGGACTTCGTGAACTCGGCCGGCCGCAACATCCCGACCTACTACCTGGCAACGGGGTGGCCGTCCCTGATCGTCGGCCCCGAGGACGCGGTCTGGGCCAACCGGGCTGCGGCCGCGGCGATCGCGAGCCTGTTCGTCGCGTGGGCCGCGAGTGCGGCGCTGACCCGCCGCCGCCGTTCGGTGGCGTTGACGGGCGTCGTGGTCGCCACCACGCCCATGGTGATGTACCTGGGTGGCGCCGTGAACCCGAACTCCCTGGAGATCGTCTGCGGGATCGCCGTGGCAGCGTGCAGCGTCGTCTTCCTCCAGGAGCGCGACACGTGGCTGGGTCACGTGATGTTCCGCCGCACCATGATCGCGATCGCCGTCATGTGCTCGATCCGCATGCTGGGCCCGGTGTGGGCCCTCGGATGGGCCGTGGCCTTCGCGATGCTGGCCACGGCCGTCCACTGGCGCCACGTCTTCTCGCGCCGCGGGCTGCCCTGGCTGGCGCTGCCGGTCGTGGCGTGCGTGGCCGACGTGGTGTGGACGCTGTCCTCCGGAGTGACCGACTACCAGGCCGAGGCCAAGTTCGACAACACCCTCTGGGCGAACATCGGGCTGTCACGCCACGTGATCGACACCAGCAGCATCTCCCAGCAGATCGGGGTCTTCGGCTGGCTCGACACCCCCATGCCGCCCGGGGCGCTCACCGCGTACACGTGGGCGGCACTGTTCCTCGTCTTCACCGCTGCCATGCGCCTGACCGCACGCCAGTTGACAGCGATCGCCTTCCTGGTCGCGGCGCAGTACCTCCTCCCGATCGTCCTGCAGGCGCTCCAGTACAACGTCAACGGCCCCGTGTGGCAGGGGCGCTACACCCTCCCGCTGACCGTGGCGATCCCGATCTTCGCGCTGATGCTGAACTCGCAGCGCCCGGACACGACCGACGAGCAGCAGTGGCTTCGCAGGATGCAGTGGGCCTACCCGATGGCCGTCGCGGTCCTCGCCTATGCTCACTTCAAGGCCTTCACCACGCACCTCCGGCGCAACGTGAGCGGTTACGGAGGCCCCGGGCTGACGGACGGCCACTGGGAGCCATTCGGTAGTGCAGAGGTGGTCCTCGGGGTGCACACGGTCTTCCTCGTGGTCGTGTTGGCCGCGGTCGTCCACCTGTACTGGCACGACTCCCAGCGCAGCGACCTCGCGACCGGCGGGACCGTGCCGCTCGACACGTCGCCGACTGGCGTCGGAGGCAGGCTCACCGCGAGACTGCGTCGTCAACCCACCCCTGCGCACACCACCGGTCCGTGAGGAGTTCCATGCGCATCGTCGTCGTCAACAACTTCTACCCGCCGCGGGTGGGAGGCAGCGCCCATCTCAGTGACGCGCTGGCGCGCGGCTATGCCGCCCGGGGCCACGAGGTCCTCGTGGTCACGGCGGCCTACCAGGACGCCCCCGCCGAGGAGTGGCGCGACGGCGTGCGGGTGGTCCGGTTCCCGGCGTTCGTGCTCCCCGAGAGCCGACTGGCGGTCTCCTTCGACATCTCGTTCGCCACGAGGCCGTCGCTGCGCCGGCGCCTCGCTGCGCTGCTGGACGACTTCCGGCCCGACGTGATCCATCAGCACGGGCAGTTCATGGACCTCACCTGGGCCACCGGCGCGTGGGCGCGCCGTCGCGGTGTCCCCGTGCTGCTGAGCATCCACACCCGCCTCGAGAACCCTGCCGCCACCTACCGGCACGCGTTCCGGTTCCTCGACGCCATGCTCGTCGCGCCGAGGCTGCGCCGGTCGCGGCCGTCGCTCGTGGTGATGGACTCCTACATGGACGACTACATCAAGGAGCGCTACCACGGCCGCTACCGCGACCTCGTGGCGATCCCCGTCGGCGTCGACCCGGCCTGGGTCCGCTCCGGCGACGCGACGCGCGGGCGCGAGCTCGCCGGAGTCGGCCCTGATGCCCCGATCATCCTGTCCGTCGGCCACGTCATCCCCGTGCGCGACCGGCTGGGCCTGGTCGAGGCGCTGCCCGCGGTGCTCGACCGGCACCCTGATGCCCGCCTGGTCGTCGTGGGCCGCGTCTACTACGACCTGTTCCAGAAGCGTGCTGAGGAGCTCGGCGTGGCCCACGCCGTGCAGAGCCTCGGCGCCGTCCCCAAGGCCGACATCCCGCACCTGCTGGCCGCGGCCACCGTCGAGAGCCACGAGCAGGGCCTCGGCCTGGGCACCGCGACGCTCGAGTCCATGGCCGCCGGCACACCGGTCGTGGCGTGGGGACGCATCGACAACTTCCCCGGCATCCCGATGATCGACGGCGACGACATCTTCATGTGCGACGTCGGCGACGTCGACGGCCTGGCCGCCCGCCTCAACCTCGCGCTCGACGACCCCGAGGCGACCCGGCAGGTCGGCGAGAGCGCCCGCGCGATCGTCGACCAGCACTTTGCCCTCGACCGCGTCACCGAGCGGCACCTCGAGGTCCTCGGCGACCTCGTGGCCCAGCCGGTCTCGCAGCGCACCCGCTGACCGGCCGCCGCCCCGGCCCACCCACCCGTACGCACCGCAACCCCACGATCAACACCCATGAGGAGATCCACCAGATGAGCTCGAAGGAAACCGTCTTCTTCACCGGCGGTGCCGGCTTCATCGGCCTGCACGTCGTGCCCATGCTGCTCGAGAAGGACTACAAGGTCCGCATCTTCGACAACATGTTCCGCGGTGACCGCGACGCCGTGGCCGCCCTCGGCGACGACGTCGAGCTCATCGACCAGGACGTGCGCTACGGCGGCTCGGTCCACGCGGCGATGAAGGGCTGCTCCAAGGTCATCCACGCCGCCGCCGTGTCGATCAACAAGAGCCAGGCCGACCCGCACGAGTCGATGGACATCAACATGATCGGCAACCACAACGTGTTCGCTGCCGCGGCCGACCACGGCGTGGACCGACTCGTCTACTGCTCCTCGGCGTCGGTCTACGGCGACCCCGAGCGGCTGCCGATGCACGAGGACGACAAGCTCCTCCCCATCACGCCCTACTGCATCGCCAAGCGCGCCGGCGAGGACCTCCTCGCCTACTACCAGCGTCGCGCCAACCTCTCCTGGGTGGCGCTGCGCTTCTTCAACGTCTACGGCCCCGGCCAGAAGACCACCGCCTACTACACCTCGGTGATCAACCACTTCGTCAACCGGATCAAGAACGGCGAGCCCCCGGTCATCGACGGCAAGGGCGAGCAGTCGATGGACTTCATCCACGTCCACGACATCGCACGCTCGGTCGTGCTCGCGCTCGAGTCCGAGCAGGCCAACGTGCCGGTCAACATCGGCACCGGCATCGACACCTCGATCGCCGACCTGGCCCACATCCTCATCGACGCCGTCGGCGCCGACGTGGAGCCGCAGTTCAACCCGCGCGACGTCCTGGTCAGCCGCCGCGCCGCCGACACCACCCGCGCCAAGGAGGTCCTCGGCTTCGAGCCGACGATCGACGTGCGCACCGGCATGACCGAGCTCATCCGGGGACAGTGATCCTGCGGTGAGCGCGTCCCTGCCGCCCAACCCGTGGAACGAGCACGCCTGGGTGGTCGGCGAGCCGGCGGTCGGCGAGGGCACCTGGATCGGTGCCTTCACCGTCATCGACGCCTCGGGCGGACTCACCATCGGCCGGGGTTGTGACATCTCCTCCGGCGTGCACATCTACACCCACTCCTCGGCGAGGCGCTGCGTCTCCGGACGCCGCTTCGCCGAGGTCGAGCGGCGCCCGGTCACGATCGGAGACCGCGTCTTCGTCGGGGCCGGCGCGATCATCAACATGGGTGTCACCATCGGCGACGAGGCGGTGGTGGGCGCCGGGGCCGTCGTGACCGCGGACGTCCCTGCCCGCGCGATCGTCGGTGGCGTTCCCGCGCGTCAGATCGGTCGGGTCGACCTCGACGACCCGACCGATCCGCGGCTCGTCACCGGGTCCTGAGGACCTCGTCGACCACGCTGTGCGCGGGCAGGATGCTCGCACGCTCGACGTCGAGGTCGACCGTGCCGTCGACGAGGTCGACGAAGTGGGCGAGCTGTGAGACGAGCGGCTCGGCCCCGCCGATCTCCGGCACCTCGATCTCGGTGAACTGACGGAAGCCGACGAAGTCGTCGTCGGGCTCGATGCTGGAGTGCCGGTAGCTGGTCAGCCCGCGGCGCAGCAGGTCGATCTCGATCATCCGGTCGAGCTCCTGGATGACCATCGAGCGCACCTTGACCTGCCCGAGCCTGCTCGCGGACACCGAGGCGATACCACCGCCGGAGAAGCGCACGCCGGCCTCGACGATGTCCTCCGCGCCGGGCACGCTCTCGGGGTGGAACTGGCCGACCTTCACGTCGAAGGACTCCGGCTGCTCACCGCCGAAGGCCCGCACCACGAGGTCCACGTCGTGGACGAGCAGGTCCCAGGCCACGCCGGTCTTGATGCGCGGTGCGTACGGTGAGTGGCGCTGCGCGCGGACGTAGAGGGGCGCCTCCACCATCTTCATCGCCGTCAGCACAGCCGGGTTGAACCGCTCGAGGAAGCCGCACATGAGCGGCGTGCCGGCGGCCTCGGACGCCCGCACCAGCTCCTCGGACTCCGCCAGCGAGGGACACAGCGGCTTCTCGACCAGCAGGGGCAGGCCAGCGTCGATGACCTGGGCGGCGAGGCCGTGGTGCGCCTCGGTCGCCGCGGCGACCACGACCGCGTCGTAGGCCCCGATCCCGTCGAGGTCGGCCTGCCACGCGGAGTCGTACTGGCCGGCGACGGCCCGGCCGCTCTCCTCGTGGGGGTCGATCACGGCAGCCAGCTCGGTCCGCGGACCGGTGGCGATGACACGTGCGTGGTTGCGGCCCATGGACCCGGATCCGACGAGTGCGATGCGCAGTGGTTCAGCCATGGCGGCACCCTATATACGCGGCGCGTTTTGGCCGCATCGCGCCTGGGTGGGGCAAGATGGCTGACCAGAC
>JAESGW010000511.1_pt1 | contig 31728 bp, 30 predicted proteins | sample 9269791 | NCBI WGS metagenome assembly JAESGW01 (sample SAMN16773120, study PRJNA677053) | algae metagenome | isolation source: Aphanocapsa lilacina HA4352-LM1 and co-occurring heterotrophs from near cave... | place: USA: Maniniholo cave, near Haena, Kauai, HI | collected 2009-07-28
CACCCGGTCCCATACCGAACCCGGAAGTTAAGCCTTTCAGCGCCGATGGTACTGCAACCGAGAGGTTGTGGGAGAGTAGGACGCCGCCGGACAAACATTTGGCAGGGGCCACCAGGAATCTGGTGGCCCCTGTGCCATTTCATGGCACGGAGTGAGTACGGTTGCCCCGGGCACGGGGGCCGATGCAGGAAGAAGGAGAGTGCGGCTGTGGCCGAGGACCGTCGAGGACAGCGTCCGGCACGAGGTGGATCAGGCGCGGGACGAGGCAGCTCGTCCGGCGGCGGGCGCAGCGGCTCCTCTCCCCGCGGGCGCGGATCCCGCGACGACCAGGCTGCCGGCCGTGGCGCCGCACGCGGCAGCTACCAGGGCGGCAAGTCGACCGGCGGCAAGTCGACCGGCGGCAAGCCGGGAGGCCGTTCCGGCGGCCAGCGCTCGGGCTCGGACCAGCGCGGCTTCCGCGGTCGCGCGGAGGAGAAGCCCCGTACGGCTGACCAGGCGGCCTACGACGGACCCGACCTGCCCGAGGACATCACGGGCGCCGAGCTGGACCGCGGTGTGCGGGCGCAGCTGAAGGGCCTCCCTGAGAAGCTCGCGGCCAGGGTCGCGCGCCATCTCGCTGCGGCCGGCGCCTTCATCGACGACGACCCCGAGCTCGCGTACCGTCACGCCCTCGCGGCACGGGCGCGTGCCTCGCGCATCGCGGTGGTTCGCGAGGCCGCCGGTGAGACGGCCTATGCGGCCGGTCACTACGCCGAGGCGCTGTCGGAGCTGCGCGCGGCCAAGCGGATGAACGGTGCGACGGACTACCTGCCGATCATGGCGGACTGCCACCGAGCACTGGGCAACCCGGAGCAGGCGATCAAGCTGGCCAAGAGCCCGTCGGTCGCCAACTTCAGCTCGGAGGCCAAGGCGGAGATGACGCTCGTCGAGGCCGGTGCGCGGAGGGACATGGGCCAGCTCGACGCCGCGCTGCGTACGCTCGAGCTCGCGCCGCTGACGTCGAAGAGCCGGTCGGCCTGGGTGGTGCGACTGCGCTACGCGTACGCGGACACGCTCGAGGCGGCGGGCCGTGAGGCAGACGCCCTCGCCTGGTTCCACCGCACGCACGCGATCGACTCCGACGAGCTGACCGACTCCGCCGAGCGCGCAGACCTGCTGGAGCGCCGCCAGTCCTGATCGGCGCCCGCCCTGATGGGCGCCCGCCCTGATGTGCGCGGTGCGCTGGCATATCCGAGCCTCATGGGTCACAATGGGGTCACTAATCACATACGTGTCACTCGACTCTCGTTGAGCACTGACGACAGACCGCTGGGGAAGGCGCATCTGGAGCGTCGGAACTCAAGGAGGTCATGGTGACCACACGCATTGCTTCCCGCCCGGACGGTCCGGGGACGAGGGGCATTCTCTACGTGCACTCTGCTCCCTCCGCTCTCTGCCCGCACATCGAGTGGGCCGTGGGCGGAGTCCTCGGAGTTGCCGTCTCGCTCGACTGGACGCCGCAGGCTGCCCAGCCGGGGTCCTACCGCGCCGAGCTGTCCTGGACGGGCGCCGCGGGCACGGCTGCCGCCGTGGCGTCCGCGCTCCGCGGGTGGAACCACCTCCGCTTCGAGATCACCGAGGAGCCCACCGGCTCCTCCGAGGGCACGCGCTTCTCGTGCACGCCCGACCTGGGGATCTTCCACGCGATCACCGGCCCGCACGGCGACATCCTGATCCCCGAGGACCGGCTCAAGGCCGCAGTGGTCAAGGCCGCCCTCGGCGACACGACGCTGCTCCTCGAGATCGACAACCTCCTCGGCAAGCCCTGGGACGACGAGCTCGAGACCTTCCGCCACGCCGGCGAAGGTGCCCCGGTGCGGTGGCTGCACCAGGTGGTGTGAGGCCCTAGCGGTTGCGCTTGCGCAGCCGGAACGTCTCGGTGACCTGCACCGAGGTCTCGCTGGTGGTCCCCTCGTAGGACGTCAGCTTCCCCGACAACGTGAAGTGTCCGGGCCTCGTCGCCCAGCGGCACAGCCGGTAGGTCAGGACCCCGGACTCCGCGTCGTTGGGGCCGATCAGCGACTGGGCGCTGACGCCCCGACCGTCGCGGTCCTGCATCGAGATGTCGAAGGTCCAGTCCTCCGACTCCGTCGTGACCGCGTAGGCGTACGCGTAGTCCTTGCAGCCCCGCTTCAGGCGCCCGTCGGGTGCGTCGAGCGCCGCGGACAGGACGACGGGCTCGGCCTGTGCGGGCACCTCGTCGCCGGGCTCCGTGGGCAACGGGATCGGCAGGGGGAGCGGGCTCGTCACGGCCAGGGCCGCGGTCGCGAGCAGGGTCGACAGCATGACACCTCCGAGGGGTTCAGGTGTCCAACGACCCGGGTGTGACGTGCGTTGCGCGGGTGCGGCCCGGGGTGCGGCCGCAGAGGGTCAGAGCGGGATGTTGCCGTGCCGACCGCGGCGGACACCCGCCGTGTCGATCTCGTGGCGCATCGCCAGGGCGATGGCGCTGCGGGTGCGGGTGGGCTCCACGACCTCGTCGACGACGCCGATCTCGACGGCCTTGTCGACGCCGCCGGCGATGCGCTCGTGCTCGGCGGCGAGCTCGGCCTCGACCTGCGGACGGATCTCCGGGGACACCTCGGCGAGCCTGCGGCGGTGCAGGATGCGGATCGCGGCCACGGCACCCATCACGGCCACCTCGGCCCCCGGCCACGCCAGGACGCGCGTGGCGCCGAGCGAGCGGGCGTTCATGGCGATGTAGGCGCCGCCGTAGGTCTTGCGGGTCACCAGCGTCACGCGGGGGACCACGCACTCGCCGAAGGCGTGGAGCAGCTTGGCGCCGCGGCGCACGACTCCGTCCCACTCCTGACCGACGCCGGGGAGGTAGCCCGGGACGTCCACGAGCACCACGAGCGGCACGCCGAACGCGTCGCACATCCGGACGAAGCGCGACGCCTTCTCGGCCGACAGCGAGTCGAGGCAGCCGCCGAGGCGCAGCGGGTTGTTGGCGACGACGCCGACCGTGCGGCCGCCGAAGCGTCCGAGCGCGGTGACGATGTTGGGTGCCCAGCGGGCGTGCAGCTCCTGCGTCGTGCCGTCGTCGAGCAGGCCCTCGACGAGCGGGTGCACGTCGTAGGCGCGCTTCCTGGACTCGGGCAGGAGGGCGCCGAGGTCGCGATCCTCGACGGCGTCCGCGGCGAGGCTGCCCTGGGAGCCGAGGAGGGAGGCGACCGTACGGGCGCGGTCGAGGGCCTCACGCTCGGAGTCGGTGAGGATGTGCACCACTCCGGAGCGGCGGCCGTGCGGCTCCGGCCCGCCGAGGCGCAGCATGTCGACGTCCTCGCCGGTGACCGACCGCACCACGTCGGGGCCGGTGACGAAGATGCGTCCCTCGGGGCCGAGGATCACCACGTCGGTCAGCGCCGGACCGTAGGCCGCTCCACCCGCGGCGGGGCCGAGCACGACCGAGACCTGCGGGACGACCCCGGACGCCTGCGTCATGACCTGGAAGATCCGGCCCACGGCGTGCAGCGAGAGGACGCCCTCGGCCAGACGCGCACCGCCGGAGTGCCAGAGCCCGATGATCGGCACGCCGTCGGTGATGGCCCGGTGGTAGGCGTCGACCACGACGCGGCAGCCGAGGTCGCCCATCGCGCCACCCATGACGGTGGCGTCGCTGCAGAAGGCGACCACAGGTGTGCCGTCGACCCGGCCCACCGCCGCCAGCATGCCCGACTCGTCGTCGGGTGTGATCAGCTCGAGGGAGCCGTCGTCGAGGAGGGCGGTGAGGCGGCGGAGCGGGTGGCGCGGGTCGTCCTCGCGGGGGAGCCTTTCGGGCCTGGTCGCAGTGGCGGTCATCAGACGGTGCCGAAGGCGACCGCGACGTTGGCACCTCCGAAGCCGAAGGAGTTGTTGAGCGCGACGACGTCGCCCGCGGGCAGGTCGCGCCGCGTCGTCGGGATGTCGAGGTCGACCTCGGGGTCCTTGTCGTCGAGGTTGATCGTCGGCGGGCTGACCCGGTCGTGGAGGGCCATCACGGTGGCGACCGCCTCGAGCGCACCGGCACCGCCGAGCAGGTGACCGGTCATCGACTTCGTGCTGGTGACGACGCAGCGGTCGACGTGCTCACCGAGGACGGCGTGCAGCATGAGGCCCTCGGCGATGTCGCCCTTGGGCGTGGAGGTCGCGTGGGCGTTGACGTGGACGACGGTCGCGGGGTCGACGTCGCCCTCGCGCAGTGCCATCTTGATGGCGCGCGTGCCGCCGCGACCCTCGGGGTCGGGCTGGGCGATGTCGTGGGCGTCGTTGCTGATGCCGGCGCCGCGCACCTCGGCGTAGATGGTGGCGCCGCGCGCGCGGGCGTGCTCCTCCGACTCGAGGACCAGCACGGCGCCGCCCTCACCGAGGACGAAGCCGTCGCGGCCGGTGTCCCAGGGGCGCGAGACCGTCGTCGGGTCGCCGCCCTCCTCGCTGCCGGTCTTGGACAGCGCCATCATGTTGGCGAAGGCGGCCATCGGCAGCGGGTGGATCGCGGCCTCGGTGCCGCCGGCGAGGACCACGTCGGCGCGGCCCAGCCGGATCAGGTCGATGGCCATGGCGATGGCCTCGTTGCCGGAGGCGCAGGCCGACGTCGGCGCGTGCACCGCGGCGCGGGCGCCGTACTTGAGGCTGACGTTGGCCGCCGGCGCGTTGGGCATGAGCATCGGGACCGCGAGCGGGGACACCCGACGAGCGCCCTTCTCGAGGAGCGTGTCGTAGTTGGCGAGCAGCGTGGTCACGCCGCCGATGCCGGACGCGAGGGCGACGGCGAGGCGCTCGGGCTCGAGGCCGGAGCCCTCGAGCCCCGCGTCGGCCCACGCCTGGTCGGCGGCGACCATCGCGAACTGGCTGGACCGGTCGAGGCGGCGGGCCTTGACGCGGTCGAGGACCTCGGACGGCTCCACGGCCACGCGTCCCCCGATCTTCACCGGGAGCTGCTCGACCCAGTCGTCGGTGAGGTGGCGTACGCCGGACTCGCCGGCCAGCATGGCGCGCCAGGTCGACGCGACGTCTCCGCCGAGCGGGGAGGTGGTGCCGAGGCCGGTGACGACTACGCGGGTCGAGGGCATGAGGTGGGGTCCGTTTCTCGCGAGGTTCGGGAGGTTCCTGGGTCACGGGGGGCCGGGCTGGACACCGGCCCACCCGTGACGTGGGGGAGGGCCTCAGCCCTGGGCGCGCTCGATGTAGGCGACGGCGTCGCCCACGGTCTTGAGGTTCTTGACCTCGTCGTCGGGGATGGTCACGCCGAACTTCTCCTCGGCGGCCACGACGACCTCGACCATGGAGAGCGAGTCGACGTCGAGGTCGTCCACGAACGACTTGTCGAGCTGGACGTCGTCGGCGTCGACGCCGGCGACCTCGTTGACGATCTCGGCGAGGTCGGCGCGGATTTCTTCGGTGGTGGCCATGGGGCCTTCCCTTCTGGTGGTGGGTGCTGCTCGGGCTGGTCTGGAACTCGGGTGGTGGCTGGCTAGGGGACGGTGACGACCTGGGCGGCGTACGACAGCCCGGCGCCGAAGGCGATGAGCAGGGCCGTGTCACCGGACCTGGCCTCGCCCTCGGCGATCATCCGGTCGAGTGCGAGCGGGACCGAGGCGGCCGAGGTGTTGCCCTGGTCGGCCACGTCGCGGGCGATGCGGACCGTGCCGGGCAGCTTCATGGATCGGGCCATCGCGTCGATGATCCGCATGTTGGCCTGGTGCGGGACGAAGACGTCGAGCTCGTCGATGCCGATGCCGGCGACGTCGAGTGCCTGCTGGCCGATCTTCGCCATGGCGAACGACGCCCAGCGGAACACCGGGTTGCCCTGCATGACGAGGTGCGGCATCACGCCGCTGCCCGGCATCTCGGGGCTGCCGACCACGTCGCGCCAGTCCTCCCGCTGCCGGATGAGGTCGAACTGCTCGCCGTCGGAGCCCCACACGACCGGACCGATGCCGGGGGTGTCGCTCGGACCCACGACCGCCGCACCTGCGCCGTCGGCGAAGATGAAGGCGGTGCCGCGGTCGGTGAGGTCGAGGATGTCGGTGAGACGCTCGACGCCGATGACCAGGACGTGGCGGGCGCTGCCGGCGCGGACGAAGTCCGAGGCGAGCGAGATGCCGTGGCAGAAGCCGGAGCACGCCGCCGAGATGTCGAAGGCGGCCGCGTCCGTGCCGAGCTCGTGGGCGATCGCGGTGGCGACGGCCGGCGTCTGGAGCAGGTGGCTGACCGTGGCGACGACGATGCAGTCGATCTGGCTGGCGTCGAGCCCGGCGCGCTCGAGGGCGATCCTCGAGGCCTCGACCGACATCATCTGGACCGACTCGTCGGGGCCGGCCCAGCGTCGGGTCTTGATGCCGGAGCGCTGCTGGATCCACTCGTCGCTGGAGTCGATGGCGTCGACGACGTCGGCGTTGGGGACGACGCGGACGGGACGGTAGGCGCCGATGCCGAGGATGGCCGCGTGCGGCGCCCCGGTTGTGGTGGTGATCATGGCCATCAGCTCGAGCCTTCCGGGTGCAGGCGCAGGAGCGGCTGGCCGGGGGAGACGAGGTCGCCGTCCTCGACGAGCCACTCGACGACCGACCCGCCGTGGGGTGCGGACACCTCCACGCGGTCCCGCAGGCTGGCGACGGCACCGATCACGACGCCGGGCTCGAGCGAGTCGCGCTCGACCGCCTCGGACGAGAGGTGGAACGTGCCCTTGGCGGGGGAGACCACCATGCGCCAGGTCGGCGTGGTCTCGATCATCGAGGCCTCGCCGTGCTTGTCGCAGAACTCGCGGGCTGCGTCGAGCTGGTCGGGCGTCTTGAGCGCGAACGTCTCGACGCCCTTGAGGGCGCGCTTGGCGATGCCGGTGAGGGTGCCGGCCGGTGGCATCTCGAGGATGCCGGTGACGCCCAGGTCGGACATGGTTTCCATGCAGAGGTCCCAGCGCACCGGATTGGCGATCTGGCCCACGATGCGGCGCAGCACGTCACGACCGTCGTGCACCACCTGGCCGTCGCGGTTGGAGATGACCGGCGTCCGCGGGTCGTGGGTCGAGACCGACCGCGCGAGGGAGGCCAGCCGGTCCACGGCCGGTCCCATGTGGCTGGTGTGGAAGGCGCCCGCGACGCTCAGCGGGATCAGGCGGGCCTTGGCGGGGGGCTCCTCCGCGAACGCGGCGAGCTGCTCCATGGTGCCCGCGGCCACCACCTGGCCGGGCCCGTTGTCGTTGGCCGCGGTGAGGCCGTGGCGCTCGACGGCGGCGAGGACCTCGTCGCGGTCGCCGCCGAGGACGGCGGTCATCCCCGTCGCGGTGACGGCCGAGGCGTCGGCCATCGCGTTGCCGCGCTCGCGCACCAGCACCATCGCCTGCTCGGCGGTGATGGCGCGCGCGCCGGCCGCCGCGGTGAGCTCGCCGACGCTGTGCCCGGCGACCGCGCCGATGCGCGAGAACGCGTCGGCGGGGTGGGGGAAGAGGTCGAGAGCCGCGACGAGTCCGGTGGCGACCAGCAGGGGCTGGGCGACCTTGGTGTCGCGGATGGTGTCGGCGTCGGCCTCGGTGCCGTAGTGCGCCAGGTCGACGCCCGCCACGGTGGCCAGCCAGTCGAGGCGCGCGGCGAAGACGGGGTCCTCGAGCCAGGGCGTGAGGAAGCCGGGGGTCTGGGCCCCTTGTCCGGGGGCGACGATCACGAGCACGGACCCCACTCTGCCGCCTCCGCGACGGAGGTCGCGGGTCCGACGCCGACGAAACTGACCCCCGGAATCTTGTAGGGTTCCTACAGTTCCGTGCGACCCGACTGACGCCCTAGGATCAGCGCCAGCTGGAGGGTGAACGCCTCGCGCGGCCGCGTCGGGGACCACCCCGTCACGTCGGTGACCTGGCGCAGCCGGTAGCGCACCGTGTTGGGGTGCACGAAGAGCGCCCGGGCCGTGGCCTCAATCGACGAGCCGTTCTCGAACCACGCCCCGAGGGTCTCGAGCAGGGTGCCGCGCACGGCCATCAGGGGCAGGTAGACCTCGTCGACGAGGTGGCGCCGCGCGTGGCCGTCACCGGCGAGGACGCGCTCGGGGAGCAGGTCGCGGCTGGCCACCGGGCGTGGTGCGTCGGGCCAGCCGCTGGCAGCGCGGTGGGCGGACAGGGCGGCGCGCGCCGAGGCGCTCGCGTGTGCCAGGTCGGCGGTGACCGGGCCGACCACGACCGGTCCGTCGCCGAAGTGGTCGAGCAGCCGCGTCGCCGCCGGGAGCGGGTCGCTCACGCCGCCGAGCACCACGACGAGCCGGTCGCCCTGGATGGCGCACAGCGCGTCCATCCCGCCGGCGCGGGCCGACCGGCGTACGGACTCGAAGACGTCGAGCTCCGCGCGGTGGGGCGGCACGGCACCGAGCACCACGGCCACGTCGCCGTGGGCGTGCCAGCCGAGGGCGCTGGCGCGCGACAGCACCGTCTCGTCGGCCTCGGCCCGGACGACGGCGTCGACGACGAGCGCCTCGAGGCGTGCGTCCCAGGCGCCTCGGGACTCGGCGGCGCGGGCGTAGACGGCGGCGGTCGCGAAGGCGACCTCGCGGGCGTACAGGAGCACGGCGTCGTGGACCTCGCGGGCGTCCTCCGGGTCGAGCAGGGCGTCGATGGTGGTCTCCACGACCCGGATGCTGAGCCGGACGAGCTCGACCGTCTGCTGCAGTGAGATGACGCCGGTGAGCTCGCGCGGAGCGGCCCCGAAGACGACGACGTCGAGGGGGTCGTGTGCGGAGGCCTCGACCTCACGGTCGTACCACTCCACGAAGCCGCGGATGCCGGCCTGCACGATGAGCCCCACCCACGAGCGGTCCTGGGCGCTGAGGTCGTCGAACCAGGGCAGGTCGGTGGACATCCGGCCCGTCGCGGCCGTGCTCAGCGCTCCCGTCGAGTTGCGCAGGGCCTCGGCGGCACGGCGTCGGGACGGGGTCACGGGGCGACTCTAGTGGTGTGCGGGTCGTAGTGGGATTCCCACGAACGGACGCGGAAGGTCACGACTTCGCATCGACGCCGGTCGCGTGGTGGCCACCGTGGTGTCGTCTGGTTGAATCCGGGACCTGCCCCCGCCCCGTTGGAGTCCCCGTGACCCGTCGCACCAGTCCGCACCTGCAGCACGTCACCGTGCACGGTCACCGTCGCGCGTACGTCCGCATGGGCTCCGGGCCGGTCGTCCTCCTGCTGCACGGCCTCGGCTGCGACCACACGACCTGGGCGCCGGTGATGGAGTCGCTGGCGCGCACCCACACGGTGATCGCACCGGACCTCCTCGGCCACGGCTCCTCGGACAAGCCGCGCGCCGACTACAGCGTGGGCGGCTACGCCAACGGCATGCGCGACCTGCTGACCGTGCTCGGCGTCGACACCGCGACCGTGGTCGGCCACAGCTTCGGCGGGGGAGTGGCGATGCAGTTCGCCTACCAGTACCCCGAGCGCACCGAGCGCCTCGTCCTGGTCGGGTCCGGCGGACTGGGACCCGACGTCAGTCCCGCCATCCGCGCCATCACCACGCCCGGCTTCCACCAGGTCATGGGGCTGCTGTCCACACCCGGGCTGCGACACGTCACCACGGCCACCATGCGGCTGCTCGCCCGCAGCCGCATGTCCCAGGTGCGCGACCTCGGCGAGGTCGCCGACATCTACGACTCGTTCGCCGACCCGCGCACCCGAGCGGCGATCCGCCACGTCGTCCGGGCGGTCGTCGACTGGCGGGGCCAGATCGTGACGATGGCCGACCGCGCCTACCTGACCGAGGCCATGCCCATGTGCGTGGTCTGGGGTGCCGACGACATGGTGATCCCCGTCAGCCACGCGAGCAACGCGAGTGCCCTCGCGCCGTCCGCCCGCATCGAGATCGTGCCGAACGCCGGGCACTTCCCGCACCGCGACCACCCCGAGCGGTTCGTGAAGATCGTGCGCGACTTCATGCGCTCCACCGAGCCGGCGCGCTATGACCGCGACCGGTGGCGGCAGCTGCTCGACGAGGGAGCGACGGTCCCCCCGGTCCACGCGGAGGCGGGGGAGCACCCCCTCGCCCCCGTGCACTCCGTACGCCGCGCGTCCAGCGCCTGAGGACAGCCCGTCCGGCCGGTCAGCCCCAGCTCGTGGCGTCCGTCAGGCAGAACGGGTGGCCCGCCGGGTCGATCAGCACCCGCCACGTGTCGCCGGGCTGCGGGTCCGCCAAGCGTGCGCCGAGGCCGACCGCGCGCTCGGCCTCGGCGTCGAGGTCGGTCACGGCCAGGTCGAGGTGGAACTGCTTGCGTCCGCCCTCGTCGGGCCACGACGGGGGCCGGTGCCCCTCCACGCGGCCGAGCCCCAGCGCCGGTCCGCCGTCGGGCGCCGCGAGCATGGCGTAGTCCTCGCTGGTCACGGCCACCTCCCAGCCCAGGAAGGCCGACCAGAACTCGGCGGACGGCGCGACCTCCGCGCAGTCCAGGGTCACCATCGCGATGTGTGCGGTCTGCTTCTCGGTCATCGACATCTCCTCGTCCACTCCACGTCCATTCCTCTTCCACTCCACGGCCATTCGCGTCTGTCCCGCGTCGTCCGCCCCTCCAGCGTCACTCGTCACCAGGTCGGGTGACTTGGACAAAGGCGACAGCCGGTGTCGGCGACCCGGCCTAGATTGGCGTCCGTGCCCTCCCGATCCGGTCGCGTCCAGGCGGCGGTGCTGCGACCGAGCGCCGCCGAGCAGCGGATCGATCTCGGTCGCATCGAGCCGGAGGCGGACCTGGCTGGCCTCGTCGACTACTTCTGGTGGGTGCGCTGGGACACCCCTGACGTGCACGAGCAGGAGGTCGTCCCGCGGCCCGTCGTCCACGTCAGCGCAGAGAGGCTGACGGGGGAGCCGCGCCTGCTGGTGCACGGCGTGCACCCGCGGATGTTCCGGCGCACGCTCGAGGGTGCTGGCCAGACGGTGGCGGCGGGGTTCCGGCCGGCCGGCTTCCGCCCGTTCCTCCGGTCGGACGTGAGCGCGCTCGGGGGCCGGGAGGTGCCCGCGGCAGAGGTGCTGGGCGTCGACGACCGACCGGTCGCCGAGGAGGTCCTCGCGTGCGAGCGCCCCGACGCCGGGGCCGCGATCCTCGCGGAGTGGCTCCGGCGGCTGGAGCCCGAACCCGACCCGGCGGTCGACGAGCTGGCCCGGCTGGTCGAGCGGGCGGAGGAGGACACCGACCTGGTGCGGGCCGAGCAGCTCGCCGATCTCGCCGGGGTCAGCCTGCGCACGCTCCAGCGGTACTTCCACGCCTACGTCGGCATCGGGCCGAAGTGGGTCGTCCAGCGGTTCCGCCTGCTCGACGTCACGACGGCTGCGCACAGCGACGACGAGGTGGACTGGGCAGGGCTCGCGGTCCGGCTCGGCTACGCCGACCAGTCCCATCTCATCCGGGCCTTCACGCAGCTGGTGGGCCACCCTCCTGCGACGTACAGACGCGGAGCGTGACCCACCAGTGGGTGGTGCGAGGGACTAGGCGTCGCCGCCCTCCTGCTTGATGTCCTTGGTCGCGGTCGGGTCGTCGAGCTTGTAGCGCTCGGCGGCCTCGACGACCTTCTCCACGGGCACCTCGCCGGCGTCGGCGAGGGCCTGGAGGGCCTGGACGACGACGCTGACGGCATCGATGTGGAAGAAGCGGCGAGCAGCCGGCCGCGTGTCGGCGAAGCCGAAGCCGTCGGCGCCGAGCACGCGGTAGTCGCCGGGCACCCAGCGCGCGATCTGGAGCGGGACGGCCCGCATGTAGTCGGACACCGCGACGACGGGACCCTGCACGCCGGCGAGCCTGTCGCTGACGTAGGCGGTGCGCTTCTCGGCGCCCGGGTTGAGCAGGTTCCACTGCTCGGCGGCCGCACCGTCGCGGGCGAGCTCGTTCCAGGAGGTGACCGACCAGAGGTCGGACTGCACGCCCCACTCCTCGGCGAGGAGGCGGGCGGCCTCCTCGATCCACGGGAAGCCCACGCCCGAGGCGAGCAGCTGGACCCGGGGTCCCTCGCCGTCGGCAGTGGCGACCTGGTGGATGCCCTTGAGGATGCCCTCCACGTCGACGTCCGACGGCTCGGCGGGCATGGAGACCGGCTCGTTGTAGACGGTCAGGTAGTAGATGACGTCCTCGCCCTTGCCGTCCGGCCCGCCCGAGCCGTACATCCGCTCGAGGCCGTCCTGCATGATGTGGCTGATCTCGTAGGAGAACGCGGGGTCGTAGTGGACGACCGCCGGGTTGGTCGCGGCGATGAGCGGCGAGTGCCCGTCGGCGTGCTGGAGGCCCTCACCGGTCAGCGTGGTGCGGCCGGCCGTGGCGCCGATCAGGAAGCCACGGGCCAGCTGGTCGGCCATCGCCCAGATCGAGTCACCGGTGCGCTGGAACCCGAACATCGAGTAGAAGATGTAGAACGGGATCATGTGCTCGCCGTGCGTGGTGTACGCCGAGCCGGCCGCCGTCGCCGACGCCATCGCGCCGGCCTCCGAGATGCCCTCGTGGAGCATCTGGCCCTGCGCGGACTCCTTGTAGGAGAGCAGCATCTTGCGGTCGACCGACTCGTACTGCTGGCCGCCGGGGTTGTAGACCTTGGCGCTCGGGAACATGGAGTCCATGCCGAAGGTGCGGTACTCGTCGGGGGCGATCGGGACGAGGCGGTCGCCGATCTCGGGGTCCTTCATCCAGTCGCGCAGGAGCCGGACCACGGCCATGGTCGTGGCGAACTTGTTCTTGCCCGAGCCCTGCTTGAGCTCGGCGTAGAGCTCGTCGCCGGGGAGCTTGAGCGCGGTCGCCCGGTTGACGCGGCGCGGCACCGAGCCGCCGAGCGCCTTGCGGCGCTCGAGCATGTACTCGATCTCGGGCGCGTCGGCGCCGGGGTGGAAGAACGGCGCGCCGCCGGTCTTCTCGTAGGACTCCTCGAGGTCGCGGTCGCTGATCGGGAGGTAGAGCCGGTCGCGGAACTTCTTGAGGTCCGGGAGCGTGAGCTTCTTCATCTGGTGGGTGGCGTTCTTGCCCTCGAGGGCGTCGATCGTCCAGCCCTTGATGGTGTGGGCGAGGATCACCGTCGGCTGGCCGGTGTGCTTGGACGCGGCGTCGAAGGCGGCGTACACCTTGCGGTAGTCGTGGCCGCCGCGGGGCAGCTTCTCGATCTGCTGGTCGGACATGTGCTCGACCATCTTGCGCAGGCGCGGGTCGCTGCCGAAGAAGTGCTCGCGGACGTAGGCGCCGTCCTCGGTGGAGTAGGTCTGGAACTGGCCGTCGGGGGTGGAGTTCATCCGGTTGACCAGGACGCCGTCCATGTCCTTGGCGAGCAGCGCGTCCCACTCGCGGCCCCAGACGACCTTGATGACGTTCCACCCGGCGCCGCGGAAGTTGGCCTCGAGCTCCTGCATGATCTTGCCGTTGCCCGTGACCGGGCCGTCGAGCTGCTGCAGGTTGCAGTTGATGACCCAGGTGAGGTTGTCGAGCTCCTCGCGCGCGGCGACGCGGATCGCGCCGAGCGACTCGGGCTCGGCCATCTCGCCGTCGCCCATGAACGCCCAGACGCGCTGCTGGGTGGTGTCCTTGATGCCGCGGTTGTCGAGGTAGCGGTTGAACCGGGCCTGGTAGATCGAGCTGATGGCCGTCAGGCCCATCGAGACGGTCGGGAACTCCCAGAAGTCCGGCATCAGGCGCGGGTGGGGGTAGGAGGGGAGGCCGGCGCCCTTGCCGTGCTGGACCTCCTGGCGGAAGCGGTAGAGCTGCTCCTCGCTGAGACGACCCTCGAGGAAGGCACGGGCGTAGACGCCCGGCGAGCCGTGGCCCTGGATGTAGAGCTGGTCGCCGCCGCCCTCGTGGTCCTTGCCGCGGAAGAAGTGGTTGAAGCCGACCTCGTAGAGGCTGGCGGAGGACTGGTAGGTGGCGATGTGGCCGCCGACCTCGAGGCCCTTGCGGTTGGCCGAGGAGACCATGACCGCGGCGTTCCAGCGGATGAACGCCCGGATGCGGCGCTCGACCTCCTCGTCGCCGGGGAACCACGGCTCGCGCTCGGGCGGGATGGTGTTGATGTAGTCGGTGGAGCGCAGGGCGGGCACGCCGACCTGCTTCTCACGCGCGCGCTCGAGCAGGCGCAGCATCACGTAGCGGGCCCGGTCGCGACCGCGGTCGTCGAGCATCGCGTCGAACGACGCGAGCCACTCCTGGGTCTCGTCGGGGTCGATGTCGGGCAGCTGGGTGGGGAGTCCCTCGTGGATCACCGACGCGATGGCCGTGCTCGTGCTGGACTTCTCGTCGGACTTCTCGGCGTCACTCACCCGCTCATCGTGTCACGCGAGCCCTCCCCGCGAAATCTACCCGCGGGTAGTCCCGAGGGGCGTACATCCGGGGGCCGTACGGCCCGTCGGGCGGGACGGGGTTGCGGCGCTTGCCGTGTTCCTGTGGACTGTGCGCAACCATGCCTGACAGGCGGCTCCTCGCCGACCCCCCAGGCGCACCCGGACATTGGAGGCACTGCGTGAGCTCGACGGTGGGCGACTCTGCCCCGGTGACAGGCACGGGGGACCGGCTCGGGCTCAAGCCCGGCATGGTCGTCCAGGAACTCGGCTGGGACAACGACACCGATGACGAGCTGCGCGTCGCGGTCGAGGACTGCATCGACGCGGACATGGTCGACGGTGACTACGGAAACGTCGTCGACGCCGTCCTGCTGTGGTGGCGCGACGACGACGGCGACCTCGTCGACGGCCTGGTGGACGCCCTGACCGACCTCGTCGGCGGCGGCTCGATCTGGCTGCTGACGCCGAAGGTCGGCCGGTCCGGGACGGTGGACGCCGCGGACATCGCCGAGGCCGCGCCGATCGCCGGGCTGTCGCAGACGACCACGGCGGCGGTCAGCAAGGACTGGCAGGCCACCCGGCTGGTCGCTCCGAAGACCCCCGCGTGACGGTCCGCGACCTCTCGGCCTCCCTGGCGGCCCGGGCCTCCGGCGTCGCCACGACGATCGGCGTGCTGGGTCGCGCCGGCGTGATCCGTCCGTACGGCCCGCGCACCCTGGCCGACGTCGGGCGGGTCGTGCTGCGCTGGGGCACCGGACCGGCGGGCGGCTTCGCCACGCTGGCCGCCCGTGCGCCCCACCAGGTCGGCCTCGTCGACGAGCTCGGAGAGCTGACCTGGGGCGAGCTGCATCGCCGCTCCAACTCCCTGGCGCGCGCACTGTCCGAGCGAGGCGTGCGGGAGGGCGACTCCGTGGCGGTGATGTGCCGCAACCACCGCGGCTTCGTCGACGCCTCGATCGCGGTCGCCAAGCTGGGCGCCGACATCCTCTACCTCAACACCGCGTTCGCGGGGCCGCAGCTGGTGGACGTCCTCGAGCGCGAGGCGCCGAGCATGGTCATCCACGACGAGGAGTTCACGGGTCTGCTCGCCGGCGCCCGGGTCGAGCGCCGCGTCCTGGCGTGGACCGACGGCGACCCCGGCTCGGAGGAGACCCTCGAGCGGCTCGTGTCCGCCCACGACGAGTCCGACCTGCACCCGCCGCAGCGCCACGCGCGGATCGTGATCCTCACCTCCGGCACCACCGGGACGCCCAAGGGCGCGCCACGCAAGGAGGCCGGCATCGACGCGGCCGTGTCGCTGCTGTCGCGGATGCCGCTGCGCGCCGGCTGGCGCACGCACATCGCGGCGCCGCTGTTCCACACGTGGGGCTTCGCGCACCTCGCGCTCGCGATGCTGCTCGGCTCCACGGTCGTGCTCCGCCGCACCTTCGACCCCGAGGGCGCCCTGCGGACGGCCCAGGACGAGCGGTGCCAGTCGATGGTCGTGATCCCGGTGATGCTCCAGCGGATGCTCGCGCTGGACCCGGAGCTGCTCGACGGGATCGACCTGTCGCGGGTCGAGGTCGTCGCGTCGTCCGGCTCCGCGCTGCCCGCGACCCTTGCCCGGGCGTGGATGGACCGCTTCGGCGACAACCTCTACAACATCTACGGCTCGACCGAGGTCGCGTACGCCTCGATCGCCACGCCGGAGGACCTGCGCGCCGACCCCACCTCGGCCGGCAAGCCCCCGTACGGCACGGTCGTGAAGATCCTCGACGAGGCGGGCCGCGAGCTGCCGCCGGGCGAGACCGGACGGATCTTCGTCGGCAACGGGCTGCTCTTCGAGGGCTACACCAACGGTGGGTCCAAGGAGGTCGTGGACGGCCTCATGTCGTCGGGCGACGTCGGCTACTACGACGAGGCCGGCCGGCTCCACGTCGCGGGCCGCGACGACGACATGATCGTCTCCGGTGGGGAGAACGTCTTCCCGCAGGAGGTCGAGGACTGCCTCGTCACCCACGAGCAGGTGGGGGAGGTGGCTGCCGTCGGTGTCAGCGACGAGGACTATGGTCAGCGCCTGCGCGCCTTCGTGGTGCGCACCGGCGAGGTGTCGGAGGACGAGCTGCGCGATCACGTGAAGGCCAACCTGGCGAGGTTCAAGGTGCCCCGCGAGATCGTGTTCCTCGACGAGCTGCCCCGCAACGCCACCGGCAAGATCCTCAAGCGGGAGCTCGCCGCGTGGGACCAGGCGAAGGACGAGAAGGACGGCGAGTGATCAGCGTGACCGGCGAGGGACTGTGCATCGGCGACGAGGCACCCGACTTCACGCTCCGCGACCAGTTCGGCCAGGAGGTGCGACTCAGCGACTTCCGCGGTCGCAAGGCGGTCGTGCTGATGTTCTTCCCGTTCGCGTTCACCGGCGTGTGCACCGGCGAGCTGTCGGGGGTGCGGGACCGCCTCGACGAGTTCCTCAGCTTCGACACCGAGGTCCTGGCGATCTCCTGCGACTCCGTCTACGCGCTGCGCACCTTCGCCGAGTCCGAGGGGCTCAACTTCCCGCTGCTGTCGGACTGGTGGCCGCACGGCGCGGTGTCGCAGGCGTACGAGGTGTTCGACACCGGGCGCGGAGCGCCCCGGCGCTCGTCCTACGTCGTGGACCGCGACGGCCGGCTGCGGTGGTCGGTGCACAACGCCAACCCCGAGGGGCGGGACCTCGACGAGCACCTCCGCGAGCTGCACGCAGCCCTCGAGACGCATCTGGTCTAGACAGGTCCGGATCCTTTTTCGGGATTCTTGGAACGACCCTTGGGCCGGGGTGTAATCTTCATCTTGTTGAGCCGCTGGTGACCCGAGACGCCAGCGGCTCAACTCATTTCTCCCGCAGGTGCCGGGTCCCGTAGGGTGTGCCACTGCGCGTCGGTAGCTCAGCGGTAGAGCACTCGGTTTACACCCGAGCGGTCGGCGGTTCGAAACCGTCCCGACGCACCCCGTCCCCATCTCGAGCCCCATCTCGAGCCCCATCTCGAGCACCGTCCATGAGAGCCCTCTCATCGGCGCCTCACGGTCGGCTCACGGCCGCCCGACAGTCTTCTCGTACACCGGGCCGCACGGCCCCCGACGAGAGGAACCACGATGAGGAAGATCCTTCCCACCGCCCTGCTGGGTGTCGCCGGCCTGACCGCCTTCGGCCTGATCGGCATGTCGTCGCCCGTCGTGTCCGCCGGCGTCGACGAGGCCGCCAAGCGCGAGGACGACGCCCCGTCGCTCGTCCTGGTCGCCGATGACGACGACGACGACACGAACGACGACGACGAGACGAACACCAACAGCCCGTCGTACACCGACCAGAGCCGCGACACCAACGACAACACCAACAGCCGGGTGACCGACGTGAGCCGCGACCGCGACAAGAGCCGTGGCGACAAGACCCGCGACTGGACCCGCGACGGCGGTGACCGCACCCGCGACTGGTCGGCCAACAAGACCAACGACCGCAGCCGCAACGACACCCGCGGCTGAGCGCACGCGGGCGAGGACGGGCGAGGAGGGGCGAGATGGGCACGCGCGACGACGGCTGGCATCTCGACGAGGGCGAGCTCCTCGCACCCGGGCTGAGCGCGCTGCGCCGGCTCGGTGGCGGAGCCGCCTACGAGGCCTGGCTGTGCTTCGACGAGGTGACCTGGTCACCGGTCGTGGTGAAGGTCCTGCGCCCCTCCCAGGTCGAGGACGAGTCCTCCCGGCGCGGTCTGCGCCGGGAGGTCCGCGCCCTGGCGACCGTCAACCACCCCGTGGTCGTCCGCGGGCTCCGCGACGGCCAGGACGGCGACCGGCCGCACGTCGTGCTGGAGCACATCGACGGCCCGCGCCTGTCCAGCCTCATCCGCCGCTACGGGCGGCTGCAGGAGCAGCAGTACCTGCCGCTGGCGATCGACGTCGCCGCGGCCCTCCACTACTTCCGCCACATCGGCTGGACCCACCTCGACATCAAGCCGAGCAACGTGATCATGGGGGCCCCGGCCCGCCTGATCGACCTCTCGGTGGCCCGCACCGAGGAGGACGCCCGCCTGCTGCGCCACCCCATCGGCACCGACGCCTACATGTCGCCCGAGCAGTGCGACCCGGGTGCCTCGCGCGACCACGGCGGGCCCGTCCCGTCCTTCGCGTCCGACGTCTGGGGACTCGGTGCGACGCTGTTCCACGCCGTCGCCGGCACCAGGCCGTTCGACCACGGCGACCCCGACGCGCGCGACGTGCGCGAGCGATTCCCGCAGCTCGTCGCCGCCCCTGCCGCGCTGCCCGACGACGTGCCCCCGGTCGTCGCCGAGGTGATCGGGGCATGCCTGCGCGTCGACCCCGACGCGCGACCGCTGCCGCACGAGGTGGCCGAGGCCCTGGAGCCCGTCCTCGCCGGCCTGCCGCGCGGTTCGCTGGCCGGCTTCAAGATCCGGGGCTAGACGGCTCCTGCGTCGAGCCGGTAGCCGACCCCGCGGACGGTGGCGATCGTCCCGGTGCCGAGCTTCTTGCGGAGATAGCCGACGTAGACGTCGACGACGTTGGACCCGGGGTCGAAGTCGTAGCCCCAGACGAGGTCGAGGAGCTGCTCGCGGGTCAGGACCTGGCCGGGGTTGAGCAGGAAGATCTCGGCGAGCGCGAACTCGCGCGCCGACAGCTCCGACTCGCCCTGCGGACCGGACACGCGGCGCGTACGCCGGTCGAGCCGCAGGCTGCCGACGGCGAGGTCGTCCCCGCTGGCGGGTGCGTCCGCCGGCGCGAGCGAGCGGAGCCTGAGCCGGATCCGGGCCATCAGCTCGGCGAAGCGGAACGGCTTGGCCATGTAGTCGTCGGCGCCGCTGTCGAGGGCGGTGACGGTGTCGGTCACGGAGTCGCGGGCCGTGAGGATGATGACCGGCATCCGGCTGCCCTGCGAGCGGAGCTGGTCGAGCACCTCGAAGCCGTCCATCCCGGGCAGCCCGATGTCGAGCACCATGAGGTCGAAGCGACCGGACAGGGCCTCGTCGAGCCCGCTGTGCCCGTCGGCCGCCACGGTCGGCTGGTGGCCCTCGGCCCGCAGGCCCTTGGCCACGAACGAGGCGATCCGCTCCTCGTCCTCCACGATCAGGATCTGGGCCACGTCGTCGTCTCCTCGCTGGTCATCTGGTCATGGTCCGTACGGGCAGGGCGATCTCCACCCGGGCTCCCCGCGGCTCGGCGTCCGTGATCCGTACGGTGCCGCCGTGGGCCTCGGCGATCGCGCTGACGATGCTGAGGCCGAGCCCGAAGCCGTCGTCGCCGGCGCGCACGTGGCTGCGGCCGAAGCGCTCGACCACGGCGGCGCGGTCCTCGGGTGGGATGCCGTCGCCGGTGTCGCGCACCCACAGCCGGATCTCGTCGTCGTCGAGGGACGAGCCGATGGCCACCACGGCTCCCGGATCGGTGTGCTTGACCGCGTTGTCGGCGAGCTGGAGCAGCGCCTGGGTGACCCGCTGCTCGTCGAGCACCGCGCGACCACGCGCCATGGCGTCGAGCTGCCAGTCGCGCTCGCCGAGCGCGCCGGCCTTGGCCAGCACGGACTGGGTCAGCGGGGTGAGCTCGACCTCGCCGAGCACGAGGAAGTCGGGGCGCCGGCTCTTGGCCAGCAGCATCAGGTCGCCGACCAGGCGTGACATCCGGTCGACCTCGTCGAGCAGCAGGTCGCGGGTCTGGGCGAGCTCGTCGGGGTCGTCGCCGTCGAGGAGCTCGAGGTGCCCGCGGACGACCGTCAACGGGGTCTTGAGCTCGTGGCCCGCGTCGTCGAGGAACTGCCGCTGGGCCGCGAAGCCGCCGTCGAGGCGCTCGAGCATGCCGTTGATGGTGCGAGTGAGCGCGGTGATGTCGTCGTTGCCGCGCTCGGGGATGCGCCGGGACAGGTCGGTGGCGGTGATCTCGCGCGCGGTCTCCTCCAGGGTGCGCAGCGGGGCGAGCAGGCGGCCGGACTGGAAGGCGGCGATGGTGGTGATGAGGCCGAGGGACAGCAGCGCGATCAGGGCGTAGGTCTGCAGGGTGCTGTTGAGCTCCTCGTGCTCGTCGCGCAGGAAGTTGACGATGACCAGCGCCCCGTCGCCCTGGGCGTTGGTGACCGGCACGAGCGTCACCCACGTCTCGCCGAAGGTCGGTGAGTCGATGACGCGGGTGCCCCCGTCCCCGGCGAGGTCGGAGAGGGCGGCCTGGTAGGCGGGCTCGTCGAGCACCTCCTGGCCGTAGCGGTTGACGGTGCGCTCGGGGATCTCGCCACGGACGTAGCCGACGAGCATCTCGTCGTCGTCGGGGACGTTGCGCGTGAGGAAGACGTTGAGCACCCGGCCCACGTCGTCGAAGGGCTCGCCGGTCTTGGGGTCACGCCTGAGGTTGCGGAACTCCGCGATCTCCTGGCTGATCTGCGAGGTGACCTGGCGCTCGATGCGCGCCGACTCCAGGGCGTACACCAGCAGCCCGGCGCCGGTCATCGCGGCAGTGGTGAGGACGGCGATGACCGCGGTGAGGCGGGTCCGGACGGAGACACGCGTGAAGCGTCGGCGGGCACGGTCAGTCGTCCCCGTCGGTCCGCTCGTCGTCGGTGTCGTCATCGTCTGGCCCGTCGTCGTCCCACTCGTCGTCGTCATCCTCCCCGACCGGTGTCGGCTGCGGTGTCACGACGCGAGCCTCGTCGCTCCCGCCGCCGTCGCGCTGTCGGTCGCGCCGGCGGTCGCGCTGACGGTCGCGCTGTCGTTCCTCGGCGCGCTGCTCGCGATCGCTGCCCGCTGACGTCCCGGGGGGCGTGCCGGACGCCGGCGTCTCGGCCTCGTCGGGAGCGTCGCGCAGGATCACCGGGCTGTGGTCGGCGGGCGGAGGTGCTCCGGGCGAGACGAGCGACCCGGCGACGTAGGCCGTCACCGGCACGACGACCGCCAGGAGCAGCAGCACCTTCGTCACCGGACCCATGCCGTGATCGTCGTCGCCGATCGTGGCGCGCGCGTGAGACGCCGATGAGAAGGCTCTTAGGATCCGCTCGTCGCGGCCGACGCGCCGTCCGTCGCACTGCGCGCGACGACCCCCTCGCCGCCGTGGGTGACGCGTGCCACAGTGGGCGCATGATCGTCCCCTTCAGCGTCACCGACTTCATCGAGCGTGCCGCCGCCGTCTACGGCGACCGGACCGGGTTCGTCGACGAGCGCGACCAGCCCGCCGCGTCGCTCGGCACGCTCACCTACGCCGAGGCGTACGCCCTGTCGCTTCGGCAGGCGGCGAGGCTCGACGAGCTCGGCATCGGGGTCGGCGACCGGGTGGCGATCCTCAGCCACAACTCCGCGCGGCTGCTGACGTCGTTCTTCGGCGTCTGCGGGTCCGGCCGGGTGCTGGTGCCGATCAACTTCCGCCTGCGTCCCGACGAGATCTCCTACATCGTGGCGCACTCCGGTGCGCGGGTGCTCTATGTCGACCCCGAGCTCGTCGACTCCGTGCGCGACATCGACGTCGAGCACCGGTTCGTGCTGGGAGAGGACGAGTCGATGTTCGCGGCGCCCGGCACCGAGCCGCGCGCATGGGAGCCCGACGAGAACGCGACCGCGACGATCAACTACACCTCCGGCACCACCGCTCGACCCAAGGGCGTGCAGCTGACGCACCGCAACCTGTGGACCAACGCGGTGACCTTCGGGCTGCACGCGGGGGTCACCGACCGCGACGTCTACCTCCACACGCTGCCGATGTTCCACGCCAACGGGTGGGGGATGCCGTTCGCGATGACCGGGCTCGGCGTGCCGCAGGTGGTGCTGCGCAAGGTCGACGGCGCCGAGATCCTGCGCCGGGTCAGGGACCACGGCGTGACCGTGATGTGCGCCGCCCCGGCCGTCGCGGCCGCGGTGCTCGAGGCCGCCGCCGACTGGGAGGGCGAGATCCCCGGTCGCGACCGGGTCCGGATCATCATGGCCGGCGCCCCGCCCCCGACGAAGACCGTCGTGCGGGTGCAGGAGGAGCTGGGCTGGGAGTTCATGCAGATCTACGGCCTCACCGAGACCTCGCCGCTCCTCACGGTCAACCGCTCACGCGCCGAGTGGGACGACCTGTCGGCGGAGGACCGGGCGGCCAGGCTCGTGCGCGCGGGGGCGCCGGCCATCGGCGTACGGCTGCGCACCGACGAGCACGGCGAGGTGCTGGCGCGCTCCAACGTCATCCTCGAGGGCTACTGGGAGCGGCCCGACGAGACTGAGAAGGCGCTGGTCGACGGCTGGTTCCACACCGGGGACGGCGGCGTCATCGGCGACGACGGCTACCTCACGATCAGCGACCGCAAGAAGGACGTGATCATCACCGGCGGCGAGAACGTCTCCTCGATCGAGGTCGAGGACGTGCTCTTCTCCCACCCGGCCGTGGCCGAGGTCGCGGTGATCGGCGTGCCGAGCGAGAAGTGGGGCGAGACCATCAAGGCGCTCGTGGTGCTCGCTGACGGAGCCAGCGCGGACGAGGCCGAGCTGATCGCGTGGTGCAAGGACAAGGCTGCCGGCTACAAGGCGCCGACGTCGGTGGAGTTCCGCGACGAGCTGGCCCGCACGGCGACCGGCAAGCTGCAGAAGTTCAAGCTGCGCCAGCCCTACTGGGAGGGCCAGGAGCGCCAGGTCAACTGACCGTCCCCCGCCCACTAGCCTTCGGGGCATGCCGAGCCTCGCCGACGTCGTCGACCTGCTGCACTCCTGGTACCCGCCCGGCACCGCCGACTCGTGGGACGCCGTGGGCCTGGTGGCGGGCGATCCCGACGCCGAGGTCGGCCGGGTGATGTTCGCCGTGGACCCGACCCTCGAGGTCGCCCGCGAGGCGGTGGAGTGGGGCGCCGACCTGCTGGTCGTGCACCACCCGCTCTTCCTGTCCCCGGTCAGCTCGGTCGCCGCGACCACGCCCAAGGGCCGTACGCTGCACGCCCTCACCGCCGGCGGCTGCGCGTTGCTCACCGCCCACACCAACGCCGACCAGGCGGCGTCGGGGGTCTCGGAGTCCCTGGCCCTCGCGCTGGGGCTGGGCGACCTCGCGCCCATCCGGCCCGCGCCCTCTGCTCCGCTCGACAAGGTCGTCGCCTTCGTGCCGACGGCGTCCGCCGAGGCCGTGCGGGTGGCCATGACCGACGCCGGAGCGGGCCGGCTCGGTGAGTACGACGCCTGCACGTGGACCGGGACCGGTGAGGGCCGCTTCCGCCCGCTGGACGGCGCCGCTCCCGCCATCGGCCGGGTCGGTGACCTCGAGGTGGTCGAGGAGGCGAGGGTCGAGGCGGTGGTCCCGCGCTCGCGGCGTACGGCGGTGGTGCGGGCCCTGCTCGCCGCCCACCCCTACGAGGAGCCGGCCTTCGACGTCGTGCCGCTCGCCGATCCCGGGCTGGCGGACACCGGCACCGGGCGGGTCGGGTCGGTGGCGGAGACGACCCTCGCCGCCTTCGCCGAACACGTGGCGGCAGCACTGCCCGCGACCGCTCACGGCGTGCGCGTCGCCGGCGACCCCGGGCGGGTCGTACGGCGGGTGGCGGTGTGCGGGGGAGCGGGCGACTTCCTCCTCGACGAGCTCGCCGGCAGCGACGTCGACGCCTACGTCACGAGCGACCTGCGGCACCACCGGGCGGGGGAGTTCCTCGAGCACGGCGGCCCCGCCCTGGTCGACGTGGCGCACTGGGCGGCCGAGTGGACGTGGCTCCCCGTGGCGGAGGCTCGGCTGCGCGCGGCGCTGGGCGATAGGGTCGGCACCCGGGTCAGCACGCGGTGCACCGACCCGTGGACGTTCCGCCCCCCAGTCGATCCGAAGTCGAAGCAGGAGAGCCGTTGAAGGCCGATCCCACCCACCAGCTCGCGCTCCTCGACGTGGCCGAGCTCGACCGCCGGGCCGCCCAGCTGCGGCACCAGCGCGCCAGCCTCCCCGAGCTGGCCGAGATCAGCGCGCTGGAGACCGAGCGCACCGCGCTCACCGACCAGGTCCGCGACGCGCGGATCGTCGTCGACGACCTCACCGTGGAGCAGGCCAGGGCCGACCGCGAGGTCGAGCAGGTCAAGACGCGCCGCGAGCGCGACCGCACGCGGATGGACGCCGGGCAGATCACCAACCCCAAGGACCTCGAGCGGATGCAGCACGAGCTGGTGTCCCTCGAGCGGCGCATCTCGACGCTGGAGGACGCCGAGCTCGAGGTGATGGAGAAGCTCGAGGAGGCCCAGCAGGTCCTCGACGGGCTCGCCATCCGCGCCGACGACATCGATGCTCGGCTCGCCGAGCTCGTCGCCGCGCGCGACGAGAAGCGGGTCGAGATCGACCGCTCGCTCGACGCGGTGTCCGCCTCGCGAGGCCCGGCGACCGAGGACCTGCCCGACGACCTGGTGGCGCTCTACGAGCGGTTGCGCGAGCAGAAGGGCATCGGCGCGGCCCTGCTGCGTGCGCGCCAGTGCGGCGGCTGCAACATGACGCTCGACGCCTCCGAGCTGTCCCGGATCCGCTCCGCCCCGGCCGACGAGGTCATCCGGTGCGAGGAGTGCCAGCGCATCCTGGTGCGCACCGACGAGTCGGGACTCTGAGAGGCCGAGGCGGCGATGCGCTTCGACGCGGAGCTGGTCGCGGCGCGCGGGCGTACGTCGCTGCGGGCCCGCGTGGCCCGGCTGCGGGCCAAGGGCTGGGTGATCGGCCAGTGCGCGATCGCGGCCGGGGTGGCGTGGTGGGTGGCCGCGGACGTCTTCGACCACACCCTGCCGTTCTTCGCGCCGATCGCCGCGGTGGTGTCGCTCGGGATGTCCTACGGCCAGCGGCAGCGGCGGGTGGCCGAGGTGACCGTCGGGGTCGCCCTCGGCGTGTTCCTCGGTGACGCCACCACGCACCTGATCGGCTCGGGCGGTCCGCAGATCGCCCTGATCGTCGCCGCCGGGATGTCCATCGCCCTGCTCCTCGACGCCGGGCAGCTGCTCATCATCCAGGCCGCCGTGCAGGGGATCGTGGTCGCCGCGCTCGCGCCGGCGCCGGGCGATGCGTTCCTGCGGTGGACCGACGCGATCATCGGCGGGGCGGTGGCGCTGGTCGCCGCGACGGTCGTCCCGCGGGCGCCGCTGCGCAAGCCGCGCGACCAGGCGGCCGTGGTGGTGCGCAAGATCGCCGAGCTGCTGCGCTGCTCCGCCGACCGGCTCGGCGACGGCGACGTCGAGCGCGCGCTCGCCGTCCTGCGCGACGCCCGCTCGACCGACGTCCTGATCGGCGAGCTGCGGGCGGCGTCCGAGGAAGGGCTGTCCGTGGTCAGCTCCTCGCCGTTCCGGCGGCGGCACGGCGAGCACCAGCGCCAGCTTGCCGAGCTCGTGGAGCCGCTCGACGTGGCCTTGCGCAACACCCGCGTCGTCGTGCGCCGGGTGGCGGTCGCCTGCTACCGGCGCGAGCCGGTGCCGACGTCGTACGCCTCGCTGATGCGCGACCTCGCCGACCTGTCCGACCGGGTGGCCGACGAGCTCGTGGCCAACCGGATGGCGGTCGCGGTGATCGACGACCTCATCTCGCTGGGTCGCGCGACCGCGCAGGTCGAGCACAGCGACGACCTGTCCGCCGAGGTGATCCTGGCGCAGGTGCGCTCGATCATCGCCGACCTCCTGGCGCTGTGCGGGATGGACCCGCTCGAGGCGACCGACGTGATCCCGCTGCGCTGACGGGGCCCGCTCAGACCTGGGTGACGACCACGTCGAGCTGGGTGCCCTTCGGGGTCGGCTCGCCCACCTCGACCGTCCAGCCGAGGCGGGTGAGCGCGTCGGCGAGCGCCGCCGGCGTGCGGGGGTCGGCCCCGTCCTCGAGGAGGGCACGCACGATCCTGCCCTTGGTGGCCTTGTTGAAGTGGCTCACCACGCTGCGCTTGCCGTCCGACTCGTGCAGGACGCGGACGGTCGCCACCCGCCGCGCCAGGTCCTTGCCGGGGCGCCAGAAGGCGGCGTACGTGCTGGAGCGGAGGTCGACGAGCAGGCCGCCGCGCACGGCCTCGGTGACCGCCCCGCCGAGCACCTCGCGCCACGTGCCGGCGACCGACCCGACGCCCGGGAGGACGGCGTCGCCGGAGAGCCGGTAGGCCGGGATCCGGTCGCCCGGCCGGACGATCCCGAACAGGGAGCTGGTCACCGCGACGCGCGAGGTCGCGCGCCGGCGGGCGGCGGGGGTCAGGGTGTCGAAGCCGAGGGCGTCGTAGAGGACGCCGGTGTAGATCGCGTCGGCGCGCGCCGTCGGCGCCTCCTCCAGCGTCGCGTTGCGCTGGACGAGGTCGCGCTGCGCGGGACCGAGACCGAGCACCTCGACCGCCGTGTCCGGGTCGTCGCGGCACAGGGTGGTGAGCGCGTCGCGCAGCCTCGTCCGGGCCGGGGTGAGCACGGGGGAGGACAGGGACCCGAGGTCGAGCGGCTTGCCGCGTCGCGGAGCGGTCTTGCCCTCGCTGGGCGGCAGCAGGATCAGCACGGGCGCAAGCGTAGGCAGGGCCTGCGTCCACCTCCCGGCTAGGGTCCGGGTATGCCGAGCAACCGTGTCGTGAAGGTCCGTTCGACAGGTGAGAGTGTCAGCGCCCAGGAGATGCGGGAGGGCATCGCCGCGATCCAGCAGGAGCTGGGGGTGACGCCCCGGTTCCCCGAGGACGTCGAACGCGCGGCGGCAGAGGCGGCGGCCGCGCCACGCCTGCCCGGGCTGGACCGCACCGACATCGAGCTCGTGACGATCGACCCGGAGTCGGCGCGCGACCTCGACCAGGCCATGCACATCGAGCGCTCCGGCGACGGCTACGTCGTGCACTACGCCATCGCCGACGTCGCCGCCTTCGTGGCGCCCGGCGACCCGGTCGACGTCGAGGCCAACCGGCGCGGCGAGACGCTCTACGGCGCGGACTCCAAGGTCCCGCTGCACCCGCCGGTGCTCAGCGAGGGGGCGGCCTCGCTGCTGCCGGACGAGGTGCGTCCCGCGCTGCTGTGGACCATCACGGTCGACGCTGGGGGAGAGGGGACCGACGTCCGGGTGGAGCGGGCCCTCGTGCGCTCGCGCGCCAAGCTGTCGTACGAGGGGGTGCAGGCCGACGTCGACGCCGGGCGCGCCTCGGAGCTCGTCGGGCTGCTCCGCGAGGTCGGCGAGCTCCGGCTCGCCCGCGAAGCCGCACGCGGCGGCATCTCGCTGCCGCTGCCCGAGCAGGAGCTCGTCGAGACCGGCGACGGCCACTGGGAGCTGGAGTTCCGCAGCCTGACGGCGGTCGAGACGTGGAACGCCCAGATCTCCCTGCTCACCGGCATGGCCGCCGCGTCGCTCATGGTCGAGGCCCGCGTCGGCATCCTCCGCACGCTGCCGCCGGCGGACCCCCGTGACGTCCAGCGCCTGCGCCGCACGGCACGCGCCCTCGGCATCGCGTGGCCGGCCGAGCAGCTCCACCCCGACTTCATCCGCTCCCTCGACCCGTCGCTGCCCACCCACGCCGCGATGGTCGTCGCCTCCACCAGGCTGCTGCGCGGCGCCGGCTACGCCACCTTCGACGGCGAGCTGCCCGAGCAGGCCCAGCACGCGGCCCTCGCCTCCGAGTACGCCCACGTCACCGCACCGCTGCGCCGGCTGGCTGACCGCTACGCCGGTGAGGTCTGCGTGGCGCTGTGCGCCGGGACCGAGGTCCCCGAGTGGGTGCTCGCGGCGCTGCCCGACCTGCCCGACACCATGGCGGGCTCGGGCCGGCTCGCCAACCAGTACGAGAACGCGATCGTCGACCTCTGCGAGGCCGAGCTGCTGCACGACCGGGTGGGCGAGCGCTTCGCCGCCGTCGTCGTGGACCTCGACGACAAGGACCGTCGCCGCGGGGACATCACCATCCAGGACCCCGCCGTCGAGGCGCGGGTCGAGGGGACCGGCGACCTGCCGCTCGGCGAGGAGGTCTCGGTCGAGCTGGTGGAGGCCGACCCGAGGGCGCGCAAGGTCGCCTTCCGGCTGGCCTGAGGGGCGTACGGCTCCGGGCGGCGCAGCCGGGTGCTAGCACCAACGGACATCTGTCGACCTGCACCTCGACCCGCCTAGCGTCCTGGTCATCGAGGTCGAGGGCCCCGGAACGCACCGGGACCGACGACCTCCCCGGACCAGGAGAGGAGGAGTCATGGGATTCAGCGCCTACCAGTCGGCCCGTCGTGGTCGCGGTCGTGGTCGCCGCGGCGGCACGTCGACCGGCACCCACACCAACACCAGCTCGGGCACCAGCACGAGCACCCGCACGCGCACCGGTCACTGACCGGTCCACGGGACGGGTGGGGTCGCTCCCCGCCCGTCCCGACCCCCGTCCCGACCAGCCCCCGACCAGTGCTCGACCAGCCCCGGACCAGGGAGGACGCATGGCCCGCACCGCCACTCCCGTCGACGTCGGCCCCCGCGTGCGCGACGTGCTGCGGCGCTTCTGGCCGTACGCCGCCCCGCGCCGCGGCTGGATGCTGGTGTCCCTGCTGCTCGCCGCCATCGGCCCGGCGCTGCTGGCGGGCGAGATCTGGCTCTTCAAGGTCGTCGTCGACGACGTGCTGATCCCGCGCGACTTCGGCCTGTTCCCGCTCGTCGCCGCGACCTACGTCGGCCTCACCCTCGTGCAAGCAGTCTGCGACGGCGCCGATCGCCTGCTGTCCACCTGGCTCAGCCAGCGCTTCCTGGTCGACGTGCGCACGGCCCTGCTCCACCACCTGCAGCATGTCCCGCTGGAGTTCCTGTCCCGCAACCGGCTCGGCGACGTGATGAGCCGGGTCTCCGGGGACGTCTCCGCGATCGAGACGTTCCTGGTCTCGGGAGCGAGCCGCGCGGTCTCGAGCCTGCTGCAGCTCGTCTTCTTCTCCGCTGCACTCGTCCTGCTCCAGCCGGTGCTGGCGCTGGTCGCGCTGGTGGTCACGCCCCTGTTCTGGGCGACCTCCCGCTACTTCGCCCACCGGCTCAAGGCGGTCGCGCGCGAGCGACAGCGGCTGTCCGGTCGCCTCAACAGCTCGCTGGAGCAGACCCTCAGCACGCTGCCGCTCGTGCAGGCGTACGACCAGGGCGGGCGCGAGGTGGAGCGCTACGTCGTCGAGGCGGAGGGCAAGTACCGCACCGAGATGGCGTCGGCGCGGCTCCGCTCCCTCTACACCCCCACCCTGGACCTGATCGAGCTGGCGGGAGCGCTCGTGGTCATCGGGACCGGCGCCTGGCTGCTGTCCCAGGACCGGCTCACCGTCGGCGGCCTGCTCGCCTTCCTCACCTTCCTCAGCCGGCTGTACGGGCCGGTCCGTGGCCTGGGCAGCACGATCACCGCGGCCTTCTCCGCCACGGCCGGTGCCGAGCGCGTCATCGAGCTCCTCGACGAGCCGGTGCTGCCGCCCGACCGTCCCGGCGCCGTCGCCCTCGAGCGGGGCAGCCACGACGTCGAGGTGTCCTTCGAGGACGTCACCTTCACCTATCCGGGTGCCAGCGTGCCGGCCGTCCAGGGGCTGACGTTCTCGGCCGCACCCGGCGACGTCGTCGCCGTCGTCGGTGCGAGCGGTGCGGGGAAGTCGACGCTCGCGGCGCTGCTGATGCGCAGCCTCGACCCCGACTCCGGCTGCGTACGGATGGCGGGCGAGGACCTGCGCGACCTGCAGCGTGCCTCCGTGCGTCGACAGGTCGCCGTGGTGCTGCAGGAGACGCTGCTGGTCGACGGCACCGTCCTCGACAACATCGCCTTCGGGCGACCCGGCGCGTCCCGCGAGCAGGTCGAGCAGGCTGCCCGGGAGGCGGACGCCCACGACTTCATCACCGCCCTGCCCGACGGCTACGACACGGAGGTGGGGGAGCGGGGGCGCCGACTGTCCGGCGGCCAGGCCCAGCGCGTCGCCATCGCCCGCGCGCTGCTGCGCGACGCGCCCGTGCTGCTGCTCGACGAGCCGACCACCGGGCTGGACGCGCTGTCGGCGCGTCGGGTCACCGCACCTCTGCGCCGGTTGATGGCGGGGCGGACCACCGTCGTGATCTCGCACAGCCTCGCCAGCGTCCGGGACGCCACGCTGATCCTGGTCATGGACCGGGGCCGGGTGGTCGAGCGCGGCACCCACGCCGACCTGCTCGCGCTGGGTGGGCGCTACCGCGACCTGTGGCACGTGCAGGAACCCGACCAGCACCCCGAGCAGCACCCCGAGCAGCACCCTGAGCAGGACCCGGTGCGCGAGCCGGCCGGCGCCGGGACGGTGGGCGCCGCATGAGTGCCGTCGAGTCCGAGCTCCCGGTCGGCGAGCCGCCGGTCCTCGAGGAGGGCGCGACGATCGCGCCGGGCTACCGGGTGGTGGAGCTGCTGTCGCGCGGGTCGGCGCTCGACGTCTACGAGGTGTGGTCGGAGGCTCGGCTGTGCAGCTGCGTGGCCAAGACCGTGCGCCCGGACCGCGTCGAGGTCTCGCGCGTGCGGCACCGCCTGCTGCAGGAGGGGTGGCTCCTCAAGGAGCTCGCCCACCCGCACCTCGCACGCGCCTTCGAGACCGTGGAGGGTGTCGCGCCCGTGGTGGTCCTCGAGACCGAGGTCGGGCTCACGCTGGAGGAGATCATCGACGAGCGGGCCCGTCGGCTGCCGGTCGCGGACCTGTGCCACCTCGGGCGCCAGCTGGCCTCGGCGCTGCACTACCTGCACGGCCGCGGCTACGTGCACCTCGACGTGAGACCGGCCAACGTGATGGGCCACGGCGGCGTCGCGACCCTGCTGGACCTGAGCATCACCCGTCCGCCAGGACGGGTCCGCCGCGGACTGGGCACCCAGGAGTACCTCTCGCCCGAGCAGGCGCGCGGCGAGGTCGTGAGCGCGGCCTCGGACGCGTGGGGCCTCGGCGTGACGCTGTACGAGGCGGCGACCGGGGTCCGGCCGTTCGCTCCGCAGGACGAGCCCGAGCGGGCGGCGTTCGCGCGCGGCGAGTTCCTCCAGCTCACGCGCGGGGCCCCGCCGCTGGCGTCACTACGGTCGCGGCTGCCCCGGGGGTTCGTCCGGCTCGTGGAGGCCTGCCTGGCCGAGGCGCCCGACGAACGCCCGGCCGTGCGGGAGATCCACGACGAGCTCGGGGAGTGGGGCGGGGACCACCTGTGATGCCCGTCCCGGTCACGCGACCCGGGGGCCGCCCTGCGCGCTGCGGAGCGCGTACATCGCGGACCGGAGACGTACGGCTGCCGCCTCCGCCGTGACCTCGCTGATCAGGGCGACCTCGGCGCACGTGCGGCCCTCGAGGTAGGCGAGCTGCACGACCCGCCTCTCGGCCTCGGGGAGCTCGGCCACCTGGGCCGGGACGTCGCGGTCGGGGGCGGACGTCGAGACGGGTGCGAGCAGGCGTCGTCGGGCGACGGCGAACCGGTGGGCGAGCGCCACGACCCAGGCCGTCGCCGTCCCCGTCGAGGGGTCGAACGGCCGGGTCGGGCTTGCGAGCTCCGCGAAGGTCTCCCGCACGACGTCGCACGCGACGCCCGCGTCACCGACGACGTGGAGCGCGAG
>JAESGW010000512.1_pt1 | contig 31476 bp, 24 predicted proteins | sample 9269791 | NCBI WGS metagenome assembly JAESGW01 (sample SAMN16773120, study PRJNA677053) | algae metagenome | isolation source: Aphanocapsa lilacina HA4352-LM1 and co-occurring heterotrophs from near cave... | place: USA: Maniniholo cave, near Haena, Kauai, HI | collected 2009-07-28
GCACGCTGACCTATGAAGCGGTCAAGCAGACCACCGAAGTGGGCCTGGGCCAGTCGACCTGCATCGGCATCGGCGGCGACCCGATCAACGGCCTGAACTTCGTCGACTGCCTGAAGCTGTTCAACGAAGACCCCCAGACCGAAGGCATCATCATGGTCGGCGAGATCGGCGGCGACGCCGAGGAAGCCGGCGCCGAGTACATCGCCAAGCACGTGAAGAAGCCGGTCGTCGGCTTCATCGCGGGTGCGTCGGCTCCGGCCGGCAAGCGCATGGGCCATGCCGGTGCGATCGCCAGCGGCGGCAAGGGCACGGCCGAAGGCAAGTTCGCGGCGATGGAAGCCGCGGGCGTCGTCACCGTCCGTTCGCCCGGCGATCTGGGCGCGGCGATTGCGAAGCTGGTGAAGTAAGCCTCGCGTTCCCCGCGTCACGCAGGAAGCCGCCTTCGGGCGGCTTTTTGCTTTCTGGGAGGTGGGTGAAAGGGGAGTGACGTCACGGCCCATCCGGGCAAGTGCGGGGTACGGGCTCCGTTGCCCCCACCCCAACCCTCCCCCGCAAGCGGAGGAGGGGGCCGTGTCCGGGCCGGCTGGGTCTCCGTGTCCAAGCCCCGATCCCGATCCCGATCCCGATCCCGATCCCGATCCCGATCCCGATCCCGATCCCGATCCTGATCCTGATCCTGATCCGCGCGTGATCAGCCCCTTCCCCCGCTTGCGGGGGAAGGCTGGGATGGGGGCAAAATGCACCCGCAGCCAACGCACAGGACGTGCCCATGCGACAGGGACAGAAACGCAACCGTGCCCGCGAACTCCGCCGCGCCATGACCCTCGCAGAGCGCCGGCTCTGGAGCATCCTCTGTCTGCGGCAACTGGAAGGCTTCCGCTTCCGCCGCCAGCATCCCGTCGGCCCCTACATCGCTGATTTCGCCTGTCTGGAATCGGGACTGATCATCGAGGTGGATGGCGGCCAGCACATGGACGCTGCCTCGGACCGCCACCGCGATGCCTTCCTGCAGCGTGAAGGGTTCCACGTCCTGCGCTTCTGGAATAATGAGGTCATGACGAACCTCGAGGGTGTCCGTGTGCTGATCCTCCGCCGACTTCCGGACACTCGCCCTCATCCCAGCCTTCCCCCGCGTGCGGGGGAAGGGGCAGACACCGAAGGCTGACATGACCCAGACCCTCCGCATCGCGATGGCCCAATTCGACTTCCCGGTCGGCGCGGTGGCGCAGAACGCCGAAAGCATCGCCCGCATGATCGCCGAGGCACGCGACGAATACGGCGCCGACGTGGTGTTGTTTCCCGAACTCGCGATCAGCGGCTATCCGCCGGAAGACCTCCTGCTGCGCCCGCGCTTCCTCGCCGACTGCGAGGCCGCCTTGAGCGAACTCGCCGCCACCACCCACGGCATCGTCGCCGTCGTGGGCTGGCCGCAGAGCGCGGGCAGCGTGGTCTACAACGCCGCCAGCGTGCTGCGCGACGGCACCATCGAAGCGACGTACCGCAAACGCGAACTGCCCAACTACGCGGTGTTCGACGAGCGCCGCTACTTCGACGTCGATCCGGACGGCCGCAGCTGCGTATTCGAGGTGAAGGGCACGCAGGTCGGCCTGGTCATCTGCGAGGACCTCTGGTTCCCCGAGCCATTGGCGGACACGGTGCAGGCGGGCGCACAGCTGGTGCTGGTGCCCAACGCCTCGCCGTTCGAGCGCGACAAGCATGCGCAGCGCGATGCCTTGCTGGCCGAGCGCACGCGCGACACCGGCGCGGCGCTGGCCTACCTCAACGTGGTGGGCGGACAGGACGCGGTGGTGTTCGACGGAGCTTCGGTGGTGGCCAATGGCGACGGCACCGTGCATCCGGCGGCGGCGGCCTTCACCGATCAGTGGCTGGTGGTGGATTTCGACGCCGACACACGCCGCTTCAGCCCGGTAGCCTGGGTCGACGACGGCGACGAGAGCCGCGATGCGCTGGCCTGGCGCGCCATCGTGCGTGGGCTGCGCGACTACTGCGGCAAGAACGGGTTTTCGAAGGCGTGGCTGGGCCTGTCCGGCGGTATCGACTCGGCGCTGGTGCTGGCGCTGGCGGTGGATGCGCTGGGGGCGGAGAACGTCACTGCCGTGCGCCTGCCTTCGCGGTACACCGCCGACCTGTCCAACGACCTGGCGGCCGAGCAGTGCGCGGCGCTGGGCGTGAAGCTGGAGGCGATCTCGATCGAGGCGCCCTTCAAGGGCTTCCTGGAGGCGCTGGGCCCGGTCTTCGGCGATCGCCCGGCCGACACGACCGAGGAGAACCTGCAGTCGCGCAGCCGCGGGGTGATCCTGATGGCACTGAGCAACAAGTTCGGCGGCCTGCTGCTGACCACCGGCAACAAGAGCGAGTACGCGGTGGGTTACGCCACCATCTACGGCGACATGTGCGGCGGTTACGCGCCCATCAAGGACCTGTACAAGACCGAGGTGTTCTCGCTGGCGCGCTGGCGCAACACCGTGGGCGGCGCGCCGGTGATCCCGCCGGCCGTCATCGACCGTCCGCCCTCGGCCGAGCTGCGCGAGAACCAGAAGGACCAGGACTCGCTGCCGCCGTACGACGTGCTGGACGCCATCCTGTTCCGCTACGTGGACCAGGAGCAGTCGCGCGACGAGATCGTGGCCGCCGGCTTCGACGCCGCCACCGTCGACCGCATGCTGCGGCTGGTGCGCATCAACGAGTGGAAGCGCCACCAGGCCGCGCCGGGGCCCAAGGTGTCGCGCCGCGCGTTTGGTCGCGAGCGTCGCTACCCGATCACCAACAAGTACGCGCTGTGACGCAGGTTCGCGGCTGCGCATCGCCTATGCGGAGAACGACATGAGCAGGAAGAAGAAGCGCGGCGCGCACCGCGATGGGCGCGCCGCGCCCCCGCCGCGTGCCCCGACACCGGTGGATCGCGTGATGCTGGCGCTGGCGGCGTTGGGCCTGCTGATCACCGGTTATCTGACGTGGACGGCCGGCAGCGGATCGGCATCGGCGTTCTGCACCGCCGACGGCGGTTGCGGTGCGATCCAGCGCAGTGGCTGGTCCACGCTGCTCGGCCTGCCGATGGCGCTGTGGGGCTTTGGTCTGTACGCGGTGGTCGCGCTGGTGTCGCTGTCGCGCAAGGCGTCGCCGCTGCTACGGTGGCAGCGGCAGTGGCGGCTGGCCCTGCTGGGCCTGGCGATCAGTGTCTACCTGACGGCGGTGGGCAAACTGGTGCTGGATGCGTTCTGCATCAGCTGCCTGGCCTCGCTGGCGGTGTGGGTGGCGATGTTCGCGTGGCTGCAACTGCGGCACCCGGCCGCCGCGCCGGGCCGGGACTGGGGCCGCTGGTGGGGCGCGCAGGCTGTACCGGTGCTGCTGGTGGTCGCCGCCCTGCATGTCCACCAGAGCGGCCTGCTGCACCAGCGGCCGGAAAGCCGGCGCGCAGAGGCACTGGCGCAGCATCTGTCTGCGTACGGCGCCAAGTTCTACGGCGCGTCGTGGTGCGTGGAGTGCAGCCGGCAGAAACGCGCGTTCGGCCATGCGGCGGACCGGCTGCCCTACGTGGAATGTGCGCCCGGCGGCCGCAATACCCCGATGACCTCCGCCTGCGCGGCGGCCGGCGTCACCGTCTTCCCTACCTGGGTGATCGACGGGATCGAGCACAACGGGGTGATGGAGCCGCGTCAGCTGGCGGTGCTCACCCGCTTCGACTGGGACAAGGGCGGCGCCGCAGAGTGATCGCGACGCACTCGGTGCGTGGGAACGAAAAAGGGCCGCGAGGCCCTTTTTCGTTCGCCCGTTGCGCGACAGTCAATCCTCGTTGCGGCGCTCGGCGGTGTTGATGGACTTCTCGCCGGCGAACGGGTTCAGCTTGCGCACCATCCACGGGTAGTCCGGCCACTTGCCGGCCAGCCACGGGTGCTGCGGGTCGTTCAGTTCCAGCACCCGCTTGGCGTCGGCGGCCAGCGTCTGGTTGCCCAGCTGGGTATAGGCTTCGGCCAGCACCGCGACCGCGTCGTTCTGGTGGGCGCTCTGCGGGTAGGTTTCCAGCAGGTAGCGGGCGCGGCTGGCGGCCGACACCCAGGCTTCGCGACGCAGGTAATAGATGGCGGTATCCAGCTCGTGCAGCGCGAACTGGTTGCGCAGCGCGATCATGCGCTGGCGCGCGTCGGCGGCATAGCGGCTGTTGGGGTAGCGCTCGGCGACGGTATTGAGGTCGCTGTAGCCCTGCATGGGGGTGGCCAGGTCGCGCCGGCTGGCATCCAGGCGCCAGACCCGCTGCAGGAAGACCGTGTCGCGGTTGGAATTGGCCAGGCCGCGCAGGTAGTACATGTAGGGCACGTTGCGGTGGGTCGGGTAGGTGCGGATGAAGCGGTCCACGGTGGTCACCGCGTCATCCAGCTTGCCGGACTTGTACTCGGCGTAGGCGGTTTCCATCAGCGCCTGCTCGGTGTACGGGCCGTACGGGTACTGGGCGATCAGCGCGCGGAAGCGCTGCAGGCCGCGGTCCCAGTTGCCGTTGCGCATCGACTGGTGGGCCTCTTCGTACATGACCTCCACCGGCTGGTTTTCCGCTTCCTTGTCCTTCTTGAAGATCTTGCCGCAGCCGGTGCCGGTGACGACCACAGTGAGCATCAGGGCGAGGATCCGGGCCGTGGCGGGGACGCGGGAGAAGCGGGAAAAGGCACGCTGGGTCATGGGCTGGCGGCAGGCCGCGGCAGGGAAACAGGGTGTCGATGATAGCCTAGGCGCTGCTTCCGCCATGAACATTCGGCCAACACCCCTGTTCCGACCGGGTCCGACGCCGCCCCGACCGCATGACCGACACCGATTCCCCCGACACCCCCCGCACCGCCAAGGTGCCCGACAGCGCCTCGGGCCGCCGCTTCGACGCCGTGCTGGCGGAGCTTTTCCCGGAGTTCTCCCGTTCGCGCCTGTCCGAATGGATCAAGTCCGGCAACGCCCTGCTGGACGGCCAGGTGGTCCGGCCGCGCGACCCGGTGCGCGGTGGTGAGACCGCCAGCCTGGACGTGGTGCTGGATACCCAGACCCACGCATTGCCGGAAGACATCCCGCTGGACGTGCTGTACGAGGATGAACACGTCTTCGTGCTGGACAAGCCCGCCGGCCTGGTCGTGCACCCGGGCGCCGGCAATCCCACCGGCACGCTGGTCAATGCATTGCTGTTCCGTGACCCCTCGCTGGACACGCTGCCGCGCGCCGGCATCGTGCACCGCCTGGACAAGGACACCTCGGGCGTGATGGTGGTGGCGCGCACGCTGCCCGCGCACACGTCGCTGGTGGCGCAGCTGGCCTCGCGCGACGTGCACCGCCAGTACGTGGCCGTGGTGGTGGGCGCGATGGTCTCCGGCGGCACGGCCGATGCGCCGATCGACCGCCACCCGCGCGACCGGCTGAAGATGGCCGTGCGCGAGGACGGTCGTGACGCCGTCACCCACTACCGGCTGCGCGAGCGCTTCCGTGCGCACACGGCGCTGGAATGCCGGCTGGAAACCGGCCGCACCCACCAGATCCGCGTGCACATGGCCCACATCAAGTACCCCATCGTCGGCGATCCGCTCTATGGCGGCCCGCTGCGGCTGCCCAAGGGTGCCAGCGAGGAACTCGTCGCCGCGCTGCGCGGCTTCAAGCGCCAGGCCCTGCATGCGGAAACGCTGGAGTTCGCCCATCCGGTGACGGGCGAACCGGTCCGCGTGACGGCGCCGCTGCCGGCGGACATGGTCGCGTTGCTGGCCGCGTTGCGCGCCGACACCCAGGCGCAGCGCAAGTGAATCGTGCGCCCGTCGTGCCGGCCACCTGGCCCGCGCCGGCGGGCGTGCACGCGTTCACCACGCTGCGCCATGGCGCGGGCATGTCGCAGGCACCGTTCGACACCTTCAACCTGGGCAACAAGTACGCGGCCGATGGCGATGATCCGGCCGTGGTGGCGCGCAACCGCGCGCAGCTGGCCGAGCTGGCCGGCCTGCCGTCCGCGCCGCACTGGCTGAAGCAGGTGCATGGCATCGACGTGCTGCGCGTGGAAACGCCGGCCGATCCCGATGCCACGGAACCGGTCGCCGATGCGCTGTTGACGTCGGTGCCCGGCGTCGTGCTGGCCATCCTCACCGCCGACTGCCTGCCGGTGGTGTTCGCGGCGAAGGACGGCAGCGAGGTGGCCGCCGCGCATGCCGGGTGGCCCGGCCTGTCCAAGGGCATGCTGGAGGCAACGCTGGCGGCGATGCGCACGCCTGCCGAGGATCTGGTCGCCTGGATCGGACCGGCCGCCGGTCCCCGGCGCTATGAAGTCGGCGAGAACGTCTTCGATGCCTTCGTCGCGCAGGATGCGGCGGCCTCCGCGGCGTTCGCACCGACGCGGCCGGGCCATTGGCTGGCCGACCTGCCCGCGCTCGCGCGCCGTCGGCTGGTCGCGCGCGGCATGCGGGCGGACGACATCCACGGTGGCGACCTCTGCACGATCAGCGAGCCCGAACGCTTCTTCTCCCACCGCCGTGACGGCCGCAGCGGCCGCATCGCCACCTTGGCGTGGATGCAGCCGTAAGCCCGTTGTTCGCCGTGCTGCTGGGCCCGGCCTTCGATGCGCTGCCGGGCCCGGTGCGCGCGCTGCATGTCGCGCAGGGCCGGCGCCGTTATGCCGGAAAGGTCGAGGTTGAACGCGGATCGGGCCTGCTGTCGCGCCTGGTCGCCTTCGCCACGCACCTGCCGCCTGCCATATCGGGTCCGCTGTGCGTGGAGATCGAGGCCTCGCCGTCGCAGGAGCGCTGGACCCGCTATATCGGCGGCCGCGCGATGCCCTCGCGGCTGTGGCGTGACGGTGACGTGCTGTGCGAGCGGCTGGGCGTGGCGACGTTCGGCTTCCGTTTGGACGTCGTGGACGATGCGATCGCCTGGCGCGTGGCGTGGGTCCGCGTGTTCGGCGTGTCGCTGCCGTCGCGCTGGTTCACCGGGGTCGGCGCGCGCGAATTCGGCGAGGAGGGGCGCTACCGGTTCGACGTCTGGGCCACGCTGCCGCTCACGGGTTTGCTGGTGCACTACCGCGGGTGGCTCGATGTCGACTGAGCGCGCGACCGCTCGCGGCCCGGTCATTGTGTTCGACGGCATCTGCGTGCTGTGCAACGGTTGGGTGCGCTTCCTGCTGAAGCATGACCGCGTGGGTCGCTACCGTTTCGCCGCAATGCAGACCGAGGCCGGGCGTGCGTTGCTCGCCGACCATGGCTTGGATCCTGACGATCCCGCGTCGTTCCTGCTGGTCGAGGACGAGCGTGCATGGACCGACAGCGAGGCGATCCGTCGCGTGCTGACCCGGCTTGGTGGCGTGTGGCGACTGGCAGGCGTGATCGCGCTGGTGCCGCGCATCGTGCGCGATCCCCTTTACCGCCGGATCGCACGCAACCGGTACGGGTGGTTTGGAACGACCGAATGCCTCGTGCCGACGGACGAAGAGCGGGCGCGCTTCCTGTAGGAGCGACGTGAGTCGCGACCGTGTCGTTCACCGTCCACGCGCGTTGCGATGTCTTCGCCCAGCGCAAAGTCGCAAGGCGGTTTCCGCAGGGTTGCCATCCAGGCGCGTGGCGACGCGTTCTTCATGCTGGGCTGGAGAGCGGTGCCCCCGTGGTTCGCCGTCCACGCGCATCGCGATGCGCTCGTGGTCGGCGGCGATCTGTTACAGCGGGGCGCGGTCTGATCGTCCGGGCGCCGGTCCAAGGTGCTGGCCAGCCTGCCTGTCCTTGGACGCTGCGGTTGCCCGCGCGGTCCCGTGCCGCGGCGCCCGTCCGATCAGTTCGTTGGCGGCCGCCCCGTTTCCCGGCGCGGCCGTGCGGTTTGCGCATCAGAAGGTGTAGCGCACCCGCGTGTAGTAGTAAGCGCCGTTGCTGCCGATGGGCGACAGCACGTCGTACGGCAGGTTGCCGAAGTAGTAGATGTCCTCGTTCGACAGGTCCGGATACTCGTCGGTCAGGTTGAGCCCGCCGACGGCGACGCTCCAGTTCGGGGAGAAGCGGTAGGCCACTTCCGCATCCAGCTGCCATTCCGCGCCATAGGTCTGCTCGGGCTCGAAACCGCCGCCGAAGTTGAACACGCGCTTGGCACTGCCATGCCGGCTGATGCGCCCCAGCAGCGACCAGTCCGTGTTGTCCCAGCTGGCGGTGAAGATGCCCCGCGTGCGCGGCGCCGCGTCGGTCAGCGTATTGCTCTCCTCCACGCCGAACAGCACGTAGTCCGGGTCGATGGCGAGCAGCTCGGCCGGGGTGGCCGCGATGTTCTTCAGCTCGGTCTTGGCGTAGCTGTACGCACCGGTCAGCAGCAGGTCGCCGTCGCCCAGCGCCTGCCGCCAGTTGGCCACCAGTTCGGCGCCTTCGGTGCGGGTGTCGGCGGCGTTGATGAAGAAGCTGGCGCTCTGCACGCCGGGCACACCGAAGGTGTCCAGCACGAAGTCGGTCAGCGCGTCGCCGCTGATGCGCTCGGTGAGCGCCACGCGGTCGTCGATGTCGATGCGGAACACGTCCAGCGACACGTCGAAGTTCTCCCCGATGCGGCTGGTGAAGCCCACGCTGAGGTTCAGCGACGTCTCCGGGTCCAGGTCCTGCGCACCCAGCGCCCGGGCGATGGGGTTGTTCACCGACAGCAGGCGGCCCTGGGTGAGCTGGCCGGACGCGTCGTATCCGGTCGAGGTGGATTCGAAGCCGATCTGGCTCAGCGACGGCGCGCGGAAGTTGTTCGACACCGAGCCGCGCAGGGCGAACGCGGGCGCGAATTCGTAGCGGGCGGCCAGCTTGCCGGTCAGCTCGCCACCGAAGTCGTCGTAGTGCTCGTAGCGCGCGGCGATGTCGGTGGTGAACTTCTCGCCCCACTGGCTGCTGAGGCTGGCGTAGATGCTGGATACGTCGCGGTCGAGGTCGGCGGTGTCCTGCGGGGTCAGTCCGCCACCGGCCTGCGAGCCGGTCGGACGGTCGGTGAAGGGACCTGCTGCGTATGAGGCGGGATCGCCGGCGCCGGTCTCGAAGGTCTCGTGGCGGAACTCGAGGCCGGTGGCGAACGTATGCGCGCCGAACACGCGGCTCAGGTCGAGGTTGACGAGCGTCTGTGCGGACTCGTAATCGCCGGTCTTGAAGCGCGTCGGACTGCCCGGGCCCAGCGAGGCGTTGAGCGAATTGCGCAGGCGGTAGGTGAACTCGTTGCGGCCATGGTTGAGGCTGGCGTCGTAGTCCCAGTCGCCCCATTGCCCGCGCACGCCGGCCACGCCGGCCAGATCCAGGTTGTCGCCTTCCGAGATCGGGCGGTAGCCGTTCGGATAGACCTCCTTCCAGTTCGCCACGCCATCGGGGTAGCGGAAATAGTTGGCGCCTTCGGTATCGCTCTGGTGGTAAGTGCCGAAGGCGTAAAGCTCGGCCGATTCGCCCAGCGGCACGGCGGCATTGAGCCACGCGTTGATGTCCTTCGAACTGCCGTCGCCCAGCACATAGTTGCGCTGGCCGGCCAGGGCGAGGTTGTCGGGCGTCTGTTCCTCGAAGAACGGGATCTGGTCGAAGCCGGCGCGGTTGGTGCCTTCGCGCTGCTTGTACTCCAGGCCGACGCGGAAGAAGCCGCCATCGCCGATGCGGTCGCCGACCTGCGCGCTGAAGAAGCCGGTCTGGCCGTCGGTCAGGGTCTGGTCGATCGGTTCCACCTTCGTGTGGTGCGCGCCGTAACTCGCTTCGATGGAACCGCCTTCCGGTGTGTCATCCAGGATGACGTTGATGACGCCGGCCACCGCATCCGAGCCGTACTGGGCCCCGGCGCCGTCGCGCAGCACTTCGATGCGCTTGATCGCGCTGACCGGGATGGCGTTGAAGTCCACCGGCGTGTTGCCCTTGCCGATCTTGCTGTCGGTGTTGACCAGCGCGCTGGTGTGGCGGCGCTTGCCGTTGACCAGCACCAGCACCTGGTTGGGGCTGAGACCGCGCAGCTGCGCGGCGCGGATGTGGTCGGCGCCGCCGGAGTTGGACTGGCGCGGGAAGTTCAGCGAGGGCAGCAGCGCCTGCAGCGCGCTGCCGAGTTCGCCATTCAACACGCCGGCCTTGCGGATGTCCTCGGCCGTCAGCACATCGATGGGCGAGGTCGATTCCAGCACCGTCCGGTCGGTGGCGCGCGTGCCGGTCACGATGACGGCATCCAGGTCGGTCGCGCGGCCTGCGGGCGCGTCCTGGGCGAGGGCGGGGAAGGCGAGGGCAAACGCAATGGCGACGCCGAGCGGCGCCACGGTGGGGCGTGACATGGAAACTCCTGCGGGTGGGGTATGGAAGTGGAGCGGACGTCGTCGACCAGGGCCGGGATCAGCGGCAGCGACACCCGCCGCCACCGTGTCCGCCGTGGGAGAGGGTGAGCGGAAGCGCGGTGGCGGCAGGCGGTGCAATCGGCATCGGGACAAAGAAAAGAGAAAGAGGTGTCATCGGCCGCGGTACGGTCATCCGTCCGGGTGGAGAAAACTTACACCCAGTCCACTGCCGGGCGCGCAACCGCGCCCATGCCGCAAATCCATGACGACATTCCCAGCGGTTATTTCGATGCGCGATGATGTCGGCCGACAGTACGCGTCCCTTGCTGGAGAACCCCATGGTGTTGAGAAGTCTCGTCCTGGCCGCGTCGCTGGCCCTGTCCGGCTGCGCCAGCCTCGGCACCGCGGATGCGCCCGCGTCCACCACGTCCTCGCTGCAGGGCGACGCCGCGCGGCCGGCACAGGCGGCCGGCTGGGTGCGCAGCGAACTGTATTTCGGCGTAGGGGAAGAGACCGGACCAGCGGATCGCCCGCAAGCCGAGCCGATCAGCGAAGCGACCTGGCGCGCCTTCCTCGACAAGGAAGTGACCGCGCGCTTCCCCGACGGCCTGACCGTGTTCGATGCCTATGGCCAGTGGCTGTTCCGTGGCGCGAAGGAACCCAACCGGCTGAAGACGAAGGTGCTGGTGGTGCTGCACGAGGACACTCCGCAACGCCGCGCCGACATCGAGGCGATCCGCCTGGCGTGGAAGCAGGCCACCGGCCACCAGTCGGTGCTGTGGTCACGGCATGCGGTGGACGTATCGTTCTGAGCTTGTCAGTTCCTTCCCCCGCGTGCGGGGGAAGGTCGGGATGGGGGCAGGCTGTGGGAAATGATGTGTGGGGAAGATCTCTTCAGTACCGGAGCGCTGCACTCGATGCCTTACATCGTCCTGAAGGTGGACCGGCGCCGTCGTCCCCCCACCCCAACCCTCCCCCGTGAACGGGGGAGGGGTCACTTCGCGTCTGCTGTCTGCCGATGCGTGGGTTGCGCCCCCGAGATCCGCGCCTTCCCCCGCGTGCGGGGGAAGGTTGGGATGGGGGCAGGCGGGTGAAGCGATGTGTAGGGGAGATCTCTTCAATACCGGAGCGCTGCACTCGATGCCTCACATCGTCCTGAAGGTGGACCGGCGCCGTCGTCCCCCCACCCCAGCCCTCCCCCGTGAACGGGGGAGGGGTCACTTCGCGTCTGCTGTCTGCCGATGCGTGGGTTGCGCACCCGATATCCGCGCCTACCCCCGCGTGCGGGGGAAGGTTGGGATGGGGGCAGGCGGGTGAAGCGATGTGTAGGGGAGATCTCTTCAATACGGGAGCGCTGCACTCGATGCCTTACATCGTCCTGAAGGTGGATCGGCGCCGTCGTCCCCCCACCCCAACCCTCCCCCGTGAACGGGGGAGGGGGCTTATCCTGTGGTCCGCCTTTCCCTTCTTTCCCTTCTTTCCCTTCTCCTTCTTCGGCCTCCCATGACCGCATCGGTTCCTTCCGCGCGCCGCTGGTTCGTCCCCGGCGACCTCAACGGTTTCTTCGGCCTGGTGGTGGACAACCTGTCCATCCTCGGCTTCATCGCCGCCGCACTGATCGGCATCTTCCAGTTCCCGGCCGAGGTGGTGTTCACCCGCATGTTCCCGGGCACCGCGCTAGGCGTGCTGGTCGGCAACCTGATCTATACGTGGATGGCCCACCGGCTGTCGGCCAAGACCGGGCGCGACGATGTCACCGCGATGCCGCTGGGCCTGGATGCGCCGACCAGCATCGGCATGGCGTTGCTCGTGCTGGGCCCGGCGTTTGTCGGCTTCAAGCAGGCGGGCCTTGACGAACAGGCGGCGGCCAACGCCACCTGGCAGCTCGGCATGGCGTCGCTGGTGGTGATGGGCGTGCTGAAGCTGGTGCTGTCGTTCTTCGGCGATGCGGTCACGCGTGCGGTGCCGCGCGCGGGCCTGCTGGGGTCGATCGGTGGCGCGGCGCTGACGCTGCTGGGCTTCCTGCCGCTGATCGAAACGCTGCGCCAACCCATCGTCGGCTTCGTCACCTTCGGCCTGCTGCTGTACGTGCTGGTCGCCAAGGGCAAGCTGCCGGTGAAGATTCCCGGCGTGCTGCTGGCCTTCATCGTCGGCACTACGCTGTATTACGCGTTGGGACTCGCCGGTCTTGGCGCCCCCGGCTTCAAGATTCCCGAGGCCGTGCCGCTGGCGGTGACGCTGCCATTGCCCACGCTGGGCTGGCTGGAGGGCCTGGCCTACACCGTGCCCTACCTGCCGCTGCTACTGCCGTTCGGCCTGTTGATGGTGGTGGGCGGCATCAACGTCAGCGAGAGCGCGCGCGCGGCCGGCGACGATTACCGCACCCGCGACGTGTTGCTGGCCGAAGCGGTGTCGACGCTGGTGGCCGGCTTCTGCGGCGGCGTCGCGCAGACCACGCCGTACATCGGCCAGCCCGCGTACAAGCACATGGGTGCGCGCAAGGGTTATACGCTGCTGACCGGCCTTTTCATCGGCCTGGGCGGCGTGCTCGGCTACGTGTCGGGGCTCGTGCAGTGGCTGCCGGTCGCGGTGCTGGCGCCGATCATCGTCTATGTGGGTCTGGACATCACCGTGCAGGCCTTCACTGAAACGCCGCGCAAGCACGCCATCGCCGTGGCGCTGGGCTTCCTGCCGTCGGTGGCCTACCTGCTGACGATCAAGTTCGGCAATCCGGCGTGGATCGCGCCCGACCGTTTCGCCGCCCTGTACGAAGGCGTGGACGGGCACGGCCTGCCGGACCTGGCCACGATCGTCACCCTGGGCAACGGCTTCATCATCACCGCGATGATCTGGACCACCGCGCTGGTGGCGATGATCGACGGGCGCAACGGCCGCGCCGTCGTCGCGCTGCTCGTCGGCGCGGTGCTGACGCTGTTCGGGATCATCCACTCCGTGGATCCGCGCGGTGGCATCTACCTGCCGTGGGACGTCGAAGGCCTGCGCGCGACGATCCTGTGGCAGTTCGCCGGGGCTTACGCCGCGCTGGCGGTGCTGCTGGGCGCACTGTCCCTGCAGAAAAAAGCGGTGCCTGAAACGGCCTGAACAGGGGCCGCTTGATGGCGGATCGCGCCCAGAGCAAATCCCCCTCGATCCCCCTTTTCCAAAGGGGGAGGTCGTTGCCGGAACCGGTGCTGCCATCCTTGTGGGATTAAGGCGTCGGGCGAGCCCTGGCCCGCCGTTGCGGGTGGCGCGGGACGGTGGGCTGAGGGCCCACCCTACGTAAATCTGCGTCTCGCCAGGTCTTGAAACACCGCCGCTTAACCGCATCTCGGTAGCATCGGCTGGCGTTCGCCGGCCCTGACTCCCCTTGAGGTTCTCCCGATGCGGATGGACAAACTGACCTCGCGTTTCCAGCAGGCGCTGGCCGACGCGCAGTCGCTGGCCGTGGGCCGCGACCACACCATGATCGAGCCAGTGCACGTGCTCACCGCCCTGCTCGAACAGCAGGGGGGCAGCACCCGCCCGCTGCTGGCGCAGGCCGGCGTCAACGTGCCGCTGCTGCGCGAGCGGCTGGGCGAAGCGCTGGACAAGCTGCCGAAGGTCACCGGCCAGGCCGGCCAGCTGTCGATCGGCAACGATCTGTCGCGCCTGCTCAACGTCACCGACAAGCTGGCGCAGGACGCCGGCGATACGTACATCGCCAGTGAATGGTTCCTGCTGGCCGCACTGGACGACACCGGCGCGGCAGGCCAGGAGCTGAAGGCCAGCGGCGCCGACAAGCAGAAGCTGCGCGCCGCCATCGAACGCTTGCGGGGAGGGGAGAAGGTGCAATCCGAGAACGCCGAAGACCAGCGCCAGGCGCTGGAGAAGTACACCATCGACCTGACCGCGCGCGCCGAGTCCGGCAAACTGGATCCGGTGATCGGCCGCGACGAGGAGATCCGCCGCACCATCCAGGTCCTGCAGCGCCGCACCAAGAACAACCCGGTGCTGATCGGCGAGCCCGGCGTGGGCAAGACCGCCATCGTCGAAGGCCTGGCCCAGCGCATCGTCAACGGCGAAGTGCCCGAGGGCCTGCGCGGCAAGCGCGTGCTGTCGCTGGACATGGGCGCGCTGATCGCGGGCGCGAAGTTCCGTGGCGAGTTCGAGGAGCGGCTGAAGGGCGTGCTCAACGACCTGGCCAAGAACGAAGGCCAGATCATCCTCTTCATCGACGAGCTGCACACCATGGTCGGCGCCGGCAAGGCCGAAGGCTCGATGGACGCCGGCAACATGCTCAAGCCCGCGCTGGCACGCGGCGAACTGCACTGCATCGGCGCGACCACGCTGGACGAGTACCGCAAGTACGTCGAAAAGGACGCCGCGCTGGAGCGCCGCTTCCAGAAGGTGTTCGTCGGCGAACCGAGCGTCGAGGACACCATCGCGATCCTGCGCGGGCTGAAGGAGAAATACGCCGTGCACCATGGCGTGGAGATCACCGACCCCGCCATCGTCGCCGCGGCGACGCTGAGCCACCGCTACATCGCCGACCGCCAGCTGCCCGACAAGGCCATCGACCTGATGGACGAGGCGGCATCGCGCATCCGCATGGAGATCGACTCCAAGCCGGAAGAGATGGACCGGATGGAGCGCCGGCTGATCCAGCTGAAGATCCAGCGCGAGGCGCTGAAGAAGGAGAAGGACGCGCAGTCGAAGCAGCGCCTGGCCGACCTGGAAGCCGAGATCGAATCGCTGCAGCGCGAGTTCAACGACCTGGAAGAGATCTGGAAGGCCGAGAAGGCCACGCTGACCGGTGCGACGAAGATCAAGGAGCAGATCGAGCGCGTGAAGCTGGAGCTGGAGGCCGCGCAGCGCAAGCAGGACTATGCGCGCATGAGCGAGCTGCAGTACGGCCAGTTGCCGGAACTGGAGAAGCAGCTGGCGGCCGCGCAGGAAGTCGAGCAGAAGGGCTTCCGTCTGTTGCAGGACAAGGTCACCGATGAGGAGATCGCCGAGGTCGTCAGCCGCTGGACCGGCATCCCGGTCAGCAAGATGCTGGAAGGCGAGCGCGAGAAGCTGCTGCAGATGGAGCAGTCGCTGCGTGGCCGCGTGATCGGCCAGGAAGAGGCGATCAAGGTCGTCTCCGATGCGGTGCGCCGCTCGCGCGCCGGCATTTCCGATCCCGACCGTCCCAGTGGCTCCTTCCTGTTCCTGGGCCCGACCGGCGTCGGCAAGACCGAGCTGTGCAAGGCGCTGGCCGAGTTCCTGTTCGACAGCAGCGACGCGATGGTCCGCATCGACATGAGCGAGTTCATGGAGAAGCACGCGGTCAGCCGCCTGGTCGGCGCGCCCCCGGGCTACGTGGGCTATGAAGAAGGTGGCTACCTGACCGAGGCCGTGCGTCGCCGTCCGTACAGCGTGATCCTGCTGGATGAGGTGGAGAAGGCGCACCCGGATGTGTTCAATATCCTGCTGCAGGTGCTGGACGACGGCCGCCTGACCGACGGCCAGGGCCGCACGGTGGACTTCCGCAATACGGTCATCGTGATGACGTCCAACCTCGGTTCCAGCCTGATCCAGGACATGTCCGAGGGGGATGGATCGGCGGATACGCCCGAGCGCTACACGCAGATGAAGGCCGCGGTGATGGGCGTGGTGCAGGCGCACTTCCGTCCCGAGTTCATCAACCGGCTGGACGACATCGTCGTGTTCCATCCGCTGGACAAGGCGCAGATCCGCGAGATCGCCCGCATCCAGACCCGCTACCTGGCCAAGCGTTTGGCCGAGCGGCAGATCGTGCTGGAGATCGACGACTCGGCGCTGATGCTGCTGGGCAATGTCGGTTTCGACCCGGTGTACGGCGCGCGGCCACTGAAGCGCGCCATCCAGGCTCAGCTGGAGAATCCGCTGGCACACAGGATCCTGGCCGGCGAGTTCGCGGCCGGAGACACGGTGCGCGTACGTGCCGAAGGCGGACAGCTGCAGTTCGAACGCCACCCCGCCGGCGGCTGATGCCTGCCGTGCGCAGGCGCCCGTCAGGCGGCGCATGGGCGGACGGCGCGCGCGTCCTCCGCCCGCGGTGCCGTGTTTCGGAGCCCTGCGCCGCAAGGCCCGGCGCTTTGCGCTGACGGGACGCGCCCTGACCCCAAGCGTGTGCCGTCCGCAGCTGTCCGGCCTTCGCCGGTCGTGCCGTTATCGGAGAGTGGCGCGCAGCCGGGGGCGACTCCCCGCTTTCGCCAATCCGTGTCAGGATGGCGTGGTATCGGGGGACCAGCCGACCGATGTTTGCCAACAGCGTCCATGCGGAAGAGCCGGGTCTGGGCAGGGGCGCGAAAGTGCTGCTGCTGGGCGGGCTCTGCGTGTTGCTGCAGCAGGTGCCCATCACCTACCGCATCGATTTCTTCGGTGTGCAATCGCTGGCCTCGCTGGTGCACCTGCATGCGGGGCTGCTGCTGGCCATCGCCATGCTGGAACGCGACCGCTGGGTACTGGCGGGGTGCTTCCTGGCCACGCTGGCGGGGTGGACCGCGCGGCACTACTACCTGGACGGCGGCGGCGCGGACCGGATCCTGGCGTGGGGCGCCGCCGTGCACCTGTTCAACTTCGGCTGGACGCTGTCCTGCGCCTACCTGATGGGCTGGCCGCGCGAGCCGCCGGCCGCCACCGTGCAGCGGCGCGACCTGTTCCGTTTCGCCGGCGTCGGCCTGCTGCTGTATCCGGTGGGCCTGGCGCTGGCGGGGTCGACGGTGGTGTTCCTGACCACGCCGGAAATCGCGCTCAGCGCGGTGTTCCAGACGCTGTTCGCCAAGCAGTTCGGCGTGGCCGTGGTCACCCTGCCCGCCGTGGTGGCCTGGGGCGAACGCGGGCAGAAGTCGCCCACGCTTTCCGCCATGCGGCACTGGTGGTGGCCGGTGCTGCTGGCCGCCGGCCTGGGGATCAGCCTGTGGGCCACGCTGGAAGTCAGGCAGGCGCTGAGCGGCCGCGCGCAGCCGCAGATCGTGTTGATGGATTACCGCTTCGCCCTGATCGTCGTACTGGCGTGGTGCATGCTGCGGCTGCGGCCACGCTACGCCATGCTGTCGCTGTCGCTGACCCTGCTGCTGCTGGTGGCCGCGGTGGCCGGCACGGCGGAGTATGGCAATACCGCGGTGGGATTCTTCAACCTGCTGCATATCGCGCTGGAAGTGAACATCCTGCTGCTGGCCATGCTGTATCTGTGGCTGACCAATCGCGACCGCTTCGACCTGGCCGAACGCCTGTCCGGAGAGACACTGCGCGACAATGTCACCGGCCTGCCCAACCTGAAGGCCCTGCGCGAGCGCATGGCGGGGCGTCCGGTGCCGCGTGCGGAGCTTGGCTATCTGCTGCTGGACCAGACCGACACGCTGGTGGCGGGCTTCGGCCTGGATACCCAGGCCGCGGCCATGAACACCGCCGCGCGCCGGTTGGACGACATGGTGGAAACCTATTACGTGGGCACCGGCCAGTTCGCGCTGCTGCCCAAGCCGGGCGCCGATGCCGACCTGTGGGAGCGGCTGATGGCGCGCGTGGAGCATGCGGAGATCGAAGTCGCCGGCCAGCCGATGCGCCTGCTGCCCTATCTGGGCGTGGCGGCGTTCAATCAGGCGCAGCGTGGGGTCGTGGACACGGCGGTGCTGACGGCATCGCACCTGGCCTTCGAGGCGCGGCACCATGGCGAGGTGCGGCCGCGCTACAGCGAAGTCGGTGATTCCCTCGTCCGGAACTCGCAGCGCAAGCAGTTGCAGGATGCCGCCGAAGCGCTGGCCTGCCTGCGCAACGAGCGCGTCGCCCTGTACTTCCAGCCGATCCGTCCGCTGCAGGGCGATCCGCCGGCGCGCCATGCGCATGCGCTGGTGGGCGAGGTGCTGTGCCGGCTGGTGGACGAACGCGGTGAACTGATCTCCCCGGCGCGTTTCATGGGGCCGTTGGAAGCCGCGGGCCGCGGTGCCGAGCTCGACCTGGCGGTGATCCGCGCCCTGTTCCGCCTGTTGCGCAAGGCGCCGGCGGCGCTGCCGTACTGCCAGCAGATCGCGATCAACCTGACCGGCCAGAGCCTGGCCTCGATGAGTTTCCAGGTGGAGCTGCGGACGCTGTTGGCGGGCTCGCCGCTGCCGGTCAGTGCACTCTGCTTCGAAGTCACCGAAACGGCTGCCATTTCCAACACCACGGTTGCCAGCCACCTGCTCAGCGACCTGCGCGCACTGGGTTGCCGCATCGCCATCGATGATTTCGGCACCGGCATGCAGAGTTTCGCGCGGCTGCGGGAACTGCCGGTGGACATCATCAAGATCGATGGTTCGTTCGTCCGCAACGTCGCACAGCGCGGCAAGGACCATGCGGTGGTGCAGGCGTCGGTGGCCGTGGCGAAGGCCTTCGGCGCGGAGACAGTGGCCGAGTTCGTCGAGGACGAGGACACCGAGTGGTGCCTGCGCGAACTCGGCGTCGACCAGGTGCAGGGCTACCTGTACGGCGCGCCCCGGCCACTGGCCGAAGTGCTGGCGGAAACCGCCGCCGAGGTCGCCCTGTCGCCGCACCGCCATTGATCGTGCCCACCTCCGGACCGGAGCGGCCGGCGTGCTAGCATCCGCGGCACAGGGGACCCCGTCATTGAACCACCGAGGGCATCACCATGTCGCAACGCTTGATCGCCGTTGTTTCATTGTTCCTGTTGTCCTGTCTTGCCGTGCCTGCCGCCGCGCAGAGCACGGTCGAATGCCATTCCATCCATTACCAGTACAACGAATGCTGGGCCGGTCCGCTGCGTGCGCCGCAGCTGGTGCACCAGATTTCCAGCAGTGCGTGCATCGTCAACCGCACCTGGGGCTACAACCGGCGAAGCGGCTATGTGTGGGTCGCGCAGGGCTGCTCGGGCGTGTTCGCCGACGTGCAGGCCTACCACCACGGGCGCGGCGACAGCTGGGACCCGGGGGCGCGCGGTTACAGCGATCGCGGGCATGACACCGGCGCGGTCGTGGCCGGTGCGGTGCTGGGGGCGCTTATCGCCGGCGCCGCCGCCGACAAGGATCGCCGCCATACCACCAGCAATGTCGACTACAGCCGCACGATCACCTACAGCGGGTGCCACGGCGTGGGCTGCACGGTCGACAATCCGGACCGGCCGCGGGACACCAGCCAGGACATCGATCCTCGCCCGGCATTCGACCGCCAGGGCAATCCCAATTTCGATACCGAAGGCAACTGGCAGGGCTGCCATGGCGTGGGCTGCCTGGTCGATCCGCCCGACGACGGCAGCAACTGATCGGCCGGGTCAGCGGAGCAACGCATGCGATCACCCGCGGGTGATCGCGCCGGACTCAGGGGACGACGCGCTGCGTCCGGTACGGCGGCGTGGACATCACCATTTCCGCCAGCGAGAACGCCAGTTCGCGCTCGGCCAGAACGGCCCCGTCGGCGCCGTGTTCCAGCAGATGCTTCACTTCCCCTTCGCTGTGCGCGCGCGCCAGCAGGGTCAATGACGGATTGATCGCGCGCAGCTTGGCCAGCGCCTCGCCGGCTTCCAGCGGCTGCGGGATCGCCAGCACCGCGATCTTCGCGCGTTCGGGATGCGCTTCGGCCAGCACGCGGTCGGCAGCCGCGCTGCCGCGGATCGCGGGAATGCCTGCATCGTGCGCACGCGCCACGTGGTCGCCGTTGTCGTCGATGACGATCAGCGGCACGCCGCGGTCGCGCAGCACGCGCGCCAGTTCGCTGCCCACGCGGCCGTAGCCGATGATGATGGCGTGGTCGGTGACGTCCAGCGACGGCCCCGGCGGCGTTTCGGGTTCGACGGGCGCCGGCGCCAGCGCCTCCTGCTGCTTCTGCCAGCGGTCCAGCCAGGAGAACAGGAACGGATTGGCCACGATCGACAGCAGCGAGCCCGCCAGGATCAGGTCGCGGCCCTCCGGCGGCAGGATCTCCAGCGAGACGCCCAGGGCGGCGAGGATGAAGGAGAACTCGCCGATCTGCGCCAGGCTGACCGAGATCGTCAACGCGGTACCCGTGGGGTGCTTGAAGGCGCGCACGATGAAGAACGCGGCCAGCGACTTGCCCACCACGATGATCAGGAACGTGGCCAGCACCTGCCACGGATGCGCCACCAGGATGGCGGGGTTGAACAGCATGCCCACCGAGACGAAGAACAGCACGGCGAAGGCGTCGCGCAGCGGCAGCGAGTCGTTGGCGGCCTTGTGGCTGAGTTCCGACTCATTGAGCAGCATGCCGGCGAAGAACGCACCCAGCGCGAACGACACGCCGAACATCGTCGCCGAGCCGAACGCCACGCCCAGCGCGATCGCCAGCACCGACAGCGTGAACAGTTCGCGTGAGCCGGTCGCGGCGATCTTCTCCAGCGTCCACGGAATGACACGGCGCCCCACCAGCAGCATGAAGGCGACGAACGCGCCCAGCTTGATCAGCGTCCAGGCGATGGCGACCATGAAGGTGCCGAAACTGGCCGGGGTGTCGCCGGCGCGCTCGCCGAAGGTCTCCGCCAGCACCGGCAGCATCACCAGCGCCAGCACCATCACCAGGTCTTCCACGATCAGCCAGCCCACCGCGATACGCCCGCGTTGGGTGTCCAGCAGGCGCCGGTCTTCCATCGCGCGCAGCAGCACCACGGTGCTGGCCACCGACAGCGCCAGGCCGAAGACGAAACCGTTCAACGGCGTCCAGCCCATGCCCCAGGCCAGCGCCCAGCCCAGCGCCGTGGCCACCACGATCTGGACGATGGCGCCGGGGATGGCGATCGCCTTGACCTCCAGCAGGTCCTCCAGCGAGAAGTGCAGGCCCACGCCGAACATCAGCAGCATCACGCCCAGTTCGGACAGCTGGTTGGCCAGTTCCTGGTCCGCGACGAAGCCCGGGGTGAAGGGCCCCACGAAGATGCCTGCAAGCAGATAGCCGACCAGCGGTGACAAGCGCAGCTTGTGGGCGAGGGCGCCGAGCACGAAGGCCAGGGCCAGCCCCACCGCGATGATGTTGATCAGGTCGGTGTCATGGTGCATCCGCTTTCCATTCCGTTACTTCGGAGCGAAGTGTCGCCCATGCGTGCCCTTCCGGCAAACCGGAGCTGACCGCATGATTCATGGGGACGCCTTTCTGTCGCGGCCCCAAAAGGAATGCCCCGGCAAAGCCGGGGCATTGGCATGCAACGCAAGCAGAGCGGATCAGCGGTTCACCACGTGTAGCCGATCTTCGCGTACATGTAGGCGCCATTGAAACCGTTCGGCGAACTCGCGCTGTACACGATCTGGCCGTTGGTTGAATTGGCGAAGAGCACCTCGTCCGGGTACGAATCCAGCACGTTGTCGCCGCCCAGGGTGAAGGCCCAGTTGGCCAGCGTGTAGGTGGCCGAGAGATCCAGCACCCACTGCGCGTCGTAATACTCGTCGCGGGCGGTGACGGCCGGGTCGTTGCCGAACAGCACGCTGAACTCCCCGTAGCGGGTCGCAAAGGCATTGAAGGCCCAGTTGCTCACGTTCCACGTGCCGCCGAGCAGGATCTTGTCGCGCGGTGACCCGTCCGTGAAGCGATTCAGTTCCACACGGCCGAAACGCAGCGCTGTCGGGTCGATCGCCGTCAGGCTGGCCGGATTTTCCGCAATGCGGGTGACCTCGGTCTTGTTGTAGTTGTAACCGGCGGTCAGGTCCAGGGTGCTGTTGCCCAGCTTCAGGTTGTAGGTGCCCACCACGTCGATGCCCTCGGTGGTGGTGTCAATGGCGTTGGTGAAATAGCGGCCGCCGCCGACACCGGTAAGGCCCACTGCCGGGGAGTTCAGGTAGGTGCGCACGGCGGCGGAGGTCAGGTTCTCCGACAGCACGATACGGTCGTCGATCTCGATGCGATAGGCGTCCACGGTGACGTACAGCCCGTCCACCGGCTGCAGCACCAGGCCCAGGCTGTAGTTGGTGGATTCCTCGGCCCTCAAGGGTTCGGCACCCAGCGCGATGGCAGCCGGATCATTCACGCGGAAGGTGAAGATCTCGAACGGGTTTCCGCCAATGAAATTGGTGGCCGTGGACTGGAAATACTGCTGCTGCAGTGAAGGCGCGCGGAAGCCGGTGGACACGGTGCCGCGCAGGGCTACCTTGTCCGTGAACGCATAGCGGGCCGACAGTTTGCCGGAGGTCGTATTGCCGAAGTCGCTGTAGTTCTCGAAGCGGCCGGCGATGCCGGCGGAGAACTTGTCGGTGATGTCGGCTTCCAGGCCGGCGTAGAGGGAATAGCTGTTGCGGTCGAAATGGCCCGCGTTGCTCGGCTTGAAACCGGCGAACACCTGCGAGCCGGGCACGGGGGCCGTCGCGCCGGGCGCTATCACGCCGCCATTGATGTACGAGGCCACTTCACCCGGCGACTGGTTGAATTTCTCGCCGCGCCATTCCGCGCCCCACGACGCCGTGACCGGATAAGCCAGGCCCCAGTCCAGCTGCTTGCTGAAATCCAGGTTCAGGACGTTCTGGGTGACCTCCAGCGCACCGGCGTAGAACTCGGTCTGCACCGGCGTGATGGTGGTGCCCAAACTGCGGTTCAGGCTGTTCTGCACATCGAAGGTCAGCTGGTTCTGGCCGTAGTTGTAGCTGATGTCGATATTCGTGCCACCCGCAGTGGAGGTCTTGAAACCGCCGACCCAGCCCACGTCATCGCTGACGTTGAAGATGCGCGGCAGGAAGCCGTCCGGGTACACCGAAGGAATGTTGCGCGCATCGGCGGCTGTGCGGAAGAAGCCGTTCGACAGCGCTTCGCGCTTGCTGACGATGCCGTAGGAATAGAACGTCAGGTAATCGGTCGGGCTGTATTCGCCGTTGTAGGAGAACGCACCGGCGTCCACCTCCGGATCGCCCTGCCGCTGCACCACCTTGCCCGGTGGCGGTGCGGTGACCGGCCAGGTGGTGACGCCGGGCGAAAGGGTGTACGGGCGCGCGCGGTCGGTCTGGTCCTGATGGCCGCCCTGGGCCGCGAAGTGGATGGAGCCGTTCTCGCCCAGCTGGAAGCCCACATCGCCGCCGAGGTTCCACTGCTCGCCGTCACCGGCACTGTACTTGCCGAAGGTGGCGTCGAGGCTGCCGCCCTCGCCGCTGCCCTTCAGCACGATGTTGATCACGCCCGCGATGGCGTCCGAGCCGTACTGCGCCGAGGCGCCGTCGCGCAGCACCTCCACGCGCTCGATGGACGAAACCGGGATCGAGTTCAGGTCGACCGGCGACGAGCCGCGGCCCTGGGTGCCGTTGAGGTTGATCAGGGCGGTACTGTGGTAGCGCTTGCCATTGACCAGCACCAGCACCTGGTCCGGCGACAGTCCGCGCAGCTGCGCGGGGCGCACGGCGTCGGAGCCGTCGCTGATGGCCGGTCGCGGGAAGTTGAGCGAGGGAATGGCCCGCGAAAGCGCGGTCGCCAATTCGGTCGTGCCGGTGGCTTCCAGCGCCTGGGACGTGATGATGTCGATGGGCGCCTGCGACTCGGCGACCGTCCGGTCGGCCACGCGCGTGCCGGTCACGATCAGCGTGTCCAGCGTCTGGGCTTCGGTGGAGGCGGCTTCCTGTGCGAAAGCGGCCGGGGTGGCGAGCGCGAAGGTGATGGCGAGAGCGAGAGGCGATAGCGGGCGGGTCATAGGGGCTCCAACGGGAAGACGGGAACACGACACAGGCTGGCGGGTGCAACGGTTACGGCTGAAATCACTTTTGTGCGACGCAGCAATCCTGTTGATTACAGGGCGATGACATGGATGTCAATGGTTTCTTAACAAGTGTGACGAGCACGCGTACCGATAAACTAGGCGGCCGGTTCCACCCAAATCCCCATAGGTTCTTTCTTGATCTCCCTTCGCAATTTCGCCATGCGCCGTGGCGAGCGCCTGTTGCTGTCCAACGTCGACCTCACCCTGCATGCCGGCTACCGCGTTGGCGTGGTGGGGCGCAATGGCGCGGGCAAGTCCAGCCTGTTCGCCGCCGTCCAGGGTGAACTGGAAGCGGACAAGGGCGATCTGGACCTGCCGGGCAAGGTGCGCATCGCCAGCGTCGCCCAGGAAACCCCTTCGCTGCCGGACCCCGCGCTGTCGTTCGTGCTCGGGGGCGACACCGAGGTCGCCGCCGTGCTCAACGCGGAAGCCGAGGCCACTGCGCGCGAAGACTGGGAGGCGGTGGCCAATGCGCACACCCGGATGGCGGAGATCGGCGCGTACGACGCCGAAGCGCGCGCGGGCAAGCTGCTGCACGGCCTGGGCTTCCCGGCCGATACGCACCACCGGCCGGTGTCGTCGTTCTCCGGCGGCTGGCGCGTGCGCCTGAACCTGGCGCGTGCGCTGATGATGCCCAGCGACCTGCTGCTGCTGGACGAACCCACCAACCATCTCGACATGGACGCGGTGCTCTGGCTGGAGCAGTGGCTGCTGAAGTACCCCGGCACGCTGCTGCTGATCTCGCACGACCGCGAGTTCCTCGACAACGTCGCCACTCACACGCTCCACCTGCACGGTGGCACCGCGAAGCTGTACACCGGCGGCTACACCGACTTCGAGCGCCAGCGCGCCGAGCAGTTGCGCCAGCAGCAGATCGCGCACGAGAAGGAACAGGCCGAGCGCGCGCACCTGCAGAGCTTCATCGACCGCTTCAAGGCCAAGGCCTCGAAGGCCGCGCAGGCGCAGAGCCGCATGAAGCGCCTGGCCAAGCTTGCCGGCACGGAAGCCGTGCGCGCCGAGCGCGAATTCCGCATCGAATTCGCCGAGCCGGCGAAGCTGCCGTTCTCGCTGATCCGCCTGAACCATGTGGATTGTGGCTACGGGGCCGATGAGTCCAACGACGGTTCACCATCCGGCCCCGCGCAGCACGCGGGGCCTTCGGGCGGGCGCGAGCCGGTGGCTCGCAAGCAGCCCACCCTCATCCTGCGCGACGTCGGCTTCGGCCTGGAAGCCGGCCAGCGCATCGGCCTGCTCGGCCCCAACGGCGCCGGCAAGACCACGCTGGTGAAGACCCTGGTGGGCGAACTGCCGGTGCTGGCCGGCGACCGCATGGCGCACCCGGACCTGCGGATCGGCTACTTCGCGCAGCACACGGTGGAATCGCTGCACGAAGGCCAGTCGCCGATGGACCACTTCCGCGACCTGTCGCCCGATGCCAGCAACCAGTCGTTCCGCGATTTCCTGGGCAAGTGGAACTTCCCCGGCGATCGCGCCTTCGAACCGGTGGACGGATTCTCCGGTGGCGAGCGCGCGCGCCTGGCGCTGGCGCTGATCGCCTGGCAGCAGCCGAACGTGCTGCTGCTCGACGAACCCACCAACCACCTTGATCTCGAGATGCGCGAAGCGCTGGCCGAAGCGCTCAGCGACTTCGACGGGGCCATCGTGATGGTGTCGCACGACCGCCACCTGATCGGCCTGGTCTGCGACACGTTCTGGCGCGTGGCCGACGGGGTGGTCGAACCGTTCGCCGGCGACCTGGACGAGTACGCCGCGTGGCTGCGTACCCGTGCCAGCGCGCAGGGCAGCAAGACGCTGCGCAACGAACCCGCCCCGGCGCCGGCCCCCAAGCCCGCCGCCCCCGCGCGCAAGATCAACCCGGTGAAACTGGCGGCGGCAGAAGCGAAGGTCGCCGAACTGGAGGGCCGGCTGGCCGAGGTCGATGCACGGCTGGCCGACCCCACCACCTACGCCGATGCCGAGCGTGCGACAGTGCTGGGCCGCGACCGCGAAAGCCTGCAACAGCAACTGGCCCAGGCGGAAAAGGCGTGGTCAGCGCTGTACGACGAGGCTTGAAACTGCGCCGCGCGGCCCCAGACATGCCGCGTCATCCGTTCAAGCCGTGATCCCGGCTCAACTCTAAAGGTTCGACCTGCCATGCCCATCTACGCCTTCGAATGCACCCAGTGCGGCCACAGTTTCGACCGCCTGCAGAAGCTGTCCGACCCCGATCCCGACACCTGCCCGTCGTGCAGTGCACAGGCGGTGAAGCGGCAGCTGACGGCGCCGTCGTTCCGGCTGGCGGGCAGTGGCTGGTACGAGACCGACTTCAAGAAGGACGGCGACAAAAAGCGCAACCTGGCCGACGGCGGGGAAGGCGCGGCCAAGCCGTCGGGCGACACCAAGCCGTCCGACACGCCTGCGCCCAGGACCGAAACCAAGGCCGAAGCCAAGCCGGATCCGAAACCGTCGGCCCCCGCGTCCTCCACGCCCGCGGTATAACGACGCCTTCTCCGCAGAAGGTGTCCCGATGAAAATGCATGCCCTGGCCGTCGCGGCCGCCCTCCTCTGCGCCGGTTGCGTGTCGGTGCCGGATGAGGCTTCCCGTGCCGCCGCGCCGGCACCGGCGGACCAGTTCCTCGCCGCGCTGGGCAACTACTGCGGCCAGGCCTTCGCCGGGCGCATCACCGCCAACCAGCCCGCGCCGACCACGCCGGACGCCTTCGAGGGCAAGGCGCTGGTCATGCATGTGCGGGGTTGCGATGCGCCGTCGAAGGAAATCCGGGTGCCGTTCCATGTGGGCGACGATCATTCACGCACCTGGGTCATCACGCGCACCGCCGGCGGTCTGCGCCTGAAACACGACCACCGCCACGAAGACGGCACGCCGGATCGGGTCACGATGTACGGTGGCGACACCGCAGAGGCAGGGACGGCACGCCGGCAAGCCTTCCCGGTGGATGCGGAATCCGTTGCGATGTTCGGGCGCGAAGGCCTGTCCGCCTCAGTGACCAATACCTGGGCCATGGAGCTGGTGCCGGGGAAGACCTTCGTCTACGAACTCAGCCGGCCCAACGGGCGGCTGTTCCGGGTGGAGTTCGACCTGACCGCCCCGGTCGCGTTGCCGCCGGCCCCGTGGGGCGCCGTCCCGTAGCGTGCGCTGTGCGCACGATGCTCTGTCGTGCAACTCCGTCGAAGCAAGTCGCCGGGTCCCGGCCTGCGCCGGGATGACGGGTCGGGGCTCGGGAGCCAGCGCTACCGCGTTGAATTCAGCGCGGCCCGAAACGGCCGCGGCAGCCGCGGTCCACCCACACCTGCGTGCCGGTATAGCCCCAGCTGTAGCCCTCGCGGCAGCTGGTGTTGGACAGCTGCTGCAACAGGATCGGCTTGCCCTGGCGCGGATCGTAAGCGCAGGTCTTGCGGCGGTTGTCCTCGCTGCTGCAGGTGATGCTGTAGCCGGTATTGCCGCCGCCCGCTTGGCTGCCCGAATCACGGAATTCCGCGCGGCAGCCGCCGCGTACCCAGATCACGCCCGGGCGCTGGCCCCAGTTCTGGTTCTCGTAGCAGCGCGTGGACGAGAGCTGCCGCTGCACGATGGCGCGGCCACGGAAGTTCGTGCGGCACTCGCGGTAGGCGTTGCCGTCGCTCTCGCAGCGGACCAGGTCGCCGTTGCCGCCCCCGCCCGAGCGCGCGGCGAAGCGGCCGCGACAGCCGCGATCCACCCACACGATGCCGTTGCGGCTGCCCCAGTTCTGGCCTTCGACGCAGCGCGTGCTGGACAGGTTCTGCACCAGCATGGCGTTGCCGCGGAAGCCCGTGGGGCACTCGCGGTAGCGGTTGTTGGTGCTCTCGCAGGTGATCTGGCCACTCGGCGGTGTCGGCGGACGGGGGCCGCCACTGCCGCCCAGCGACTGGGCAATGTCGGCCTTGATGCGGCTGAAGGTCCAGTTGGAGCGGTTGACCTGGTCGAGGTAGAAGCGCAGCTGGTCGTCCGGGATGCGCCGGCCGCCGGACTGTTCGGAATACTCCAGGCTGATCACCCGGGTCTGGTCGGAGACGGACAGGGTCCGCAGATTCTCCGGTGCGTAGGCGCGTGTCTGGGCCTGGGCGAAGACGGAACCACTGGCCACCAGGGCCAGCAACAGTACGAGGACGGACTGCAACAGCGGCTTCTTCATGGTGGCACCCTCCGGGGAGCCGCCAGCATACCGTCCCGTTGTTAAATCCGCGCGGGGTCGCGGGGTCGCGGGGCGGAAGGGCGCGGTCGCGGGTTAAACTATGGGGCTTGACCGACCTGCGGCGGCAAGCGGCCCGACCAGGCTGCGGCCGCGGCGAGCCTTTCCGGGAACCCCCGGACGAAACCTTGCGGAGCCCCCATGCGTACCCATTTCTGCGGCCTCATCAACGAGGCCATGATCGGCCAGACCGTGACCCTGTGCGGCTGGACCGACGTCGCCCGCAACCTGGGCGGCGTGTGTTTCATCGACCTGCGCGACCATGAGGGCATCGTGCAGGTGACGGTGGACCCGTCCAGCGCCGAGGTGTTCAAGGTGGCCGCGTCGCTGGGCTACGAGGACGTGCTGCAGGTCGAAGGCGTGGTGCGTGCGCGCGAGGCCGTCAACGCCAAGATCCGCACCGGCCAGGTGGAAGTGATCGCCACGAAGATCACCGTGCTCAACAAGGCCGAGCCGCTGCCGTTCCACCACCACGAGAACCCGGGCGAGGACATCCGCCTGAAATACCGCTACCTGGACCTGCGCAGCCCCGACATGCAGCGCAAGCAGCGCACGCGTATCCGCCTGGTGCAGGCGCTGCGCCGCTGGCTGGATGCGCGCGGCTTCCAGGACATCGAGACGCCGATCCTGACCAAGGCCACCCCGGAAGGTGCGCGCGACTTCCTGGTGCCGGCGCGCATGCATCCGGGCGAGTTCTACGCGCTGCCGCAGTCGCCGCAGCTGTTCAAGCAGATCCTGATGGTGGCCGGCTTCGACCGCTACTACCAGATCGCGCGCTGCTTCCGCGACGAGGCGCTGCGCGCCGACCGCCAGCTGGAGTTCACCCAGCTCGACATGGAGTTCGCCTTCGTGCGCGAGCGCGACGTGCAGGACGCCGTGGAAGGCATGATCCGCGACATCTTCGCCGAGGTGATGGACGTGCAGCTGGACGCGCAGTTCCCGCGCATGACCTGGGCCGAAGCGATGCGTCGCTACGGTTCGGACAAGCCCGACCTGCGCATCGCACTGGAGCTGGTGGACGTGGCCGAGCTGGTGAAGTCCAGCGAGTTCGCGGTGTTCACCGCCGCTGCCAGCGACCCGGACGGCCGCGTGGCCGCGCTGCGCATCCCGGGCGGCGCGTCGCTGAGCCGCAAGCAGATCGACGAGTACGCCGCGCATGCCGCCAAGTACGGCGCCAAGGGTCTGGCCTACATCAAGATCGACGAGGCCGGCGAAATTTCCTCGCCGATCCGGAAGTTCTTCGCCGAGGACGCCTTCGCGGCGCTGGTGAAGCACGTCGGCGCCGGCAACGGCGACATCGTGTTCTTCGGCGCAGGCGGCTACAACAAGGTCAGCGACTTCATGGGCGCGCTGCGCCTGAAGGCCGGCAAGGACTTCGGTCTGGTGCAGGACGGCTGGAAGCCGTTGTGGGTCACCGACTTCCCGATGTTCGAGTGGGACGAGGAAGCGCAGCGCTACGTCGCGCTGCACCATCCCTTCACCGCGCCCGCGGTGGACGACATCGCCGATCTGCGCGCGAACGCCAAGACCGCCGTGTCGCGCGGCTACGACATGGTGCTGAACGGCAACGAGATCGGTGGCGGTTCGATCCGTATCCACCGCCCGGAGATGCAGAGCGCGGTGTTCGAACTGCTCGGCATCGGCGCCGAGGAAGCGGAAGCGAAGTTCGGCTTCCTGCTGGACGCGCTGCGTTTCGGCGCGCCGCCGCACGGTGGCATTGCGTTCGGCATCGACCGCATCGCGGCGCTGATGGCCGGCACGGAGTCGATCCGCGACGTCATCCCGTTCCCGAAGACCACCACCGCGCAGTGCCTGATGACCGGCGCGCCGTCGCCGATCCCCGATGAGCAGCTGGCGGAAGTACACATCCAGATTCGTCCGAAGAAAGACTGAGAGAGACACACGCAATGACGGAATACGCTTTTTCGCTGGAGTGGGAACGCCTGGGCAATGAAGGCGCCGATGCGGCGCTGGTGACGGAACGCGCGCGCGTGTTCGGCGGCTGGCTGGTGCGCGTCGGCACGTCGCCGGCGGCGATGGCGGTGACCTTCGTGCCGGACGGCCAGGGCCGGTGGGACGGCGAGGACTTCGGCGAAGACGATTACGAAGAAGAAGACGAAGAAGAGTACGAAGAGGAAGAAGACGAGGACGCCGACGAGGAGGACGAGGCGGACGAGGCGGACGAAGAGGACGAGGAAGAAGAGGGCGCCTGAGCATGCTGATCCGCCGCGCCACCGTCGATGACGCTGTCGTGCTGTCGGACCTGGCGTCGCGCACGTTCACCGAGACCTTCGGGCATCTGTATCCGGCCGGGGACCTGGCCGCGTTCCTCGCCGATGCCTACGCCGTGGAGAAGCAACGGACGATCCTGGCGCATCCGGATTACGCGGTGTGGTTGCTGGAAGACGATGGCGTGGCCGTCGGCCATGCCGCCGCCGGGCCGTGCGGGTTGCCGCATCCGGACGTGCAGGCGGGCGATGGGGAGCTGAAGCGGTTGTACGTGCTGGCGTCGCACCAGAATGGCGGATGGGGCGGGAAGCTGTTCGCCGAGGTGGAGCGGTGGTTGTTGAAGGACGGGCCGCGGACGGTGTGGATCGGGGTGTGGTCGGAGAATTTCGGCGCGCAGCGGTTCTATGCCCGGAACGGGTTCGTGCGGGTCGGGGAGTACAAGTTTCCGGTGGGGAAGACGCTGGATGATGAGTTCATCCTGCGGCGGGACGCTTCATTCGGCTGACGCAAAAGCATTCCGCTAGCCCTGCGGGCCAGCGGGTAACTTTTCTTTGCAAGCGCAAAGAAAAGTCACCAAAAGAAAGCGCTTTTCCCGACGAAGCAATCCCATAACTCGGGCGCTAAGTGGATTTTCCGGTTCGCCTTCCTGGCGAATCGGAAAACGGCGGGCGTCCTGCCCGCCGCCCTTCGGGTCTGGTGGGCTCGCTGGCGCATCGATGCAGGAAAGATCAAAAGTGGCGTAGCCCGGGTAAGGCCGAAGGCCGCACCCGGGGATCGGGCTGCCTTCGATGGTTGAGCCGGGTGTGTCCCGCTAGCCTTGCGCGCCGCGCCCCGCGACAAGACGGCGCACCAGACGTGTCGTGCGCCGCAGCCCATCGTGATGCTTCCGCGTTGAATGACAAGGCTTCCGCTCGCCTTCGGCGCGCGGGTAACTTTTCTTTGGTGACGCAAAGTGTTCTATCCCTTGATATTCCAGAGGGTGATTCCTTGATAAATCGGGATTCACCGGGAACGGTTGGGAGATAGTGGGAAGGGAATTCTGTAGGAAGTTTAGCAGGGCGAAAAAATTGGGCCGCCGA
>JAESGW010000513.1_pt1 | contig 31061 bp, 31 predicted proteins | sample 9269791 | NCBI WGS metagenome assembly JAESGW01 (sample SAMN16773120, study PRJNA677053) | algae metagenome | isolation source: Aphanocapsa lilacina HA4352-LM1 and co-occurring heterotrophs from near cave... | place: USA: Maniniholo cave, near Haena, Kauai, HI | collected 2009-07-28
ATCATGGGCGAAGTCCGCGGCGCCGAATGCTTCGACCTGCTTGCCGCGATGAACACCGGTCACGACGGATCAATGTGTACGCTGCACAGCAACAGCCCGCGCGAATGCCTGGGCCGTATGGAGAACATGGTCCTGATGGGCGACATCAAGATTCCGAAGGAAGCGATCTCGAAACAGATCGCCGATTCGGTCGACCTGATCGTCCAGATCAAGCGCCTGCGCGACGGGTCGCGCCGCGTCACCAACGTCACCGAAGTGATCGGCATGGAAGGCGACGTCATCGTCACCCAGGAACTGTTCAAGTTCGAATATCTGGACGAGGACAAGGACGGCAAGATCGTCGGCGAATATCGCGCGATGGGCCTGCGCCCCTATACGCTGGAAAAAGCGCGGCAATATGGTTTCGACCAGCCGTATCTGGAGGCGTGCCTCTGACACTTCCCCTCTCCCGTCGGGAGAGGGTTGCGCAGGCTTGCCAGCTTGCTGGCTAGTCGGAGCTGGGTGAGGGGTGCAGACCTCGCGCTCAAAACCCGCGGCAGCACCCTCATTCAACTTCGCCTAATCGCCTTGCGATAAGGCTCCATTTCCTTCTCCCGGCGGGAGAAGATTTAAGGCTTCAACGCGAGCGCCGCCGCCAGCAGCGCCACCGCCGCCGACGCCAGCGCGATCCCGCGCCACGGCATAAATCCGACCTTGTCGACATCGCGCCGGTTGTTCCGGCGCCAGCTCGCAACCTCGGCGACGCCGAACAGCGCCGCTGCACCAATCGCCACCGACAGCATCGACACTTGCATTGCGCCGCGCACCTTCGCAAACAGGGGACAGTCCCCCCAAGAGAGAGGTTGCCCATATGCGTTCGTTGATCCTGGTTGCAAGTACCGCCCTCGCCCTCGCCATTCCCGCCGCGGCCTTTGCCGATCCTCACGGCGGCGGCCATGCCGCGCACAAGGGGCATGACGCGATCGCCGCCGCCGTTGCCGCGCAGACCCGCACCCCCACCAACCTCGCCCGCGACAAATATCGCAATCCCGCCGCCACGCTGGCATTTTTCGGCGTCAAGCCCGGCGATACGGTGGTCGAGTTGTGGCCCGGCGGGGGCTGGTACACCGAAATCCTGGCCCCGCTCGCCAAATCGGGCGGCGGCACGCTTTATGCCGCGGCGCCGTGGGAACGCGGGCTCAACCGGATCAAGGAATGGCAGGGCGCGAACGCCGACCTCTATGGCGGCATCAAACTCGCCGAATTCCCCAATGCTGGTACGAACCCGAAAGTCCCCGACGGCAGCGCCGACGTCGTGCTGACCTTTCGCAACGTCCACAACTGGCGCTTTGGCGGCGCCGACAACACCGCGAATGCGTTCAAGCAGATTTTCGCGATGCTCAAGCCCGGCGGCACATTGGGCGTTGTCGAGCACCGGCTGAACGAGGATGACGACGCCGCGAAGGAAGAAAAATCGGGCTATATGAAGGAAAGCTCGATCATCGCCTTTGCCGAGGCGGCGGGGTTCAAGCTCGCGGAAAAGAGCGAGATCAATGCCAATCCCAAAGACACAAAAGATTATGAAAAGGGTGTGTGGACGCTGCCCCCGAACCTGCGCGAGGGCGACACCGACCGCGAAAAATATCTCGCGATCGGCGAATCGGACCGCATGACGCTGAAGTTCGTGAAGCCCGCATCCTGACCACGGCGCAGGCGATCGACCCTGCGCTGCTGCTCAGCGCCTATGCGCAGGGGATATTCCCGATGGCCGACGGGGCGGACGACCCGTCGGTCCATTGGGTCGAACCGCGGCTGCGCGCGATCCTGCCGCTGGACGGGTTTCACCTTTCGCGCAGCCTGAAAAAAATGATCGTGTCCGACCGCTTCCGCGTGACGACCGACACCGCCTTTGCCGATATGGTCGCCCTATGCGCGGCGCCGGCCGACGACCGGCCCACGACGTGGATCAACCCGGTCATCCGCGCCAGTTACGACCAGCTGTTCCGGATCAGCCATGCGCACAGCGTCGAATGCTGGCACGGCGACGAACTCGTCGGCGGACTATACGGGGTGACGCTCGGCCGCGCTTTCTTCGGCGAATCGATGGTCAGCCGCGCGCGCGACGCGTCGAAGGTCGCGCTGGCGCACCTCGTCGCGCGGCTTCGCGCGGGCGGGTGGAAATTGCTCGACTGCCAGTTCATCACCCCGCACCTCGCCAGCCTCGGCGCGATCGAGATCCGCCAGGCGGATTATCTGGCGCGGCTCTATTCGGTGTTGGCGGGGGGCGAAGCCGACGGGGCTTTGGGCGCCGCGGCGGGCGCCGGCGCGGGCGCGGCGGGCGTATCGCCGCCTTCGCCACCGTTCGCGGCGGGCGACTGGGGTGCGCTCGACGCCTTGGGCGCCGCCGCCGCGCCCGATTTCGGTGCCGACAATGCGACCGGCTCGCCGCCCGGATATGTCATCGCACAGCTTTTGACGAACACATCGTAGATCGGATGCTCGATGATGTTGCGGTCGGGCCGCTCGCGAAACAGCCAGCCCGAAAAGACGCGGCGCCACTGGTTGTCGCGCTGGTCCTGCACCGTCAGCTGGACAAAGGCGCCGGTTTCGGGCGGATCCTCCCACGGCGCGGTCTGTTCGCACGCGCGCAGCCGCACGATCGCGCGGCCGACCCGCGCCGATTCGCCGGGCTTCATCTCGAGTTCGCGGACAAGGCCGTTGCGCTTGTTGAGCAGGCCGAGCACCGCGACCCGCTCGGCCATCGGGGTTGCGCCCTCGGTCCCGCCGACTTCCTGCGGAACGCGTTCCGACTTCGCGATCGTCTGGACGGTGGCGCTGCCATTGCCCTGCGACGGCGTCCGGTCGCACGCCGCAAGCGCGCTCGCCGCCCCCAGCGCGATCAGCGCGGTCGTCGTCCGCCGCGACATTATTCGCCGGGCCGCCAGGCCTCGTAATCGCCGGTCGCCGCGGCGCGCTGGCCGCCACGCTCAAGCGCGCCGGCGGGGCGATAGGCGCCCGCGCTGCCGGTCAGGTTCGCGCTCGGTTCCTTTTCCCAGGCGCGCGGTGCCGGCAGCACATCGCCCGGCAATTCGTCGAGGGTGCGGTGCAGCCAGCCGTGCCATTCGGGCGGCACCCGGCTGGCGTCGTTCGACCCGTTGTAGATCACCCAGCGGCGATCACCCTTTTTGGCGCGGAAATAGCGGTTGCCGAGGCTGTCTTCGCCGACCTTCTCGCCGTTTTTCCAGCTGTTCAGCAGCGTGCCGACGGTCGCGCCGTCCCACCAGGTGAAAATCTTGCCGAGGATGCTCATGGCCCCGGCGTTTACAGGCAAGGGCGCGGGCTTCGCAAGCGTCAAACGACCGATTTGGCCCGTCGGCGCCGATAAAAGCGCAGCCCTGAGCTTGTCGAAGGGCGCCTATGCGGTAAGCGCCCTTCGACATGCTGAAGGCTATGATCGTGATTCGATCACTTGTCCCGCCACATCACTTTCGCCGTCTCGTCGATATCCAGCCGCGCCGCGGTCCCACCCGCGAGTTCCAGCACCGCGCTGACCTCGCCGCCGCTGACCACCGGTTCCAACGATTCGGGGATGGTGTTTTCGGCGATCCGGTCAATGCTGCCGTCGGCACGGATGAAGATGATATCGAGCGGGATCAGGGTGTTCTTCATCCAGAAACTGCCGATCCGCGGCTTTTCGAACGGAAACAACATGCCGCCGTCGGCGGGCAGGCTGGTGCGGAACATCAACCCCTTGTCCTGTTCGGCGTCGGTGCGCGCAACCTCGACGTTAAAGACATGCGCCTTGCCGGCCATCGTGACGGTGACCGGAATCGTCGTCGCGCTCTCGGCCTCGCTCGAATCCCCGGCGCATCCCGCGAGCGGCACGGCGAGGCAAAGGGCAAGGGCGGTAAAGATGGCGCGCATCGGCATATCCTGATCGGCAAATGTCGGGAAGCCCGCCCTAATCCACCCCCGCTTCATCGTCCAGCGCCGCCAGCGCCGCGGTGTCGCCGGGCACAATGGCGAGCAGGCGCCGCGCCGCCGCCAGGCTGTGCCCCGCGCGCAGAAACGCCGCGATCTGCCGCTCGCGCAGCTTGGGGTCGCCGATCGCCGCAGCCCCGAACGGCCCGAACCGACGCCGCCGCGCAAAGCCGACCGCCGATGCCCATGCCGCCGCTTCGGCGTTCTCGATCGCCTCGCCGCGGTCGCTTTCCGCGATGCCGTCGACATAGAGCTGCGCCTTGACCCGGCGCACCCCCAATCCGCGCCGCGTCATCGCGCCCGCGCGCATCACCGCATATTGGCGATCGTCGAGATAGCGCAGTTTTTCCATGCGGTCGGCGACCGCTTCGCACGCCGCGCTGGCGTCGGCTTCGTCCACCCAATCAGATTCGCGAACTTTTCGAGCCAGATAGCGCAGCAGCTTGGCACGGCTGGTGGCGAATCGCGCGACATAGGCCAGCGCCAGCTCGTCGAGCCGCGCCGCGTCCAACGGTTTTCCGGTCCGGTCGGATGGAGCGGGGCGCTTGACCATGCCATGTTTATGCCACAGTCGGGCCTGATTGAGAACGATCAGGGCCGCCATATCGGGCAATATAGCCCGAAACCGGGCGAATTGTTCCAACTGCCAAGGGATCGCGCAAGGCACCATGACACGCAAAGATGACATGCTTGTTGCCGCGCGGCCCGTTTCGCGGGAAGTCGCACCCTTTATGACCGATACCAATGCCGCTGCGGCGGGCGAATTGACGCCGACGCCGACCGAATGCGCGCTGCCGCGCCGTTTTTCCGATTTCGCCACCGTGGGCGAAGCGCTCGATTATGCCGCCAGCGGCACGCGCGGGCTCAATTTCCACGATCCGCGCGGCAAGCTGGTGCGCCCCTATCCCTATCGCGAGCTGCGCGATGACGCCGTCCAGACAGCCTATCGGCTGATCGCCGCGGGGGTAAAACCCGGCGACCGTATCGCGCTGATTGCCGAAACCGGCGCCGAATTTGCCGCGCTGTTCTTTGGCACCATCTATGCCGGGGCGTGGCCGGTGCCGCTGCCGCTTCCGACCAGCTTCGGCGGGCGCGATTCCTATGTCGGCCAGCTCGTCGTCCAGCTGTCGAGCTGCGATCCGACGATGCTGTTCTTCCCGCCCGAAATCGCCGCGATGGCGATCGAGGCCGCCGAACAGCAGAATGTCGCGCCACTGGACTGGACCGAATTCGCGGCCAGACCGGCCCCGGTGACCGACCTGCCCGCGCAGCAATCGGACGAAACCTGTTACCTCCAGTACAGCAGCGGCTCGACGCGGTTCCCGCACGGTGTCGCGGTCACCCACGCCGCGCTGCTCAACAATCTCGCCGCGCACAGCCATGGCATGGAAGTGCGGGACAGCGACCGCTGCGTCAGCTGGCTGCCCTGGTATCATGACATGGGGCTCGTCGGCTGCCTGCTCTCGCCCGTCGCCAACCAGGTTTCGGTCGATTATCTGAAGACCGAGGATTTTGCGCGGCGCCCGCTCGCCTGGCTCGACCTGATCAGCCGTAACGAAGGGACGACGCTCAGCTATTCTCCGACCTTTGGCTACGACATCTGCGCCCGCCGCGTGTCGAGCCAGACGCATGTCGCCGACCGCTTCGACCTGTCGCGCTGGCGCGTCGCCGGCAATGGCGCCGACATGATCCGCCCCGACGTGATGCAGAGCTTCGTCGACGCCTTTGCCGACGCGGGCTTCAAGGCCAGCGCCTTCCTGCCGAGCTACGGCCTCGCCGAAGCGACCTTGGCGGTCAGCATCATGCCGCCGGGCGAGGGCATCGTCGTCGAACTGGTCGAGGAAACCGAGCTATCGGGCGCCGCCAATGATGCGGGCCGTCCGACGCGTTACCGGGCCATCGTCAATTGCGGCCGCGCCGCGCGCGACATGGTGATCGAGGTGCGCGACGAAATGGGCAACGTCCTGCCCGACCAGACGGTCGGCAAGGTTTGGTGCAGCGGTCCGTCGCTGATGACCGGTTATTTCCGCGACCCCGAAGCGACCGCGGCCTGCCTGGTCGACGGCTGGCTCGACACCGGCGATATGGGATATTTGTCAGATGGTTACATCTATATCGTCGGCCGCGCCAAGGACATGATCATCATCAACGGCAAGAATCATTGGCCGCAGGATATCGAATGGGCGGTCGAACAATTGCCGGGGTTCAAATCGGGCGACATCGCGGCCTTTGCGATCACCGCGCCAGGGGGCGAGGAAACCCCCGCGGTGCTCGTCCAGTGCCGCACCAGCGACGAAGCCGAGCGGCTCGCGCTGCGCGAGACGATTCGCGACCGCGTCCGCGCGATTACGGGCATGAACTGCCTGATCGAGCTGATCCCGCCGCGCACGCTGCCGCGGACCAGTTCGGGCAAGCTCAGCCGGTCGAAGGCGCGCGCGCAATATCTGGCCGGGGAAATCCAGCCCTTTGCGATGGCTGCCTAAGTTGACAAGCGGCACAAGCCGCTGACCTTGCATGCAAAAACCTGTCCCGCAAGCGGACAAAAAAGGTGCAAAATGAACGCGCCGGTTACCTTCGGGTAACACCCCGCCGCTAAACGGGGCGGGTGAAGAGTTCGTCGACCGATCAGTTTGCTGCCGAAGAGATTCCTGCGCGGACCCTGTTGGGGCTGGGACCGCGCGACGCGGACGTCGGCGACCTCCACCGGCTCCAGCTGGCGCCGCTGCGCGGCCGCGGCATGCTGCGGCTCGTCATGGGCATCGGCATGGCGCTCGTTGCCGCTTTCACGATGGTCGTCGGAACCCCGCTGCCGGTCGTCGGCGGCTGGCTGGGCGCGGCACTGGTTTTCAGCCTGTGGTCGTTCAGCCGCTTTCGCAGCCTGCCGCTGGGCGACCCCAAATCGCCGGGCATCGCCGAATACCGGCTGTGCAACCGCCACGCGCTCTATTCGGCGGTGGTGTGGGGCGTACCGTTCTGGCTGCATGGCCTCTCGCCGCCGCTCGACCACGCATTGTCCATGTGGACGATTGCGGTGTTGATGATGGTGACGCTGGCCATCGTCGCGCACAGCATCCCGATGGCGTGCATCCTGTTCATCGCGCCGGTCAGTCTGTCGGCCGCCGCGGCGCTGGTGCGCGCCGACGCGCCGCAACTGGCGGCGGTCGCGCTGATGGCGGGCGTCCTGCTTTCGGCCTTCTGCGTCCGCTTTGCCCAGAGCCATATCCGCTACCGCCGCGCCGAAGAGACGCTGCACGAAAAATCCGAAACGGTCAGCCTGCTGCTGCGCGAGTTCGAGGAAACCTCTGCCGACTGGTTGTGGCAGACCGACAACAACCGCCGCCTGGTCCATGTCTCGCCGCGCCTGGCCTTTGCCCTCGGCGCCAGCGCCGACGCGCTCGAGGGCGTGCCGCTGCTGCAGGCCTTGTCGGGCGATGCGTGGGAAACCGGGCTGTTCCCGAAAAGCCTCCACGAAATGGCCGAGCGGATGAAGCGGCGCGAGAGCTTTTCCAACCTGATCGTGCCGGTCACGATCGGCGGCGCGCCGCGCTGGTGGGAATTGTCGGCGTCGCCGCGCCTCGACGAGGCGGGCAAGTTCCTGGGTTTTCGCGGCGTCGGTTCGGACGTCACCGAACAGCGCGCGACCGCCGAACAGATTGCGCGCATGGCGCGGTTCGACAATCTCACCGGCCTGCCGAACCGGCTCAGCCTTAACGAGGATCTGGCGCGCGCGCTGGCCCACGCTATCGATGCCAAGACGCGCTGCGCGATGCTGATGATTGACCTCGACCGCTTCAAGGCGGTCAACGACACGCTCGGCCACCCGGTGGGCGACAAGCTGCTCGCGCAGGTCGCGGCGCGGCTGAAGGGGTTGATGGAACGCGGCATGACCTGCGGGCGGCTGGGCGGCGACGAATTTGCCGTCGTGCTCCACAACGTCCCCTCGGCCGATGCCGCCGAGGATCTGGCGCACCGCCTGATCAACACGATCAGCCGTCCCTATGTGGTCGACAATCATCAATTGTTCGTCGGCGCCAGCATCGGTTACGCGATCGGGCCGCAGGATGGCGCGACGGTCGAAACATTGACCCGCAACGCCGACCTCGCACTCTATAAATCCAAGGATCGCGGCGGCAATGTCGTCGCCGGCTATGTCGCCTCGCTGCACGCACAGGCCGAGGAACGGCGGGTGATGGAACAGGAACTGCGCGGCGCGCTCGAACGCGGCGAGTTCGAGATGTATTACCAGCCGGTGGTGGCTGCCATCGACGGCACCTTGAACGGGTTCGAAGGGCTGATCCGCTGGAACAACAAAAAGCTCGGCAATGTCTCGCCCGGACGCTTCATTCCGCTCGCCGAAGACGCGCGCCTGATCTCGCCGATCGGCGAATGGGTGCTGCGCACCGCGTGCCACGAAGCGATGAAGTGGCCCTCGAACCTCAAGGTCGCGGTCAACGTGTCGGCCGACCAGCTCACCGACCCCGCCTTTGCCTCGGTCGTCGTTTCGGCGCTCGCGCAGAGCGGCCTCCCGCCGCAGCGGCTGGAAATCGAGGTCACCGAAAGCGTCTTCCTCCGCGACGGCGGCGGCGCGGCGCAATTGCTCGACCAGCTGATCGGGCTGGGCATCCGCCTGTCGCTCGACGATTTCGGTACCGGCTATTCGTCGCTCGGCTATCTGCGCAAGACGCAATTTTCGACGATCAAGGTCGACCGCAGCTTCGTTGTCGGCGCGGCGAAGGGCAGCATCGAATCGATCGCGATCATCCGCGCCGTCGTCGCGCTCGCCGACAGCCTCGGCATGTCGACGACCGCCGAGGGCGCCGAAACCGAGCTCGAGGTCGAAACGCTTCGCAGCATGGGGTGCAGCAATATCCAGGGCTATTATTACGGCCGTCCGATGCCCGCTGCCGACGTGCTGACCCTGTTCCGCACCGCCGATTCGGCCACGACCGCCGCCGCCTGACGGCGACCAGCCGAACCCCTCGCACGACGAATTGAACGGCTTAACAAAAGGTTCCCCCGCTCACCGCACGCACCGCGCAATTCATCGCGCGGCGGGTGGTGGCGCGCTGCGATCGTGGCAAAGACGCTGCAACGCTTGAACACAAGCCTTGGGGGTCGCATTTCATGCTGCATCGTCGCTTTCTGGCTGCCGTCGTCGCGTCGGTCATGACGCTCACCGGCCTGCTCGTCGGCACCCCCGCCGCGGCGCAGGGCTATCTGCAATGTGTTCCGTTCGCCCGCGCCGAATCGGGCATCGACATTCGCGGCAACGCCAAAACCTGGTGGGCGCAAGCCGCGAGCGACTATGCCCGTGGCAACGAACCGCGCGAAGGCGCGGTGATGGCATTTGCCGGCACCCGCGGCATGCCGATGGGCCATGTCGCGGTGGTCAAAAAAATCGTCAGCGACCGCGAAATCCGGATCGACCATGCCAATTGGTCGCCGATCAACGGCCGCCGCGGCCAGATCGAGCGCGATGTCCGCGTCGTCGATGTCAGCGACGCCGGCGACTGGAGCATGGTCCGCGTGTGGTACGCCCCGATCGGCGACCTCGGCCTGCGCGCCAATCCGGTGCAGGGTTTTATCTATGCCGGCGGCGCGCCGAACAAGGCGCCCAGCTTCAAGGCGCCGGTGTGGGCACAGAACGACTGGAAGCCGGGCAACGGCCTGGAAGTCGTGGCCGCGTCGCTCGGCCAGTAAGGGCCGACCCCTTCTCCAGTTGCCGCCATTGCGACCCCGGGCTGTATCCGGGGGATGCAATGGCGAATGAACTCAGGCTTCGTCGCCCGAATCCTTGGGCGCGTCACTCTCACCGGCAGCGGCCACATCCTCGAACCACGCCTCGACCTCACCCGACAGCTTGATCGTCATCGGCTGGCCGAACCGGTCTTTCGACTTGCCCGCGGCGACGCGGATCCAGCCTTCGGAAATCGAATATTCCTCGACGTCGGTGCGCTCCTTGCCCTTGAAGCGGATGCCGATGCCGCGCTGCAGCACCTCCATGTCGAAATGGGGCGAGCGCGGATTGGTCGACAGATGGTCGGGCGGCGTGTCGGTCATGGTTGCAACTTCCAGAAAAAATGATGGCGCGGCCCTAGCGGCACGGCGCCATCATCGTCAACGGAAAGGCGTCTAGCCAAGAGCGGAAGCCGATTCCCCGCTGCAAAAGAAACTATGAAACATAGTTACCGGACGAATTTTTCTCCGCGCGGTGGCGAACGGGACTCGTCGGTCCTGATGGTTACCGGGCGCCCCAAACGACAATTAACCAACTGATTTTCAGAAACTTTATACAAGTCTCGTTGATTGTAAATGCAGGGACCAGTCTCAGTCGAAGGAGAAGCACATGTCATTCTCTCGTCTTGAATTCCGCCCTGCCAACCTCATCCTCATTCCGGCCTGTATTGCGCTGGCAGCCTGCGAATCGTCGGGCAGCACGCGCATAGGCAGCGTCGGCCCGGCTGGGCCCGCCGGCGCTACCGGACCGGCAGGTCCGGCCGGCGCTACCGGCCCGGCCGGTCCCGCGGGCCCGGCTGGCCCCGCCGGTAGCGGCCTTGGCCTTGGAAACGCCGGGGCGCTCGCCGTCGGCGGCCTGGTCGGGCCGGGCGGGATCGCCGGCACCGGGTTGCTCGCCAACACCGGCGACCTCGACAACGTCAACCCGGTGATCGGCGGCGTCCTCGTCAAATCGGGTAGCTTGGTCAATGTCGTCGCCGACAAGGGCTTGCTGCTCGCCAACGCGGTCGATGGCCGCCTTCCCGGCAGCACCAACCTGGTCGGCACCGTCATCGGCGTCGTAAAGGCGACCGGCGTCTCGCTGGTCCAGACCGGCAATGGCCAGCAATATCTGGTCGACGGGCTCACCGCGGCGCCCGGCCAGCTGATCACCGCGACGATCGGACAGGCCACCGCCCTCGGCAGCGCGGGCGCATCGCCGCTGATCGGCGCGAGCATCCTGTCACCGGGCCAACAAAATGGCAGCCTGCTCACCGTCGGGGTCGGCTCGGGTGGCCAGCTCGTCACCCTGCAACCCGGCAGCGGCGGCAATCTGATCGGCGGGGTGACCGGCGGGCTCACCGGCGGCAGCGCTGCCGGATCGCCCGTGGCGCTCGTCGGCAATGTTGTCGGAACCGCCACCGGAGCGCTCGGTCAAGTGACCGGCGGCGTTACCGACGGATCGGTCGGCGCGCCGGGCGGCAATGCCGTCACCGGCGTGGTGTCTGGCGTCACCGGCACCGTCGGCGGCGTGCTCGGCGGGCTCAAGCCGCGGGGCGGCGACTGAGCGCTCGGTCGATGCGCATCCTGCGCCAGACCTGCGCGGCGGCGGCAGCGGGAGCAATGCTCGTCGCCGTCGCCGCGCAGGCGGCCCAGTCGGCGGTGACGCCGCTCGACGGTCGTCCGCCGCTGACCCCCGGCCGCGACGATCGCGAGCCATTGCCCGACCCGGAAATCCGACCGGTTCAGCTCGGCAAGGTCGAACTGGGGGCGCGTCCCGACGTGATCATTCGCGAGATTCGCTTTGTGGGGGCAGGGGTGCCCGCCAACGTCGGCCGTGCGGCGCAGCGCTTCGTCGGCAAACCCGCGTCCGCCGAGAATCTCACCCGGCTCGCCGCCGCGATGACGCGCGCCTATGGCCGATCGAGCGTCGCACTGTTCACGCTCGCCATCCCCGAACAGGATTTGTCCGACGGCATCGTCACCGTCGCGTCGGCCGAAGGCCATGTCGGTTCGGTAACGCTGAGCGGTGAGGCGGTCGGCGGGCCGGCTCCCCTCATTTCGAAAATGTCGTCTCGCCTGACCGGCGTGCGCCCGCTGCCGCGCGCCCGCTTCGAGCGCGTCCTCGGCAATATCGCCGATATTCCCGGGGCGACGGTAACCCCGACGCTCGCGCTGGGCGGCGACGCCGGTGCGGTCGCGCTCGATCTCGCGATCGACGCCAAGAAACCGACCGTGGGGTTCGGCTTCACGACGCGTACCAGCCCGTTCGTCGAAAACGGGCTGGTCGAGGCCAATGCGCGCGGCACCAGCCTGCTACGCAGCGGCGACGAAACGCGGCTGACCGGGGTCGCAGCCGTGAACCTGAAATCGTTGCTCTACCTGTCGGCCAGCCACGCTACCCCGCTCGGCTCCGGCGGCACGCGCGCCGAAATTTCGGGCGCCGCGCTGCGCACCCGGCCGCGCGGACTCGCGGTCGATGGCGAGGCGTGGAGTGGCGGCATCGGCCTTTCGCACCCGCTGATCCGCGCCAACCGGCGCAATTTGACGCTGTCGGCGCGGCTCGACCATCTCGATTCGAAAAACGCGCTGTTCGGTTCGACGATCGCGGCCGAAAAAACCTGGACGGCCAGCGGCAGCCTCGCCTTCCGGCTGAGCGAGGACCGCACCGTCATCGGCGGCCGCCTCGGCGGTGCCAAGGGGCTTGCGATCGCCGGTGCGCGGGTCGATCCCGGCGTCGGCGAGGTCGCCTTTGCCTATGCCGATGCCGCGCTCGAGGGCAACCGGGCGCTGGGCAAGGCCGCGGTCATCCGCGTCGCCGCCACCGGCCGCTGGACCCGCGACCGGTTGCCCGCGGCGCAGCGGTTCAGCGTCGGCGGCGCCACCTTCGGCCGCGCCTTCGACGACGGGCTGGTGAACGGCGACCGCGGCTATGCGGCCTTTGGCGAACTGGCGCTGCGCCCGCTGCGCGGCGGCCGGTTGGCCAGGAGCGAAATTTACGGCTTCGCCGATTATGCCCGCGTCACATTGCTCGCGCGCACCGCGACGCCGCGCACCGATTTCCGGCTCGGCAGCTGGGGCGGCGGGGTCCGGCTGTCCTACGCCGACAACGCAACGGTCGGGGTCGAGCTGGCCGACGCCTGGAAACAGCCGGTCCCGGGTTTCGACCAGGGCTGGCGCGTCGCGCTCAACTGGAAATTGTCGATCCGGCCCTAGGGTCCGCCCGATCCAGCCGCTCGGCGGCGGGATAGAGGTCGCAATTTTCGCGCTCGATCCGCATCGCCAGCACGTCGAGCACCGCGGTCGTTTCGCGGCAGAAGCCCGGCCAGTCGGCGGCCACCCGCTCCGCCGTCCAGGTCGCTTCGTAACGCATGAAATCGTCGGCGATATGGCCCATTTCGCGCACGAATTCGTCCGCCATCGCCACGACGTCGGGATGGCCGCTCGCCTTCAGCCGCGGATAGAGGATCCAGTCCTCACATTTCAAATGGCGGAGCAGCGTGTCGCGCAGCATGCCGCGCACCGATGCCAGCTCGGTCGGGCGCGGCGGTACCGGCTGGCGGACCAGTTCCATCAACAGGCGCGACAGCGTCGACAGCGCTGCATGTTCGGCGCGCAACCGGCGCATCTCGGGACCGATGGGCATGAATAGCCTCGCTTAATCGGTCCCTTCCTGTCTGCGATAATGCCCCAGCGTGAAAAGAAGGTGAACGCAAATTAGCCAAGGCCGGCATGGGCGTCGCGCGGCGCGATGCGCTAGGCTTGTTTTGCGTCGCGATCGGCCGTTATGGCGCGCCAGCGCGACGGCGCCACCCCGAACCGCCGGGCAAAGGCGGTCGCGAAATGGCTGGGCGTCGCAAAGCCGGTCGCCAGCGCGACCTCGGTCACCGGCGCCGCGCCCGCGCGCAGCATCCGCGCCGCCGCGTCGAGCCGCGCGCGCAGCACATATTGCCAGGGGGTAACGCCGAACGCCGCGCGGAACGCGGCGGTAAAGCGCCGCACGTCCATGCCGACAAGCGTGGCGAGCGTGTCGAGGCTGTGCAGCGCGTCGGGCTCGTCGCGGATCGCCGCGACCAGCCGCGCGCGCTGCGACGCCGACAGCTCCCCGCCCCTGAAACACTTACCGCCCGCGCCATAACGCGCAGCGAGGTGGAGGTGCAGCGCTTCGGCGATCGCATGCGCCGCCATGTCGGCGAGGTCGCTGCCCGGCCCGCGCAGCAATTCGGCCAGCCGCGCCGCCGATCCGAACAGGAAATCGTCGCGGTGGCGCACCTGTGCCGCGATCGCTGCATCGCCGACCAGCGCGGTCGGCACACGCAATTCGACGAACTCGGCCTCGCCGCCCTCGGCCAGCGCGGCGTAGCGGCACGCTGCGGGGATCATCCAGATGTCGCCGCGCGCCGGGCGCACCGGCCCCGACGGCCCGACCGCAAATTCGCACGCCAGCCGGTCGATCCGCCCACGCAGGTGGACGACGATCGTGTGGTGCGTTTCCTCGAACGTCCAGTCGGTCGCGCGGTCGAGCCGTTCGGTCGCCGCGACGACCCCCAGCGGGCCGATCCGCCGTTCGTGCCGCGCGACCAGCGTTCTCGGCCGCAGCGGCCGGATGCCGTCCCACAGCTGTACCGCCTGCCCGCTCAATCGCCCTCCGCATCGCCGCGCCCGACTCATCCGCCGGAACCGGCAAGCTGCGCCGGAATTGGAAAGCGGGCAAGCCGAAAGCGCCCTAATGCCAGGTCGATAGCGCCGCGGCACCCGCCCCGGCGTCCCTCCCACCGTCACACAGGAGACCAGTAAATGACGGATCACAGCATCAAGGGCAAAGTCGCGCTCATCGCGGGCGGCGGCAAGAATCTGGGCGGGCTTGTCGCCCGCGACCTGGCCGCGCACGGCGCCAGGGCGGTCGCGGTGCATTACAACAGCCCCGCCTCCGCCGCCGAGACCGAGGACACGCTCGCCGCGATCCGCGCCGCGGGCGCCGAAGCGGTCGCCTTCCAGGCCGACCTCACCTCGGCATCGGCGATGGAAAAGCTGTTCGCCGACACCGTCGCCGCGGTCGGCCGCCCCGACATCGCCATCAACACCGTCGGCAAGGTGCTCAAAAAACCCTTCACCGACATCAGCGAGGCCGAATATGACGAGATGACCGCGGTGAACAGCAAGACCGCCTTTTTCTTCCTGAAAGAGGCGGGCAGGCACCTTAATGACAATGGCAAGATCTGCACCCTCGTCACCTCGCTGCTCGGCGCCTACACGCCCTTTTATGCCGCCTATGCAGGGACCAAGGCGCCGGTCGAACATTTCACCCGCGCCGCGTCGAAGGAGTTCGGCCAGCGCGGCATTTCGGTGACCGCGATCGGGCCGGGGCCGATGGACACCCCCTTCTTTTACCCCGCCGAGGGCGAAGAGGCGGTCGCCTATCACAAGACCGCCGCCGCGCTGTCGCCCTTCACCCCCACCGGCCTGACCCATATCGAGGACATCGTGCCGTGGATCCGCATGCTGGTGTCGGAAGGCTGGTGGATGACCGGCCAGACGATCCTGGTCAACGGCGGCTACACGACCAAGTGACCCCTCCCCCCGGCGGCCGTCCCCCGGCCGCCGGGCTCCTTTCCGCCCCGCGGTGCCGCCATGGGGAGGATCAGGTTTCGTCGCCTAACCGCCGCCGAGCAGGCGGCCGACACCGCCGCGGCGCGCGCCCTTTTCCCGCGCATCGGCGCCGGTCCGCGCGCGAAAGTTGTCAAACTTGTCACCCCATCGACCCCGGAAACAAGCGGTTGGCGACGCAGCGCCGCGATAAACGCCCGCTGCCGCCCGGGCGTCCACCCGTCGTGCCGATATTTGCGCGGCACCGGCGTAAAGTCGGGAAGCGGCGGCCGCGCCTCCTTCGCGATCGGGGTGCGATTCTGCATGATATGCCCTCCTCCATATGTCTCGCGCGAAGCCGAGAGACCAAACCGAACAGGATATGACAGAGGGAAGTTTTGTAGGAAAGGGTTTGTTTATGTTTTGTTCCTATTTTGCATGTGCGAAATGGATCAGGCAGGTTTAACATCCAAAATGTCTTCGTCCGTAATCCTCAGCATTTCGGTTCGGAAGCCGCTACGAGACCGTATCTGCGATAGAAGCTCAATCATTTTATCGTGCGTGTGCCAACAATAAGATAATCCATCCAAGCTACTTTCCACGAAATTATTATAGCAAGCTATTGAAAGCTTAACGGATTCCTCGTCATCGAAGTCGACGAAGTCACCATCGTCATTCCAGATCGACCCATCTTGTTGAAGAATTGGATAGTGGAGCAAGGGCACGGTAACGCCGGGCGACAGAGTTTTTGACTTAATTTTACAGCTGTGGAAGTTTTGCTGTCGGCCCATTGGAGCAACGTGGACGATTTCGTCGCGCAGCGACGACAGCTGTCGAAGCCAGCCTTTCCCACTTGAAGCGGCGCGTATTTCGACAGCAAGTGGATCGATGATGAGCTTAGACCTCTTGATAAACGTGCCGAGTGTCGTCACTCGCTCTTTTTCGCCTAATACAAAGTGCCATACCATTTCTGCAAGTAAGTCGCGGAACGATCCGGCATCAGAAAGAAAAGCATGAATCGCCGCGTCAATGTGGCGGATGTATCCCGTCGAAATTAGGAGCCGCTCGTCGTCGTCAGGGCGATACGCAGATACGAGCATCTGATTGTAGGCTGTGCTGATCTGAAAAATTCTAAGGCTCAGGAGATCTAGATAGGTTAGACTGTGTGCAGCAATTCTAACGATCTCTGGTTGCCTGTCCTTGCGCGCGGCGTGCCTAATCATTTCCCACTTCCGCCGTTCGGCCAGCGCCAAAAATCCACCACGTGGCGACGCGCATTCCCAGTCCGGTGGCGCGAGCCCTCTTATGGCCTCGGAGCGCACAAACTCGACGCCGATCGGCGGCACATCGACGTTACGCAAGACCGTGTATAACTTTGCATACTCAGGACGTGGATACTCACAGCGAAAATTCTTAGGAGAAATATACAGTTTGATCTTGTCAGAGAGGTCGTCAACGACGCGCAGACCGCCCGGAAGATGTAGGATACGACGAGGCATAGTTCCATCCACAGCGGGCCTTCCATCTATCAATCAGCATTTGAATATGCTCAACCAAATCCGCCAGATAGCGGCCTCACGTCCAGTTATGGACCTGACATCAGATTAGATTTCGCGCGATTGCTTCCTGCGCTCAACTTCGGCGCGCGCGGCAGCGATTTCACCGTTCGATGCGTTCAGATCGAACATCATGTTGACCGGAAGATAGGCATCCAGTCGAGAAAGGAGAGTGCCAGTTTCCGCATTCCACATTTGTAATACCCCGTTGAGCATATAATCCCGAAGGAAGCGAAGGCTCTCCTGCTTGTACTCCGCGGCGGCTACTGACCCGTCATCGTGTCCATAAATGCCGTCAAAAATCTCAAATTTAAGCCGTTCCTCCGCTAATGCGAGCCGAAAGCGTATTTCCATCAACCGATCTTCGGTAGCATAGATAAGCAATAGCTCGCTCCCGTTCTGCTCTATGCTCTTCGGCACCATGCTTTCGAACGGCCTATAAGGAGGGTTGGAGTGAAGCCGCACGTGAATTAGCGGCAAATCGATCTGTTCCTCGCTAGTACGCATCACTCCAGCTGCGACTGCACTCGTCAGCGGCGCGCCCAAAACCTCCTTCCAGCCTCGTAACTCATAAAGATGCTGGCGATATTCGGTCGAACGCGTGGGAATGCCGAATCTCTCTTCTACCGCGCGAACGGCCATTTCCCGGACCAACGGCAGTTCGCGATAGAGGCGAAGGGCGTCTCGAGGGTCATCGGGGTTGATGACTGGCTTCCCCGTCGCGTGAGCAATCGCGCAGCGGCCTGACTCAAAGAGATGCGTGCAGATATTTTCGACACCTTGGCTGGCGATGCTCTCCCGAGCTTCTCTGACACCTTGGCCGTCGAGAGTTGAGAGCGTTTCTTCCATCCATTCCACTCTCGCGCGGCTTTTCGGAAAAGCCAACTCAAGCACGCGCCAATAAGATAGAAAGGCATACCCATAGTGATTCAAACTGCGCGCCTCCCGCATCAGGGCGAGCGCTATTCGGGGACCCTCCTCGTCGGGGCTGATGAGATCCGTGAAATCGAACGCATCTCGAATTGCGAAGCCGATCTTCCTATTGAGCCCCATCATTTGCGGCCTGCTTCCGCCAGTGCGATGTGCTACGATAATCCCCGCATCCTCGCGCCAAGCAACGACGCTCAGGAAACGGTATAGCAAGCTTTCGGCATCTTCTTGTGTCATGTCCAGCGGGCGTCGGATGGCGACCCCCGGATGATCTTCTTGAGTAATCGGAATAATCCAGAGGATTTGACCGCCGAACTCAACCGATTGCGGACGAACCGGCCACGGAAACGTCGGTTCGATATTCAGACACACCCACTGACCAATTTGGCGCAACGCGGGCTCGGCCTCGAACATCGCTGCCCTTAGCCCTATTTCCATTGGTAGCGGCATCCCCATCTCATCGCGCATGGGCAATGCTTATCCCACACACTTCAAATAGAACAGAGGCCAAGGGAAATGTCCGTTTCGAGTATTCGCTTTTGTGATTCGAAAGCGAAAAGGTGAGCATCAACAAGCAAGATACTCGTCACTCAGCTAGTTATACTAACCTCCCGCCATTCCCCCACCGCCAAATCCCCAATTTCCCACCCCCCGATCCGCCACCGCACCAGCCGCAGCGTCGGAAACCCCACCGCCGCCGTCATCCGCCGCACCTGGCGGTTGCGGCCTTCGGTGATGGTGAGTTCGATCCAGCTGTCGGGCACGCTCTTGCGGTATCGCACGGGCGGGTCGCGGTCCCACAGCTTTGGCGCCTCGATGCGGCGGACGGTCGCGGGGCGGGTCGGGCCGTCGTTCAGCGTGACGCCGCGGGCGAGCGCCGCCAGCGCGGCGTCGCCCGGCTCGCCCTCGACCTGCGCGAGATAGGTTTTGGGCATCTTGTGCTTCGGCGACGAAATCCGCGACTGCAACGCGCCGTCGTCGGTCAGGATCAGCAGGCCTTCGCTGTCGCGGTCCAGCCGCCCGGCGGGATAGACGCCCGGCACGTCGATATAGTCGGACAAGGTCGCGCGCGGGCCGTCGGCGGGTGCGGTCATCCCCTTGTCGGTGAATTGCGACAGCACGCCGTACGGTTTGTTGAACAGGATCAGGCGGCTCATGCTGTGCTTCCTGCCATACGCCCCGTCCCTTTGTCTCGTCACCCTGAACTTGTTTCAGGGTCCATGGCCTGCCCTATCCGGTAACGCGGCGCCGAACGAGAGCGCAGGCCATGGATGCTGAAACAAGTCCAGCATGACGAAAACCGAAAAGGAACGGCCAAAGAATAACCGGCGGCCGACGGGGGCGCCAGCCTGTCCCGACCCCGCTTCGGTCGTCCCCGCCGCCTGTCAATAACTTGCCATTGCGTTGACGGCCCCCGCGCATCGGGCTTTGGACGCGGGGCATGACCCATGATCCCCCCGCGACCCCGCCCGCCGCGCCCGCCCCGCCGATCACCGACGATGCGGCGCAGGTGCTGATCGACCGTCACGGCATCGTCCGATACTGGTCGGCGGGCTGTGCGGCGATGTTCGGCCATGGCGAGGCGGCGCTGGTCGGCGCGACGCTCGATGCGATCATCCCGCCGGCGCTGCGCGCGGGGCACCGTGCCGGGGTGGCTGCGGCGATGGCGGCGGTCGGTTTCGACCGCGAGGCGCCGGTCGCCAACATCCCCGTGGTCCACGCCGACGGCGCCGTGCGGCGGCATCCGTTCCGGCAGGTCCAGCTGTGCGACGCCTTTGGCGGCGGCACCGGCGCGGTCGTCACCTTCCTGCCCGCGGTGGCGCCGGGCGGCGGCAACGGGCTGCGCGATGTGTTCGATGTGCCGGGGGTGGTGGGGTGAGCGAACGGCCGACGGCCTGACGCTTTCACACCCTCGCCATCGGGGCAGGAGCGACCGAGATTCAGGTCAGGGTGAGTCGAAAATGGCGGTTTTGCGAGACCCGGCGCGCAGCGTACTTTTGGTACGTGAGCACCGGAAGCTCGCAAAAGGGTCATTTGCAGGCCGCCCTGGGCTGAATATCGGTTGGTCCTACGCCGCTTCCTTCTTGCGCGACGCTTTCTTGCGCTCATGCGGGTCGAGCAGCGCCTTGCGGATGCGGATATTCTTCGGGGTCACTTCGACCATTTCGTCGTCGTCGATATAGGCGATCGCCTGTTCCAGCGTCATCCGCTTCGGCGGGGTCAGGCGGATCGCGTCGTCCTTGCCGGTCGAACGGAAGTTCGTCAGCTGCTTCGACTTCATCGGGTTGACTTCCAGGTCGTCGGGCTTGGCATTTTCGCCGATGATCATCCCCTCGTACAGCGCCTCACCGGGCGACACGAACAGGATGCCGCGCTCTTCGAGCGGGCCAAGGGCATAGGCCACCGCTTCGCCATTGCCGTTCGAGATCAGGACGCCGTTCTTGCGGCCCTCGATCACGCCCTTGTACGGGCCATATTTCTCGAACAGGCGGTTCATGATCCCGGTGCCGCGCGTGTCGGACAGGAATTCGCCATGATAGCCGATCAGGCCGCGCGACGGGCCGCTGAACGTGATGCGCGTCTTGCCGCCGCCCGACGGGCGCATGTCGGTGAGGTCGGCCTTGCGGATCTGCATCTTCTCGACGACCGTGCCCGAATGTTCGTCGTCGACGTCGATGACGACGGTTTCATAGGGTTCGGTGCGCGCGCCGCTGTCGTCGGTGCCATAGAGCACTTTCGGACGGCTGATGCCGAGTTCAAAGCCTTCGCGGCGCATCGTTTCGATCAGCACGCCGAGCTGGAGCTCGCCGCGGCCCGCAACTTCGAAACTGTCCTTGTCGGCGCTTTCGGTGATGCGGATCGCGACATTGGTTTCGGCTTCGCGGTACAGGCGGTCGCGGATCATGCGGCTCGTGACCTTGCTGCCCTCGCGGCCCGCCATCGGGCTGTCGTTGACGGCAAAGCGCATCGACAGCGTCGGCGGGTCGATCGGCTGCGCGGCGATCGGGGTGCTGACGCTGGTGTCGGCGATGGTGTTCGCGACGGTCGCCTGCGCGAGGCCCGCGATTGCGACGATGTCGCCCGCGCGCGCTTCGTCGACGGGAACGCGGTCGAGTCCGCGGAAGGCGAGCAGCTTCGACGCGCGGCCGGTTTCGATCACCTTGCCGTCCATGTCGAGCGCGTGGATCGGCTGGTTGACCTTGATCGTCCCCGACTGGACGCGGCCGGTCAGGATGCGGCCGATGAAATTGTCGCGGTCGAGCAGGGTCGCGAGGAAGGTGAACGGGCCGTCTTCGGGCAGGCCGGGTTCGGGGACGTGGCGGACGATCGTTTCGAACAGCGGGGTCAGGTCGCCCTCGCGCGCGTCGGGGCTTTCCGACGCGTAACCGCCGCGGCCCGAGGCATAGAGGATCGGGAAATCGAGCTGTTCGTCATTGGCTTCCAGCGTCAGGAACAGTTCGAACACTTCGTCGAGCACTTCGGCGGCGCGCGCGTCGCTGCGGTCGATCTTGTTGACGACGACGATCGGTTTGAGGCCGAGCGCGAGCGCCTTGCCGGTGACGAACTTGGTCTGCGGCATCGGGCCTTCGGCGGCGTCGACGAGCAGGATGACGCCGTCGACCATGCTCAGGATCCGCTCGACCTCACCGCCGAAATCGGCGTGGCCCGGGGTGTCGACGATGTTGATCCGCGTCAGGTCGGCGCCCTCACCCCATTCGACGCTGGTGCATTTGGCGAGGATGGTGATCCCGCGTTCCTTTTCCAGATCGTTCGAATCCATGGCCCTTTCCTCGACACGCTGGTTGTCGCGAAAGGTACCCGACTGGCGGAACAGCTGGTCGACGAGGGTGGTTTTTCCATGATCGACATGCGCGATTATGGCAATATTGCGCAAAGACATGCGGGAGAGCCTTGATGGGAGGGGGCAGCGCCCGGAGCGCCGCGAAACGCCGCGCCCCTAACAGAATGGGTGCTGCGGCGCAACATGATTGCCGAAGTTGGCGAAAGTGCCGCGTAGCGGGGCGGCGGCGGCGCAAAGTTTCAATAATTATTGAAACTTTAGAAATTACCGGATATGGCGGCGGCATGGACCTGTCCCCCGCCCCCGATTCGCGCCCGGTTTCTCCAGCGGCCTCCCCGTCCCCGCCGTTCCGGCTCTCCCCGCTTGCGCAGGCGTTTGTCCTGCATTTCGGCGAGATGGGGAGCCGCTGGGGGATCAACCGGACGGTGGGCCAGATTTACGCGATGCTGTTCCTGGCCGACGCGCCGCGCCACGCCGAGGAGATCAGCGAGGCGCTGAGCTTGTCGCGCGGCAGCGTGTCGATGGGGCTGAAGGAACTGGCGAGCTGGAACCTCGTCCAGCTCCGCCACGTCCCCGGCGACCGCCGCGATTATTATGAGACGCCGCGCGACGTGTGGGCGATTTTCCGGACGCTGGTCGAAGAGCGCAAAAAGCGCGAGATCGACCCGACGCTGACGACGCTGCGCGCGCTGATGATGGAACCCGCCGTCGATCCTGCCGACCGTTTTGCGCAGGAGCGGATGGCGGCGATGCACGAGCAGATCGAGCTCTTGACCGACTGGTATGCCGAGATGCGGCGGCTCGACAATGAGCGGCTACTCCAGCTGCTCCGGCTCGGCGAGCGCGTGGTAAAAGCGCTCGAGTTCAAGGATCGCATGCTGGGCCGCGGCAAGACGCCGGCCGCGACGGAGGCCGACCATGGACGCGCTTGACCCGCTGATCCTCGCGCGCATCCAGTTTGCCGCGAACATCAGTTTCCACATCCTGTTCCCGACGATCACGATCGCGCTCGGCTGGGCGCTGCTCGGCTTCAAACTCGCGTATAACCGGACCAAAGACGGCGCGTGGATGGACGCCTATCGCTTGTGGGTGAAGGTCTTTGCGCTGAGCTTTGCGATGGGCGTCGTGTCGGGGATCACGATGAGTTTCCAATTCGGCACCAACTGGCCGGGCTATATGGAAAAGGTCGGCAATATCGCGGGACCGCTGCTCGCCTATGAGGTGCTCACCGCCTTTTTCCTCGAGGCGGTGTTCCTGGGCATCATGTTGTTCGGGTTCAGCCGGGTGCCGAACTGGGTCCACACGCTCGCGACCTTTCTGGTCGCCGCCGGCACGACGCTGTCGGCGTTCTGGATCATCGTGCTCAACAGCTGGATGCAGACGCCGGCGGGTTACGAGATTCGCGACGGCGTTGCCCATGCGACCGACTGGTGGGCGATCATCTTCAACCCGTCGATGCCGTACCGGCTGACCCATATGCTGATCGCGTCGGCGCTGACCGTCGCGTTCCTGATCGCGGGCCTGTCGGCGTGGCGCTGGCTGAAGGACGGCGGCGGCGACGGGGTGCGGCGGACGTTGAAAGCTGCGGTCTATGCCGCGGCGCTGCTGATCCCGGTGCAGATTTTCGTCGGCGACCTGCACGGGCTCAACACGCTGGAGCATCAGCCGCAGAAGATCGCGGCGATGGAGGCCAATTGGGACACGCGCAGCCATGTGCCGCTGGTGCTGTTCGCGATCCCCGACGAGGCGGCGCGCACCAACCATCTGGAAGTTGCCGTGCCGTCGGGCGCGAGCCTGATCCTGAAGCATGAGGCGGCGGGGGTCGTACCGGGGCTCAACGATTACCAAGGCGATCATCCGCCGGTCGCGCCTTTGTTCTGGGGGTTCCGGATCATGGTCGGCATCGGGGTCGCGATGCTCGCGCTGTCGTGGTTCGCGGCGTGGACGATCCGCCGCCGCGGGGTCGATGCGATGCCGCGCTGGCTGGCGCATGCGCTGGTCGCGATGACCTTCAGCGGCTGGGTCGCGACGCTCGCAGGCTGGTATGTCACCGAAATCGGCCGCCAGCCGTGGCTGGTCACCGGCGTGCTCAAGACCGCCGACGCGGTCGGCCCGGTCGGCAGCGCGATGGTGGCAAGCTCGCTGACGATGTATCTGGTTGTTTATGCGGTGCTGCTGACCGCTTACGTCGCGGTGCTGTATCGCCTCGCGCGGCTGGGCAAGGCGGCGCCGGCGGGCAAGCCGATGTTCCCGGTGCCGACGGTGGCCCCCGGCCCCGCCGCCGCGCAGGAGGAACCGGCATGACCCCCTTCATCGACCCCTGGTGGCTGCCCGTCATCTTTGCCGGGCTGATGGGGCTGTCGATCCTGCTCTACGTCATCCTCGACGGCTATGACCTTGGCGTCGGGATACTGACGCGATGGGAAAAGGGCGAGAATCGCGACCTGATGGTTGCGTCGATCGGGCCGTTCTGGGACGCCAATGAAACCTGGCTGGTGCTCGGCATCGGGCTGTTGCTGGTTGCCTTTCCGGTCGCGCACGGGCTGATCCTGACCCAATTATATCTGCCCGTGGCGCTGATGCTGGTCGCGCTGATCCTGCGCGGGGTCAGTTTCGAATTTCGCGCCAAGGCACCGCCCGCGCACAAGCCGCACTGGGACAATGCCTTTTTTGCGGGCTCTTTGCTCACCGCGCTGTGCCAGGGCTATATGCTGGGCGCCTATGTGCTGGGGTTCGACCAGAGCCTGGCCGCGGTGCTGTTCTGCCTGCTCGCCGCGCTCGGGCTGGTCGCGGGTTATGTGTTCGTCGGCGCCTGCTGGCTGATCTACAAGGTCGAGGGCGATTTGCAGAAGCGCGCGGTGCGCTGGGCCGAAATCAGCCTGTGGGCGACGGCGCTGGCGATGGCGATCATCTCGATCGCGACGCCGCTGTTGTCGGAACGCATCTTCGACCGCTGGTTCCGCCTGCCCGAAATCATCGCACTGTTGCCGATCCCGATCGCGTCGGCGACGCTGTTCGTTGGCCTCGCGATCTTTCTGCGCCGCCCACTACGCGCCAAGGACGAGCTGTCATGGGTGCCGCTGGCGGTCGCAGGCATTCTCTTTGCGCTGGGTTTCGTGGGCATCGCGTACAGCTTCTACCCCTATCTGATCGCCGACCGGCTCGACATCTGGCAGGCGGCGGCGAGCCCCGAGGCGCTGAGCATCATCCTGATCGGCGCGCTGTTCGTGCTGCCGGTGATCCTGGGATATTCGGTGCTGGCGCACTGGATCTTTCGCGGGAAGGCGACGCACCTCAGTTACGAGTGAGGTGGTGCGAGAGCAGTTCGGCTTTGGGGCGGGAAGCGGACGTTGCCGATCCTCCCCGGCACGGGGAGGGGGACCAGCGAAGCTGGTGGAGGGGCACCATCGGTTTGCCTTGCCGCCGAAGTCGTGCTCCGCTGCTACGTTCCCAGAAACTTTGGTCCTTCAACCCAGCGCTGCGTATGGCCTCCCGTGCCCCTCCACCACCCTGCGGGTGGTCCCCCTCCCCCGGAGGGGGAGGATTACTTACGTCAGCACCCGGTCGTTAGCCGCCATCACCCTCCCCCGCCCGATCGACCATGTCCATGAAGTCGCGCGCCACATTGCGCTCGCCCTCGTCCTTGAACGCGACGTCGAGATCGGGGGCGACGCCGAGCATGTGCATCAGCGCCCATAAGGCGAAGCGGCGGCCGGGGTTGGTTTCCAGGCCGAAGTCGACGCGCATGCGTTCGGTGCCTGCGGCGTACGCCTCCGGATGGATCGCCGCCAGGTCGGCGGTGCCGAAGTAGCGGCGGAGCTGGTCGTCGAAATCCATGAGTGCGTCTTTGGCTGGTTTTGCTCGATTGGCAAGCGATGCGGCGCCTTTCCCGCCCCCTTGATGGGGGAGGCAGCGAGACTTGGCAGCTTGCTGCCTAGTCGCAGCGGTGGGGGTGTGCTCTCGGCCTGAAGCGATGGCGCAAGGGCGCGCCATCGCCCTCATCCAACTCCGCCTAATCGCTTCGCGATAAGGCTGCGTATCCTTCTCCCATCAAGGGAGAAGGGGAAATCGGAAAAATTCGCTCGCCCGAAACCCGGCTCGGTTGTCATTCTCCAAGGCGGCCGATAGGGCGGCCAGCGTGAAGACCAGCATCGACATCGGGACCGACAGCGCGGGGCAAAATGTGCGCATCGACGTGCAGGAACTGCTGGCGACGCGGCTGCTCGTCCAGGGCAATTCGGGGTCGGGCAAGTCGCACCTGCTGCGCCGTATCCTCGAGGAAAGCGCGTCGTTAGTGCAGCAGATCGTCATCGATCCCGAGGGCGATTTCGTGACGCTCGCCGACGCATACAGCCATGTCGTGATCAACGGCGGCGACTATAACGAGCGCGAGATCGCGGCGATGGGGGCGCGCATCCGCGAACATCGGGCGTCGATCATCCTCAGCCTCGAATCGCTCGATATCGAGGCGCAGATGACCTGCGCCGCGGCGTTCCTGAACGCGCTGTTCGATGCGCCGCGCGAGCATTGGTTTCCGGCGCTGGTGGTGGTCGACGAGGCGCAGATGTTCGCGCCGAGCGTCGCGGGCGACGTCGCCGACAATGTCCGCCGCGCCAGCCTGTCGGCGATGACCAACCTGATGTGCCGCGGGCGCAAGCGCGGGCTGGCGGGCGCGATCGCGACGCAGCGACTGGCGAAGCTCGCGAAGAATGTCGCCGCCGAGGCGAGCAATTTCCTGATGGGGCGCACCTTCCTCGACATCGACATGGCGCGCGCCGCGGACCTGCTCGGCATGGAGCGGCGGCAGGCCGAGGCCATCCGCGACCTGGAGCGCGGGCATTTCCTGGGGCTCGGCCCGGCGATCTCGCGCCGCCCGCTGGCGATCCGCATCGGCGCGACGCAGACCGCGACGCGGATGGGCACGCACAGCCTGATGCCGCTGCCCGAGGCGGCGGGCGACGACATGCGGTCGATGCTGTTCACCGAAATGGAGGCGCCCGCCGCCCCGCGCGTCTTTGCGCCCGAGCCCGCGCCGGTCGCAGCGAGCGACGTGCTGGAGCGCATCGCGGCGAGCGAAGGACTTCACGACGATCGCGATGCGCCGCCGGTACTCGACATCGTTGCCGCGGTCGAAGAAGCCGAGCAGAGCGACGCGGTCGTCGTTGCGATGCTCGAGGAAATGCTCGCCGACCCCGACAGCGCCTTCCAGCCCGAATCCTTCCTCTATCAGGATTTTTCGGTGCGATGCCGGATGGCGAAGCTGAAAAAGGTGCCGCTCGACCTCGCCGCGTTTCGCCGCCGCTTTGCACTGGCGAAAGGCGGCGTGTTCGACCCGTCCGAACCGCGCTGGGCCGAAGCATTGCGCGTCGCCGAGCGGCTGCCCGACGATATGCTCGCGCCCTTTCTGCAGATTGCGCGCGCCGCGATCGACGGCGAGCCCTGTCCCGACGACGAGGTGCTGGGGCGTGCCTATGGCAGCCATTCGCCGGGGCGCATCCGGCGGCTGGTCGACTATATGGAAAAGCAGGGTACGATCGTCGTGCGCTCCGATTTCGGCGGGCGGCGGTCGATCGGCATTCCCGAGCTGGGGCTGAGCACCGAGGCGGAGTAGCGCCTATCCCTTTTTGAACAGCGCGTCGGCGATCGCCTTGTGGCTGGTCGCGGCGGCGCGGTGCGCCCTGACGCGCGCGATCTCGCCCTCGAGCGTCGCGATACGGTCATCGAGTTCGTCGATCGACAGCGGGTCGAGCGGCTGGCGGCTCAGTGCCGCGAGGACATCGTCGCGGCGGCGGGGAAGGTCGTCATCGTCCATGGCGGTTCCTCCTGAAACGCCCGGCAACTGTTGACCCGGTGTGCCGCGCTGTCAATAAGGTGGCCCAGGGGCGAAGTGAAAAGTGGGGAAATTCAACGTGACCAACCTGCCAGCGAGCATGACCGCCATCGCCATCAGCGCGCCCGGCGGACCCGAGGTTCTGGTCCCCGAACAACGCCCGGTGCCGCAGCCGGGGCCGGGCGAGGTGCTGATCCGCGTTGCCGCGGCGGGGGTCAACCGTCCCGACGTGCTGCAGCGGATGGGATATTATCCGCCGCCGCCCGGCGCGTCGGACCTGCCGGGGCTGGAGGTTGCGGGGACGGTCGTCGCGGTCGGTCCCGGGGGCGATCCCGAGATGATGGGACAGGCGATGTGCGCGCTGGTCGCGGGCGGCGGCTATGCCGAATATTGCACCGCGCCGGTCGGCAGCTGCCTGCCCGTGCCGGCGGGCTTTTCGATGGCCGAGGCGGCGGCGCTGCCCGAAACCGTCTTCACCGTGTGGCACAATCTGTTCGAGCGGGCGTGGGTGAAGGAAGGCGACACGGTGCTGGTCCACGGCGGCACCAGCGGTATCGGGACGACCGCGATCGGGCTGTGCCAATTGTTCGACATCCGGATCATCGTCACGTGTGGCAGCGCCGACAAATGCGCCGCCGCCATGGCGCTGGGCGCGACCCACGCGGTCGATTATTCGGCCGACGATTATGTCGAGGTGGTCAAGACCTTCACGGGCGGCCGCGGGGTCGATGCGGTGCTCGACATGGTGGGCGGCGATTATCTGCCGCGCAACCTGGCGTGTCTGGCCGAGGACGGGCGGCACGTCACCATCGCGTTCCAGCGCGGGATGAAGGTCGAGATCGACATCGCCGATGTCATGCGCCGCCGCCTGACGCTGACCGGATCGACGCTGCGCGCGCGGAGTGCCGATTTCAAGGCGGCGCTCGCCGACGAGATTCACCGCACCTTGTGGCCGCGGCTGGCGGAGGGCGGTTGGAAGCCCGCGATGGACCAGGGCTTCCCGCTGACCGACGCCAGCGCCGCGCACGCGCGGATGCAGGCGGGCGCGCATGTCGGGAAGATCGTGCTGGTGGTGGAAGATCGAGACCGCGCCTAGTGCGTCCGGCAGTCGGGGCACATCGGGTCGCGGCCTGACGATGCACGGCCACCGTCGATGAGGGACTGCGTGGCTTGCTGGGCCTCCTCCCTGCTCCGTTGCCAATCCTCGCGGGTCTGGCAAATGCGCCGGACCTTGGCGAGGAAGCCCGTCACAACCTCTTTGCGGCATATGATGTAATAGCGGTGCTTGACCGGCACGCCGTCGTTGAAGCGGCGGATCTCGCCGAGCGACATGGCGGCGACATCGGGCCGCGCAATGGCGGTCGCGTCGGCGGCGGGCAGCTTCGCGGCTTCTGGCGGCGGCGTGCTTGCCATCAGCACCCAGCTGCCGGTGGTGACGACGATCAGATCCAGGATTTTCATCGGTTCGAGGCTCCCGCTTGCCGGTATCAGGGTGACGGCGGCGGGCCCTTGGTGGCAACTACGCGCGCGGTAGGGGAGCGCGGCATGCGGCGCTGGTGACGGCGCTCTTGCCCCGATGCGCAAAGCAGTTTAAACCCGCCACCAATGTCCGGCCGCCCCGCGAGGGGCGGCCCTTATTATTTCTGCTTTTGGAGAGCAACGATGGCCAATGCCGATGCCACACCGCTGATGCCGCATGCGACCGCCGCCTGGCTGGTCGACAACACCGGCCTGACCTTTGTCCAGATCGCCGAATATTGCGGCATTCACATCCTGGAAGTGCAGGCGATCGCCGACGAAACCGCCGCGACCAAATATACCGGCCGCGATCCGGTGCGCGCGCACGAACTGTCGATGGAAGAAATCGAAAAGGGTCAGAACGACCCGAACTACAAGCTCAAGATGAGCAAGCAGGCGCAGGACACGATCCGCCGCACCCGCGGCCCGCGCTACACCCCGGTCAGCAAGCGCCAGGACAAGCCCGACGGCATCGCGTGGATCCTGAAGAACCACCCGGAAGTGTCGGACGGCGCGATCGGCAAGCTGATCGGCACCACCCGCAACACGATCAACGCGATCCGCGACCGCAGCCACTGGAACAGCGCCAACATCGTGCCGAAGGACCCGGTGACGCTGGGCCTGTGTTCGCAGCGCGAGCTCGACGCGCTGGTGGCCAAGGCGGCGAAAAAGGCGGGGATCGAGGCGCCGACCGACAACCGGCTGGAAGGCGACCGCGAAGCGTTGCTGGAGGAACTGCGCGCCGAACGCACCGCGGCCAACGAAGCGCGCGCTGCCGAGGAAGCGGCCGACGCGACCGACGAAGCCTGACAATGCCGGGCAGCGATGAAGACCAGATCCCGGCGGCCAGCGGCTCGCCGGACGCATCGCTGACCCAGGACGACAGCTTTACCGCGACCAGCCACGCCGGGCTGACCTATCCGTGGGGCGATGCCGCGCCGGGCGCGGGCGAGACGATCCGCATTGCGCCGGGGATCAGCTGGGCGCGCATTCCGATGCCGGGGTCGCTGGGGCATATCAACAGCTGGCTGCTCGACGACGATGCCGATGGCGATGATGGCATCGCGATTGTCGACACGGGTATCTGTTTGACCATGTGTTCGGACGCGTGGAAGGCGCTTTATGCCGGGGCGCTGAACGGCCGGCGGATCACGCGCGTCATCGGGACCCACCTTCACCCCGACCATATCGGCCTCGCCGGCTGGATCGCGAAGAAACAGGGCGTCAAGCTGTGGATGACGCGCGGCGAGATGCTGACCGCGCGCGCGATCGTCGCCGATTCGTCCGATACGACGCCCGACGAGGCGCTGGCGCAATCGCGCGCCGCCGGTTGGAGCGAGGAAGCGATCGAGGCGCAGCGGGCCCGCGGCTGGAACATGTTCCAGCGCATGATCTTTACCCTGCCGCGCAGCTATGTGCGGATGCGCGACGGCGAGCGGCTCGATTTTGGCGCGCACCAGTGGCGCGTCGTGACGGGGTCGGGGCACAGCCCCGAACATGCGTGCCTGTGGAACGAGCGCGAGGGGGTGCTGGTGTCGGGCGACCAGGTGCTGCCGCGGATCAGTTCGAACGTGTCGGTGAATATCACCGAACCCGACGCCGACCCGCTGGGCGAATGGCTGGCGTCGATCGACAAGCTGCTCGCGACGATTCCCGCCGACGTCACCGTGTGCCCCGCGCATGGCGAGCCGTTCAAGGGGCTGCACGTCAGGTTGATGGCGCTGCGCGACGAGCACCGGATGCGGCTTTACAATCTGGCCGAGGCGGTGGCGCAAACGCCGATGCGCGCGGTCGACGCCTTCCCGCTGCTCTTCAACCGCCCGATCGGCGAGCATAACCAGGGACTGGCAACCGGCGAGGCGCTGGCGCATCTGAAACGGCTGGAAGTCGAAGGCCGGGTGAAACGCGAGGACCGCGACGGGGTGTGGTGGTATCACGGGGTGGCGTGAACCAGCGGTGCTGGTGGCGGCTTTTGGGGTGGAAAGCGGACAATGGATGGCTATGATGTCGCCCAATGATGCGCACTTTCGGTTCCCACATGATGGCTTCCACTCTTATCTCAGGATGCGCGCTCGCACCCACGCCGCATGCTCAAATGGTTCCTCCCGACGAGCCGCTTGCAGGACAAATTTATGCAGCGATCTGGCGAGACGTTGAGTCGAAT
>JAESGW010000514.1_pt1 | contig 31039 bp, 30 predicted proteins | sample 9269791 | NCBI WGS metagenome assembly JAESGW01 (sample SAMN16773120, study PRJNA677053) | algae metagenome | isolation source: Aphanocapsa lilacina HA4352-LM1 and co-occurring heterotrophs from near cave... | place: USA: Maniniholo cave, near Haena, Kauai, HI | collected 2009-07-28
GCCAAACGCAACAGTCGAAATGACCGTGTTCTGGATCAGGCGCTTGATCATCGGGATCGCGTCACCATGCGCTCAGGCCGCCATCGACCGCGATGTTCTGGCCCGTGACATAGGATGCCGCATCGGAGACGAGGAACAGCACCGCGCCGACCATCTCGTCCGCGCGCGCCATCCGGCCGAGCGGAACCCGAGCGCCGTAGCGCTGCTTGAACGTATCGTTCTGCCCGCTCTCGACGCCGCCCGGGGTCAGCGTGTTGACGCGAACGCCCTGTGCGCCCCAATAGGTGGCGAGGTGCTTGGTCAAGCCGATCACGCCGGCCTTCGACGCAGTGTAGACCGCGGGCGTGTTGATCGCGCGTCCGAGATATTCGGAACCTTCATAGATCCGCTGGTCGGGCGCCATCAGGCCATAGATCGACGCGGTCTGCACGATACTGCCGTAGCCGCGTTCGGCCATCAGGGTTCCAAATACCTGAGCGACATTGAACATGCCGTCGAGATTGACGGCCATGATCTCCCGCCAGGTTTCCGCGGAGAATGTCGCCACCGGTGCAAAGAACGCGTCGGCATCGCGGGTCTTGCTTGCGGCATTGTTGAGCAGGATGGAAACCGGTCCGAGGTCCGCTTCGATGACGCTGGCCACCTGGCGTATCGTTTCCGGCTGCGTGATGTCGCAGGCGTAGCCCCCGGCCTCGATGGCGTAGCGCGCTGACAGTTCCGAAGCCGCGGCCTGAACCGCCTGCGGGTCGAGATCGATGATGGCAACCTTGGCGCCGAATTCGGCCAGACCTTCGCTGAAGCGGCGTCCGAGTATCCCGCATCCTCCCGTCACCACGGCGGTGCGTCCCTTGAGGTCGAACAGATCCTTGAACGCGCTCATGATGTGGTCCCCGTTGGCGCCAGCCGTTTGCGAAGCAGCAGTTCCACCAGCGTGAAGTCGAGATCGGAATCGATGTCGATCGAGCGCTCTTCCGGCATTTCGAACAGCCGCGTGTCCGGATAGAACACCGCCGGATTTTCGAGGAAGGCGGCGACGCGCCATGCATAGATCGAGGCGTTCATGTCGAAGCAGCGCGGTGCATCCTGGCGGCGTACCACCGGCGGGTTCATGGTCTTGGACAGGGCGACCGTGCCGTTGGCGCTGGCCTCGACCAGATTGAAATAGGGCGAGCGGTGCGCGGGCGCACCGGTGATGACATTGCGGGCGCCGGTTTTCTCCAGCATCTCCACCGCGCCCGTGATGTCGGACGGCAGCCGCAGCGGCGATGTCACGTCGAGATCGACAAAGATGTCCGGGGTATTTCCGGTGCGGGCGATGGCCTCTTCGAGACAATGACGGATCGCCGGCAACTTGGCGGCCGTATCGGTCGCCATGACATCAGGACGCTTGACCGCGATATCCGCACCTGCCTTCGACGCAGCCTGCAACAGTTCGTCGGAATCGCTGCTAAATGCGATGGCTTCGAACAGGCCGGTCTGCCTGGCCTGGTCGATGGTCCAGGCGAGCAGAGGTTTTCCCAGGAGATCGCGGGCGTTCTTGCCAACGAGCCCCTTGGAGCCGCCGCGGGCACATATCGTGCAGAGCGACCTCATGCCGATATCCAGGTGCGCGATTGCAGCGCGCGTTCGCTGGCGTCTATCAGATCCATGACGGCAAGTCCTTCCGCGAAGGTGCAGATCGGGCCACCGCCGTTCATGGCGGCGAGATGCATTTTCCGGTAGCTTTCGTCGCGTGCGCTTGAGACATCATGGGTCTGGCCGTTGATTGTGAGGCGTCCGCCGATCATGTCGGCCTCGATCGTCTCGTCCGCAAGATTGACCCTGATCTTCCGGATTCCGGGCCGATCCAGGTAATCCATGTGGACCTGTACCGCCGCCGATCTGGTCATCTCGAGCAGGAGACTGAGATGATCCTCCACCTCGATTTGCCGGGTTCCGGACGAGCCGCCCAGCGCCGCGACGCGCCGCCACGGCCCGAACAGCCACAGCAAATAGTCGATCTCGTGGCTGAGGTCCCGGAGTACGCCGCCGCCTGCCTGCTGGGTTGCGGATGCGGTCGTGCGGTGATCGCGTCCCGGGCGCCAGTCGCGGATATCCTGTCCGACATAGGCGGAAACCGTGACCGCCTGGCGCCCGGCAAGCCGTTCGGCAAAGGCGGTCATGACCGGATGGAAGCGCAGGTTGTAGCCGACCAGGAGACGGGCAAAAGGATAGTCCGGAACCAGTTGCGGGTGCGCAAAAACCGGCTTCTCCACCAGAACGGTTCCGCGGAAATCAGCTTCGGCGAGTTGTTGAAGCGACCTGGCGTGCTCTGACGTTTCCGTTGCAACGACCACATATCCCGAACGGCTGGCGGCGATCGCCTGTGCGATCGACTGATAGTCGCCGCCATCACGGCGGCTGACCGTCGCAACGCCGTGACCGAGTTCCTTCAGCACGCGTGCATGCCGCTGCCCGATCGAACCGAGCCCGATGACGACGGCGTTGAGAGGGCTCACGGAAAGACCTCGTTGAACTCCGCATGGGCCTGCTCGAAATCCTCCATCCGGCCGATATCGAGCCAATACTCCCGGATCGGATAGATCGCGACGCGGCCCTTGTCGGCGACGACGCGCTCAAGGACCGTGGGCATGTCGATGTGGACGCCGCGCTCGACATGTTTGAAGACTGAGGGGCCGAGCACATAGATGCCGGCGCTCACATACCATGACTCGGTCGGCTTCTCCCTGATGGCCTGGAGGTAGCCTTCGTTTGCCGTGACGACGCCGTAGGGAACGTGGACCTTGTGTTCCCGGACGGCCATTGTGGCTTCCGCCGACGTGCCGTTATGGAAGTCGAGCAGAGCGCCATAGTTGACGGTGGTCAGGATGTCGCCATTGGTGACGACGACAGGCAGGTCAGCAGGCTGCGGCAGCAGTCCCAGTGCGCCCGCGGTTCCGAGACGCTCTGCCTCGCGAACATATTCGATCCTGGCGTTGAGCGCGGAACCATTGCCAAAATGATCCATGATCATTTCAGCGCGATAGTTCACCGAAATGAAAATGTTCCCAAAACCCTGCTGCACGACGTTGCGGATGATCGTTTCCAAGAGCGGCCGCCCGCCGACATTGAGCATGGGCTTGGGTCGCTCGCGCGTCAGCGCGCCGAGCCGTTCTCCCAATCCCCCCGCCATGATGAGGACCGGATTTGGATAGTGCGGCGTCTCGATCAACTCGTCAAAGGTCTCGACGCCAATCAATTTGCCGCCGTCATCGAGCAGCGGGAGCTGTCTGATGGATTTCTGCCGCATCACGTGCAGCCGCTCCTCGCGCGACAAGGTCGCTGGCACCGAGACCGGGGAGCGATTCATGACGTCGGCAGCCAGTCCGGAGAGCTGGATGCCGCGCAAAAGGCCGCGGCGAATGTCGCCATCGGTCACGATTCCGACGAGACGGTCCTGACCATCCAGCACCAGGGCGACCTGGATACTGCCGCTCTCGATCGCGGCAATGGCCTCGCTCACCGTCGCTTCCGATCCGACGACGGCTTTACGCCAGGATTTCATGGGTAAGACCTTGCGTTTCGGCAGATACTAACGGCGTTCGGTGGATTTTGCAGGTATATCGCGGCTGCGAACCGCGGCGTCAATCCCCGGGAGCGAGCGGGGAGGCGGCCGGTTTGAACGACGGCCGTTTCGCAGCTAGACTGAATCGACAGGGAGCGCGGATGGACGATTTGATCATCATCGGAGGCGGCGAGCACGCGTTCATGGTCTATGAGGCCGCGCTGCTGTCCGGAAAATTCCGTGTCGCCGGTTTCGTCGATGTTCAGCCGCGCACGCTCGGTGACATCAGCTATCTCGGTAACGACGAGGTCCTCGCGCAATATCCGGACGCACATTTCGTTCTGGGTATCGGTTCGATGCAGGCCGGAGCTTCGCGAAAGATGCTTGTGGAGAGGCTCGGCGTTACGCGATGGGCATCGCTGGTGCATCCGCGTGCGATCGTTTCCTCGTTCGCGCAGATCGGCGCCGGCAGCGTGGTGCTGCCCGGCGCCATCGTGAATGCAAAGGCGTGTATCGGCGCTCACTGCATCCTCAATTCCGGTGCGATCATCGAACATGACGTTGATATCGGTAGCTACACGCATATTTGCCCGGGATGCATTGTCGGAGGAGGGGCGACGATCGGCGCGAATTGCTTCGTCGGCCTCGGAAGCCGGGTGAGGGATCACGTATCGATCGGCAGCAATTCGTTTGTGGCGATGGGGGCGACCGTAGCCACATCGTTTCCGGATGCATCGCGCTTGAGCGGCATCCCCGCCAGACAGGCAGCGCTTTCGGCGTCATAGCGGATCGTCCGCGTCGTACGCGCGTCCTGCCGTCGTGCCGATCAGGGACCAGTATTCGATCGGTGAACGGCCCGAGCCGGGCCGCTTGGTCGCGATGTCAGCGGCGCCGATGACGTCGCCGGCTTTGAGCGGTCGCGCCGCGACGATGCTCTTTCGGGCGACCGGGATGTTCCTGATTTCCGAGTTCTTCGGCGTCTTGACGCCGTCTCCGAGCGCGCCCTCGATGTTGCGGATCGCCGAAACCATCCTGGCAAAATCGCCAGGCTCGATCGAGGCTGCATGGTCCGGGCCCTCGGCTTTGCGATCAAGCGTGAGGTGCTTCTCGATGATGGTCGCGCCGAGCGCCACCGCGGCAAGCGAAATCTCGAAGCCGTCAGTATGGTCGGAATAGCCGACCGGAAGCCTGAACGCCGCGCGCATGCCTTGCATCGCCGCAAGGTTCACGTCCTCCGGCGGGCAGGGATATTCGGTCGTGCAGTGGAGCAGGCTGACCTTTTCTTCGAGTAGCGCGCGCGCGGAAGGATCGCGCCATGCCGCGCGGAACGCCTCGATGCCGGGCGCATCGTTGGCCCCGCCGTAGCCGTGGGCCAGCACGCCGAGCGCTTCCTCGACTTCGCCGAGCGTGGCCATGCCGGTCGACAGGATCACCGTGGAGCCGGCTATGGCCAGTTCATGCAGCAACGGCGCGTTGGTCAGATCGCCCGAGCCGATTTTGATACGCGGCAGCTTGAGCGACAGCAGGAATTCGAGCGATCGCGGGTCGAACGGCGTCGAGAGGAATTCAATTCCGCGCTGCTTCGCACGTGCGATCAGCGGGTGATGCGCCGATTGCGGCAACTCCAGCCGCTGCAGCATCGCAAGCTGGCTTTCGCCAGCATCCGTGGTGCGCTGCTGATAGTCGGCCTTCCGGGCCGAACGCCCGGCCAGCGAGTTGGCGTTGAAGGTCTGGAATTTCACGACGTCGGCACCGGCGTCGGCCGCGGCATCGACCAGCGCCAGCGCGGTATCGAGGCTGCCGGAATGGTTGACGCCGGCTTCGGCGATGATGAGCGTGCGTGGCCGTGTCATCCGGCAGCTCCCGCATTACCGATGTCATGAAAGCCCTTATGCAGCAGCGCATGGAAATCCGGGACGCCGGCAATGGTAGCGGCAATGCGCCGGCTGGCGTCGCCATCGCCGTAGGGGCTCACAGTCGGTTGCCGGCCGCGGCCGAGCGCCGCCGTAATTGCGGCCGTGATCGCGTGGCGGTCGGTGGCGGCATGGAACACCGAAGCGGCGCGCTCACGGCCCTTCTGCCGGTCGCCAATGTCGACGCTGGGGGCGTCGAGCGAGGGCGCCTCGTAGATGCCGCTCGATGAGTTGCCGACCACGACATCGGCTTCCTTCATCAGGCTGATGTAGCGAAGTTGTCCGAGCGAGGCGACCGCGATGGCGTTCGGCCGGGCCGCGACGAAGGCCTTGATGCGCTCGTTGAGAGCGCGGCCTTCGGCGTCGGCGTTGGCGAGCGTAAAGAACAGGCCGGTCGCCGGATCGAGCGCGGACAGCGCGGCGAACAACTCATCGATGGCGCCGACCGAGCGGTCGGCCTCGACGGTGACGGGATGAAAGGTGACGAGAATGTTGCGCTCGCCGAGCGTCATTCCGACCTCGCGCCCGATGGTCTCGCGGTCCATCAGCTTCAGGCGCTTGATCGCATCGATGCCGGGCGAGCCGACGGTGAAGATGCGCGAGGGGTCTTCGCCGAGCTGGGTCAGCCGCCGGGTGGATTGGGCGTTGCTGGTAAAGTGCAGGTGCGACATCTTGCTGATGGCGTGGCGGATGGATTCGTCGATCGCGCCCTCGGTGACGTCGCCGCCGAACAAATGGGCCATCGGCAGGCGCATGTACATCGCGGCCTGCGCCGCCGCGAGGGTTTCGTAGCGGTCGCCGAGCACCACGACGAGATCGGGCTGCAGGCGCGCGAACGCATCGGCAAAGCCGATGACGCCGAGCCCGACGGCCTTGGCAACGCCGACGCCGGAGTCGCTGCTAAGCAGCGTTTCGATGGTTTCGTCGACCGTAAAACCTTCGTCGCGAACGTGGTCGATGGTGTAGCCGAACTCGGGCGACAGATGCATACCGGTGGCAATGAGCTGCAGTTTCAGTCCCGGCGTCTGCTGCACTGCGCGCATCGGCCAGACCAGCAGGCCGAAATCGGCGCGGCTGCCGGTGACGAAACAGATTTTCCGGGGGGTGTCAGTCATTGCGGGCCTGGATGCTGGCGCTGCTAGGCAGGTTGATCAGCCGGCGCTCGATCGATTCGGCAACGCGGAGGTCGCCGCGCGGGCTGGCGGCGAACATGGGAAGGCGATGCATCAAGGTCCAGGCCGGCCGGGCGCCAAATCCTGCATCGTTGAGCGCGGAGAGCACCTCGTCGCGCTGGCCGGCATGGGCTTCGTCGAGCAGGATCGCATTCAGCCAGTAATTGCTGGTCGTGCCTTCTGGTTCGCGCGCGAAGGCGACGCCGGGAACGCCTGCGAAAGCCCGGTCATACGCCGCGGCGAGACTGCGCTTGCTCGCAAGGAAACCATCGAGCTGTTCGAGTTGCGCGCATCCGAGCGCCGCATTGAGGTTGGGCAGCCGATAGTTGAATCCGATCTCGTCATGCACGAAGGCCCATTTGTGCGGCAGCTTCGCGGTGGTCGTGATGTGCTTGGCGCGGCGGCCGAGCGCTTCATCGTTGGTGAGGATGGCGCCGCCGCCGCCGGTGGTGACGATCTTGTTGCCGTTGAAACTCAGCGCGGCGAGGCGGGCCTGCGAGCCGACCGCATAACCCTTGTAGGTCGAGCCGAGCGACTCGGCGGCGTCCTCGACGACCGGAATGTCCCAGTGTCGTGCGATGGCCAGGATCTCGTCCATATCCACGGGATGGCCGAACGTGTGCATCGGCACGATCGCTGCGATCCGGCGGCCAGTCTCGCGGTTGATGGTACCTTCAGGGCCACGCTGCGCGATCGCATCGAGGCGGGCGCCCAGCGCCTGCGCGTCCATTCCGAGTGTCTTGAGCGAACTGTCGACGAAGTGCGGGCTCGCGCCACAATAGGCGATCGCGTTGGTGGTCGCGATGAATGTCAGCGCAGGTGAGATTACCTCGTCGCCCGGTTCGACGCCGGCGAGCCTGAAGCAGGCATGGAGCGCCGCGGTGCCGTTGACGACGGCGACAGCCCGCCTGGCGCCCGTGACTTCTGCGAGCATCTCCTCGAAGCGGTCGACGAACTTGCCGACCGACGACACGTAGGTGCTCTTGATGCACTGCTCGAGATAGGCGATTTCGTTGCCGGCAAACACCGGCTCGTGCAACGCCAGCATGCCGTTGGGCGTACCTGCAGCGCGCTGGACCGCAGCGACGATCGTTCGCACGTCAAACCGATCGGATTTCGCTACCGGAATGCCCACGCTGCCCTCATACATTGTAGACGTCAGCCTTGTACCGCGCGAGGTTGGCCGGGTCCACGAACCATTGCGCCGTCTTTTCGATGCCGCGGCGCATCCCGTCCAGCCCGCCGAATTCGGGGGACCAGCCGAGTTGCTGGCGGGCTTTCGAATTGTCGGCCCAGAGCCGCTCGACCTCGCTGTTGGCAGGCCGAAGCCGCGCCTCGTCGGTTTCGATTTCGAGATCGGCCTGCATCACTTCGGCGATCATGCTCGCCGTCGCGCCGACCGAAATCTCGAAGCCGCTGCCGAGGTTGATGGTTTGCCCGACGGTCTGCTCGGCCGGGGCCGTCAAGCCTGAGATCAGGCCGCGCGCGGTGTCCGTCACAAACGAGAAGTCGCGGGTCGGGCTGACCGCGCCGAGGCGGATCTTGCGCTTGCCGGACGCAATCTGGCTGATGATGGTCGGAATAACGGCGCGCGCCGACTGGCGTGGCCCATAGGTGTTGAAGGGCCTGACGACGACGACCGGCAAGTCGAACGAGGCATGAAACGACAGCGCCATCTGGTCGGATGCGATCTTCGAGGCCGAGTAGGGCGATTGCCCGACCAGCGGATGGCTCTCCTTGATCGGCACGAACTGCGCGCTGCCATAGACTTCGCTGGTCGATGTCTGCACGAAGCGGCGCACGCCGGCATGACGGGCGGCCTGCAGGACGTTCACCGTGCCGCGGACGTTGGTTTCGACGTAGGAGTCGGGGGCGGCATAGGAAAACGGAATGGCGATCAGCGCGGCCAGGTGCATGACGTCGGTGCAGCCGGCGGCGGCCGATATCATGAAGTGCGGATCCCTGATGTCGCCGGCGACCACTTCCACCGCCTTCATGATTTCGGCCGGAACTGTGTCGAGCCAGCCCCAGGAGTTGAAGGAGTTGTAGAGGACGACCGCCTTGACCCTGGCGCCCGCCCGCACCAGTTCCTCGACGACGTGGGATCCGATGAACCCATCGCTGCCGGTAACCAGTACGCGGGCGTCCTTCAGTTCATCCATGCCTGGACCCCAAAACAGCGATTATTGCAGTCTTCGCAATACGATAGCGCTATAGCACAATAGCCGCCCCACGCAACCGAACGGTGCGGTTAATGCTGTAATAGCGGTGGATTCAAAGCGATCGGAGTGGGTGCGCCGGGCGTGACCGGCGTGCGCGGAACCGCCGCCTACGGCCGCGGGGCGAGCCTTTGGGGTAGGAACTGCTTCACGAAGGTTTCGAGATTGCCGCCCGAAAAAAGGTGTCCCTTGAGGCCGGCGGCCTGGGCTGCATCGAGATCGCTGGCCTTGTCGCCGATCAGCATGCTGGCCTCTGTGTGGACGGGGAAGCGGCCGAGCAGGTCCGTGATCATGCCGGGGCCGGGCTTTCGGCGGTGGCTGAGGCGGCGATAGCGCTCGATGACCCCGTCAGGGTGATCGGGGCAATATTCGAAGGCGTCGATATGGGCGCCGACAGCGGCCATCTCGTCCGCCATCCAGCGGTGCAACGCGTGTACGTGGCTTTCCTCGTAGAAGCCTCGGGCGACACCCGACTGGTTGGTGACGACGAACGCGAAGTAGCCGGCATCGTTGACTGCCTTGACGGCTTCGCGGGCACCTTCGATCCATTGCAACTTGCTGGCTTCGAATGTGTAGCCTGAATCGTGATTGAGGACGCCGTCCCGATCGAAGAAGACGGCCGGCCGCGTCAGTCTTTCATTCAGTTCGACGTCCGCGCGCGCGAGGTCTTCGGGTATGCCGATATCGATGAAATAGCCGCGATAGGAGGTTCCGCTCATGGCGCCCGCGGCGGCAAGCGCTGGAAAAATGTCTTGCTCGAGTGAGGAGGGCAGCGTGCCGGCGCGACCGACGATCGAGCGGTCGAGCACGTAGACACCGGCATTAACCGGGCCGGTGGCGCCCTGGCCCGGAGCAATGAAGGATCGAACCCGATCGCCCTCGAGCAAGACGCGGCCGTACCGGTCGCCGATGACGTCGGCGCGCAAAGCCATGTGAACGAGGCTGGTGTCCGCGCGCGCGACCAGATCGAGGATATTGAAGTCGAGGAATGAATCGCCATTGAGAAGCAGGAAGCGCTCCTGCAGCAGGTCTTCGGCGTGAATCAGCGCGCCTGCCGTTCCAAGCGGCGCTGGTTCGAGCGCGACAGTGATGCGCGCGCGGCCCCTGACCTTGCCTGCATAGTGCGCCTGGATGATCTCGGCCTTGTGGCCTGCCAGCAGCAGAATTTCCTCGAACACGTCGTAGCGCGCGATTTCATCGATCAGCGTGTCGAGGAACGGACGGCCACCGACATGCAGCATCGGCTTGGGCACCGCCTTGGTGCGCTCGCCAAGCCGGGTGCCGAGGCCGCCGACGAGGATGACAGCCTGCCTCAGCACAGCTCATCCTCGAACAAGCCGCACAGCGTCATATGGCCTGTTAAGGGGAGCTTGTCGCTCGTGAAGGAGGGATCCCCAGCGTGCTCCGTCATCCGGTTTCTCTGGGGGATTTTGCGGCTTGGGTCAAGCAGAACGGCCCGGAACAGCCCGCCTTAGCCAGAGCGCTGTTGGAATGCGAAGCAACGACCACGGAATCAGCGGCATCCCAATTCGCGCAAGACTTGCCTCCAGAACGAGAGCGGTCGCTAAAGCGGCGATCTTGAGCCAGTAAATGGGGGTGGCGACGAAATTAAGCATTCCGCCGATATACATGACATAAAAGCCGTACAGGACGTACATCGCCAGAAACGCGGAGGCAAAGCGGCCCTGGATCACGCTCTTGACGACCAAGGCTGTCAATCCGGCGGCGATGTAACCTGCGCCGAAAATGAACGGCCACGCATAGATCGGTCCGAACAATTCGAAGTAGATCTCGGGGAACCCGCCGGCAAACTGGAAACCCTCCGAAATGTGTTCAAATGTTCGCGGTTCGCCAATCGATTGCAGCATCAGATATTGCGGGGTGGTGTTCCTGAGTGCGTCGAGCGGCATCTGAAACAGAAAGTCGAAAGTCCGATAGGGCAGCCATTGATTGAGCACGAAAACGCGTTGGTAGGATAGCCAGCCCAGCTCGCTGGGCTGGATCAGCACACGCTCCAGAAATTGCGATCCGATCTCGGAATCGTGGTATCCGCGGACGTTGGTGAGGTTGTTGTAGATCGCGACGATGATGACGATCGCAAGAACTGCAGCCATTGCGAAGGCCGCAATCAGGTGCCGGCGTTCGAAGGTACGGGTCATCCAGCAGAACGGTCGGGGATCGCCGGTGTTGCCGGCCTCCACGGCGATCACGGCCGCCAGCGGTGCGATGACGAAGCTGCCGTAGCTGTAGAATGCCGAGAAACGATTGCCGGTAAGAAACATGTAGGACATCAGCAGCCCGATCAATGCCAGGTAGCGAACGTCGAAACGCCGGTTGCGCAGCAACCCTGTCGCAATCATGACGCCCCACCAGAAACAGACGAAATTTCCGTACTGGATCAGCCATCGATGCGCGGCACCTGCGTGTTTTGCGGTGTATTCAAATCGGTCGACTTTCGCGAATAGGGGGATCGATCCTTGACGGATCAGATCCAGAAAGAGGTATCCGAGAAACAGTAGCGACAAGATGACCGTGAGGTCCGAGAGCGCCATCGTTCCCGGCGGCGCACTTCGCCGATCTGCATCGGCCAGCCAGCCATCGATGAGCTTCGGTCTCAGCAGGATGTAGAACGGCATCAAGGTCAGAAAATAGGCGAGGACATGCAAAGGCGTCATCAGCCCCGGCCCGACATAGGAAGAGGTTTGCGTCGACAGCACCGGGCCGGCGAGATCTATATACATCGATGAGGACGTCCGCCACACCAGCGTGAACAGAATGAAAAAGAACGACAGGAAAATAACCGGCCGGTAGGCCGCGAGGTGAAGCACGCAGAGAAGCAGCGCCACGCCTGACAGTACGACTGCGATCTGGGCCGGAAGGCTAACCATTGTGACGGAGTTGTCGTCTGCTCGGGAGCTGTTAAGGGGACGCTAGTCGGATGCTCGCGGTCGTGAACTCACAACGATAGTCAGTACGATCATTGCCACGAGCATGGCAAGCCCGGCCAGGATCGACGTTCGCAACACTCCAATCGAACGCGGCGCGCGAGAATAGGAATCGGCTTCAGCGCGGAAAACCGTAGGTTCGCTGAATGTTATCAGATTCGAACCGCGTCGGATACGATCCTTCAGATCGCTCCAGGTCTGTATGGAATACGGCAAGGCCACGGGCGGGCGCGACTGGGACTCTTCATGGGCAACGGAGTCCGGAGCGCCGATTGATGCGAACGATTTTTCGATCAAGGCGACCCGGCTCTTCAGGTCTTCGAGTTCAGCCGACACGGCCTCAAGCCGCTCCTTGATGATCTCCTTGTGTTCCTTCTCGATTTCGGCAGCGAGCTCGCGGAGCACGGCCTGAACATCCGCGTCGGAGGCTGCTGAGACCTCGACCGCTACGTCACGATCGCCATTGAGTGAAACGGCTCTGAGGCTGGATGCTGCCATCCCTCGCGAGAAGGCCGCGGTCGCCGGCTGGAACGCGGTCTGGGCAAGAATTCTGTTCCTGAACCTCGGATCGGAGATTTCAGCAACGATCTCACGCGGCGCTTTGATCAGCGAGAGTGCCGATCCCGTTTCCTGGATGAGGTAGCTTTTGGTGGGCGCCGTTCCGATCGTTAGAATGGTCTTGCCCGTCCAGACCTGTGGTTCGTCGGATCGCACAAAGACGAAAGCCAACGTGGCGGCGCCAATGGTGGCTGCCGCAATCAGCCATCTGAATTTCCAGACCCGCGACAGGATGACCTTCAAGACAAGTTTCCCATTTGGTTCCGCCCTCACGGTCGGATCATCCATAGATCCTCATGCGAGGCGCTACGGAATACGGCTGGCTGTTCAACAGCGCAATGCACCAGATCCTGATTCCGCGGCCTCCGCCAACCCGTACTTTGGGGGGTTTTCTTGAGGGGCGATCTTGAATTGAGACTTGTTCAACGAACTCTCTTAGATTGTGTGCAATACCGTGCATAGTTCCTTATCTTGCCGATTGCAAGCGAAAGGCAACGCAAGGCTATCGCCGGGGGGGGGGGGGGCGCCGCGGCTTGTCAGAAGTCGAATCGATGACCGATCATCCGCGGCCACGATACGCGGGAACATCCCGGAGCAGGTTCAAGCGTGGGCTGAATCGGGTCCATTCAATTGTGGCCCTGGGCACTACCAAACGCTTCTTCCCCCATCCAGAACCATGTTCTGGCCGGTCATGTAGCGCGATGCATCCGAGCAGAGGAACTGGATGGCGGCACGGTATTCGTCGGCATCGGCCATGCGTCCCATCGGGATCAGCCGCGTCAGCCGCTCGACGAAGGCCGGGTCCTGGTTGTTGAAGACTCCGCCGGGCGAGATCGCGTTGACGCGGACGCCCTTGTCCGCCCAGTAGGTCGCCAGATACTTGGTCAGACCGATCAGCCCGTGCTTGATGACAGAGTAGGTGACCGGCTTGACCGGCTGTTCTTCCTCGCGGGTGACGTGGGGCTGGCGGTAAAGCCGCTGATCCGGTGCGATCACGCCGAGGTCGGACGCGATGTTGAGGATCACGCCGTGGCCGCGCGAGGCCATTGCGCTGCCGAACACCTGCGCGCATAGCATCGCGCCGGTGAGGCCAACGGCGATCTCGGTCTGCCATTGCGGAACCGGGAACGCCTCGAAGCGCGACGAATGCATCACGCCCGGGCTCGAGGTGACTTTCGGATCGATTGCTGCATTGTTCACGAGGATCTCGACGGTAATTCCACGACCGGAGAGTTCCTCATGGGCGGCACGGACCGACTCTTGCGATGTGACATCGATGGCGGCGGCGATCAGATCGGCTGACGGGGCTGTCTCCCTGATCGCCGCAATGGCCGCATCGGCGTGTTCCACGGTGATATCGGTGACGACCACGCGGGCGCCGACCTCCGTCAGTGCCGCGACATGCTGGCGTCCCAACAGGCCGGCGGCGCCGGTGACGAGCGCGGTCCGTCCCTTCAGGTCATAGCGGCTGAGGGCGGTCATGCAACTCTCCTGTCAGACACGCAGCTGGCCGCCGTCGGCCACGATCACGGTTCCCGTGACGAAAGCGGCGCGCGGCGAAGCCAGGAAGCTGACGATATCGGCAATCTCTGCAGGCGTGCCGAGCCGGCGCAACGGGACTTCGCGCGCCAGCATGTCCTCCACGCCGGACTTTTCTTCTGCAAGCTTGCGCGACCAGATCCCGCCTTCGAAGAGGATATTGCCGGGCGCAACCGCATTGATGCGGATGCCGTCCGCGGCAAGCGGGCGGGCCAGTCCACGCACGGTGGCGTTGAGTGCGGCCTTGGCGGCGGAGTAGGTCACCGGTGCACCGAGCGCAGCAAGGCCGCAAATCGAGGAGATGCAGACGATCGTGCGGTCGCCTGCGCCTCGCTGCATGATCGGCCGGACTGCCTCGATCATGTTGGTGGTCGCAAACAGATTGAGGTCGAGAACGCGGTGCCATTCGGCTGCCGTCTCTTGTCCCGGCGGTACAGATGCGCCGCTGCCCACATTGCAGATCAGGATATCGATCCGGCCATGCTGTTCCTCGACCTCGCGTGCCAGCGCGAGCGCGGCTGAAGGGGTGGTGACGTCGGCTGCATGGAACGAAGCATCTCCGCCAATTTCCTGCGCAGCCGCTCTCAATCCATCGAGCCCCCGCGCGGCCAGCGCAACCTTTGCTGCCTCAGCGGCCAGCGCCTTGGCGATCGAGAAGCCGATACCCCGGCTTGCCCCGGTCACTAGCGCAACGCGTCCTCCTAGTTCCAACTCCATCGCAGTATCCCTGGCCGATCAGCCACTATTTGGAGGCTCTCGCCACCGAGCGCGAGCGCCAGCCAGCGTAGCGCATAAACGCCGCCTTGCTCAGCACCGTCTTATGGGTTTGCAGCCGTTGCAGCATTCGTTCCGGCCTTGACAGCTTGATGCCGAAATCGTCGGCCAGCGCGTTGAACTGGAGCAGACTCAAATGATAGAGCTTGCCGGTCGCATTGCCCCCGGAATATCGGTTGTGAATGAGCTGCCGCGGCAGATGAAACAGCGAACCTTGCTCGGCGCATTTCGCCGAGTGATATACGTCCGCGAGGTAGCTGAATCGATCCGGATAGGTGATGGCGGCGCCCGTGGATCGGCGATGCAGCAGCGGAATGCCGAACAGATTTCTGCCGGATATGATCGAGGCCTTCAGCGTGGCAGCGGTGTCGAAGCGACCGGAGCGATCGAAGCGACGTGTCGCCAGGGTCCTGCCAAGTGCATCAATGTAAAGCATGTCGCAATACACGGACACGACGTCAGGTGTATCCTGCATCACCTTCAACGCGCTGCTCAGTGCATCAGGTGCACCCAGGCGATCGTCACTGCAAAGGAACATATAGTAGTCGGCAGTGACCAGATCGCGAAGGCGATTGATGTTGTTCATCATCCCCACGTTCTCGCGATTGCGGTGGACCACTAGGCGAGGTTCCCTTGATGCCGCCTCTGCCAGCCATTCCGAGGTTCCGTCGGTGCTGGCATTGTCGCTGACGATCACCTCGACGTCGACATCTCGCTGCATCAGCACGGATCCGACGGCATCAGGCAGGAACGACATGTCGTTGTAGACCGGAATATAGACCTGGACTGTCTTGCTTGATCCGGCCATGGCTAAACGATCTCAAGATTCGGTACGGCGAACACGAGTTTCGTCCCTTCTTCACGGCGCGCAGCAAACAGCCGCAGCATCTCTTCTCTCAGATTCCATGGCAGCACCAGCACGAAGTCCGGGCGTTCGGCGTCGAGGGTGCTGGGTGCGAAAACCGGTACATGGACGCCGGGAATAAGTTGTCCCTGCTTGCTGGGATTGCTGTCGACAGTGAAGGGGAGGAGATGCCTGGTGATACGCGCGTGGTTCAGCAGTGTCGTCGCCTTCGCAGGAGCGCCGAAGCCGGCTACCTTGCGTCCTGTGCGACGAACTTCGATAAGGAAGCGTCGCAGATCCTGGCTGATGCGATCGATGCGATCGCGAAAAGCCCCGGCTTCCAGAATTGATGCGGAGAAGTCGGCGTCCTCACGCGACAGCGTCTCGGACAGGTGCTGAGACGGCATAAAGGATGCGCCTTCGCGGCAAACGTACAGGCGTATCGAGCCTCCATGGGTCGGCAGAAAGTCGACGTCGAAAACGCGGAGACCGTGCCGATCGAAAAGCTCAACCGCAGCCCGGATCGTATAGTAGCTGTAATGCTCGTGGTAGAACGAATCGAACTGCGAGTTCTTCATCAGCGACAGAAAGTAATGGACCTCGACGGTCAGCACGCTTTCGCCCTGCAGGAGCCGGGAAAAGCCCGAGGCGAAATCGTTCAGGTCCGGAACATGCGCGAATACGTTGTTCGCCACCATCAGTTTCGGGTTCAACCCGCCGGTCGCCAGGCGTTCAGCGGTCTTTGATCCGAAGAACGCAGTTTCGGTCGGGATGCCTTTCCGACGCGCCGCATTCGCGACGTTTTCCGACGGCTCCACGCCAAAGACCTGCATCCCGCGCTTCCTGAAGAAATTCAGGAGATAGCCGTCGTTGGACGCAACTTCGGCAACAAGATCGCCCGCTTGCAGAGAAAATCGTCGAATGGCTTGATCGGCGAAGGCCTCGCAATGCGCCAACCAGGAGTTCGAGAACGAGGAGAAGTAGGCGTAGTTGCCGTGAAAGTGCGTATCAGCCGGAAGGTCCTCTGCGAGCTGGACCAGATGGCACGCCTCGCAAGCCATGACGCGCAGCGGATAGAACTTCTCGCCCAAAGCGACGTCCTGCGGGCGCAGCAGCGCGTTGGAGATCGGCATCGCGCCAAAGTCGATGATCTCCTTACGCAGTTCGGTTCTGCAGGAACGGCAATGACTAGATCGAAGGACGGAGGGGGGCAAGTCGATGCTCAATCTGTTGTTGACAAAGCTCGAAGGGGTCGCTGCCGGCATGGAACGCTTTATACCAGGATATGCTTTCGGCGACCGCTTCACGGGACGACATCCGAGGCTGCCAGCCCAGAACGCTGACTGCCTTGCGGGAGTCCAGCTCCAGGAGTTTGCTTTCCTTCATTGCGCCGTCGGCGGCAACGACGGTCCAGCTGAAGCGCTCGGGCCAGATTACAGCAATCCAGTTGCAGACCTCCGAGACCGCCGCGCTGGGTTGATCGGGCAGGGGGCCGAAATTGTAGGCCGCCTCGCTGGGATCCGTGAATGTTTGCTTTTGTTTGGTGCCATATTCGATCAGCATCAGATAGCCGAACAGAGCATCGAGCACAAACTGCCAGGGCCGGGTCGATGAGGGGCTTCGAACGCTCAGCGGAGCGTGGCCGTAGGCGGCACGAACGGCGTCCGGGATCAGGCGGTCCTGGGCCCAGTCGCCTCCGCCGACGATGTTGCCGGCCCGGGCCACCAGCGATATCACTCCATTGGGCTGCTGATAGGAGGCGCGATAGGCGGCGATCACGGCCTCGGTGGCAGCCTTGCTGGCGCTATAGGGATCTTTGCCGCCGAGGCGGTCGCTTTCTATGAATTGGCGCCCCAGCTCCTGATTGTAGTAAACCTTGTCCGTTGTGGTGGTCAGGATCGTCTGCAGCGAATTTTGACCGCGCAGCGCTTCGAACAGATTGACGGTGCCCATCACGTTGGTATCGAAAGTGACGGTCGGGAACTGATAGGCGAAACGGACCAGCGACTGGGCGGCGAGATGGATAACGATCTCCGGCTGCTCTGCATCGACGATGGCGCGGACCTGCTTCATGTCCCGCAAGTCAGCCACGTGATGGGCTTCCATGCGTCGCGCCAATCCCGCTTGTTCGAACAGACTCGGCTTTTCTGCTTCGAGCGATACGCCGGCAACGCGTGCCCCCAGGTTCTGGAGCAGCATGGTCATCCACGCGCCCTTGAAGCCCGTGTGACCCGTCAGCATTACCTTTTTTCCGTTCCAGAAATGACGATCCGGAACCGCGTCGGCCTTGGTCATGATTTCCACATGCGCCAGGCGGCCCGATCTTCCGCCCACATCGCCTCGAGCAACTGCGTCTCCCGGAACGTATCCATGCATTGCCAAAAGCCGTTATGGCGATACACGCTGACCTGATTCTCCCGCGAGAGCGTTTCCAGCACGGATGTTTCGAGGGGATCGTTGCCGTCAGCTGACAGCATTTCGAACGCCTGACGCTCAAAGACCATGAAGCCGCCGTTGATCCAGCCCGCTCCCACTTGTGGCTTCTCGACAAAGCTGCGTACGGTATCCCCCTCGAGGTCGAGCTCGCCGAACCTCGAAGACGGTCGAACCGCAGTGACTGTCACCAGCCTGCCCGACGCGAAGTGATGCTCAAGCAGTCGATCGATGTCGATGTCGGCCACACCGTCACCATAGGTCAGAAAGAATCGCTCGCCGTCGAGCACCCCAAGCGCTCGCTTCACACGCGTTCCCGTCAATGTCTCGATACCCGTATCGATCAGGGACACTCGCCAATCCTCGACGCGCTCCCGGTGGCCGAGATGTTCGACATGATTGTCGGCCAGGTGAACGCGATAGCTGCCGGTGTTCGATCGGTAGTTGAGAAAATAATTCTTGATGATTTCGGCCTTGTAGCCCAGGCATAGATGAAAATCGCTGCATCCGAAGTGATTGTAGATGCGCATGATGTGCCAGAGGATCGGGCGGCCCCCAATGGCCACCATCGGTTTCGGCTTGAACTCGGTTTCCTCGCGCAGGCGCGTGCCTTGTCCACCGCAGAGGATTATAACCCCAAGGTCACTGCTCTTCGCGGAACGCTTCATCGATCCTCCTATGCGGGGCGTACCTTGACGTCAAAGGCTGTCCTCTATAACTAATTCCCCGGTCGCTCAAGCAAAACGCGTGTTTTTTGGGCGCTGTCCCGGGGGGACTTGCAGGGCCGGATTGATCCAAGGGTGACATGAACGGCGCCAATCGCAACGCTGTACTGATTGGACACTCGGGTTTTCTCGGTACTGCTCTACGAGCCGCAATCGAGGCGCGATCGGGGAGCCGCGTCGAACTGGTCGGTGGTGACTTCGTCAGGCAGGTGCTCGAAGGAAGCGGACGGGAGGCCGTTTCGTCTCTGCTCGCAGGCGATATGGAGCAGAATTGGATTTGCGCGGTGGGAATCGTGAATCCAGCGGCTGATCCTACTGTCATCGAAGCCATCAACGTCGAGTTTCCGCGACGCCTTTGCGTTCTTCTCAGCAGTCTCGCGCCCGTCGGTGCAGTACGTTTGGTGACGATTGGATCAGTGCTTGAGAGTTGCGGTGAGCTGGCCTCTTCCAATGCCTATCTGGCATCGAAATCCCGTATGTTCGATGCCCTGTCCGGTGCAGGCGACGCATTGCTCTGGCACCATATTCGGCTCCACACGCTCTATGGCGGAAGCAAGAGACCGCATCCATTCATGTTCGTCGGCCAGATGTTCGAGGCGCTCATTCGAAGGGAGCGGTTCAGGATGAGCGGCGGCACTCAGCTCCGCGAATATCACCATGTCCAGGACATCGCCGAGAGCATTCTGTCGTTTCTCTCCGGGAACGGTCGGGATCGAATGATTGAATTAAGTTCCGGGGAGGCGGTTCGTTTGCGCGACCTCGCCTCAGCCGTGTTCGAGTATTTCAGCGAAATTGAGCTGCTGGAAATCGGTTCCAAGATCCATTCTCAGGGCGAGGTCTTCGAAAGCGTCTATCAGCGCAGCCCTTTTCTCACCGCGAGCCGCGATCCCGTCGAGGGAGTCATTCGCTGGTTCAAGGAGCTGAACGTGGCGAGGTCGTGATGGCCGGTTTGGTTTCCATTATCGTTCCTGCCTTCAATGAAGAAGGGAACATCGAACCCTTGTTCCGTCGATTGACGGAACTCGCCCGGCGCATCCGCGAAGAGTTCGACATGGCAACCGAAGTCGTTGCCAACGACAATTGTTCTGACGACAAGACGCTGGAGGAGCTCAAGCAGCAGGCGCTTCAGCTCGATCCCGGCGTGCTCACGCTTCGCATTTTCCGCTTCTCCCGCAATATCGGCTTCCAGAAATCCATTCTCGTCGGATATCACAAGGCGCGGGGTGATGCGGTGGCGCAAATTGACGCCGATATGCAGGATCCGCCGGAGCTTCTGCTCGAGTTTCTGAGGCGATGGAAGGAAGGATATCATATCATTTACGGCGTGCGGCGGAGACCCGAGGAGGATCTTCCGACGCGAGCCGCACGGATGGCTTTTTATCGTCTCATCAATCGTCTGAGCGACGATGCCCTGCCGCACGATGCGGGTGATTTCCGGTTACTCGATCGGCAGGTCGTGGACGTGGTCTGTGCGTTGCACGACAACGATCCATATCTTCGCGGCACGATCGCCAGTCTTGGCCTGAAGCAGATCGGAGTAGTCTATGAGCGTTCGTCGAGAAGCCATGGGCGCTCGAAATTCGGACTGTCACAGCTGGTCAAATTGGCGATCGACGGCATCACCAACCACACCACCATTCCGCTGCGGTTGTCGAGCTATCTGGGGCTTATTCTGGTCGCCGCGGCGAGTGTGCTGGTAGGCATCTATCTGTTCGCCTGGCTCACGAGCGACCAGCCGATGCCGCTGGGATTCATGACGCTGGCTCTGCTTCAGCTCGGCACGATGGCCACGGTTTCGTTCCTATTTGCAATTCAGGGATTCTACGTGCAGCGGATCTACAATCAGGTGAAGGACAAGCCGCTGGCGATTATCGAGCACTCCATTCAGCAGGGAAGCGACGGCAGCGCCGTTGCCATGAACAATCAGCCGATCGAGGTCCTTTGGACCGGAAATCACGACAGGCCCCGGTCATGACAGGTCTTATCGCATTATGGCCGTGATGCGCGCATGTCGGATCGACGCGATCCCATTTTCATTCTTAAGAACCGGCTCTGATGGTTCGCATTTCGGAGCAAGATAGCATGGATACCGCCAAACCATCACGAGTTCTCTACACCAAGCCGTCCATCACGGAGCTGGAAGTTCGATACTCCGCGGATGCCGCCGCAAATGGCTGGGGCGAGCGCTGCTACGACTACATCAACCGGTTCGAGGCCGCTTTCAAGGCTCACCTTGGCTCGTCATACGCGATTGCCACGTCGAGCTGCACCGGTGCGCTCCATATGGGAATGGCGGCGCTAGGGATTGGCGCCGGCGATGAAGTGATCATGGCCGACACCAACTGGATCGCGTCGGCCGCGCCGATCACTCATCTCGGCGCCAAGCCGGTGTTTGTGGATGTCCGCCCGGACAGCTGGTGCATCGATGCCGATCTGGTTGAGGCCGCGATCACGCCGCGGACGAAAGCCATTCTGGCCGTCCATCTTTACGGCAACCTTTGCGACATGGATCGTCTCCTCTCGATCGGCGAGAGGCACGGCCTTCCCGTGATCGAGGACGCCGCGGAAGCGATCGGCTCGGTATATTTCGGCAAACGCGCGGGGAGCATGGGCGCTTTCGGAGCCTTCTCCTTTCACGGCACGAAGACGGTCACAACCGGCGAGGGCGGTATGTTCGTGACGAACGACCGCGCGCTCTATGAGCAAGTCCTGACGCTTTCGAACCACGGCAGATCGCGGACGCAATCCAAGCAGTTCTGGCCCGATGTTGTCGGATTCAAGTACAAGATGTCCAATATCCAGGCTGCCATCGGATGCGCACAGATGGAGCGTATCGAAGAGTTGACCGGCCGAAAGCAGCAGATCTTTCACTACTATCGAGACCGCCTGCAGGACTTGCCTGGTGTGCGGATGAACCCAGAGCCGACCAGTATCGTCAATGGCGCCTGGATGCCGACAGTCGTGTTCGACCAGCCGAGCGGGGTGACGCGCGAGCGGCTGATCGCGGCGTTCGCGGCGAACAACATCGATGCCCGCGTCTTCTTTTATCCTCTGTCGGGGCTTTCCATGTTCGAAGAGGTGCGAGACAACAGGCACGCTCATGATATCCCCGGCCGTGGGATCAACCTGCCAAGCTATCATGACATGACGACGGAGGATCAGGATCGCGTGATCGCCGTGGTGCGCGGAATGTTGCAGAGGGAATGAGGCGTTGATCAAGCTCTTGCTGTTTGCCGACGGGCATGTCGGGTCTGAGCTCACCCGCTGGCTGATCGACAATTATAGAAGCGATATCGCTCTGGTCGTCACGACGGCCGAGAACGAACTCGCGGCAAGTGTCCGCAAAGCACAGCTGCGCTCGCTGGTGTTCGAGTCCTCGGAGCAGATTTCGCACTTTGCTGCGGGCGAGGACCTCTCCTTCGATCTCGGACTGCTGGCGTGGTGGCCGAAGATCATTCGGCAGCCGCTCCTGTCTTTGCCGCGGCGCGGCTTTATCAATACCCATCCGAGTCTGCTGCCTTACGGCAGGGGCAAGCATTATAATTTCTGGTCGATCGTCGACTGCGTCCCCTTCGGAGTCAGCCTTCATATGGTCGACGAAGGCGTTGACAGCGGCGACATCGTCGCGCAGTCCGAAATCCCTTATGACTGGGAAGACACTGGCGCAACGCTGTACCGGAAGGCGACGGATGCGATGTTGAAGCTGGTTCAGGAAGCCTATCCCAGGCTCCGCGGTCTGGACTTCGAGACACGGCAGCAGGATCTCGCGGCGGGTACTTTCCATCGTGGATCTGAGCTGGAGCCGGCGAGCTCGATCGTTCTGGACCAGACTTGCGTTGCGCGCGACCTGCTGAACCGGCTTCGCGCCCGGACCTTTCCGGGCTATCCCGCTTGCACTTTCGCAGACGGGGAAGATGTGTATGAAGTCCGCGTCGAGATCAAAAGGAAATCGCGATGAGCGAGTACGAGAAATTCAAGCGCGAGTGCGCCGATGAAGTCGCGCGGATGGGCGATGATCAAGAACTCGCCGCCGCCACACGGTCATGGATGGATCGGGCCAATCGGGCAAAATATTCCTACCATTTCGAATGGATGGGGCGTCCAGTCATCCAGTATCCGCAGGACGTCCTCGCTCTGCAGGAGATCATCTGGTCGGTCAAGCCGGATCTCATCATTGAAACCGGCATCGCCCACGGCGGCTCGCTCATTCTCTCCGCGTCGATGCTGGAATTGAATGCGATTTCCGGTGGACCGCAGGATGCGCAAGTGCTGGGCATCGACATTCACATCCGCGCGCACAACCGCGCGGCCATCGAAGCCCATCCGCTGGCGCGGCGCATTTCCATGATCGAGGGCTCGAGCGTCGCGCCCGACGTTGTTTCCAAGGTGAAGGCCAGGGCTGCCGGAAAACGCAGCGTGATCGTCATTCTCGACAGCAATCATACCCACGACCATGTGCTTGCCGAACTGGAGGCCTATGCCGAACTGACGACGATTGGAAGCTACTGTATCGTGTTTGATACGGTGATTGAGGATATGCCGGAAGACGCCTTCTCCGATCGACCTTGGGGGAAAGGCAACAATGCGAAGACTGCGGTGTGGGATTTCCTCGGACGTCATTCCGAGTTCGAGATCGACAAGAGCATACAGCACAAGCTGCTGATCACCGTGGCCCCGGATGGTTATCTCAAGCGGCTCCGTTGATCCCGGAAATCGGCATCGCGCCACGTTGTCAGTGCTGGCAGCGAGCGATCCCTTTCCGATATGACCACCGGCGGGATTGGCCATCTGATTGCGAGATCGGGATCGTCCCAGACGATGCCTGCCGCCGATTTGGAAACAAAGGGATTGGCCATCTGGTAGAGCAGTTCCGTTTCGTCCACGAGCGTTATGAAGCCGTGGGCGAAGCCGGCGGGGACATAGAGGCTAAGACCGTTCTCCGCGCTCAGATGCTCCGCATGCCAGCGGCCATAGCTGGGAGAGCCGTCGCGAACATCGACGATGACGTCGTAAACCTCGCCACGAACGCAACGGATCAGTTTGGTTTCGCCGTCGGGTTCACGCTGCAAATGCAGTCCGCGAAGCGTGCCGCGGCGCACATTAAAGGAGGTCGAGCACTGCAGGCTGCAGTCTTTCAAGCCATGCCGGAGAAATGTTTCGCGACAATAGGTGCGCGCAAAATAGCCGCGTTCGTCAAGGTGACGATCCGGCCGTACAAGTAGCGCGCCTTCGAAGGGTAGACTTTCGAATATCATCGCGGAGTTGCAGCCTCGCTCGGGGTTCATAGCGATTTTATTCCGCAACACTCGGCGAAGCAACGCAGGCCTGATGTGAACATTGGACACTTGATCGGCACGCGTGCTACCTACGGTTCGTTTCCGCGCTAGGACCAGGTATGCCGACCAGTCGTGTCAACTACTATCCTTTCCTTGTTTTAGCTTTCTCGCTTGTCCTCATCGGCGTCTTTGCCGGCCCGCAGGTCGTGGACTTTTTGCACGGCAAAGCCAATAGCGTTTGGCATCTCGAATCGGTCTCGCTCTCGCTTTATGGGCGCTTTCGCGGCTCGGCTCTTGTGACCGATGCCTATTCCGGGGAGTTTCCGACTTTCTACAATTTTCTTTCCGATTGGCTGATCAATCTGATCGCCAATGCGACCGGCATTCCACCTTTCGAGGTGCAGGCGGTCATCTATGTCCCGTTTCTGGCGACGCTCTTGTTTGTGGGCTCCTACCTGTCCATCCGTGCGGTCGGACTCGGGCAAGGCGTTGCCTTGTTTGCCGCGGTGCTGGTGGCTGGAGCGGGCGAGACGCCGTTCGTCCACTACCTCTATACGGTTCTCCGACCGCTTTCCGGTCTGTCGCAAGCAAGCGGCAACCTGATCCCGCCCGCGGAAAGCATCGGAGTTGCGTCATCTCAAGGCCTGGGATGGGGGCTGTTTCTTCCGGTGCTTTCTTCCCTTTATTGCGCAAGGAGGAGAGACCACGGAATACTTAGCTTCTTCGCCGGAGCGCTGCTCGGCATTTGCTGTCTTGCACACACTCTCACCTTTCTTCAGCTTGCGACGACGGTAAGCGTGTATGTTGCCGTCGATGGCATCCTCAGTCTGATCCAGGCCGGACGCGTCCGGGGCGCGATCGTCCGGGCCGGCGTGATCGTTGCGGTGACGGTCCTGCTAGCCTTACGGGGGGAGACAGCTGGCCTCTCCATGCTCAACTTTGTGATCTTTTGGTCTACTTGCTTCCTTGCCTCATTGATTGATTTGCGGAGCGTGCGATTTGCAGCCATCTATGGCGCTGGCGCAGTGATAGTGGCGTCACCGTATCTCTTGCAGATATGGCAGCTGTCGCTGCAAGTCGGCCGTTTTGAAGGGGGAGAGTACACCAGGGTATCAACAACCGAATTTATCCTTTTCTATTTCGTCTATATCGTGCCGACTGTCGTTGTCCTTCTCAACGTCCGCAGGCTTGATCGGCCCGATCTTTTGATTTGGCTTGCGGTCGCGTTATTCGTTTCTGTGGGCATGGGATTCGGAGCCTTTGGTCTCCATAGCCATGCGTATCGCTTTTGGACGAATGCCATCATCCCGTTTGGTGTGCTTGCTGCGCTCTCGCTCACGATTCCGCCATCCTCCAGCCGAAAGATTGTGGTTGGCTTTCTCGCACCCTTGATGCTGATTGGCGTCGTCAGGAACTTGTGGGTGGTAGAGTTTCCGCTGCCTCGGGTAATTGCCCGGACCGTGGGCCTCGTCACGAGCTACAACGGAGCAATCCCGCTACCGCCGGGAGCGGCGGCACTGCTGGACCGCGTTCGCGAACAGACTTCAAGGCTTCCGCCGGGGAGCCGTGTGCTGCTGCCTCCCGAATACCAATACCCTCAGCAAGCTTACAGAAATGGGTTGTTACTGGCGGTTTCCCGCGTTCCGGGCTTCATTCCGGATCCGCGATATGTTGTTTGGCAGGATCTCTATGCAGACCGTGTCGCCGTTTTCTGCAGCCTCTTCCCGAGCTATCCTCACCTCGATATGCATACGCAGACTCGTCTCTGCGACCAGACGCCGAAAGAGCTCGCACCGCGCCACCTCGATCTCATCCACGATCGCGCGGTCCTCGACGTACTCTCGCTCTATCAGGTCAAATTGCTCGCATTGCTTCGAGCCGAGCCGGTCGATATCATGGCCAAGCGAGCGCAGCGTCTCGGCATGAAGCCGATCTATGATGAAGCCGGCGACATGCTTTGGCAAATCGCCTCCGAGCCGGATCAGGATAGACTGTCTTTCGCGACAGCCGCGTATGGCGAGCCTGACTTGTCCATTCCGATGACGGCACCGCAGGCTGGGCGTTACATCATTGTTCTGGCAGGGAGAGCCATTGCGAGCCGCATTCGTCAAATTCGATTGGGACAGACATCGGTTGAGAGCCATTCGCTTGGTACGGACGCCATCGGTCTCTCGGTCGATTTGCCGCAAGGAATTTCCGGGTTGAAACTCACCCTGGCACCCGATCCTCGTCTCCGGGATGTTTTTCCGACGCCGATCCGCATGATCGTCGGCGTCAGGCAGGAAGTCGCGGACAAGGTTCTCACGGGCCCGTCGCTCCAAGATCTGATGCGTTGACGATGGCAGAGGAATTTCTTTCAAGAGAAGATAGACGGGCGCTGGCTGCCGTCATCGCCTTGTACTGCGCGGCGACGTGGTGGTACGCGATACCATTCGGGCTGGTTTGGGACGACCATGTCCTGCTTGCGCACAGTGCGTCGAGTCTGCTTTCGGTCGCGAGCGAGGCCGGGCGCGCCGATCAGGCGTTTCTGATCATTCCGTTTCAGGCGAGCAAAGCGCCGTGGACGTGGGCCTTGGTAGCGTGGCTGTCTCTCGGCGCGGCCAACATGTTTATTTACCTGACTGTGCGTCGGATCCGCGGCGCGTCGGTGCGCGAAGCGTTCTGGATCGCTGCATTGACAGCGACCGCGCCGTTCTTTCAGGCAAGGTTTGCGCTCAGTGTTCTGCCTTATGCGGTCTCGGTGCTGTGTTTTACCGCGTCGCTTTTCCTGCTCGCAGTGCATCTCCACAGGCCCAGCCTCGGCTGCCGGATCGGTAGTTTGGTTCTTCTTCTCTTGGCCTGCAGCACGAGTTCTTTTCTGACCTTGTACTGGATTCCATCTGCGCTGATTGCTTGGCACACTTTTGCAGAAGAAAACGATGGCAAGGCCCGCGTGACCCGTTCGGTACGCGCCGTATTTTCATATCCGGAGTTTGTCTTCCTCCCGGTGGTTCTGTTCTTTGCTCGACGCTGGCTATTCCCGGCTCATGGCCTCTACGCGAACTACTATACGCTAAAAGTGGCGCCGATCGCCGCGCTTCGCGAGACGGTAGTGGTGCTGTGGGCTCAGATCGGTGATTTGCCCCGGATCTTCAGCGTGTTTCTGCCAAACTGGAATCTCGCCACGATCCTCGAAGCGGTGCTCCCCGCCGGATGTATCTTGCTTCTGGGCTATTTTGTATTGCGTCCCTTCAGGCGGCAGTTCGAGCCGGATGCTCCCGAGCCCGGCCGAATGCCGCGGCTGGTCCGCCTTGGCCTGCTGGCTCTAGCGATGGTCACGCCAATTCTTGCTCTCTATCCGTACATCGTTGTGCAACAGCCGCCGCGTTTCTCCGGCCTTTGGGAGACGAGACATCAGCTCACATTGATGCTTGTATCGGCCAGCGTGCTGGTCTGCATGGTTCGTTGCTTCAGCGGGCAACGGTCGCTCGATGTGATCGCCGCGTTCTTTCTGTTCCTGTTTCTGGCGCAGGACTACGCTGCCGGGCGACAGTTCCTCGTCGATCGACTGGAGTATCGCGAACTTGCGCACAAACTCGCAACTGATCCATTGCCACCTCAATCGCTTGTGTTGATTGTGGAGCGTGATCGCGAATTCAGGATGTTTGGCCGCTTCTTCGCGTTTTATGAGCTGAATCACCTGGCGAGCAGGACCGACGGGCAACAGAGTCGACTTGTGGTTTCAAATCGGGAAATCTTGGACCCCCAGACCTATACCTACGCCGTTGAAGTTAATCCGCCGGTTGTGGCGAAAATGCTCCAGCGTTGCAGTTTGCGAGGTCGGCCGGAGTTCGGTTTCTCTGGTTTTTCCTATAACGGGCGCGCGACCGCGGTATCGATCGACCCGCAAATTGACCGGATATCGCTTCCAAGAGCGATCTATCTGACGGTCTCGGGTGAGCATACCGATTGGATAAAGCTAAACCGGAAAACCTCGGCGATCGACGTGCCGGGCTGCTCTCCTCAATAGTCGACTTCACTTCTCTCGCTGCGGGGAGGAGGCGGGAATGCTCCGGGGATGCATGGCCACCATCAGCCTGGCGTCCTCGATCCAGTGCACGGTCAGGTCGCGATATCTCGCTAGCGCGCCGGCATGGTCGCCGTCAGCGGCCCGAGCGGTTTGAAGAATATACTGCCCGCGATAGCCGGACTGCTCGATCAGCCGGATGGCTTTTGGAAGATCCGCCGCACCGGTGCCGAGCGGCACCGTGGTGCCGCCGCGCAAACGGTCCTTTACGTGCACATTGAGTATGCGCGGCGCGTAGGCCGAAATCTCCTCGGCGGAATCGTACCCGAGCGCGGCGCTGTTGCCGCTGTCGTAGTTGATGCCGAATACCTCGCGTGGGAAGGCGTCAATGAATTCCGCAAGCGGGGCAGGCGGCAGATCGGATTCGAAGACGATCTTGATGCCCTGCTTCGACAGCGATGTGGCCCGATCGACGAGGACGCGCAGCAAGGTTTCGGTCTGCGTGGCGCTCTCGATCCGGCCGTTGTCGACCAGCGGAATGACCGCGAATTCGATGCCGAGGGTCGCGCAGGATGCGAGGACAAGATCGAGGTCGGCTACCAGCGACTTTTGCGTCTGGCCGTCCGCCTTCCAGAACGGCGCCTGCATGAAGCAATCGCCGGTCAGGCTCGCCGCCTTCAACGCGTGGCGTCGCGAGAGTTCGATGATTTCCTGCTGCCCGGCGACGGTGTTCAGCGGATTTTCGCGCAGACGGTCCTGGTCGATGGTCCATTCGATCCGGGTCAGGCCGAGTTCGCCGGCGCGGGGAAATTCCTCGCGCCACTCATCCCACGGGAACGCCTGGATCTTGCCGTCGACCATGGCCGACAGCCGTCCCTGCATGAAGCCGATGCGTTCGAGCGTGGTCACGGCTTGCCCTCGCTGATCGCGAGGCCCTTTGCGGTCCAGCCGCCATCGACGAACAGTTCCTGACCGGTCACATAGCTTGATGCCGACGAGGCCAGAAACACCGCCGCACCCGCCAGATCGTCCGGATTGCCCCAGCGGCCCAGCATGGTGTGACGGCGGCGATCCTCGTGCATCGCAGGGTCGGCAAAACTCCCGGCGGTCATCTCGGTTGCGACATATCCAGGAGCCAGCGCATTGACGCGAATGCCGTCGCGCGCGTAGTCCGCCGCGAGCGCGCGGGTGAGGCCGGCAAGGCCCGCCTTGGCCGCGACATAGCCGGGATTGCCGGGAAAGCCGCGGACCGAGTTGATGCTCGTGACGTTGATGATGGAGCCGCCGCCCGCCTGCTTCAGCAGGGGATAGGCCGCAAGGATCGTAGCGTAGACGCCGCTCAGGTCGATCGCCAGCGTGTCGCGAAATCGCTGCAACTCGCTCATCGTCCCGGAGGCGGGGAGGCTGATGGCGGCCGCATTGACGAGGATATCGATCCGCTCTCCGGCTTTCGCGAGATTGTCGAACGCCGACTGGATGGCGGCGTCGTCGGCGAGATCGCACTTGATCGCCGTGACGGGCGAGGGCGCCGTTCCGGTCCGGCTGATACCGAATACCTTGGCGCCGCTCGCCTGTAGCCCGCTTGCAATGGCGGCGCCAATGCCGCGCGACGCGCCGGTTACGACGGCGGTCTTGCCCTCAAGGGAGAAAGCCGCGGGACTATGCATAGCCGTAGCTGCGCATGATGGCCGCACAGAGCTTGATATCCTCGGGGCGATCGATCTGGAACATCTTGTGGCGCTCCATCAGGTGCATGCCGATCTTGCCGCCGAGCCGGTTGTTCTGCTCGCGCAGCAGCGAGGGGACGAGAACATAGAACGAGCCGTTCTCCAAATAGCGCTTTTCGATCTGCTGCCGCATCCGCCGGTTGCGGAAATCGTAGTTGATCGGCTCGGGCCCGTTGGCGCCGATGCGCCAGTTGAAATAATCCTCGACCTCGCAGACCGAGAGCAGGCTGTCGAGTTCGTCCCGCTCGAAGGTAGCGAGCGCCTGCTCGATATCGCTGGGCTCGCGGATCGGCGACGTAGCCTGCAGGGCGACGACCCTTCCGAACGGACCGCGCTTTCCGTCGAGATGCTCCAGCGCGTGCAGCCATGCCGACTCCGACGAGGCGAGATCGCCGGAGATATCGTCGGGGCGCCGGACGCCGACCGCGCCGGCGGCTTCGGCCGCTTCGAGGATCTGGTCGCTGTCGGACGAGACCGCGACGACATCGACGCCGCGCGCGGCGGCCGCCTGCATCACGGTCCAGGCGATCAGCGGCTTGCCGCACAGATCGATCAGGTTCTTGTGCGGAATTCCCTTGGAGCCGCCGCGTGCGGCGATGACCGCCAGCGTCCGTCCGGTTGCAACGCGCGTCATATCCGGCCCTCGAGGCGCTCGAGCGCGGTCCAGAAGCCTTCACCCATGTTCTTGTGGCCCTGCCAGATCTCGGGGATGAACGACGCGTCGGGGGCGTGCTTGCGCAGGACCGCGCCGATTTCGTCGAAGTCGATTTCGCCTTCGCCGACCTGCAGGCCTTCGCCGTCGAGGCCCCTGGCGTCGCCGAAGTGCAGATGGGCGGTATGGGGCCCAAGCTGGGCGAGGCCTTCGGCGAAGTTGAAGCCGAAATGATTGGCGGCGAGCTTGGTATGGGAGATGTCGACGCACATCCGCAGATTATGCTCTGCGCAGAACGCGGCCGACTCCTCAGGGAATATGAAGATGTTCTGGTGACGCTGTCCACCGAAGTGCCACGGGAATGGCGCCATGGTCTGCGGGATCAATTCGACACCGTCGAGGTCGAGCTCGGCGAGGCTGGCGGCGAAGATGCGGTAGCACTCGGCCTTGCGCTCCGGGGACAGCGGCTCGTCCATGGTGAAGCCGCCAATATTGGCGACGATCGGCGGGCGTTTGGTCTTGGGAAAGAATTTCTTCAGCCCGCGCGTGATGTCGATGACGGCCTGGGTCTGCTCCAGCGAATAGCGGCGCAGGGCTTCGTCAGACGTCGCGAGATCCATCAGCTTGCTGCCGGCAAACAGCTCGGGCGCGTGCACCACGAAGCCGAGATCGTAGGTGCCGGACAGGTAGGCGGCCGGGTCGCGCTCCATGT
>JAESGW010000515.1_pt1 | contig 30981 bp, 37 predicted proteins | sample 9269791 | NCBI WGS metagenome assembly JAESGW01 (sample SAMN16773120, study PRJNA677053) | algae metagenome | isolation source: Aphanocapsa lilacina HA4352-LM1 and co-occurring heterotrophs from near cave... | place: USA: Maniniholo cave, near Haena, Kauai, HI | collected 2009-07-28
CCGAAACGGTAATCACATCACAGCATCCGGGCTCCGCGCCCGGCGCTCCGCCCGCCCTTTCCAACTCCGCGTGAAAACGACGGAGCGATCCGTCATGCGCAACCGTCAGAGGCCTTCATGTCCCGTCCAAAACACCCCCGCCGTCCGCGTCCGGACGCCGATGACCCGGTCGCCCTCGCCCGGGCCGGGGACGAGCTTCAGGCCCGGCTCAGCCGGCTGCGCGCCACCATCGAGAAGAAGCGGCGCGTGGGCTGGAACTTCACCCCGAGAGCGGCCGCAGCCGGGGCTTCGCCGCCGGAGGCATGCTAGGTTCGCGCCATGTCCGGGCCTCTCATCTCCACCGCCGAGCTCGCGGATCGTCTGCACGACCCCGCCCTGCACCTGCTCGACGCCAGCTGGCATCTGGGGGCCCGTGACGCCCGGGCCGAGTTCCTTGAAGCCCGCATCCCCGGCGCCCGCTTCTACGATCTCGAGGCCGCCTCCGACCCCGCCTCGCCCTTGCCCCACATGCTGCCGGCCCCCGCCGCCTTCGCCCGCCACGCCGGCGCGCTGGGCCTGAGCGCCGACGTGCCGATCGTCGTCTACGACGCCGCGGGCCTGTTCTCGGCGGCGCGCGTGCGCTGGATGATGCGGGTCATGGGGGTCCGCGACGTGCGGCTGCTGGACGGCGGCCTGCCGAAATGGCGCGCCGAGGGCCGACCGCTCGAGTCCGGTCCTGCGACGCCCCCCGCGCCCGCGACCTTCGTCCCGCGGTTCGACGCCGGCGCGGTCGTCGGCGTTCCGGAGGTCCGGGAGGCCCTCGCCGGCGCGGCCCAGGTCGTCGACGCGCGCGGCCCGGCCCGCTTTCACGGACAGGGGACCGAGCGCCCCGGCGTTCGCCCCGGCCACATGCCCGGCGCCCGGAACCTGCCCTACGCCGACCTGCTGCGCCCCGACGGCACGGTGAAGACGGGCGCGGATCTGGAACGCGCCTTCCGCGCGGCGGGCATCGACCTCGACCGACCGGTCGTGACCACCTGCGGCTCCGGCGTCACCGCCGCGATCGTGTCGCTGGGACTGGAACTGCTCGGCCGGCCGTCACAGCTGTACGACGGCAGCTGGTCCGAATGGGGCGTCCGCCCCGACCTGCCGGTCGAGGCGGACTGACGTCGCGCGTCAAGCCGGCGGGGCCACCGGGGCCGGCTCGTCCGCCGGCACCACGGCGTCGGTCTCGCCGCGCGAGACCACGGTGGCGGCGACCAGGTCTCCGGTCACGTTCAGCGTGGTGCGGCACATGTCGAGGAAGCGGTCGACGCCCAGGATCAGGCCGATCCCCTCCGGCGGCACGCCCACCATGACCAGGATCAGGGCGACCACCGGCAGGGAGCCCGCCGGCACGCCCGCGGTGCCGATGCCGCCCAGGATGCAGACCAGCATGACCACGAGCTGCTGCTGCAGGTTCAGGTCGACGCCGAAGAACTGGGCGAGGAACAGGACGGTGACGCCTTCGAACAGGGCCGTGCCGTTCTGGTTCGCCGTGGCCCCGACCGTCAGCACGAAGCGCGAGATGCGCTTGGGCAGCTTGAGCTTCTCCTCGGCCGCCTTCAGGGCGATCGGCAGGGTGGCGTTGGACGAGGCGGTGGAGAAGGCCACCACGAACGGCTCCTTGACCCCGTTGGCGAACTTCAGCGGGTTCATGCCGCCGAAGATCAGGACCAGCAGCGGATAGACGACGAACATGTGGATCGCCATCGCCCCCACGGCCACGCCCGCATACGCCCCCAGCCGAACCAGCAGCTCCCAGCCGAACAGGGCCGACAGGTTGAACATCAGCGCGGCGATGGCGATCGGGGCCAGTTTGATGACGAGGTTGATGAGCTTCATCATCACCTCGAACAGGCCCTGCAGCGTCTCCTGCAGCCGGTCCGTGGCCGGCGACTTGGCCATGACCATGCCGATGCCGAAGATCAGGGCGAAGACCATGACCGGCAGAATCTGGTTCTCCGCCGCCGCGGTGAAGACGTTGGACGGGATCATGTCGAGGAAGAACTGTCCCGCCTCGATGCTCGTCGGCGCATTGCCCACGATGCCGGCGGCACCCTCGGCACCCTCGGCCAGCAGCTGCTGCGCCAGCACCGGGTCGACGCCGTCGCCGGGGCGGAAATAGTTGACCATGACCAGGCCGATGCCGACGGCGATGGCGGACACCATGATGGTGAAGAGCAGGGTCTTGAACCCGACCCGTCCCAGCGACTTCAGGTCGCCCATCTCGGCCACGCCCACGGCAAGGGCGGCGAACAGCAGCGGCAGGACCAGCATGAACAGCAGGCGGAGGAAGATCTGACCGACGGCCTGGATCAGATCCATGACCCACGGGATGACGACCAGATCGTTCTGGTTGACGTACAGCCCGCCCGCCAGACCGAGCACGAAGCCCAGCAGCATCCAGACATAGAGCGGAATTCCGCCGCGCTTCACCGTGTCCATGCGTCCCCCTGTCGGCCCTGTCGCCGAGGCCTATCGAATCGGAAGGGCGTACATCAGCCCGCCCGGCTCAGCGTTCCATTGTGCGTTGAGACCTCGCGCGAGGTCGAGGGGCGAATCCGCCCCCACGTTGCGCTCGAAGATCTCGCCGTAATTGCCGACCGCCGCCAGGGCGTCGCGAGCCCAGGTCCGGTCGAGCCCCAGCATCGGACCGAACTCGCCGTCCAGCCCCAGCAGCCGGCGGGTGCGCGGATCTCGCGGGTCGTCGTCGCCCCGCGCGATCGCTTGGGTCACGCCCAGCTCCTCGCCGAGGATCAGGGCGTTCAGGGTCCAGCGGACGATCGCCGTCCAGCCCTCGTCGCCCCGTCGGGTGACCGGCCCCAGCGGCTCCTTGGAGATGACGTCGGGCAGGATCGCGTGCTGCTCCGGATTGGACAGGGTCGTCCGCGCCGCGGCCAACGCCGAGACATCGGCGGTGAAGACGTCGCAGTCCTCCCGCGCATAGGCCTGCCGCGCCTCCTCCTCCCCCGCCAGCACGACCGGCTCGTACTCCAGCCCGCGCACCCGGAACCAGTCGGCCAGGTTCAGCTGCGAGGTCGAGGCACCCTGCACGCAGACCCGCGCGCCGTTCAGCTCCGTCGCGCTCGTCAGGTTCAGCGCCCGCCGCACCAGGAAGCCCTGGCCGTCGTAATAGTTGACCCCGGCGAAGGCGACGCCCTCGCTGACGTCCCGGGTCATGGTCCAGCTGGTGTTGCGCCACAGCACGTCCACGCGCCCGTCCTGCACCGCCGCCAGCCGGTCCCGGTTGTCGAGCGGGATGAAGCGCACGGCGTTCGCGTCGCCCAGCACGGCGGCGGCCAGGGCCCGGCAGAAGTCGACGTCGAAGCCGCGCCACTGCCCCCGGTTGTCGGTATAGGCGAAGCCGACCAGACCCTCGTGCACGCCGCAATTCAGACGCCCGCGCCGCTTGATCGCCGCCAGAGTCGCGCTCTCCTGCGCCACCACCCGGCCTCCGGTCGCGGGGGCGGTGACGCCGTCGCGGGTCGACTCGTCGGCGTCCGGCGTTCGGTCGCCGCAGGCGGACATCGCCACGGCGACGGGCAACAGAAGTGTGAGAATACGGCGGAACATCGCGGTCGCGACCATAGACCGCCTCCGCCTCACCGCAACCCGGCTGGCGCGCCCGGCAGGACTCGAACCTGCAACCGTCCGCTTAGAAGGCGGATGCTCTATCCGGTTGAGCTACGGGCGCCGGTTCCGGCGATACGCGCGCACGACCCGCGGCTCAAGCGGCGAACACGGCGAGTCTCAGTGGGTCCAAGGCTGCTTGCGCCGGGTGGCGAAATTGTCCGCATAGGCCTTCAGGATCGGCGCCGGCTCGTTGGGCTCCTGCACCCGGAAGGCGATGCCGTGGCGCTGGGCGTACTCGACCGCCTCTTCCTTGCTGTCGAAGGTCAGCCGCACCTGGCCGTTCATGTCGGTCGAGCCGGTCCATCCCATCAGCGGGTCGAGGAACCGCGCGGTCGCGGGTTCGAACTCCAGCCGCCAGTCCCGCGTCTTGGCCTTGCCCGACTGCATGGCGGTCCGGGCGGGACGATAGATGCGCGCGAACATGACGATCTCCGATGTTGTCCCTTGGTCGGGGCGAGAGGATTCGAACCTCCGACCCTCTGGTCCCAAACCAGATGCGCTACCAGGCTGCGCCACACCCCGACGGAAGGGACGGCCTTCTGCCACGGCCTGACGAATCGGGCAACGCGATCAGTTGCCGAAGAAGGGATGCCGGATCACGTCGCCCGGCTTGGCACCGATCTCGTCCATGCGCCCGGCCCGGGTCTCCAGAACGCCTTTGGCCGGACCGTTCGAGGGATAGGTGCTTTCCGAGTACGGCGTCGTGTGTTTGGCGATCGACACGATGCGGCCGTCGGCACCGATGTAGACGATGTCCAGCGGGCTGGGTGTGTTCTGCATCCAGAAGCCGCGCTCCGCCGCCTCGGGAAACTGGAACAGCATGCCGCGATCGTCGGCCAGGGGCTGGCGGAACATCAGGCCGCGCTGGCGCTCCTCGTCGTCGTCGGCGATCTCGACCCAGAAGGCGTGCTCGCCGGTCGCGGTCACGACCGTCAGCTGCTCCAGCGGGTTGCCGTCCTGGTCTTTCGGAGCCGCCGCATCGCCCGCGCAAGCGCCCAGCGCCGTCACCAGGGCCGCAGCCAGAAGCAGTCTTCGGTCGATCATGCTCGCCTCGCACAGTGCGGGGCGACGAGGTCAGCCGCCCGGCTTGATTTCCGCCACCACCAGCCCCTTGGGGCCTTCGGCGAACCGGACGGATACCGCCTCACCCGGCACGAGGTCGTCAAGTCCGCATCGGCGCAGGGTCTCGACATGCACGAAGATGTCGCCCGCCGCCCCATCCCGAACGACGAAGCCATAGCCCTTGGTCCGATTGAACCATTTGACCACGGCCCGCTCCATGGGACCATCGGCCTCGACCTCGACATGCATGGACTGGCGCAGGCCTTCGTACCCGGTTCGACGCGGCGGCTCGGCGGGCCCCACGTCGAGGCTGACAACCTCCACGACCTGCCAGCCCTTCGGACGCCGCACGCAGTCGCAACTGATGGCCGCGCCCTCCGCTGCCGCCTCGATGCCGTTCTGCCTCAGGCTGGACACGTGCAGGAGCACGTCCCGCAAATCGGTCTGCGACGGGTCGTCAGGAACGATGAACCCGTATCCCTTGCCGGGATCGAACCACTTGATCTTGCCCGCGATGCGCACCGTGACCGACGCGCCCGCCTCCTCCAAATCCGACACAGCCTTGAGCCCCCCCTCCGCAACACGCGGGGCGGTTCATTTATCACCGTTCCGTGAAGGGCTGGAAAGGGAAAAAACGCCGCTTTCCCCGGCGCGTCGAGGCTTACGCCGCGGCAACCGGGGGCTCCCGAGGGCCACCGTGCGGGACTGCGTCCGATGTGGGAGAATGCCCCGCGTGGCAGTCCCTAGGGGAATCGAACCCCTCTTTTCAGGTTGAAAACCTGACGTCCTAACCGATAGACGAAGGGACCGCTGCGCGGGGAGCCGGCGATATAGCCGCCGATTCCCGAGGGTGCAAGCCCCTCAAACGGCTCTCGGATCGGCGACGTCCTCGATCTCGAACTGCACGCTCCGACGGCCGTTCCAGTCGTCCGCTTTGAGACGCCCGGCCACGATCAGCCCACCCTGTCCCTGCAGCAGGGCCCGGCCGTGCGGCAGGTCCGCGGAGCGCCAGGACACGGCCCGCACCGAGGCACCGTCGGGGCCGGTGAGCCGGCATCGGACGTGCCCCTGCCCCATCGCGGCCGGCTCCCGCGCGACGACCGCCTCCATGGCGAACACGGGTTCGGGATTCCCCGGTCCGTGGGGCGCAAGTTTCTGGAAGCCGTCGAACAAAGCCCGGTCGACCGCACGGGGCTCCACGAGGGCGTCGACCTCGAGGGCGTCGAGGGCCACCGCTTCAGCCCGACTGCCGCTGAGGCGGTCGTCGAGAAACCTCGCCAGATCCGGAATGCGGTCCGCCGCGACGGTCAGTCCGGCGGCCATCGGGTGCCCGCCGCCCGCCATCAGCAGTCCCGCGTCCCACGCGGCCTGAACGGCACGACCCAGATCCATTCCGGACTGGGAGCGGCCGGAGCCCTTGCCGACCCCGTTCACGGCGTCCAGTCCGATCACGATCACCGGCTTGCGCCAACGCTCGCGCAGACGACCGGCCACGATGCCGATCACGCCCGGATGCCAATCCTCTCCGGCGACCACCACCACGGACGAATCGTCGGCATGGGCCCCGGTGGTCTCGACCCGTCGCACCGCCGCATCCGTCACCTGCTTCTCGACCTCGCGCCGCTCCAGGTTCAGCGCATGCAACTCGGCCGCCAGCCGGCGCGCCTCGTCGGGATCGTCGGTCGACAGCAGCCGCGCGCCCAGATCGGCGCGGCCGATGCGACCGCCCGCATTGATGCGCGGACCAAGAATGAACCCTGCGTGGGTCGAGCCCGCCGGCCCCGGCTCGACCCCGGCCGCTTCCAGCAGGGCCTTCAGCCCCGGATTGGCCCAGCCGGACATGACGCGCAGCCCCTGGACCGCCAGCGCCCGATTGAAACCGGTCAGGCTGGTGACGTCGCAGATCGCCCCCAGCGCGGCGAGGTCCAGCCACTGGCGCAGGTCGGGCTCAGGTCGGGTCGTGAACAGTCCGCGGCGGCGTGCCTCCCGGTTCAACGCGGCGAGCAGGACGAACACCACCCCGGCGGCGGCCAGGTTCCCCTGCCCGGACCCACAGCCCGGCCGGTTCGGATTGACGACGGCCAGCGCAGGCGGCGTCGCCCGCATCAGGTGGTGATCCACGACGACGACCTTCAGGCCGATCTCCGCCGCGTGCTCCAGCGCCGTCACCGCCGCAGCGCCGCAGTCGACCGTCACGACGAGATCGGCACCCTGCGCCTTGAGGGTGTCGAAAGCGCGCGGGCTGGGGCCGTAGCCCTCCGTCAGACGATCCGGCACATAGATGGGCAGCTCGGCACCCATGGCCCGGAACCAGCGAACCAGCAGGGCGGCGCTGGAGGCGCCGTCCACGTCGTAGTCGGCGAAGACGTGGACCGATGCGCCGGCGGCGACGGCGTCCACAATGGCCTCCGCCGCCGCATCCATGTCCAGGAAAACCGACGGATCGGGGAACCAGCCCCTCAACGTGGGTTCGAGGAACCCGTCGACACCGCCGGCGTCCTGGCCCCGTGCGGCAAGGGCCCGCGCCAGGGGTTCGATCAGGCCGTGCCCCTGCATCAGGCCCCGAACGACGTCCGGGTCGGCCGCGCGCTGCCGCCAGGCGCGGCCCGACAGGGACCGGTCGACCCCGAGGAACCCTGAAAGGGCGCCGCCCGGAGCCCCCACGGCCATCAGAGACGCCGCGTGGTGCGGATACGGCGCACGGACCCGTCGGAAGAGTCCATCACCAGTGTATGGGTCGAGACGAAGCCCTTGCCCATCTCCACCCCGTCCAGCAGGGCCCCCTTGGTCACGCCGGTGGCGGCGAACACGGCGTCCTTCGAGACCAGCTCGTGGAGATCGTACTTGCGGTCGAAGTCGGTGACCCCGGTCCGGGCGGCCCGGGCGCGCTCCTCGTCGTTGCGGAAGATCAGCCGTCCCTGGAAATGCCCGCCGACGCATTTGAGCGCGGCCGCGGCCAGAACCCCTTCCGGAGCTCCACCGGAGCCCAGGTACATGTCGATCCCCGTTTCCGGCTGCGTGGTGTGGATCACGCCCGCAACGTCGCCATCGGTGATCAGCACGACCTTTGCCCCCACCTCGCGCAGAGCGGCGATCAGCTCGGCGTGGCGCGGCCGGTCCATGACGCAGACGGTGATCTGGTCCGGCGACACGCCCTTGGCTTTGGCCAGCGCCCGAACGTTGTCCTGCGGAGAATTGTCCAGATCGACGGTGCCCGCCGGGTAGCCGGGGCCGATAGCGATCTTGTCCATATAGGTGTCGGGCGCGTGCAGCATTCCCCCGCCCGGCGACATGGCCAGCACGCACAGGGCGTTGGCCATGGCCTTGGCTGTAAGGGTCGTGCCTTCCAGCGGGTCCAGGGCGATGTCGATCGCCGGACCTTTGCCGGTCCCGACCTTCTCGCCGATATAGAGCATGGGGGCCTCGTCACGCTCGCCCTCGCCGATCACGATCTTGCCGTCGATGTCGAGCGTGTTCAGGGCGGTGCGCATGGCGTCGACGGCTAGCTGGTCCGCGTGCTTCTCGTCACCCCGGCCGATCTGGCCGTACGAGGCGATGGCCGCGAGTTCGGTGACGCGCGCCGCGTCGGCGGCGAGGTTCGAAGCGTGGGTCGCGTCGGACATGGGCGATTCTCCTTGGAGCTCAGGCTCTCAAATTCAGTCGGCCGCGACGACCTCAGCGGCGGGGGATGGGCGCGGGAGCGCGGGCGCGCTCGCGAAGGCCGCGGGCGAAGTCGTCGATCTGTTCTCGGGTCTGCTGCGTGTCGGGCGAGACAGGAACCGCTTCGACGCGGGCGCGGACGTCGGCTTCGAAACCCGTCGCGTCGTCCACGGCCGGCATGGCCGCGATCTGGACCTGCAGAGCGGCACCGTCGGCACGCAACGCGGCAACCTCGCTCCGCACCTGATCCAGCGTCGGCCCATCCGTGCCTCGCCGGGGGAAGTCCTCCCAGCTCGGATAGACGCGGTTGGCGTTGACGATCTCGGCGATACGCACGGTCTCGGCGGGGTCGGCGCTTTCGGCGGAGTCGAGCGCGGTCTTGCAGCCGCCCGGCACGACCAGAGCCGTGCCGACGATCAGGAGGCCGGTCTTTTTCCACGCCCGCACGTTCATTTCGGGCCCGGTCATATGCCATGATCGGCACGGGCGGAAGGGCGGTCGCGGGATCGCCACCCAGCATCCGGAACACGACCATGGCCAAGCGACCGACCAGGACCGACCCCCCCGCGCCCGCTGCACCCCGCAAGCCGGGGCGTCCGACCTCGGCGAAACCGCGGCCGCCGAAGGCGAAGGTCGCGCCGGCCAGAGCCGAAGCCGCGCCGAAACCCGCCCCGGCCGTCGAGCCAACGGAGAAGTTGCGGTTCTCTCCGCCTCCGCCGCCGTCGGGCGATCTGACGCGGGAGATGATCGAGACCCTGTCGATGAACCTCGCCCGCGCGGCGATGACGGCCCAATCCGCCATCGCCGAGGCGGCGCTCAGCCAGGCCGACCGGCCCGCCGCCCTCTCGCCGGACCCGTTCAACGTCGGCCCGGCGATGACCGAGGTGATGACCGGTCTCGCGTCCCGCCCTGACAAGCTGTTCGCCGCCCAGGCCGACCTGTTCAACCGCTATCTGGACCTGTGGGCGGGCGCGACTCGTCAGGCGGCCGGCGAGGCCCCGCCTCCCGCGCCCGTCGACAAACGATTCAAGGATCCGGCCTGGTCCGAGAACCCGATGTTCGACGTCATGCGCCGGTCCTATCTGATCACCGCCGACTGGATGAACGGCCTGGTCTCGTCGGTCGAGGACGTCGACCCGCGGACGAAGCGCCGCGCCGAGTTCTTCACCAAGCTGCTCACCGACGCCTTTTCTCCCTCGAACTTCCTCGCCTCCAACCCCGCCGCCCTCAAGGCCATGGCCGACACAAACGGCGAGAGTCTGGTGAAAGGCATGCAGAACTTCGCCGCGGATCTGGAACGCGGCATGGGCAAGCTGAAGATCAGCCAGGCCGACTACGGCAAGTTCGAGGTTGGCGTGAACGTCGCCACGGCACCCGGCAAGGTGGTGTGGCGCGACGAACTGTTCGAACTGATCCAGTACGATCCGGCGACGGACAAACAGCGCGCCATTCCGCTGCTGATCTTCCCGCCGTGGATCAACAAGTTCTACATCCTGGACCTGCAGCCGGAGAATTCGATGATCCGCTGGCTGTCGGCCCAGGGGTTCACCGTCTTCGTCTGCTCCTGGGTCAATCCGGATCGGGACAAGGCGGACTGGGACTTCGACCAGTACCTCGAGAAGGGTATCCGGCGTGCGGTCGGGAAGGCTCTCGAGCAGTCGGGCTCGGAGAAGCTGAACGCCGTCGGCTACTGCATCGGCGGGACGCTGCTGGGCGCGGCGCTGGCGCACATGGCGGCCACCGGGGACGACCGGTTGAACGCCGCCACCTTCTTCGCGGCCCAGCACGACTTCGCCGAGGCCGGCGACCTTCTGCTGTTCACCGACGAGCACTGGCTGAACGAGATCGAGCAGCAGATGGACGCGGCCGGGGGCGTGCTGCCCGGCGCGGCCATGGCCGACACCTTCAACGCCCTGCGGGCCAACGACCTGATCTGGTCCTTCTTTGTCAGCAACTATCTGATGGGCAAGGACCCGCCGGCCTTCGACCTGCTGTTCTGGAACGCCGACCAGACGCGCATGCCCAAGGCCCTGCATCTGAACTACCTGCGCAGCATGTACGGACAGAACCTGCTGTCGAAGGGCGAATTCGAGATCGGCGGGATGAAGGTCGATCTGTCGAAGGTGACGATCCCCCTCTATTTCCAGGCCAGCCGCGAGGATCACATCGCGCCGATGAACTCGGTCTATCGCTCGGCCCGCGCCTTCTCCGGTGCCGACGTGACCCTGACGCTGGCCGGATCCGGTCACATCGCGGGTGTGGTGAACCCGCCGTCCGCGAAGAAGTACCAGCACTGGCTGAACCCCGCCCTGCCCGCGACCCTGGCCGAATGGCAGGCCGGCGCGGAGGAGCGTCCCGGCAGCTGGTGGGAGCACTGGGCGGACTGGCTGCATGCGCGGTCGGGCGACTGGGTCAAGGCGCGCGACCCCGAAAAGGGCGCATTCAAACCGCTTGAATCCGCGCCGGGATCGTATGTGAAAGTGAAGTCTTGAACCGTCTGGAGCCCAACGCCCTTCTCGCCCTGTCCGCCGCCTTCGCCCTGCTGCTGGTCGTGATGGCCACGGCGGTCAACGGGCCGGAAGTCGCTCTGATCCGCAACCCGCTACTGGCCATCATCTGTGCCGGCGGATTCGTTCTGCTGAATCCGATGCTGGAGCGGGCGATGAAGCGACCGGCCCGCCCGCCGATGATTTCCTCAATGCAGCCGGCCACCGCGGCCTGGGCGGCGCTCTTCCCGATGTTGATCCTGATCTGCGCGGCCGTACCGGTGCTCTGGCCCGGGCGCGACTACGGCCTGCTCGTGATCATCGCCGCCGTCCTGTTCGGCGCGACGGCCGAAAGCGCGCTGAAGGCCCGCCGGGGCTAGGCGGGCCGGAAATTCAGCGCCGCGCCGTTGTTACACCAGCGCTTGCCCGTCGGCCGCGGCCCGTCGTCGAAGATGTGGCCCTGATGACCCAGACAGCGGGCGCAGTGATATTCGGTCCGCGGGATGCCGATGGCATAGTCCGTCTTCTTGCCGACGTTGGCCTCGATGGCGCGGAAGAAGCTCGGCCAGCCGGTGCCGGAGTCGTATTTCCAGTCCGACTGGAACAGCGGCAGCTCACAGCCCCGGCAGACGTACGTCCCGGCCCGTTTCTCGTCGTTGAGCGGGCTGGTGTAGGGACGCTCCGTCGCCTCGCGCCGAAGCACGTCGTAGCTGATCCCCGGCAGGCGCTCGCGCCATTGGGCGGCGGTCATACGTCTCCAGGGAGAGTCGGCGAACCGACTGTCCTGGGCGTCCGCGCCCCCGGGGGCACACGCGGCGACGGTCAGGGCGGTCGCACCCAGCAGGATATGACGACGGTCGGTCAGGATCTGGCTCATGCCCCAGATACGACGCCGCCCCGCGAGAGGTTTCAAGCCAGCCCCGCGCCCTCGTCCAGACCCAGCATCAGATTGAGGTTCTGGACCGCTGCGCCGGACGCGCCCTTGCCCAGATTGTCCAGCAGGGCGACCAGCCGCGCCTGTCCCCCGGCCCGGTCGCCGAACACGTGCAGTCGCAGCTTGTTGGTGCCATTCAGGCCCTCGGGCGTGATGCCGGTCATGGCCTCGGTCTCTTCCAGCGACGCCACCTCGACGAAACGGGCACCGGCATAGGCTTCCGTCAGATGGCCGTGCACCACCTCGATCGACGGCGAGCCCGGCAGGGCCTCCAGCTGCAGCGGCACCTCGACCAGCATGCCCTGCCGGTAGTTCCCGACCGCCGGCGCGAACAGGACCGGCCGCGACAGGCCCGCATGCTTCGTCATCTCCGGCACGTGCTTGTGCGCCAGCGTCAGGCCATAGGCGCGGAAGGCGTCTCCGCCCGCCTCGAACTCCGCGATCATGGCCTTGCCCCCGCCGGAATAGCCGCTGACGGCATTGACGGTGACGGGGTGGTCAGCTGGCACGATGCCCGCCCGCACCAGCGGCGCGACGAGGGCCAGGAAGCCGGTCGGATAGCAGCCGGGGTTCGACACCCGCCTGGCCGCCACGATCCGCTCGCGCCGTTCGGGCGACAGCTCCGGAAAGCCATAGGCCCACATCGGATCGACACGATAGGCGGTCGAGGCGTCGATCACCCGCACCGCGGGGTTCTCCACCATGGCCACGGCCTCGCGAGCCGCATCGTCCGGCAGGCACAGGATCACGGCATCCGCCGTGTTCAGCGCAGCGCGCCGGGCCTCGACGTCGCGCCGCCGGTCGCCGAGCAGGATCAATTCCAGATCATCGCGCGCCTCGAGACGCTCGCGGATCTCCAGCCCCGTGGTCCCGGCCTCGCCGTCGATGAAGATGGTGTGGGTCATGGTTTGCCTCTCGCCCGGAAGCCGGACGGAAAAAGGGCGCTCCGGTTTCCCGAAGCGCCCCTGAAATCCAAACCGCGTGAGACGGTTTAGCGCTTCGAGAACTGGAAGCTGCGGCGGGCCTTGGCGCGGCCGTACTTCTTGCGCTCGACGACGCGGCTGTCGCGGGTCAGGAAGCCGTGCGGCTTCAGGACCTTGCGCAGTTCCGGCTCATAGTGCGTCAGGGCGTGCGACAGGCCGTGGCGGATGGCGCCGGCCTGGCCCGACAGACCCGAGCCCTCGACGGTGCAGACCACGTCGTACTGCGTCGTGCGGTCCGAGACGGTCAGCGGCTGCGCGACCATCATCTGCAGCACCGGACGCGCGAAATAGGCGTTCAGGTCCTTGCCGTTGACGGTGATCTTGCCCGATCCGCGCTTCACCCAGACGCGGGCGATGGCGTTCTTGCGCTTGCCGGTGGAATAGGCGCGGCCCTGGGCGTCCAGCTTCTGGACGGCGACGGGGGCCTCGGCCTCCGTGCCCATGCCCTTCAGGGCGTCAAAGCCGGTGGCGGCGGGCGCTTCGGTGGTGGCGTCGGTCATGCTCAGGCGCTCCGGACGTTCTTGGCCGACTTCGCCTTGAAGTCGATGGTTTCGGGCTTCTGGGCCTCGTGGTCGTGCGTGGCGCCGGCGAACAGACGCAGGTGCGTCATCTGCTTGCGGGCCAGCGGGCTTTCCTTCGGCAGCATGCGCTCGACGGCCTTCTCCAGCACGCGCTCGGGGAAGCGGCCGCCCAGCACCTTGGCCGGCGTCGTCTCCTTGACGCCGCCCGGGTGCCCGGTGTGGCGATAGTAGACCTTGTCGGTGTTCTTCTTGCCGGTGAACACCACCTTGTCGACGTTGGTCACGACGACGTAGTCGCCGCAGTCCACGTGCGGGGTGTAGGTCGGCAGGTGCTTGCCGCGCAGACGGTTGGCGATGAAGGTCGCGAGACGGCCCACCACGACGCCTTGGGCGTCGATGTGGATCCACTTCTTCTCGACCTCGGCCGGCTTCAGCGAAGCCGTGGTGCTCTTCAGCATGACGGAGGGTCCAGTGATCGGGATGCGGCGAACCGAAGCGGGTCCACCGACGGAAGGCGCGGCAATAGAGGAAGACGTCGCGACCGTCAACGCCTTCGCGCGCTGCTACTTGGGCCTACTGATCGGAAAACTATTGCTTTAATTGTAACGGTATTAAAATACCTAACCGTTCGCCGCCTCATCGGGGGGAATCCCGGCCCTTGATCGTCATCGAACCGTGATGACCCCGCTCCCGACCCCCGCCATAACGACTCCGAGTCAGGAGACCCGCATGACCTTCCCCGCGCTTGACCGTCGCCGTCTGATCGCTTCCGGCGCGGCCGGCCTGGCCTTCACCGGCCTCGCTCGTCACACCCACGCCCAGACGCCGGACACCTACGTCAACGAGGTCGAGGGCTACGGCCCGCTGATCCGGGACCCCAACGGCGTCCTCGATCTGCCGCAGGGCTTTACCTACGAAGTCGTGTCCCAGGCGGGCGATACCATGGACGACGGCCTGTTCGTTCCGGGCCAGCCGGACGGCATGGGCTGCTTCGCCCTGACCGACCGCCACGTCGCCCTGGTCCGCAACCACGAACTGCGCGGGACCAGCGCCCTGCACCGGAACCTCGGACCCGGCGGGTTTCAGCAGGAGCGGCTGGAGATGCTGTCGGCCGACCGCGTGTTCGACACCTACAAGGACGGCCGCCCCCTGCCCGGCGGCACGTCGACCCTGGTCTACGACCTGAAGGACCGGAAGGTTGTCCGGGAATACCTGTCGCTGGCCGGCACCTCCACCAACTGCTGCGGCGGTCACACGCCGTGGGGCAGCTGGCTGACCTGCGAGGAGACGGTCGAGACGCCCGCGGACGCCGACGTCATGAAGCCCCACGGCTGGGTCTTCGAGGTGCCGGCCGCCGCGCCCGGCCTGGTCGATCCCGTGCCGCTGAAGGCCATGGGGCGTTTCGACCACGAGGCCGTCTGCGTCGATCCCCGGACCGGCATCGTCTACCTGACCGAGGACAAGAACGACGGCCTGTTCTACCGCTTCATTCCCGAGACGCCGGGCGAGCTGATCAAGGGCGGTCGTCTTCAGGCCCTGGTGATCCGGGGCGCGGCCGGGGCCGACACCACCAATCAGGAAACCCGGACCTGGGCCGTCGGCGACTGGCGCGAGGTCGAGTGGGTCGACCTGCAGGACGTCGAGGATCCGGCCGGCGACCTGCGTCGCCGCGGCAGGGACTCCGGCGGCGCTGTCTTCGCGCGTGGCGAAGGCATCTTCTGGGGCGACGGAGAGCTGTTCTTCACCGCCACCTCCGGCGGCCCGTTGAAGCGCGGTCAGATCCTGCGCTACGTTCCCTCGGCCGAAGAAGGGACGCGCGGCGAGCGACGTCGGCCGGGACGCCTCCAGCTGTTCGTGGAGAGCGCCGACGAGAAGACCCTGAACATGGGCGACAATCTGATCGTCGCGCCGTGGGGTCACCTCATCGTCTGCGAGGACAACTACTCCACGGAGACGCGGAACCACCTCAAGGGCGTGACGCCGGAGGGCAAGCTCTACACCATCGCCCGCAACGTCTTCACCGGGAACTCCGAGTTCGCCGGGGCCTGCGTGTCACCCGACGGGACGATGTTCGTGAACATCATGTACCCCGGCCTGACGCTGGCGATTCGGGGGCCGTGGCAGAACGTGCGCGGGTGACGCCGGTCGTGGCCGCCGGGGTGGCGATCAGCCCCGGGGCCCGGAACTGAACAACCGCGGCTGGGACCTGCGGACCAGCCACAGGTTCCAGGTGGCGACGCCGAGCACGATCGCGGCTCCGGCCTGGTGAAGCACGCCCAGCCCGATCGGCACGGCGTGAACCAGCGTCAGCACGCCGACGATAGCCTGCAGGCCGATCACGCCCAGCAGGACGAAGGCCACCGCGCCCAATCCTTCGGCCAGCCGCCAGCGCCAGGCCTGCACGGCATAGACGATCGCGCCGATCAGCAGGCCGTAGGCCACGATCCGGTGGTTGAACTGGACCAGTCCCTGATCGTGCAGGAAGGCCAGGCCGCCCTGCCCCCAGTCGACCGGTGGAAACACCGCACCGTTCATCATCGGCCAGTCGGTGTAGACCAGCCCCGCCTTGCCGCCGGCGACCAGACCGCCCAGCAGGCACTGCAGGAACACTGCAGCCAGCAGGAGCGCGGCCCCGCGGCTCCAGCCGACGGGCGATCGGGAGGTCTCCTCACCGAACAAGGCCTCAAGGCCCGTCCAGATCAGGCCGGCGAAGATGAGCAGGGCGAGCCCCAGATGGGTCGCCAGACGCTCCGGCGCGACATCGACTCGCTCGGACAGGCCGGAGGACACCATCCACCAGCCGATCAGTCCCTGCAGGCCGCCCAGACCCAGCAGGCTCGCGCATCGCCAGAGCAGTCGGCGCGGCAGGCGGCGCAGGGCGATGAAAACAACGAACGGAACGGCGAAGGCGACACCGATGAAGCGGCCCAGCTGACGGTGGATCCATTCCCACCAGAAGATGCCCTGGAACTCCGACAGGCTCATACCGGCGTTGACCTGCTGATACTGCGGAATTTCCTGATACTTGCGGAAGGCCTCGAGCCAGTCCGCCTCGTTCATCGGCGGCAGGGCGCCCATGATCGGCTTCCACTCGGTGATCGACAGGCCGGATCCGGTCAGCCGGGTGATTCCCCCGACCACGACCATGGCGAAGACCAGCGCCGCCACGGAGAACAGCCAGATGGCCACCGCGGGCGCGCGGTCCGGCGTGAAAATTCGGTTCATTCGACGCTCGACGTCCGTCACTGTACAAGGCGGTCCGCCCGGCGGGCGACCCGACCCGGAGCGGTATGCCCGCCCTTTGGGCCGAGCGCGAGTCGCCGGGCGTCATGTCGCAGAAGGATCGGCCCGCGTGCAGCATCTGGATGTCATCGTCGCCCTGCTGGCCGTCGTCGCCCTTGCGGTGGTCGCCGACCAGCTGGCGGGGCGCCGCAGCCTCGATCAGGCCCTGCTGGCCGGCGGCGTCGGTGCCGTGTGCGGGGCCTTTCTGCACGTGCGCGTCTTTGCGCTCGGCTCGATGGATGGCTGGAGCTGGGTGGGGTGGAGCCTGATCGGCGCGATCCTGTGCCTGGTGGCCCACTTCCTGTTCCGCGGGAAGCGCTGATGCCGCCCCGCGCCAGACGCGCCGTCGCGGCGCTGGGCATCGTGATTTTCCTGGGCATCTACGTCTGGGCGGCGATCTTCATCGCAGACCGCCTGCCTGACACGGCGTGGATCGACGCCCTCTACTTCATCGTGGTCGGAACCGCCTGGGGCGTGCCCCTGCTGCCGCTGCTGAAGTGGGCCGAGGGCGGCCGGAAGGATTGAGTTGGGAGACGGCGCGAGCCGCCGGCGCGGTGGTCTTCCAGCAGTCAGGGACGGGTCAAGGGAAGATGGTCGGAGCGACAGGATTCGAACCTGCGACCCCTTGACCCCCAGTCAAGTGCGCTACCAGGCTGCGCCACGCTCCGAGAGGCGCTCCCTATAGACGGGGCCGCGCCAACCGCAAACCCCGATCCGAGGAAAAAACCTCAGGCGGAAAGGGCCCGGTCCATCCGCGCCCGCGCCGCCTCGACGCGAGCCAGGGCGACGCGCAGGATCGACAGATTGGGCGGCGTCGCGGCCGGGGACGCCGAGGTCGGCCCGACGTCGAATTCCCGCAGATCCGCACCGGCCACGGCCTTGAGTCCGCGAGTCTTGTGCAACTTCTGCACGCCCCGGATGGTCATGCCTTCCTCGTGCAGCAACCGCTTCAGTCCTCGCAGGACCACGAGGTCCTGCGGCCGATAGAAGCGCCGCCCGCCCGCCCGCTTCAGCGGCGTCACGAACGGGAACTTCGTCTCCCAGAAGCGCAGGACGTGCTGCGGCACACCGACGTCCTCGGCGGCCTCGGAAATGGTGCGGAAGGCGTCCGGCGCCTTGGCCATGGTCAGACCGCCAGATGGGCGTCGTGGACCCGGCTCTTCATGATCTGCGAGGCGCGGAAGCTGATGACCCGGCGCGGGTTGATCGCCGCCGGCACGCCCGTCTTCGGGTTGCGCCCCATGCGGGCGCGCTTGTCGCGCACCTGGAAGACGCCAAAGCCCGACAGCTTGACCGTTTCACCGCGTTCCAGCGCTTCGACGATCAGGTCCAGGGTGCGCTCGACCAGCTGGGCGCATTCGGCCCGCGACAGGCCCACGGCGTCGTGGACGGCGTCGCACAGGTCCGCGCGCGTGACGGTCTCAGGCGTGGACATCTTCCCTCCCTCGGCCCTTCAGTTCCGCGGACATAAAGAGCCATGCGGACTTAATTTAAAAGACCAATCTTCGTTTCAGAGGCGAAACGCGCAGGCACCCCAGGTCAGTCCGCCGCCCATCGCCTCCAGCAGCACCAGGTCGCCCCGCTTGATACGTCCGTCCTGGATCGCCGCGTCCAGCGCCAGCGGAATAGAGGCCGCGGAAGTGTTGGCATGATCGGCAACCGTCGAGACAACCTTGTCCTCGTCCAGCCCCAGACGCTCGCCCACGCCGCGAATGATGCGCTGGTTGGCCTGGTGCGGCACGAACCAGTCGACGTCCGACACCGCGATCCCGGCGGCCGCGGCGGCCGAGGTGACTGCTTCGGCAATGTTGACCACTGCGTGCCGGAAGACCTGATTGCCCGCCATCCGGAGGTGGCCAACCGTCCCGGTCGTCGAAGGTCCCCCGTCGACGTAGAGAAGGTCCGTCTTGGTTCCGTCGCTGCGGAGCGAGAAGCCGAGGATGCCGCGATCGGCGGAGGTCCCCTCCCCCTCCACCGGCTCCAGCACGACCGCGCCTGCCCCGTCCCCGAACAGGACGCAGGTGGACCGGTCGGTCCAGTCCATCAGCTTGGACATCTCCTCGGCGCCGATCACGAGGGCGCATTTCGCATGTCCGCGTGCCACGAATCCGTCGGCGACGCTGATCGCGTAAACGAAGCCGGTGCAGACGGCCTGAACGTCGAAGGCGATGCAGACCGGCGCTCCGAGCTTGCGCTGGACGATCGAGGCCGTGGCCGGGAACGTCATGTCCGGCGTCGTGGTCGCCACGATGATCAGGTCCACGTCGGCGGGCGACTTGCCGGCCGCGGCCAGCGCCTTGCGGGCGGCCTCGACGGCCAGATCGCTGGTCGGCTGGTCGTCGCGCGCACGGTGGCGCTGACGGATGCCCGTACGCTCCTGAATCCACTCGTCGGAAGTGTCGACGATTTCCGACAGCTCCGCGTTGGTCACGATCCGCTCGGGCAGATAGGCACCGACGCCGGTCACGGCGCTTCGGAGTACGGTCACCGGGGGGACTCCTGGCCGGTTTCGGGAACGGCAACGGGCTCGGCGAGCACCGCCGTCAGGCGGGTCAGGTTCTGCCCGACCTTCTCCAGATAGTCGCTGCGCGCCAGATCGACGGCGATGCGGACTGCATTGGAGAACCCCTTGGCGTCGGCACCGCCATGGCTCTTCACCACGATGCCGTTCAGGCCCAGCAACGGACCGCCGTTGATGGCGCTGGGGTCGATGCGCTGGCGCATCCGCTTCAACGCCGGCAGAGCCAGCAGCGCGCCCGTGCGGGCCATGACGCCCGAGGTCAGGGCCCCCTTGAACTGGGCGAAGATGTAGCGCGCCACGCCCTCGGCCGTCTTCAGCGCGATATTGCCCGTGAAGCCGTCGGTGACGACCACGTCGACCGTGCCCTTGGCGATGTCGTCGCCCTCGACGAATCCCTTGTAGGCCAGCCCGAAGCCACCTTCGCGCAGCAGCCGCGCCGCCTCGCGCACCGACTCGTGGCCCTTCATGTCCTCGGACCCGACGTTCAGGATGCCGACCGTCGGTCGCTTCACCCCATGAACGGCACCGACGAAGGCTTCGCCCATGATGGCGAACTCGACCAGCTGCTCGGCGTCGCTCTCGACGTTGGCGCCCACGTCGAGCACCGCCGTGATCCCGCCCTTCATGTTCGGCCAGCTGGCGACGATCGCCGGACGCTCGAGACCGTGGGCCGACATGCGCAGGATCAGTTTGGAGATGGCCATCAACGCACCGGTGTTGCCGGCCGAGACGACCGCCATGGCCTCGCCGGTCTTCACCGCCTCGACGGCGTTCCACAGGCTGGAGCCCTTGCCGCGGCGCATGGCCTGCGCGGGCTTCTCGTCCATGGCGATGACCTTGTCCGCGTGGCGCACCTCCACCGCACCGGCGGCGTCCCCGACCTTGTCGAGCTCGGCCCGGATCGCGGCCTCGTCGCCGTGAAGCAGAAAGCGCACGTCCACCCCGGGGTGGCGCCGACGCCAGGCGACGATCGCCGGCACGGTCACCGGGGGTCCGTGATCTCCGCCCATGGCGTCGACGGAAATGGTCAAAGAATCAGGCAAGCCTGGAGCCTCCTTCGGCCCGGGTCCGGCGCGGGCGGCGGACGATAGCGGCGCGCCCGCGGTATGCAAGCGCGCGACGCGAGGTCAAGTTTCCGACGTGTCGCCGCCGGTCTTCAATCCCTTGAGCACGGCGAATGGCGAAATCTCGGCGCTTTCCTCGGGCGGCACGAACTCCGCGCCCGGCGCGCGCGGGAACGGGTCGAGCGCCAGACCCAGTTGCTCGACGGCATGGTATCCCAGATCGATCTGGCCGTTCTCGATCAGGTCCGGCGCGTCGTCGTCCAGCGACACCTCGACCTCCCCGTCGACGGCTTCGGCAGCCTCTACCAGACTAACGGAAAAGGTCTGGTCGATGGTGGCCGGCAGAGGCACCAGAGTCAGGCCGCAGCTTTGGGTGACCTGGGCTCGCACCCGACCCTTCAGGGTCCAGCCGAGCATCGACGGCGACAGGCTCAGATCGGCCGAAAAGAGGTCGATGGCGACCAGATCCAGCCACTTCGCCAAAGCCCGGCGCTCGCCCTCATCGGCCTCGAACTCCCGGGTCACGCCCGCGCCAATCTGGTTGAGCCGGATCGGCCGGCTGAACGGATGTTGAGGGCTCATCGGGTCACCTCCGGCCACGCCGGTCCGCGGATCAGTCCGGCCACGTCTTGCGCCGCCAGTCTCCGGCGAGCTTCAGCAGCATAGGCTGCCAGGGCGTCTCCGGCACCGGCAGGCGCGTCCGGCGCCACGTTACGGCCCAGCGCGGAGGCCAGACCCGTAACGTCTCCCTCCTTGAGGCCGGGTTCGTAGGCCGACATGCGGCCGTACACCTGCTCGCTGAGCTTGCGCATCTTCTTGGCAACCGAGAGATCGCCGACGCCCAGCTCGCGCAGATCATTGTCCAGGGCCGACACGAACACGTCGAACAGATTCTGGGCGAGGTCGCGGCCGTCGCCGCCCTCTTCCTGCAGCCGCAGGATCAGCAACTGGACGTGAAGCACATAAAGCTCGAATCGCGCATCGATGCGGTCCGCAACCCCGAGGTCGGCATAGAAGCGCAGATCGCGCGCCTGGGCCACGGCGTGGGCATACAACCGGTCGGCCGCGTCGGGTCGGCTTTTCAGCCCGAGAAGTCTCTTCAGCATGGTCGGCGGCCCCTTTTCCGCCGCGGCGTTGAACTAGGACGGCGCACGGGCTAGGTCAAAGCCTGCAATTCTGCTGATGGGCGTTTCATGTACCGCATCCTGACCGCTTCGGCCCTTGGGGCCCTCGCCCTGACCGGCGCCGCGTGCGCCCCCGTGATCGGGAGCCACGGCTACCAGGCGCTTGAAGCCGCGCCGGCGGACGTGGCCGTCGGCACGGACACCAAGACCAGTGTTCGTGACCGGCTGGGGACGCCCTCGGCCACCTCGCTCTTCGAGGGCGGCGACATCTGGTACTACATCAGCCAGACGACCGAGAAGTACACCTTCAACCTGCCGCAGGTGTCGCAGCGTTCGGTGACAGAGATTGTCTTCGAGGGCGAGCAGGTCGCCTCGGTCCGCACGCTCGGCCTGGAAGACGGGCGCGAAGTGGCGATGAACCGCAACGAGACGCCGACCCGCGGCCGCGAACTGACGATCCTCGAGCAGCTGCTCGGCAACGTGGGCCGCGGCCAGTTGCCTCGCACGGACGAGGACGCCCCGGGCCAGCGCCGCCCCGACTAGGACAGGAGACGGCGGGGATTCCTGCCGCAGGACCCGTTCAATACCGGCGACGCAAAAGAAAGACCCCGGAGATCGCTCTCCGGGGTCCTTTTCGTTCGGCCGGCGCCGGATCAGACGATCTTGCCGCTCGCCAGCACCGCCAGCAGAAGCAGGGCCACGATGTTGGTGATCTTGATCATCGGGTTCACCGCCGGGCCGGAGGTGTCCTTGTAGGGATCGCCCACAGTGTCGCCGGTGACCGCGGCCTTGTGGGCCTCGGATCCCTTGCCGTGCAGGACGCCGTTCGAGTCGGTGAAGCCTTCCTCGATCACCTTCTTGGCGTTGTCCCACGCCCCGCCGCCCGAGGTCATCGAGATGGCCACGAACAGGCCGGTCACGATCACACCCATCAGCATGGCACCGAGAGCCGCGAAGGCGGTGGCCTTGTCCGAAATCGCCAGAACGGCGACGAACAGGACGATCGGCGACAGCACCGGCAGCAGGGACGGCACGATCATCTCCTTGATCGCGGCCCTGGTCAGGATGTCGACGGCGCGGCCGTACTCCGGCTTGACCTCATAGGTCATGATGCCGGGGTTCTCGCGGAACTGGCGACGTACCTCGGCGACCACCGATTCGGCTGCGCGCCCCACCGCCATCATCGACATGCCGCCGAACAGGAAGGGCAGCAGCCCCCCGAACAGCAGGCCGACGACCACGTACGGATTGGTCAGACCGAAGTCGATCGCGCCCATCCCGGCGAAGAAGGGATAGGCCTCGGCGTTGGACGCGAAGTAGTCGAGGTCAGAGGTGTACGCCGCAAAGAGCACCAGGGCACCGAGGCCGGCCGACCCGATGGCATAGCCCTTGGTCACAGCCTTGGTCGTATTGCCCACCGCGTCCAGGGCGTCGGTCGAGTGGCGCACGTCGGCCGGCAGGCCCGCCATCTCGGCGATGCCGCCGGCATTGTCCGTCACCGGACCGAAGGCGTCCAGCGCCACAATCATCCCCGCCACGCCCAGCATGGTGGTGGTGGCGATGGCGATGCCGAACAGACCCGCAAGCTGATAGCTGGCCACGATGCCGACGATAATCGTCAGCGCCGGCAGGGCGGTCGACTCCAGCGAGACGGCCAGACCCTGGATGACGTTGGTGCCGTGGCCCGAGACCGAGGCGTTGGCCACCGAGCGCACCGGGCGGAAGTTCGAGCCGGTGTAGTATTCGGTGATGACCACGATGGCCGCCGTCACGGCCAGGCCGACCAGACCGGACCAGAACAGGTTCATGGGCTCGATGACCCGCTCGCCCGCCTGACCGCCCAATGCCGTCACCGGACCGCCGACCATCTGATCGACGACGAACCAGAGCGCCGCCACCGACAGCACGCCGGTGACGATCAGGCCCTGGTACAGCGCGCCCATGATGTTGTTGCTCTTGCCCAGCCGGACGAAGAACGAGCCGATGATCGAGGTCACGATGCAGACGCCGCAGATCGCCAGCGGCAGAAGCATCATCAGATCGACGTAGGGCTGGCCGCGGAAGAAGATGGCCGCCAGCACCATGGTGGCGACCGTCGTCACCGCATAGGTCTCGAACAGGTCAGCCGCCATGCCGGCGCAGTCACCGACGTTGTCGCCCACGTTGTCGGCGATGGTCGCGGCGTTGCGGGGGTCGTCCTCGGGGATGCCCGCCTCGACCTTGCCGACCATGTCCCCGCCGACGTCGGCGCCCTTGGTGAAGATGCCGCCGCCCAGGCGCGCGAAGATGGAAATCAGCGACGCGCCGAAGCCCAGGGCAACCAGACCGTCGATGACCTCGCGGCCCGTGCGCTCAAGGCCGAAGGCTTCGGTCAGCACGGCATAGTAGCCCGCGACGCCCAGCAGGGCGCCGCCGGCCACGAACAGTCCGGTGATGGCGCCGGACCGGAAGGCGAGGTCCAGACCCTTGGACAGGCTTTCCGAGGCGGCCTGCGCGGTGCGCACATTGGCCCGCACCGAGATCAGCATGCCCGCGTAGCCGGCCGCGCCCGAGAGCACCGCCCCGACGAGGAATCCGATGGCGGCCCATTCGCCGATCAGCAGCCAGGCGGCGATCAGGATCACCACACCGACGATGCCGATGGTTGTGTACTGGCGCTTCAGATAGGCGGAGGCCCCTTCCTGGATCGCCGCGGCGATCTCGCGCATCTTGTCGCTTCCGGTCGAGGCTTTCAGAAGACTGGCGGTCTGGATGAGGCCGTAAAGCACTCCCAGCGCGCCTGCGGCTATGACCAGCCACAGATAGTTCGTCATGGCGTTTCCAAGTCCTGTGATGTCCAGAGCGCCCGGACCCTTGGCGCGGTGGGCCTTAGGGCCTCTTTCCGCCTTCCGGTCCCCCCGTGCGCGACGGACGCGAACGATGCGTCCCTGGGGAATTGCGGCGAAACCGTGCCATCCCGGGACGCGGGGCGCAAGGCGCGATGAACGGCGTTCAGGAGGCCCGGACGCCCGCCCGGCGGCGCGGCGACTGGCTGACGATCTCGACGCGCGAGATCTGCCGCGCGCCGGCGATGCGGGTCGAGGCCTGCATCAGGGCGGAGGCCATGGTGCGGGCGTCGAGGCGGGTCCAGTCGTCCGCCACGGTGAAGGGCGTGCGGTGGGCGGCGCGGACCAGGGCGTCGCGGAAAAAGGCGTCCTTGTTCCGGATCGCGGCGGCGTCGGCACCGCGGGCCAGGTGGAGGCGCAGCGTGACGAAGACGTAGTTGCGCAGCCGGCCGCCGGCGATCACGGGCAGGCCGACCCCGGCGATGCTGACGCTGGCGGCCTCCTCCTCGCCGCCGGCATGGGCGGGCGGGGCGAGGCCAAGGACGGCGGCGGCGGTCAGGAGGCTGCGACGGATCATCCGGACAGCTTGACCGCAGGCCGTTAGAAATCCGTTGCTTCAGCCATGGGTGAAGCCCGACTTCGTAATGGTCACCGGCGCCCCGTCCCAACGCGCCGTCACGCCGCGTCCCGCCGCGAACCGTCCGAGCCGGGTCAGACGCAGATGCAGGCGGTCCGCCTCGCGCCTCAGAGCCGCTTCGGCCGAGGGGGGCGCAGCAAAGGCGATCTCGTAGTCGTCGCCGCCGGTGGCGAGGTCGATCAGGGCCCCCTCCGGATCTACGCGTCCCTGGAACCAGGCGTCCGCGGCGGCCGACAGGGGCAGGGGCTCCAGATCCAGTTCCACGCCCAGCCCGGACGCGGCGCCGATGCGGCCGATGTCGGCGATCAGGCCGTCGGAGACGTCGACCGAAGCGGTAGCGTGGGCGCGGATCGCCTCGACGAACTCCAGCCGCGGCGTCGGCCGGCGGTAGCGGTCCGCAAGGGCGGCCACGCGCTCGGGCTCCAGGGACAGCCGTTCCTGCGCGGCCAGCAAACCCAGCTTGCCGTCGCCGATCGTGCCGGTGACGAACAGCAGGTCCCCGGCGCGGGCCCCGGCGCGCGACACCGCCCTGCCCTTCGGCGTCCAGCCCAGCAAGGTCGCGGAGAAGCTCAGCGGCCCCGGCGTCGACACCGTGTCGCCGCCCATCAGGGCGATGCCGAAGGCCTTCTGGTCAGCCCTCAGGCCGTCGGCGAAGGCCATCCGCTCGGGCCAGCCGCAGCGCGGCGACCAGGCGCAGGTCAGCAGATAGCCGAACGGCTCGGCGCCCTTTGCGGCCAGGTCGGACAGGTTCACGCGGAGCAGCTTTTGCGCCACGGTCTCCAGCGGGTCGTCGGGCAGGAAGTGCACGCCCTCGACGATCGCGTCCTGGGTCAGGACCAGATCGAACCCCGGCCGCGAGGGCAGCACGGCCACGTCGTCGATCAGGCCGCGCGCATATTCAGGGTGGGCCAGCGGCCTGAGGAGCCGCTCGATGGTTTCGAACTCGCCGGCGACGTCAATCGCGGGCATCGCGGGCCACGCCGTCGAGGGCGGCGTTGACGAACTTCGCCTCGGCCTCGTCGAAGAAGGCCTTGGCCAGTTCGACGTACTCGTCGATCACGATCTCGCGCGGCACGTCGCGCTTCTCGCGCAATTCCCATGCGCCAGCGCGCAAAAGAGCGCGGACGGTGGAATCCAGCCGCTCCAGCTTCCAGCCGCTCGCCAGCCGCCGGGTGACCGCCGCGTCGATGTCGGACTGTCCGGACACGACGCCACGCAGCAGGTCGGCGAACCACGCCTCGTCCGCCTCAGCCAGGGTCATGCCCTCGATATCGCGATCGAAGCGGTGGCGGGTGAACTCGTCGATGACGGTCTCGACCCCCTCCCCGGCCAGTTCCATCTGGTAGAGCGCCTGCACGGCGGCGAGACGCGCGACGGTGCGCGCGCGCCGCTGGCGGCCGGTCAGGCCCTTCTCGGCCTTGACCTTCTCCGCCTCTTCCAGCTGGGCGATTACGGCCGACAGGCTGTTGGGTTCGCTCATCCGTTCAGTCCCACGCGCAGCCGCTTCCTCAGGTCGATCAGGTCCAGACAGGCGCGGGCGGCGAAGCCACCCTTGTCGCCCTCACTGCGCCGGGCACGCGCCCAGGCCTGGTCCTCGTCCTCGGTCGTCAGCACGCCGTTGCCGATCGCGACCCCCTTCAGGCCGAGGTTCATGATGCCCGCCGCCGACTGATCAGCCACGATCTCGAAATGATAGGTCTCGCCCCGGATCACGGTTCCCAGCGCAACGTAGCCGTCGTAGCGGGGCGCCGTCGGATAGCGGCCCGCCTCCTCGGCCAGGGCGATGGCGGGAGGGATTTCCAGCGCGCCGGGGACGGTGATCACGTCGTACGCGACGCCGCGCGCGCGAAGGGCGTCGGTCGCCCCGTCCAGCAGGGCGTCGGCCAGGTCCTCATAGAAGCGCGCCTCGACCACGAGGATGCGCAGGGGTTCGCTTACGATCGGTCTTCTCCGTCCATGTCGCGCCAGCCGACGATGCGCAGGCCGTAGCCTTCCAGCGCGGTGGGATTGGGGCGGGTGGAGCTCATCACCACCATGTCCCGCACGCCGAGGTCCAGCAGGATCTGCGCCCCGACGCCGTAGTTCCTCAGCGAGCGTTCAACCGCCTTGGGCTTTTCGACGTTGGCCAGGCGTTCGGCCAGACCCTGCAGTTCCGGATCGCGCAGGAAGACCATGACCGCGGGGCCGGCGTGGCCGCTCAGCGCCTTCATGGCCTGGGGCACATAGTTCTGGCGCGCCTCGACGTGGCCGAGGATGTCGGCAGCGAAGTCGACCTGATGCATGCGCACCAGCGTCGGCTTGCCGGGCTCGACCTCGCCCTTGACCAGGGCGATATGCTCGGTGCCCTCAATGCCGTTGCGGTACAGCATCAGGCGGAACGGCCCGCCGTGGACGCTGTCGAACGGCGTGTCCATGACCCGCTCGACGAAGCGCTCGGTGCGGCGGCGATAGGCGATCAGGTCTGCGATGGTGCCGATCTTCAGACCGTGCAGCTGGGCGAAGGCGACCAGATCCGGCATCCGGGCCATGGTACCGTCGTCGTTCATGATCTCGCAGATCACGCCGGCGGGGGTCAGGCCGGCCATGCGGCTGATGTCGACCGCCGCCTCGGTGTGGCCGGTCCGGACCAGCACACCGCCGTCGCGTGCCACCAGCGGGAAGACGTGGCCGGGCGTGACGATGTCGTCGGGGCCCTTCGTCGGGTCCGACGCGACCTGAACCGTGCGCGCGCGGTCGGCGGCGCTGATGCCGGTCGTGACCCCCTCCTTCGCCTCGATCGAGACAGTGAAGGCCGTGCCCATGCTCTCGCGGTTCTCGGCCGTCATCGGCGGCAGGCGCAGCTGGCGGGCGCGGTCGGCCGTGATGGCCAGACAGATCAGGCCGCGGGCGTGCCGCGCCATGAAGTTGATCTGGTCCGGCGTGGCGAACTGGGCCGGGATGATGACGTCGCCCTCGTTCTCCCGGTCCTCGGCGTCCACGAGGATGTAGGGCCGCCCGTTGCGGGCGTCCTCCAGAATGTCCTCGATGGGGCTGATCGGGCTGTCGTTCACGTTGGCGGCCAGGGGCGAAGTCATCACGCGGTCTCCTGCCACCGCGCGAGGTATCGCGCCAGCATGTCGATCTCCAGATTGACCCGATCGCCCGGATTCAGGCCGCCCAGCGTGGTGTGGTCCCAGGTGTGCGGGATCAGGTTCACGCCGAAGCGCCGCCCCTCGACCTCGTTGACCGTCAGGGACACGCCGTCGATCGTGATCGAGCCCTTGGCCGCGATGTAGCGGTGCAGCGGCTCTGGCGTCTCGAAGGTGACGCGGTGCGATCCGCCTTCCGGCGTCACGGCCACGACCGTGCCGACGCCATCGACGTGCCCTGAGACGACGTGACCGCCCATCTCGTCGCCCAGCCGCGCCGCGCGCTCCAGATTGACGCGGTCGCCCTCCGACCACGCATCCAATGTGGTCTTCGACAGGGTCTCGTTGGAAACCTCGACGGCGAACCAGCCCTGACCTTTCTCGACCACGGTCAGGCAGCAGCCCGCATGGCTGACCGAGGCGCCCAGATCGATGCCGGACACGTCCCAGGCGGTCTCGATCTCATAGCGACGGTCGCGATCGGTCGGCGAAACCGCGCGCACCCGGCCGACGTCGGTGACGATGCCGGTGAACATCAGAGACCCGGACTCAAAAAACAGGGTCCGGACAGTCCGGAGAGTCCGGATCCCGTCATCGCAGCGCCTCGTACCGTTCCCACAGGTCGTCGCCCACGGACTGGACGTCGAGGCGACGGAACTTGGGGGCGGCGGCCAGGTTTGCAAGCGCCAGGGCTGCGACGCAGGGCCGTCCGTCGCCACCAAGAATGATGGGGGCGCGATACCATTCAAGCATGTCGACCCGCCCTGCCCGCAGGAACGACGCGGCGACCTGACCTCCACCTTCGACGACGACGCTGCCAATATGTCGCCGCAGCAACGCCTCCAGAACGGAGCCGACTGCCGGTCGCCCGGTCTCGTCGGCTGCCACTTTCTCCACCTCCGCCGTCCCGATGGGCTTGGGCTCGGCGGTCGTCAGGATCAGCGTGCCCTGCCGGGCGACCTTGGCCGTCGGCGGCGTACGAAGCCGGCTGTCCAGAACCACCCTGAGAGGTTGCCCGGGGACCTCAGGCTTGACGCGATCGTTCCACGGATTGCGGAACGTCAGGTCAGGATCATCCGCCAACACGGTTTCGACGCCGACGAGGATGGCTTCGAAGTGGTCCCTGAGCCAGTGCCCCCTCTCCCGCGCAAGCTCACCCGTGATCCATTTGCTCTCCCCAGCCGGCGTGGCGATGCGACCGTCGAGCGACGTCGCCATCTTGAGCAGGACGCGAACTTCGGTCGGCGGCGGCCCGATGACGACAGGCGGGCGCATCAGCCCTCGTCCAGCCCCTCGTCGCCGAGGAAGCGGGCGAAGTCGCCCGTGTGGCGGAAGTCCTTGTAGACCGAGGCGTAGCGGACGTAGGCGACCTCATCGACGCCCTTCAGCGCCTTCATGATGAAGTCGCCCACGGTCGAGGACGGAATCTCGGTCTCGCCGAGGCTCTCCAGCTGGCGCGTGATGCGGCTGACCAGCTGCTCGACCTGCTCCGGCTGCACCGGCCGCTTGCGCAGGGCGATGCGCAGGGACCGCTCCAGCTTGTCGCGGTCGAACGGCGTGCGGCGCCCGTTGCGCTTCAGGATCATCAACTCGCGCAGCTGCACGCGCTCGAAGGTGGTGAACCGCCCCTCGCACGACGGGCACGACCGACGGCGCCGGATGGCCGCGCCGTCGTCGGACGGCCGGCTGTCCTTCACCTGGGTGTCGGCGTTGCCGCAGAAGGGGCACTTCATCGTCAGGTCATCCGTAGATCGGGAAGCGCGCGGTCAGGGCCCGCACCTCGCCGGCGACGCGCTGCGACACCGCCGGATCGGCCTCGTCGCCGCCCTTCATCGAGTCCACGACGTCGGCGATCCAGTGGCCGACCTGCTGGAACTCGGCCTCGCCGAAGCCGCGCGTGGTGCCGGCCGGGGTGCCCAGACGGACGCCCGAGGTGACGGTGAACGGCGCGGTGTCGAACGGCACGCCGTTCTTGTTGCAGGTCATCAGGGCGTGCTCGAGCTGCAGCTCGGTGGCCTTGCCGGTCACGCCCTTGGGCCGCAGGTCGACCAGCACGATGTGGCTGTCGGTGCCGCCGGAGACGACCGCCAGGCCGCGCTCGATCAGGACGGCGGCCAGGGCGCGGGCATTGGTCACGACCTGCTGCGCATAGGCCTTGAACTCCGGCTTCAGCGCCTCGCCGAAGGCCACGGCCTTGGCGGCGATGACGTGCTCCAGCGGGCCGCCCTGCAGGCCGGGGAATACCGCCGAGTTGATCTTCTTGCCCAGCTCCACGTCGTTGGACAGGATCATGCCGCCACGCGGACCGCGCAGGGTCTTGTGCGTCGTCGTCGTGCAGACGTGGGCGTGGGGGATGGGGCTGTCGTAGGCACCGCCGGCGATCAGGCCCGCGTAATGGGCCATGTCGACCATCAGATACGCGCCCACCTCGTCGGCGATCTCGCGGAAGCGTTTGAAGTCGATCTGGCGCGAATAGGCCGAGGCACCGGCGATGATCAGCTTGGGCTTCTCGGCCCGGGCCATCTCGGCAACGTGGTCGTAGTCGATCAGGTTGTCGTCCTCGCGGACCTTGTAGGTCACCGGGCGGAACCACTTGCCCGACTGATTGGCCGGGCTGCCGTGGGTCAGGTGCCCGCCGCAGGCCAGATCCATGCCCAGGAAGACGTCGCCCGGCTGAAGCAGGCTCATGAACACCGCCTGGTTGGCCTGGGCACCCGAGTGCGGCTGCACGTTGGCGAAGGCGCAGCCGAACAGTTCCTTTGCGCGGTTCCGGGCCAGATCCTCGGTGACGTCCACGAACTCGCAGCCGCCGTAGTAGCGCCGGCCCGGATAGCCCTCGGCGTATTTGTTGGTCAGTACCGAGCCCTGCGCCTGCAGCACCGCCTTCGAGACGATGTTCTCGGACGCGATCAGCTCGATCTGTTCCTGCTGGCGGCCCAGCTCGCCCTGGATTCCCTTGAAGATCTCCGGATCGGCCGCGGCCAGATCGGTCGAGAAGAAGGCGTCGCGGGCGGAGGCGGTCACGGGCGGGATCCTGGGGAGAAATCGACGGTCAGGCTTTCTAGGCCCGGCCGCCGTTCACCACAACATCTTGCGCCTC
>JAESGW010000516.1_pt1 | contig 30976 bp, 30 predicted proteins | sample 9269791 | NCBI WGS metagenome assembly JAESGW01 (sample SAMN16773120, study PRJNA677053) | algae metagenome | isolation source: Aphanocapsa lilacina HA4352-LM1 and co-occurring heterotrophs from near cave... | place: USA: Maniniholo cave, near Haena, Kauai, HI | collected 2009-07-28
ACAACTTCTGCCTCACGCAGCTTGCCGATAATCTCTTCCGGGCGATGCTTCTTGGTCGGCATTCATAATCTCCTTCGTCATCCAAAATATCATCAATTTTGGACCACTCAGAAGGGGGCAGATCACCTGCCTCCCCTTCATAGACCGAGAGGAGCCTCGGCTCGTAGCTGCCGAGCGCGGCCATCAAGGCTTCGCGCGCGGCGTCGAGTTGGCGCAGATCCTGCGCCGCGGTCTCGACCGGCGAACTCGAGCGGCTGAGCTTTTCGCGCAGGCTGTCGAGCAAGCCGACACGCCCCTGCAAAGGTCGCCTAATCAGGGTCAGATAGAGATCATTGACGAAGAGTTGGCGGCGATCGAGGCGGCCTTGCCAAGCAGCGTCGAGCTTTGCTGAAAAGGGATCGTCGAACTTGGCATCGAGCCCGACGTCGACGCGCCGGCGCACGATATGATGATAGAGAGCGAAGCGCGACGAGCCGATCGACTGCAGCATCGCGTCGCGAAGGCGCTTGCGATAATTGATCTCGTCGGTGTCCGCGGTCTCAAATAGCAGCCCGCGAAGCGCGATGACCTGCATCAGCAAGCCGTCGCGGGTCGCGATCGTGTTCCCGTCGACATGGTGGCTGTAAGGCAGATGCCGGCCCGCCGGCGCCTCCCTGGCCACGACTTTTGGAGAGGACGTCAGGGCCGGTAGGAGTTGCATTGCCAGATCGAATAATTGCGGATGCGAGGGCAGCGCCCGACCTTGGTCAGCCAGAGGTCGAAGAAGCGAGGTTCGCGAAGGCAGAGCAGCACGCCCGCGAGATGGACGACCAGCGCGATGACCAGCGCCCAGATCGATTTGAAGACCAGGAACAGCTCGGTCGCGACCACCGCATTGGCGACGAAATAGCTATAGGTGACGCCCGCAAACATCTGCGGCCGCGTCAGCGCAACGAACATTACATCGCGCTCGACCCCGTTCACGGCTTAGCGGCCGAGACTGGCGGTAGATTGAATGCCAGCGACGATACTGGCCGCGCCGAAAAGGATGAAGCAGCCGAGGATGACTGTCGCGCCATAACGCCAGTTGATCCGCCCGGTCAGCATCATGAAGCCGACAGTGGCGACCGCGATCACCGCGACGACCGTCGCGACCGTGCCGAGGAGAGTGCCCTGGAGCCATTGGACCGCTGAGACGAAGACGCCAGACCCTTCGGGGTCGGCAAGTTCTTGAGCCTGCGCGGTCGCTGCATGGAACAGTCCGGCAAACGAAGCAGTCCAACCCGCGATTTTAGCTTTTAGCTTCACTGAACCCCCTTGCGCCATATGGAATCATCGGCGGCGATGTACGAGATGGGATAGCCCGCACCGTATAAAACTGCCAAGCTGAAACTGAGCCATTGCCACCAGATTGGGAGCTTGTTCGGAGTAGGCCAGCATGTTTTAATCTTGTCGAAAATGCGCCAAGGGATTCCAGATGTATTCGCCGACCTTGTCACTCGCCGATCCGCCAGCGGACAGCCCGATCGCGGACGGCGTCGACTGGGTCCAAGGCATGGCTTTTGGATCGATCGCAACGACCGTCGCGGTCATTGCCGTTGCGGCGATCGGACTGGCGATGCTGGCAGGAAGGTTGGAACTGCGCCGCGGGATTACGGCCGTGCTTGGTTGCTTCCTCCTGTTCGGAGCGGGCGGGGTCGCCGCGGCGTTCATGGGATTGGCAGCGTCCGGTTCGCAATCTGGCGCTCGGACCATTCCGCAAACTCCAGCCCCACGACAACCTACGTCCGCGTCACAACCTTCGCAAAGCGCTTATGATCCTTATGCCGGAGCGTCAGTTCCTTTAACTCGCTAACGAGTTAAAGGAACTGAAAACTCATTGCTCAATCGGAACGCGCGAGCAATTCCAGATCCGATTCCGCATCCTTCAAATGAACAACGCCATACTGAGGGAATGCGATCACAACCCCTTCCTTCAAATAGGCCCACTCGCTCTGCGGGAATAAGGGCGAAAATATGCCGGAACCGATATCACATACGACGATTCCTCCAGCGTCGCCTCCCATACGAACCCTGTCTCCGACAAGAATTTCTTGTCCATCGGTGTATTTCATATTCCCTCCGATTAATCAGTTTGCAAACGGTTCAATGGGAATAGCTCCGCGAGGGAGTGCTCCAGCAGGGACCGCTCCAATTGACTGCCAAAAGCATCTCCCGTTGTTGGGATTCTTGTTTGCTCGGTATAGATTATAATGCGGTCCAACAATTCCGTGCTGCGGTCGACTAGGGGTGTCTAGCGGGCGATAGGCAACCGTACCGACAGGAACTAGCTTTCCGGAGATCGTGCGGCACGGCTTATCATCATCTTCATCGTCGCTAAAACAATCCCTAATGGCATCACCGAGAGCTTTCAGCTTTCGTTGCAGATCTTTCGCTGCGCCTTCGGTCCAGTCATTCAGCCCGTTTCCATCTCTGTCAGGGCCAATTGTGCCAGGTAAGGGAATAGGGATTCCTGGCCGAGGAATAGCCTGTTGCAGCCCCAACGGATCGATGTTTTTCAACGGATTTGCTCCGGCATAGACGTAAGGATTGACGTCCCCATCGAGCCCGATCGGATCGGCCTGAATATAACGCCCGAGCGTTGGATCATAGTCGCGGTAGTAGTTGTAATAGAGGTCGGCGTGCTGCTCGACCTGCCCCGGGAACCCGACGCGGTCGTAACCTGAAGGTGTGACGATCGTGCCGCTCGCGTCGGTCGTCACCACCGGCGTACCGAGGTGATTGCCTTGCGTCCACTGGATCTTGCTCGAAGCGCCATCGGGAATCGCGACCGCCAGCGGCATGTGGCCGCCTATACCATCGAACCCGCCAAACGGCGATGCTTCACCGACCTCAGGCTGGAGCCAGATATATTCGGCGCGAAGCTCCGCAATCGTCGCACCATATTCGCCAGCGATGCGGTGATCGGCGTCGTAGATATAGAGCCGCTCCGCCGCCGGACTGCCGCCGAGCGTCGTCGTGAGGCCGACGCGCTCACCGAACCCGTTGTAGAGCATCGCCTGCGCCTCACCGCCCGCCACCGCATAGCTCGCCAGCTGGGCGTAACCGTCATAGCCGAGCGTCAGGCTCGGCCCACCGGGGCGCACTTCGCCAATTAGGTTTCCGCGCGCATCGTGCGTGAAGCTCCGCGTGCCGCCGCTCGCGAGCGCAACCGAAGTGATGCGGTTGGTGCCGCTCGTGCGCGTGTAGGCGTCGCTTTCGGCGGGAGTGGTGTCCGAAGTATTTGTTCGGCGTTCGACCGCAGAGCGGTTGCCGTTCTTGTCGTGAACATAATCCTCGCGGGCGAAAGCGCCCGAGCCGCCATCGACCCGCGTCAGCCGGTCGACGCTGTCATAGCCAAAGCTGCGGCTGTTCGCCGCATTCACTAGGTCGGTGATCGAAGTGATATTGTCGTCACCGTCATAGGTATAGCTCAGATGCCAGATATCGGTGCCGCCCGCGGCATAGAGCCGCTTCGACGCCAGCCGCCGGTCGCTGCCCCAGTCCTGCGACAGCTTCAGCCCGTTACCGAAATCCGCCGACTTCAGAGGACCGAAGGGTTCATAGGCGATGTTGGTCGCAAGCACCGTCCAGCCCGCGCTGCTGCTAGGGCGCGTATTGACCTCGATCACCCGGCCCTTGGTGTCGCGCGCGTAGGCGACATCACGGCCGCTCGGATAGCTGACCTGCACGACGCGGTCGGCGAGATCATAGTTCCAGCCAAGCGTGCCGACCGGCTGCGCCTTTGCGGTCAAATTGCCGCGATGATCGTATCCGAAGCCCGTTGTGCCGCTGGCGTCGGTCATGCTCGCGAGGCGCCCGACGCAGGCGCAGCCCGAGATGCCGCCGCTGTCATAGGTGTAGGTGACGGTTTCAGAAGCGGGGCGGCCGACCGGCGTCTTTGCCGTCACGCGGCCCAATATGTCGCGCGTATAGTCGACGCGCTGGCCGCGCCCGTCGATCGCCGCCGCCAGATCACCCGCGGCGTCATAATGGTAGACGCTCGTCCCGCGATCGGGGCTGACCTCCCGGATCACTTCACCGAAGCCGTTGCGCACGAAGCTCGTTTGCACCGACACCGCGTCGGTGAAGCTCGTCGGTTCGTCCTTAGCATTATAGGCCGTGGCGGTCGTTCCGGTGTCGGGCGCGAGGGTCGAGGTAAGACGGTTGAGCGCGTCGAACGCCATGTCGGTGGCATGGCTGCGCGGCGAGGTTGTCCGGACCGGATTGCCATTCTTGTCATATTGCCATGATGTCGTGCGGCCGGGTCCGAGCGTTTCGGTGAGCATCCGCCCGATGCTATCGAAAGTACGGGTAATGGTGCTGCGCGCCACACCATCGGCACGCTTGATCTTTTGCTCGGTCACATTGCCCATCGCATCGTGGGCGAAGGTCTGCTTTTCCCCGTCAGCCGAGGCGATCTCGATCAATTGGCCAGCGAGATCGTAGACGAAGCTGAGCTTTTGCGTTGCCGGAAGCGTGATGCCCGTAACCCGGCCTTCGATGTCATAATCGTAAGCCGTTTCGGCAGCGAGAGCACCGTTCGTTGGGTGTTTGACCTTGCTCGTCAGGAGTCGGCCGAACGCATCATAAGTAAACAGCGTCTGCGTACCGTTGGCATCGGTCATCGATCCGGGGCGGCCGTTCACGTCATAGCTGCCAAAAGTCGTGACGTGTCCAAGGCCGTTGGTCGACGTCAGCAGGTTACCGGCGGTATCATAGGCGAAGCTCATGATATCGTCGAGCGATCCGATGGCCGCGCGCGGACCGTTGATAGACGCGAGGCGTCCACCGGCGCCCCAAGTGTAGGTTTCAGTCCGCGTCTGGCCCGCAGTCGAATAGGGCACGCTGTGCGTCGTCGTATCGGTCAGCGTGCGCGTGAGCAGCTCGCCCGTTGCGCCGTAGGTCATCTCGGTACGCAGCCCCGGAACATCGATCCGCGTCGGCAAATCGAGCGTGGCGTGCCACTGGATATTTGTCGTCCGCGCGGCAGCAGTGCCAACCGCTTCGCTTATCGCATTCGGTCGATGGAGAGTGAGATCGTTCGCGAAGCGCGTTACTCCTCCTCGTTTGTCGGTAATCGAACTCAGGTCGCGGATATGCGCAGACCAGCCGGGCTTGTCGTAGCCAAAAATCTGGCTGTCGGCGGGCACCGTGTCCGTCGCCAAGCCACTTATGTCGGTTAGGATGGACTGAATATTCCCCGGCGAATTGTAGTAACGACGTACAAAAGTGTAATTTTCCTGCCGCCCCAATGCATTTTTGACTGAACGATAGATGGTCTTCCATGCCCAGTCGCCCGTGAAACTGTAGTCCAGCTCGACCTTACCAACGCCACCAGCGCGCTCGGAGCTTTTGACGAGACCGAATGAATGATAGACATATGTCGAAAGCCGCTGTCCGGCCTGGTCGACAATGCCAGTCAACGCATAAGGGTAGGCGGCATTTTCATAGAGATACTCGCGCGCCCAGATCTCTACGTCCGCGGCGTTGCGACGGCTGGCTCGGGTTAGCCGGTCCTTGCGACCCACACGCGTCTCCGAGGCGGTATCGTCATACGTGTAAACGAGCTTGCTGGAGTCGGGCAGTCCAATCTGGGTGATCACCTTGACCTTGTGAGTTGTGCCGTAGGCTAGAACATTAGAGCCCGGAGTTCCGCCGGGCACGAGGCTGGTCGCATTTGCATCCGCCCACGTAAGCAGCATCTCGCGCCCGAAGCTGTCGCGAATTTTGCTCGGATATTGCCCGATATCGTCATAATCGAAATAAAGATGATAGCCGCCAGGAAAGACCTTTTCTGTCGGCACGAGATAGCGAAGCCCATCTTCAACTGACCAGCTGTCGGCCCGTCGGTAAAGTACATAAGTCCCGTCCGACTCGGTCAGCTTTAATTCGCCTGATCCGTTGGCAACTGCAGCGCCGTTTACGAAGAAATCGCTACGCGAAACCGTGGGCGTGACTACGGCTTCCAGTTTTCGTCGATTCACGCCGCCACCGGCGTTGAAAACATAGCTCATGCCATTATTGTTATCGCCGTTGAAATAGTCATAGGCTCCGCTTTCGGGAAGATATTCGACATATTCGAGATAGGTTCCAGAGATTGCCAGCCGTCCTGGGATTAGCCCGTGCCAATGCGACCCGAAGCCAGGGATCGGCGTGGTAGAATGACGATAAGGATTATGTTGTCGGCTTCGATAAGACCGGCCGATCCGAAACAGCCCGTCGGCCGCCTCATAATCAACTTCTTCGGCAATCTTGGAGCCGGTCGCGACCGAAACGGGGTTGCCGACCATCGGGGTCGGCGGCGCACTTATACGCTGGGTTTCTTCGGTACAGTCGCACTCGGGTTCGGCCTCATGGCCGAGCAGGCATTCGCCGTTGCGTGTCAGATTATAGCCGCTCGGGCAATAAAGCTTCACGGATGTGGGCAAGACAGTATTCGAGTTCGGCGGTCCACCGAATTGTCGGGCTAGCCACTGGCAGCGGTATAGGCCGAAATTGCCATAATGGGGCGGCTGATATGTTGCATTGGGATTGTAAATCTGATGCTGAGCCCGGCACGCGGCGTCGGGCGTAGGAAACGGGTCGCCTGTGCCAACGGTATGCCAAGCCGGCGTGGGCGGAGGGGTCGGCTCAGCGCCCGGGAGGCCGGATTGTGCGATGGCCGACGAAGATAGAAGAGCAATTAAACCCAGAAATGCAGAAAGCAGTTTTCGTGAAGAACCGAATATAAACATAAACCCCCGCCCCAGATTCGGCAGCGACGCACGGCATCGCATCTTGGCTGGGGATTTCATTCGCAAAGCTAATCGTCAACCGCATTTAATAGTAAACCACCGATTTGGCGCATTTTTAACAGCGTGCTTCCCCCGGTGATTTGGTCCCCGCGTCATGCGACCGGAGGTGGCTGTTTGGAGACTTTCCGCTTTTGGGCGTCAAACAAAAGGAGCGGACGTTCCGCCACGAGCTGGAATCCGGTGCATGCATAAGGCAAACGGAGTTGTGCAGCGGGAGAATTGAGGGCGCACGAGCAACCGTCAAGGTGATTGGCGCAGCGCGTAACGGTCCTGAAGGAACAGAAGGCTGGTCGGTGACGGAAACCGCGCGTCGCTCCGGCATACCAACCGCGATGCAGTGGAAGGTAGAGAACGGTCAGGCTTCTATGACCTACGACAAGCTGGTAGCGCTTGCGGAGGGCCCGAAAGTTGGAATCGGCGAATTATTCGCTAGCGACTCGGCCAAGGCGCGGACCGGCGGTCGGCGGGTCGTCAATCGTGGCACCGATGCTGGGCAATCCGGGTTGTGCTTTCCAGCTCGATGCGATGGCGCTGGTTGTAATCGATGGTCAGCCCGACCAGCGAGTACCACTCTCACGCGCCAGTCCTGCGACGACCATCGAGTCGCGCCCACCCGACAGAAGGACGAGGGCGGATTTGGTTGCAATGCTCCTCATCAGCTTTCCCCTAGCCGCTTGCGCTGCCTGTCGAAGCACGAAGCTTCGCAGGGGGTTGTAACGATGATCAATAGGTGGTTCCGCTTGGCGAACTGCAGAATCTGCGGGCCTTCGGCAACGTCTGTCAATAGGCTCGGCAAAATATTTGAATAAAGCCATTCAATTACGCAGGGATGGTGCTATTTTATGATAGTGTAATTCGTTCAAATATTCACCGGAGCGTTTTCTTTAACGCGGATTCGCTCGATGCAAAGGTCAATGAGGCAAGAATGAACAACAACCACAACCAGCTCGCCTCGTGCGTAGCAGCACTCCGCGAGCAACGAAAATGGTCGGTAACCGAGACGGCGCGCCGCGCCGGCCTTTCCACATCGATGCTTTGGAAGGTCGAGAACGGTCAGGCCTCGATGACTTATGAGAAACTCGTCGCTCTTGCAGATGCTTTCGGTGTCGAAATCGGCGAGTTGTTTTCGGGTGCGGCAAAGCGCGTGCACACGGGCGGTCGCCGCGTCGTCAATTATGGGCTGGATGCGCCAATGGTCGATGTCAACGGCAATGCGCACTATTTTCTCGCCACTGACATTGCCGATAAGCACCTTCTTCCGTGCGTAATCGAGGTGCATGCTAACGATCCAGTGAGCCATGACGCCAAGGGGCATGCGGGAGAAGAGTTTGCCTACGTCCTCGAAGGAATCGTCGACGTCGATTGCGAAGGATACCAAGTGGCGCGGCTCCATGTCGGCGATTCGATCTATTTCGATGCCTGCCTTCGGCATCGTTATATGGCCGTTGGAGACCAGCCGGCGCGCGTGCTGTGCGCCTTTTCGAATCCCCAGTCGATGGCACGAATGGCGCCAACCAAAGGCATTCCGTCGCAGCCGGAGGCCTTGCGGCTGTTTTCGAACAAGCAGCTCGAACGACCCGAATAGGAAAAATTGGAGCGAACTAGGAAAAGATATTTACTATATTAAAAATCTACCCTATCGTCACTGAAAGTTGGATTTAGTGAAGGACGGGGTATGGGTGCATCGCTTAAGGTTCGAATGGATATCGGGGTGGAAACGTACCCCTTTAATGAGCCTGTCGCGATTACCGGGTGGCAATTCAGCGAGCAATCGATGGTCACCGTCAAGCTCATCGATTCGCTGGGCTACGTGGGCAGAGGCGAAGCCGCTGGCATTTACTACCAGGGCGAAACCGGAGATCACATGTCCTCGGTGCTCGAAAAATATAGACCGCGGATCGAAGCCGGGGCCACAAGGGCCGACCTGCTGGAGTTGATGCCCGCAGGCGGCGCGCGCAATGCGATTGACGCCGCAATGTGGGAGATCGAAAGCCTGCGCGCCGATATTTCCGTCGCGAACCTTGCAGGATTTTCAGAACCGAAGCCGCTGCTGACGACAATGACGATTGGTGTCGATGAACCGGCCAAAATGGCAGCAAAAGCGAAGGCGATGGAATTGGCACGGGCCATCAAGCTCAAGCTCGATGGCGGGCCTCTGGATGAAGAACGGATACGCGCGGTGCGTGCGGCCAGGCCCGATGTTTCGATTTCTGTCGACGCCAATCAAGGGTGGTCGATGACGCGGCTTCGAGAAATCATGCCCACGGCGCTCAAATGCGGTGTTGTTCTTATCGAGCAGCCGCTTCCCGTCGGTGAAGACGAGCAGCTGCGTGGATTTGGTTCACCAATACCCATCGCCGCCGACGAATCTTTCCAAGGAGCCGGCAATTTGTCCGATTTGCAGGGTCTCTACGACGTTGTGAACATCAAGCTCGACAAATGCGGGGGCCTGACAGCCGGACTTGATACAGCGCGCCAGGCACGCGCCGCGGGCTTTCAGCTGATGGTCGGCAACATGGGCGGCTCGTCGCTTGGAATGGCGCCGCACTGGGTGCTGGGACAGATGTGCGAGTACGTCGATGTCGACGGCCCACTCGTGCTGACGCGCGACAGCTCGCCGCCGCTTATCTATGCAAACGGGAATGTCGACTGCCCGCCGGGCCTGTGGGGCGCCGCATGATGCGGTCCCGGAAAGGCGCGGCGTAATGAGCGAACCCACCGCGATGGTCAGCGGCGCGAACGTGAGTGTCCAAACGGGCGCGAGCGAACAGCGCGAGCGCACCTTTCTGGGTCATCCGGTAGGCCTTACGGTATTGTTCCTGACCGAAACCTGGGCACATTTTTCCTATTTCGGCATGCAGGCACTGCTGGTCTTTTACATGACCAAGCAGCTGATGTTCACGCAACCGGTAGCGTCGGCGCTTTATGGTGCCTATGCTGCATTTGCTTATCTGACGCCGTTGCTGGGCGGATTGCTGGCCGACCGATTTCTCGGGCAACGACGATCGGTAATCCTGGGCGGTAGCCTTATGGCGCTGGGCCATTTCGCACTGGCGTTTGAAGGATTGTTTTTCCCCGGCCTTTTTCTCGTCGGGATGGGCAATGGCTTCTTCATTACCGCGACCACGACGCAGGTCGGGCACCTCTACCGCGAGGATGACCCGCGTCGCGACCGCGCGTTCACAGTCTATTATGTCGGCATCAACATCGGCGCATTCCTTGCGCCGCTCGTCTGCGGAACGCTCGGCGAGCTTTACGGCTGGCACTACGGCTTTGCTGCAGCGGGCGTCGGCATGGTTATCGGTCTTGCCATCTACCTCGGATTTCAGCGCACGCTCGGCTCCGAACCTTCCCGCGTGCAGCGCGGGGCTGACAAAGCCGCGATCCAGATTAGCCCTGACGGCTGGCGCAAAATCCGAGCGCTCATTGCTGTCGCCGCGATCGTGGTTCTCTTCCGCGTCGCTTATGAGCAGAGCGGTAACACAATTGCGCTCTGGGCCGATGCGCGCACCGACCGCACCATCGGGGACTTCACCATCCCGGCGACTTGGTTCCAGTCTATAAATCCGCTTCTCATCTTCACGCTGACGCCGCTCTTAGTGATATGGTGGTCGCGGCAAGCCCGGCGTGGCGCCGAAATAGCGACGCTTAGAAAAATGGCACTCGGCTGTGCAGTGGGCGGCCTCGCTTACCTCGTGATGATCGGCGCGGCATTCGCATTCGAAACGCACGGATCGGCGCACTGGCTGTGGCTTGTCGCCTTTTTCTGCCTGCTCACGGCGGGTGAATTGTTCGTGCTGCCGGTCGGTCTTTCGTTGTTCAGCCAGCTTTCGCCCGCGCAAGCGGCGTCGGCGATGATCGGTGTCTGGTATCTCGCCAAATTCGCAGGTGCCTCGCTCGCTGGCTGGCTCGGGACCTTCTGGCTCGAGCTTCCCCCGGCGCTGTTTTTCACGATCGGCGCGAGCGCTGCGTTCGCAGCAGCTGCGGCGCTCCTGTTCGCCGAGCGCTTCATAAAGATCATACCCGGCGCGCAGGAGGTCCGCCACGCCGCGGCATGAAAACGGACTGCACAACTTTTTCAACGCGGAATTGTGGGAGGAATATATGAAGTATCTGAGTAGAGTATCGCTCCGGGCCGTGCTGGCAACCTCGGCGGCGGCGTCTGCGCTCTGTATTGGCCAGACGACGAACGCGCAGGAAACGCCCTCCGATGGAGAAGCGGTCGGTGACATCATCATCGTCACCGCACAGAAGCGCGAGCAATCGGTGATCGAAGTTCCGCAGGCGATTTCCGTGCTCGGCGAAGATACACTGGAGAAGCTGAACGCCACCAGTTTCCAGGATTATGTGAACCAGATACCGGGTTTCAGCATGACCTCCAACACGCCCGGCGTAAGTCGGCTCATGCTTCGCGGTGTTAACACCGGCGGTGTCGCTTCGACGGTTTCAATCTACGTCGACGAAGTCCCGTTCGGGTCGAGCACCGGCCTTGCCAATGGCGCTGTGCTATCCGGCGACTTTGATACATTCGACATTGGGCGCATCGAAGTGCTGCGCGGTCCGCAGGGAACGCTTTACGGCGCCAGTTCGCTTGGCGGTGTCCTCAAATTCGTTACCAATGAGCCGGACACGAGCGCTTTTGAAGCCGCAGCCGAAGCAGGAGTCGAGGATGTAAAGGGCGGTAGCCTTGGCTATTCGGTCAAAGGCCTGGTCAATATTCCAATCACCGATCAACTCGCCATTCGGGCCTCGGGCTTTTATCGCCGTGACGGCGGCTTTGTCGACTCGATCGGCAACAATCCCCTTCCCAACGTGGTCGCCCCGGGGACCAATGTTGTCGCCGGGACGCGGGTCGAGGACAATATCGACGAGCTGGCGAGCTATGGCGGACGTATTTCGGCACTGTATCAACCCACCGACAATTTTTCGGTACGGCTGTCAGCAATCCTCCAGAATCTGGACGCTCAAGGACAGCAATTTGTCGATGCCGACCCAGTAACCCTGAAACCGCTCTATGGCGGACTCGTCCAATCGCAATATCATGACGAATATACCAAGACGAAATATCGGGTTTACAGTGGCGTCGTCGACTGGGATCTTGGCCCGCTCAGCCTTGTTTCGGCAACCAGCTTCGGAACGCTCGAGCAGGATGTTCTGAGTGATTTCGATTCCACGGTTGTCGCGGGATTGCCGCTGGCATCATTGCTTACCGCCGCCTTTACCGGTGGTCGTCCGGTCGGCGCCATTTCCATCCAGAAAAACTACACCGACAAATTCACCCAGGAATTGCGGCTTTCATCGCCCGAGAGTGACAGCATCGAATGGCTGGTCGGCGGATATTACACGCATGAAAGCTCGGGCATTGACCCGCAGGATTTCTTCATCACCGAACCGGGTACCGAGACAATCATCACCAATGTTGCCGCAATTCCCAATGGCGATCTCGGACAGGCGCAAATCACGTCGAAATATGACGAATATGCCGCGTTCGCCAATGCGACCTGGCACATTTCGCCGCGTTTCGACATCACCGTAGGCGGTCGCTATGCCCACAATGAGCAAACGGTGGACCTGCTCAATTTCGGCTTGCTGGTCGGCCCTCGGACCGAAGCACATACCACTTCGTCGGAAAACGTGTTCACTTATTCAATCGCACCGCGCTACGAAATCAGCGACGATGTTTCAGTCTATGCCCGGGTCGCAAGTGGGTACCGCCCTGGGGGTCCGAACGCGATCCCGGTGGGAGCCCCAGCAGGTACACCGACCACCTTCGAGTCTGACGAGACGGTCAATTATGAGGTGGGATTGAAAGGTGATTTTGCCGACCGCGCGCTTTCGCTCGATGTTGCTGCATTCTATGTCGACTGGAGCAACATCCAGGTTGTTGCCGTGATCAATAACACCGGCGTCAATGCCAACGGCGAAACGGCGGTGAGCAAGGGCGTCGAATTCTCGACAACCGCGCGGCCCACGCAGGGGCTGAGCTTCAGGTTGAATGGCGCTTACACCGACGCGAAACTAACCGCAGATACCCCTGCCGCTACCGGCGGTCGTGATGGCGATCCGCTGCCTTTCGTACCCAAGTGGAGTGTCAACTTCAACGGCGATTATGAATGGACGGCGTTTGGTAACGCGACGGCCTATGTCGGCGGCAGTGTAAGTCTCGTTGGCGATCGTACCACCAACTTTGGTACCAGACGGCCCGTACCGGCTGGAAGCCCTGTCGGCACAGTCGGGGCGCTTATCAAGGTCCCGTCGTACGAAACGGTTGATCTGCGTGCCGGCGTCAATTTTGACCAATGGTCGATCAGGGCCTACGTCAGGAATCTGTTCGATGTGGCCGGAGTTACCTCGGTCAGCGGCACCGGAGGTCTGCCGAACAATGCGCGTGCTATCGGCATCCTCCAGCCGCGAACTGCAGGGCTGACCCTCGGGGTCCGCTTCTGATAGTAGCGGGACGGGCGCGCATCGACCCCAGCCGGTATGCGCCCGCCCGCAAGTCTTGGCCGTTTCAGTCGGCGACAGGAGAAGCAATGATTATATTTTGCCTTGTGCGTGTAGCGGGACTTGCGGCCTCGGCCCTGTCGACGCTGCTTTTCGCCGAAGCTGCCGTTGCCCAGACAGCGGCAGAAATCGACGCAAGAATCGCGCGCATAGAGCAAGGCTTGGCACCCCGGGTTCAGGTCGATGGCCGCAAATATGAGTCAAGGTGGCTGACCGAGGTTATGCGCGAGAAGAATGTCCCGGCGGTCAGCATTGCGCTGATCAATGACGGCCGCATCGAATGGGCACGAAGCTACGGCTTCGCCGACGCGGCATCGAACCGGCCAGCCACGACTGAAACGCTTTTCCAGGCGGCATCTATCAGCAAACCGGTGGCGGCGATGGGCGCGCTGGATCTGGTGGAGAGTGGGCATCTGATGCTCGACGCGCCGGTGAATGCGAAGCTCGTGTCATGGAAAATTCCGGAGAACACATTCACTAACGAGGTTCCCGTAACCTTGCGGCATATCCTGTCCCATAGCGCGGGGCTCACCGTGCACGGCTTTTCCGGCTACGAGCGCGGGAAGTTGATGCCGACGATACGGCAAGTGCTCCAGGGAACGGCGCCCGCCAACAGCGCGGCTGTCGTCGTGGACCAGCGTCCAGGCGCGTCGTTCCGCTATTCAGGAGGCGGATACACGGTCGCCCAGCTGCTGATGACCGACGTCACCGGAAAATCATTTCCCGAGATGATGGACAAGCATGTGCTTCGCCCGCTCGGCATGGCTTCAAGCGCCTACAGTCAGGTGTTGCCCGCGCAACTGGCTCAACGGGCCGCGACTGGGCACAATGGCCAAGGATCTGCGATCGCCGGCCTTTATCATGTTTATCCGGAGATGGCGGCGGCTGGTCTCTGGACAACCCCGTCTGACCTCGCCCGTTGGGTCATTGCGGTTCAGGATGCACTAGCCGGCCGATCGGATCGCGTGCTGAAGCAGGTGACTGCTCGAGCGATGGTTACGCCAGGGCTGGGAGACCGTGGACTGGGAGTCATTGTCGAGGGCGAAGGCGAATCCCTGCGATTCCAGCACGGCGGCACCAACGATGGCTTCCAAGGTCAGTTCATCGGCTTTGTCAATCGCGGTCAGGGCGTGGTGGTTATGACCAACGGCGATACCGGGCACGCCGTCATTGCGCAACTGGTTCAGGCGATTGCGGCGGAATATGGCTGGCCGGGATTCAAACCAAAAATCCTTGTTCCCACGAAGGTCTCTCTGGCCTCGCTTGAGGGTCTTGCAGGCCGTTATTCGGCTGGGCAGGCCGTCGCAACCATCAGCATTCGCCCTGCCGATGGCTCGCTCGAAATCAGCGCGCCGAACGGCCAACAGACCGAACTGATTCCACAGGGATCCGATCTCTTTATCGACGTTGACCGTAGCACGAGATTCCAGTTCGTCCGCGATCCGAGTGGGCGGGCGACCGAAATCACGGTCATGGGCTCGAAGCTGAAACGAATTCCATAGATGAGTGTAAAATGACAGGTAGTCCGCTAATGAACCGCCGTTTCCTAATCAAAGTTGTGTTGCTTGCGCTCACGGCGTGCTCACCATCCACCATGGCAATCAAACCGGCTGTCCAACCCGGTCCTGGCGAAAGCGACAGAGTCCTCGATGGTATTGTGGATCGAATGGTCTCGCATCAGCTCAATTTCGATCCGACCCTGTCCTATTTCTCCGGACTGCCAGCAGCCAACCATCATCGTTGGGTCGACCGCTCTCCCGCTGCATTGCGCGTCTTCCAGCAAGAGCAAGATCGGCTGCTGGCGGATTTGCGGACGATCGATGCCAATCGTCTCGCGCCCAGAAATCTCGGCACGCACGCAATCCTCACGGAATTGCTGGAAGCGGAAAGCCAAAGCAGGATCTGTCGGGCCGAACTCTGGACCGTCAGTCATATGCACGGCTGGCAACTGGCTGTCGTGCTGGTGGCGCGCGAACAGCCCGTCGGCACCGGGGACGAGCGAACGCAGGCCCTAGAGCGATGGTCCGCCCTTCCGCAGGTGATCGACCAGGAAATTCAAAACCTCCGTAGCGGCTTGGCGGAAGGCTACTCGGCACCGAAATCGGTGGTCAACCGCGTCATCAAGCAAGTCATCGAACTGGCCGCGCCCCTCGACAAGTCGCCGTTGCTGTCACCCGCCAAGCGCAGTGAAGACGCGGATTTCAAGGCGCGCTTTCAAACGGTTATCGATGCTGAAGTGAACCCAGCGCTACGGCGTTACGGCGATTTCCTGAAGAACGAATATTTGCCTCGCGCGCGCGATGAACTCGGTGTTGCGGCAAATCCGAATGGCGTTGCGTGCTACAACGCAAGACTGCGATTCTTCACGACGCTCAATCGCACCGCCGAGCAGGTATATCAAATCGGGGCGGCCGCCGTCGCTCGCAACGCAGCGACTGCCACCGAGCTTGGTTTCGAACGCTTCGGCACGCGCGACCTGAATGAAATTGTCCGGCGTGTGAACGATGCCCTTGACAACAGATTCGGCACTCTGGACGAATTGCTCGCCTTCTCGAGGCAGTCGACCGAGCGTGCCCGCATCGGGACCGGCCCGCACTTCCAAGAGATGCCGACACAGGTCGTGCTGGTTGAACCATTTCGGGAATTCATGCGCGGGTCTGGCGCCTCGTCACATTATGAAACGCAGGTGGATCTGGCTCAGCCTGCCTATTTCCGCATCGCGACCGACAATTGGTCGAGCGAGACCCGCGGCCGCGCTGAAATAACCGCTGTGCATGAGACCTTTCCCGGGCATCACATGCAGATTGCTTCGATGCATACGCTGAAGCGGACCCCTCTCGCCAAACTATTTGCAAGCGCAGCTTACCAGGAAGGCTGGGCGCGATATTCCGAAATGCTCGCGGAAGAAGCTGGTCTTTATTCGACTCCCTATGCGCTGATCACACGACGCATCTGGCCGGCTCGCGGCATGGTCGCCGATCCGGGCCTCCATGTCCTTGGCTGGAGCCGCGAGCAAACGGTGAAATATATGACCGACGGGGGACAGAGCAAGGCGGATGCCGAGGATCTGGTCGATCGAATGGCAATCATGCCTGGCCAGCTGACCGCCTACGACAGCGGCGGTCTGGAAATCATGGCGCTGCGCGAAGAGGCAAGGCGCGCACTGGGTACCCGTTTCGACATTCGCGACTTCCACGAGGCGGTGCTCGGCGGCGGCATCCTGCCGCTTAAAGCCCTCCGTGCCCGGGTCGAAAATTGGGTGCAGAGCAAGCGTCCGGGCAAATGACGGAGGATTCCACACAGTCAGGGCCAGAGGGCCGCTTCAACTTCACTGGCGACATCATCGGTCAGCTAGCCCAAACACGGCTTGATGCACGAGCGCTCCTGTGGATTGGCCCCGATGACGCAACAAAGGAGCGCGGCTTCGCCGAGCTGTACCGTGACGCGCTGACCGCTGCGGCGGTGCTGCACGAGGCCGGCGTGCGGCGCGGCGACACCGTCCTCATTCTGCTCGGTCGCGAGATTGAGTGGTGGGAGCTGATGCTCGGCTGCATCGCCATCGGCGCGATCGCTTCGCCCGGCACGGTCCAACTCAGCGCCAAGGATATCAGTTATCGCATTGACGCAGCAGCCGCGCGTTGTGTCATCGCCAGCGGCGAGGTTGCGGAGCGGGTCGACACGGCAGTTGGTGACTTGCCGATCGTTCGGCTCCATATCGGCGGCAGTCGAGACGGCTGGCGCGATTATGCCGCGCTGGCGAAGGTCGCAGCGCCGCTGGAAGCTGTAGTCGAGACGGCGGCTGACGAGGATGCGCTCTGCTACTTTACAAGCGGCACCACCGGACAGCCGAAGATGACAATCCACAGCCACGGCTATGCACGGGCACACAAGATCACCGGCCGGGTCTGGCTCGATTTGGGTTCGGCAGACCTGCACTGGAACCTGTCGGATACCGGATGGGCAAAGGCGGCCTGGAGCAGCCTGTTCGGTCCCTGGTCGATGGGAGCGGCAATCTTCGTTCACCATGTGGCGGGCTTCGATCCGGCGGCGGCTATGGCGCTGCTTGCGCGCTATCCCGTGACGACATTGTGCGCGCCGCCAACCGCATATCGCATGTTCGTCAGAGCGAACCCCCGCGAATACGCCTTCCCGACGCTGCGGCACTGCGTCAGCGCCGGCGAGCCGCTCAATCCTGAAGCTATCGACCTCTGGAAGGCCGCCACCGGACTCGAAATCTATGACGGCTATGGCCAAACCGAGACGATCATCCTCTGCTGCAACCGGCCCGGGTCGGTGCGACAGGGTTCGATGGGCCGACCCGTTTCTGGCATAGGGCTCGCCGTCATCGACGAACGCGGAAACACATTGCCCCCCGGTGTCGAAGGCGACATCGCGCTCAAGGTCGCCGGGCAAATGCCGCCAGGGCTTTTCAAGGGCTATCGGAACGATCCGGAACGCACCGCGAGCGTTTTTCGCGAGGGCTGGTATCTGACCGGCGACCGCGCCACCGTCGATGAAGACGGCTTTTTCTGGTTCGTCGGGCGATCGGACGACGTAATTCTGTCAGCAGGCTATCGCATCGGTCCGTTTGAAGTCGAAAGCGCACTCTTCGAACATCCCGCCGTCGCGGAAAGCGCGGTCGTGGCCAGCCCGGATCCGACGCGCGGTGAGGTGGTCAAAGCTTTCGTCGTGCTTGCGTCCGGTCACGAACCATCCGAAGCGCTGGCGAAAGCGCTTCAGGATTACGTCAAGGCGACCACCGCCCCTTATAAATATCCGCGCAAGATCGAGTTTGTGGAGGCGCTGCCTAAAACCGTCAGCGGCAAGCTGCTGCGCAGGGAACTGCGCGCGCGTGAATGGTCGGCGTAAGATTCGCCGACGGCGGCCAATATTGACTTCGCACCAAGTTCGGCTAGCTCGAAATGATGGCATTGCTCAATCTGCATGTCGAAGTGCAGGCGGTCAGCGCTGCCGATCTCGCTTGCCGCCGCCAGCCGAAGGTTCTGCTGAAGTAGCGGGTAGCGTGTTGTCCGCACGCATCGCGACCGACGGGGGGCATCAGCACCGGGCTTCCTAACCAAGCAAAGAGCGGAGAAAAAGAGAAGTGGCGGCCACACTCATATTCACCCTGTTTTCTTATGCCTCTGGACCGGTGGGGTATAGCGATTATGTCGGATACTACTTACTCTCGTCGACTTGTCACTCGCGCATGCAAAGCAAAAGGCTGCGCCGCCGCGCCCGTTGGCAATAAACCGGTACGCACACTGGTCACGATGGGCACACACGGCTGGAGCCACAATCCGAACTATCTGGGTAAGGCGAGACGTTCTACAATTTAGGCAGGCGGCGGACGACTGTGGAGGATTGAATGATTGACGTATCGGTCGATGAGAACGGCAGAAAACGATCAATCACGGTCTCTAGTTCTTGCACATCGCTGACCACAAAATTTGCTAGAAAGCAGTCTTCTCCGGTAACGTGATCAGCTTCCACCACCTCAGGCGTGTCCATGAGCATTTGCGCCACTCTTTTTACCTCACCGGGCATCGCCCGCATTCGCACATAGGCCGCGATCCCAAGCCCGAATACCTTGGGATCAACCAAAACCGCATACCCTTGGATTGCACCCGCATCTTCTAGCTTATGAATGCGCTCGGTTATGACCTGACCCCCATTTTCTCTACCAGTTGAAGCTAGAGTCCGACCTGAAGAAGGGACGGACAGATGAAGCGGAAGCAGTTTTCGGAAGAACAGATTATCGGCATCCTGAAGGAGGCCGAAGCGGGTGCGGTGGTCACGGATCTGTGCCGTCGTCACGGCATGTCGAGTGCGACCTACTATGCGTGGAAGGCCAAGTTCGGCGGATTGGAGGTGTCGGACGCCAGACGGCTTCGGGCGCTCGAGGAAGAGAACGCGCGCCTGAAGCGGCTGCTCGCCGACACGATGCTCGACAATGCGGGTCTGAAGGACCTGCTTTCAAAAAAATGGTGACGCCCGCCGCGAAGCGGGAAGCTGTCGCGCATCTTCAGACGACGCTGGGGATGAGCGAGCGGCGGGCGTGTGCTGTCGTCGGAGCGGATCGCACGAGCATGCGATATCGCTCGTGCCGAGCGGATGATGGCGACCTGCGGTCGCGGTTGCGTGAGTTGGCGCAGCAGCGTCGGCGGTTCGGCTATCGCCGCCTGCATATCCTGCTCCGCCGGGATGGCATCACCATCAACCGCAAGAAGACGCAGCGGCTCTATCGCGAGGAAGGGCTGACGGTGCGCCGCCGGAAGGGACGAAGGCGCGCCGTCGGCGCGCGGACCCCTGCGCCTGCGGATTCCGAATTCATCGCGCCCATGATTCCGATTTGAAGCCGCCCGGGATTCCGAGGTGATCCCGCCCACCATTCCGAGGTGAAGCCGCCCGGTTGGCGGGTGTGCCCTTGATCGTCGAGACGTCGCTCTTGCGGGTTGTTCTGCGAGGGAGACGAGGATGCCGACGAGGAGGGTGGATATGCGCCGGGTGCGCGAGATATTGAAGCTGCACAAGGAAGCGGGTCTTTCGACGCGGGAGGTGGCGCAGCGGGTTGGCGTTGCGCCGTCTACGATGCGGGAGATGGTGAAGCGTTACGATGCGTCGGGGCTGGAATGGCCACCGCCGCCGACGATGAGCGACCGGGATCTGGAGATGCGGCTCTACGGCCCACAAGGGTCGAAGCCGGGCCGCCGGAAGCTGCCTGAGCCGGACTGGGCGGAGGTGCACCGGGAGCTCAAGCGCAAGCATGTGACGCTGCAGGTGTTGTGGGAAGAATATGCGGCCCGGCATCCCGATGGATATCGGTACAGCCGCTTCTGCGACCTGTATCGCGGCTGGGAAGGCCGGCTGCCGCTGACGATGCGGCAGACACATCTGGGCGGGGACAAGCTGTTCATCGATTATGCGGGCGACAAGGTGCCGGTGGTGATCGACCGGCGATCCGGTCGGACGCGTGACGCCCATATCTTCGTGGCGGTGATGGGGGCATCGAGCCTGTCGTTCGCGTGCGCGACATGGACGGAGAAACTGCCGGACTGGCTGGCGTCGCATGTGGCGGCGCTGGAGGCGTTCGGCGGCGCGCCACGGCTGCTGGTGCCCGACAATGCCAAGGTGGCGGTGATCCGGGCGTGCCTGTACGACCCGCAGGTCAACCGGAGCTATTGCGACATGGCGCGCCATTATGGCGCGGCGGTGCTGCCGACACGACCGCGTCGCCCGCGCGACAAGGCGAAGGTCGAGGCCTGTGTCGGGATCGTCGAACGCTGGCTGTTCGGTCGGCTGCGCAACCGGGTGTTCCATGGCCTTGCCGACCTCAACGGGGCGATTGCCGAACTGATGCGGCGGCTGAACGACGAACGTATGCTCAGGCAATATGGCCGAACCCGGCGGCAGCTGTTCGAGGAGCTTGATGCGCCGCTGCTGCGGCCGCTTCCGGCGCAGTCTTATGAGTATGCGGAGTGGCGCAAGCGACGTGTCGGGCTCGATTATCATATCGACATCGATCGCCATCATTACTCGGTGCCGCACCGGTTCGCACGGCGCGAGGTCGATGCGCGGATCACGGCGCGCACTGTGGAGATCTTCCTCGATGGCACGCGCATCGCGGTGCATATGCGCAGCAGCGGCAATGGCCGCCATACCACGGTGGCCGAACATATGCCGTCGAGCCACCGGCGCTATGGCGAATGGACGCCGCTGCGGATCCAGAGCGAGGCGAGCCGGATCGGACCGATGCTGCGGGTGCTGGTCGACAAGATCATGGAGGATCGACCGCATCCCGAGCAGGGCTATCGTTCGTGTCTTGGCATCATCCGGCTGGAGGCCCGGTTCGGCGCCGAGAGGCTCGAGGCGGCGGCGCTGCGGGCGCTGGAGATCCAGGCGCGCAATTATCCCTCGATCCGGTCGATCCTCGAAAAGGGGCTCGACGGCGTGCCGGCGCACCCGCGCGCCGATCATGAGCCGATCGCTCACGACAATATCCGCGGTCCCAAATATTATCATTGAAGGAGAAGAAAGACGTGCTTGCTCACCCGACGCTCGACCAGCTCAATCAGCTTGGTCTTTATGGCATGGCGAAGGCGTTCGCCGATCTTGGCGGCAATGACGAAGCCGCGGGGCTTGGTCATGCCGAATGGCTGGCGCTGCTGCTCGACCATGAGGCGACGCATCGCCGCGACAAGCGGCTGGCGGCGCGGCTTCGCCATGCGAAGCTGCGGCACCTCGCGGTGCCGGAGGATATCGATTACCGGTCGCCGCGCGGGCTCGACCGGCGGATGATGGAAAGCCTGCTCAAGGGCGGCTGGATCGGTGCGCATGAAAATCTGGCGATCATCGGCCCGACGGGCGTCGGCAAGAGCTGGCTTGCCTGCGCGCTCGGCCACAAGGCGTGCCGCGACAATCGCTCGGTGCTCTATACGCGGCTGTCGAAGCTGCTCGATGATCTGAGCCTGGCCCGCGGCGATGGCCGCATTGCGTCGCGCCTGAAGAGCCTCGGCCAGGTCGAGCTGCTGATCCTCGATGACTGGGGGCTGGAACCGCTCGAATCCAATGCCCGGCATCATCTTCTGGAAATCCTCGAGGATCGATATGGTCGTCGTTCCACGCTCGTCACCAGCCAGCTTCCGATCGCGAAATGGCACGAGCTGATCGGCTGCCCGACCTATGCCGACGCCATCCTCGACCGGCTCGTTCACAATGCCCATCGCATCGAGCTCAGCGGGGAGTCCATGCGCCGTGCTACCGCGCTGAAGGCGGCTTGACCGCGCGCCGAAATCCATGACACAAAATCACGACGATCAGAGGCTCCGCTAGCTGGGCGCCATCAGATCGGAATAAATGGGCGGCATCGTCGGAATCCGCACGCGGCATAGGCATAGGCGACGTTGGCGCCCCAGTCATAACCGCACAGGCTGATTTTTTGATCGCCGAACTGACCGGCGATAAGCGCGTGCATGTCCGCAGCGAGTTCGCGCTTGACATAGCCCGTCCTCGGCTTGGTCGAGCCGCCGGAGCCGCGCAGATCTGGCGCGACAACGGTAAAATGCTCCGCGAGCGCCGGCATGATCGTGCGCCAGTGATGCGAATGTTGCGGCCAGCCGTGAAGCAGAAGCAGGAGCGGACCATCTCCCGCGATTAAATAGTGCAGCGATTGGCCATTCGCTTCCGCCGTATGGCTCTCGATCCGTGTGTTTGAAGCATTGGTCATGGGCAGAGCAGCTCCAATTATTATGTGGCGAAGTTTGAATGCGGCGCAGGGCTGTGTTGCAAATATTCGAAAACACAACAGGCGTAGTTCCGCCGGACGGATTTCAGGCTGCAATTGCCTCGAACTGCTCCTTGAGAGAAGGAGCCGGGTTGTAGGCGAAGCGGCCTTGGCGCTTGCGCATCATGTGAACCATTTCGATGCCTGCCAGAGTGATGGCGGCCGAGGAGAAGGATTTTGAAACCGAGCATCGGTCGCACCCGCCGCTTGATGCGCCGATGATCCTGTTCGATCCGGTTATTCAGGTATTGGCTCCTGCGGATACGGATCGCCTTCCATGCTCGCCGCGACCGATCCTGCAGGCGGTTCTCGGCATCGCAGGAAATGATCGCTTCCCGGTTGGTCTGGCTGCCGTCGATGACAATGCGATCGGGTCGGGCCATGGCGCTGCAAGGCCGTACGCAGGAAGCGCTTCGCCGCTGGCAAATCACGATGTTCGCTGAACCAGAATTCAACGGTGTCGCCGACGCTGTCGATGGCTCGATAGAGATACATCCATTCGCCACGAACCTTGATGTAGGTCTCATCCACATGCCACTTGCTGCTGACCTGCCGTTTCCGACGGTTGAACCGCTGCAGCAGCACCGGTGAGAAGTGGACAACCCAGCGGTGGATCGTAGAACGGTCGATGCTGATGCCGCGCTCGGCCATCATCTCCTTCAGATCTCGCAAGCTCAGGCCGTGGGCCAGATACCACCGCACACATAGCAGGATCACCGAGCTATCGAGCCTTTGAAAATGATGAAACGAGCTCCCCAAAATGGAGCTGACCCCATGCCATCAGTGGGTTTCCGAAAAGTTTGCAACAGAACCCTTCATAGAGAGCACGCCAATCCCGATTGATCGAGACATTGATTGTCTGGCTTCACTCATCTCGCAGATCTTCCAACGCACGCAGCGCTTCTAAAAGTGTCGTCTCGCCGCGCACGGTAACCCCGCGGCCCTCAAACACGGTATGTCCGCTGTTGAAGCCGCGGTACAACTCGCAGAATGCCTCGGCTGCGTTCGACGAGAACCCAGCACTTGCGAATATCGCGCTCCATTGCTCTTCCGGCACGGGGGTAGCCTCGACGGGGCGACCGACGAGGTCGCTTAGAGCAGCCGCGGTATCGGCCGGGGAATAGTCCTGCGGCCCATGCAATTCGATCAAGGGTGGGGCATCCGCGCCTGCCAGCAACTGTTCAGCCGAGACCCTGCCGATGTCCGCGGCCGAGACCATCGGCAGCCGCTTTGAGACCGGCAAGAACATCGATGGGAGAATGCCCTCGGAGGCGACGCGCTGAAGCGACCACGCCCAATTCTCCATGAAGTTCGCGGCACGCACGATCGTAACTGGGATTTCGGATCGCGCCAGTCGAAGCTCCAGGTCGTGGGTCGTCTTAATATTGCCCGTACCATCGACATGCTGAGCCCCCACCGATGACAGCGCGACCACGTGCGGGACTTCTGCGGTCTCGGCCGCCGCAATCAGGGAATCGTGGACCCGCGCGGCGTGCGCAAAGATGTCCGGTTCGGCATAAGCGGGCGGGTTCATGAGATAGACGCCGTGCGCCCCGCGGAACGTCTCGGCGAGCGCATCTGTGTCAAGCAGATCGACGACCCCGACCTCGGCGCCGGCTTCGGTCCAATGCGCGACCTGGTCGGGTTTGCGCACGATCGCCTTTACCGCAGCTCCCGTTTTGAGCAGATGGCGCATCGCGGCCGAACCGGTCTGTCCATTGGCGCCAGTGATCACATACATAACAGTCTCTTTTCAGTCCTTAAGCTTGACGCTGACGGCGGTTCGTCCGCCTTCCGCCATGAAGCTTGTCAGCCATTCGTTCGGGTCGCCAATCGCGCGGCGATATTGGTCTGTCTCGGCGCCACCGAGTCCGAGATTGGTGCTGATCAGAACCCCGCCGATACGGAGCAACGATTTCAGCAGCTCCAAATCCTGAAGCGAAGGCGCAAAGCCGTCGAAAAAAGCGATATCGTAACCGGGAGAAAGCTTCGGCAGGACATCTTCGAAAGTTCCCTCGTGCACGGTCACCCGGTCGCTGAAGCCGGCGGCGGCGATATTGTCGCGCGCCAAACGGACGTGCTGCTCATCGAAGTCGATCGTGTCGATGCGCGCCGTTGCACTCCCTCTGGAAAACCAGCACGCGGTGTATCCGAGCGCGGTCCCGCATTCGACGATCCGCCGAGCGGCGGTCGCGCCTGCGAGGACGCCCAAAGAGACGCCGTCACCGAAAGGATAAGCACCGCAGTTGTGCTGCTTTCGATGCCGCGCCGTTGCGTCAAGGATGTTCTGATAGGGGTCCAATGCCATTTGCTTTGGTGTCACGATTTCGGCGGCATGGCGCCGATCTGGAACATGGCGCCCAGCCATTCCTCGACGTGCCACGTCTGGACAACCCGACCGTTGCAGATTTGATGGATATCGATCGCCATAATGGTGAGCGGTTTGCCAGTCGCGGTAACGCCCGAGAAAGCGCCGCGCTGTGTCGCGGTGATGGTCGAACGAACGACGACCTTGTCGCCGTCGGCGATGGAGTCTTCGTTCTTGACGTGGAAGTCGGGGAAGGAAGCGAGGAACCCGTCGAGTGCGCCTTTCATGCCCTCGCGGCCCGGCCCCTGTCCCGGCGCCAGCGGCACGTCCACCCAATCGTCCGCCAGGACAGCGTCGAGCATCGGCTTTGAGTGGGTGTTGAAGGCTTCGTAGAAATTCCTCACCAGCGCGATGTTCTCCGCTGGCGTTCCCGGACTTTCGCACGTGTTTGCGGCATATGAGGGAGCGGCGGCCAGGGCGGACAACGCCAATGCAATTGCGAAAATGCGCATGATCAACCTCTTTCAGACTGAAGAATTGATTTGAACCATTGCGCCACCTCGGCCGCGGCAGGTTCGATCACCAGCGGGTCGTCGTAGAACCGGGTGTGAAACACCCCGTCGACGATGATGAGCTTCTTGTTTTTCGCCGGCACCTTGTCGAAGACGTGCTGCACCGCCGCGACAAAACCATCTGATCGCTCTCCGTGTATCATCAGAGTCGGAAGCCGCAGCTTGGCGGCAAAATCACCGACGTCGAACGTCCATACCTCGGCGTCGCTCATCGTCATATAGCGGTTTTCCCAGCGGCTGGGCTCGCCCCACTTCGACGTGGTCCAGGGGTGATACCAGTTATAAATCTCGGGCCAGGGCAGGCCGACACTCTTGTCGTCCGGGCTCACCACGGGCGTGTACTCGACCTCCCCGCTTGCCTCATATTTGGCTTTTGCCGCCCGGCCGCGGGCGATACGCGCGTCAAGCGTGGGTCCGCCGCCGCCGAAGAACCCTTCCAGATTTTCGCGATAGATATACTGGCCGGATACCGTCGCCAGAGCCTTGATCCTGGCATCTTCCGACACCGCCGCGATCATCTCCGAGGATCCCTGGCAGATGCCGAGCGCGAATACTCCGTCCTTGCGGATGTCCGAGCGGGCCGCGAGGAAGGAGATCGCGGCCTTGACGTCTGCGATTTTCGCTGCGGGACTTTCATAGCGACGAGGCTCTCCCCCGCTTTCGCCGCTGAAACGGGGATCAAAAATCAGCGAGGCGAATCCGTCTCGGGCAAGCCTCGTCGCATATTCCATTGGCGACTGCTCTTTCACGAACCCGAACGGTCCGAGGATGACGATGCCGGGCATCGGCGACTTCGCGGCCGTCGGCGTGAACAGAACACCAACCAGTGGCACGCCCGCGCTTTGAAAACTGACACGCTCGGTTTGATAGGCGCCCGCGCTCGACGCCATGGAGGCAACGGTTGTCATCCTCGGAGATCCTTGTGCTCTTGCTTTTGATGGAAAGAGGGTAAGCAACCCCACGGCTGCGACAGGCAATGCCGCCATCACCTGAAGGAGGCGCCGCCGCATGGCGTCATGGGTGCGATCATTGTGCATGACCCCCTCCATCCTTTCGTCCGAAATCACTCGACGGAGAATAAAGCATGTACGATGATGCGTCTAATGCATCATGTGGATTTATACTATGCCTTCATCCGAATTACGCCAGGTCGACCTCAACCTGCTTGTCGTGCTGCGAGCGGTACTGCAGACGCGCAACGTCACGCTCGCCGCCCAGAAGCTCAACATGAGCCAGCCTGCGGTCAGCCGGGCAATTGGCCGGCTCCGTCACGTCTTCGCAGACCAGTTGTTCGTCAAAGGCGCGGGAGGGGTTCTGGCAACGCCAAGGGCCGAGGCCTTGGCGGACTCGATCTCCAAGTTGCTGGAGGACGTCGACGACCTGCTGCGCGCGCGCGAGTTCTCCGCCAGGACAAGCGACCGCGTCTTTCGCATTGCCACGACCGATTACGGCGCCATCGCCCTCCTGCCGCCACTTGCCGCTATCGTTGCCGCCGAAGCGCCCAATGCCGGCATCGAAGTGCTGCCGTTCTCTCAGGAGGCGTTCCGCCGCGCATCCAACGGCGACGTCGATATCGTCCTCTACAGCGACGACCCGGTGCCCGACGACCTACAACGCGCAAGCCTCTTTGAGGAGACCTATCTTTCCTTCGTCCGGCAAGGTCATCCGCTTCAAAAGCGTATCGAGAAGGGTCGGCTGAAATTGGATGCCTTTCTCGATTACCCTCACATCCTGGTCAGCGTGTTCGGCGGCCGCACCAGCGAATTGGACGATCGCCTTACGGTGCTCGGGCGATCCCGCCGGATCGCGGTGTGGCTGCCGTATTTTGCAACTGCGGCGGTGGTTGCTTCAAAAACCGACTTCGTGCTGACATTTCCCAAAAGAGCCGCCCGTGAGCTGGCATCCGCGCATCGGCTGGTTAGCTTTCGACCCCCGCTCGAAATTGAGGGTTTTGGCTATCAGATGCTCTGGCACGCGCGAACCCAAGGCGATGCCGGATCGCTTTGGCTTCGGCAGAAGATTATTGCAATCTCAGGCGGCTGCTGACCGGCTACCGACCGCAATGGGTGGGCAGTTTCACCGTCGAACGATCTCCACTCAGTCGAAGTGATTTTGGCGGCCGCTCTCCGCGCAGGGGGATTCGAAGGCGGCAAGAAGCAGCAGCGATGCCGGTCTCCTCGCCGCAACCGCGTGTAGCCATACGCGTACTTCATTGATGCCGTCTACGCTACCTCAAGGAAACCCGTGGCGATCAAAACGAGGCGAGACAATGACCGGCGGCTAGGCCGCCAGCTTGAGGAGATGCGCTTCGTGGCGCACGAGGAAGGCGCGCAGCAGCTCGGGATAGTCGGTCCCGACGGCTGCCTTGACGCTCCGCCTTGAGGCCAGCGCCACCCGCCATGCCCGCACCTTGGGCGCATCGGCGAAGACGCGCGTGTCTGCGATGTCGTCGAAGACATCGAAGTAGCGAAAGATCGGCGCGAACACAGCGTCGACAAGGCTGAAGGCGTCGCCGGCGAACCACCGACCGTCGCCGAGCGCCGCCTCGACGCGAGCGAATTTTGCCGCAATCGCCACCCGCTTCTCCTCGAATATGCCGGCGTCCCGTGTGGTCTCCAGGCCCCAGACATCGGAAAGGATCGCCGAGCCGAACTCCATCCAGGCGCGATGCTGCGCGCGAATAAGCGGATCTGTCGGATGCAACTTGGCTCCGGCTTGCGTCTCCTCGATATATTCGCAGATGACGTTGCTTTCAAAGAGCACTGCTTCGCCGCCGCTGGGCTGCTTCACGCGCAGCAACGGCACCTTGCCGAGTGGAGAAATTTTCGAGAACCAGTCGGGCTTCGCCGAGAGGTCAATGGTGACGCGCTCGAAATCGGCCCGCTTCTCAAGCAGTGTAACAACCGCGCGCTGCACATAGGGGCAGAGATTGTGGCTGACGAGGGTAAGCGTGGTCATGCCGCGACCTTCATGCCTTCGGCGCGCATCGCCTCCTGCACTGCGGGACGGGCACCAACGCGTTCCATATAGGCCTGCAGATTGGGGAACGCTCCGAGATCCACCTTGACGTGGCCCGACCAGCCGACGATTGTGAACAGATAGGCGTCGGCAGCGCTAAAGGTCTTGCCCAGGACGAAAAGACCATTCGCAGTCAGATGCTTCTCCACATATCCGAGGCGATCGGCAATCTTGGCGCGCGCCGCATCAAGAGCCGTGGCGCCGTATTCCGGATGGAACAAAAGGCTGTAGGACTTGTGCAGTTCGCTCGAGATGAAGGTCAGCCATTGCTGCAGGTAATAGCGCTCGCGGGTTCCAGCCGCCGGTGCCAAGCCCGAGCCGGGTTGCAGATCGGCCAGGTATTGCACGATCGCCACGCCTTCGGTGAGGATCGAGCCGTCGTCGAGCCGCAGCGCCGGTACGTAGCTGTTGGGATTGACGGCGCGGTAGTCGTCGCCGTTCTCGGTCACGTGCGGCGACTTCCTGATGTCGACCCGCTCGATATCGATCGGGATGCTGGCCTCGCGGGCGACGATCTGTGGCGAGAGCGAGCAGGTGCCGGTTGCGTAGTAGAGCTTCATGGTGGTTGCCCTCATGCTGGTGTTGGAGGATTGGATCGCCGCTCGCTCGCTCATTGCGTCGCGTCGCCGGCCGCCCGAGAAGAGTTCAACAAAAAACGGAGCGGTCGCGATGGGCTCATCGCAAAAGCGCCATCGCCAAGCAGTGTCTGGGCGATGCAAAGCACGAACAGATAGGCTGGATATTCCCAGCCACCGTTCGGCGCGGTAAAAACCCAGCCATTGGCGAAGTGAACTGTGATCAGCGCGCCGAGCAGAATCGGAGACAAGGCCAGCGCTACCCAGCGTGCTTGCACGCCCAGCACCAGCAAGACGCCCCCGATCATCTCGGCAAGGAACACCGCATAAGCCAGCCAAACCGGCAGGCCGGTCGAGACGAAGAATTGCGCGGTGCCGTCGAGGCCGAACGTCATCAGCTTCAGCACGACGCTATGGGCCAGAAACATGATCCCCAACGCCACGCGCAGCAGTGTGACGCCAAGATCAGCGGGCGTTGGGCTGGTAGGGCCGTTGGGCATGAAAATCTCCTCACTCTGACACGCGCCTCACGAATTGGGCAGCTTCCGTGCACAGATAGATGTGGTAACAACGCAAGGCAAATTGGGATTTCGCCAGTGTCGCTTGCATGTCTGCAAGCGCTCTGGATACTATTGGATTTGTCATGGACGATTGGAATGAACCTCGGCTCGTGCTGGCCGTGCACAGGGCGGCCAGCCTCACTGGCGCGGCGACAGCACTTGGCATCGACCACTCGACCGCGTTCCGGCGCTTGAATGCGCTGGAAGCGCGGTTGGGCGTTCGCCTATTCGAGAGACTACCGGGCGGCTCCTATCAGGCGACATCGGCGGGCGAGCGTATGGCAGCCAGCGCTGAACGCATGGAGGACGAAGCGCTTGCGCTGGGCCGCGATATCGCCGGACGTGATCACCGCCTCTCGGGTCGTTTGCGGGTCACCTCCTCGGAAACTCTCGCCTATAGCAGGTTGACCCGCCATTTGGCGGGGTTCCGGCAAGTCCATCCAGGCATCGTGGTCGAGCTTGTCGTGGACAATCGCATCCTCAGCCTGTCACGGCGCGAGGCCGATATCGCGCTGCGCCCGATGCGCCCGAAGGAAAACGATCTTTGGGGCCGCAAGCTCGCCGACGTCGCCTGGGCCATCTACGGTGCGAGCGCCTATCTCGAAGCGAATGGCGGAACGATCGACTCCCCAAATGATCTCGGACGTCACGCCCTGATCGGGTGGGAGGAGACGACAACGGGTATCCTCGCGGCGGACTGGCTCAGTCGCGCGGCGCCCGCCGAGGCCTTCGTCTATCGCACGACCAGCCTCATCAACCAGTTCGTGGCGGCGAAAGCCGGCATCGGTCTGGCGCTTCTTCCATGTTATCTCGGCGATTGCGATCTCGACCTTGCCCGGGCTTCGTTGAGCCCTGTGGCCGAGCTGGCGGGAGAACTCTGGATCGTAACCCACGCCGACCTGAAAGCGACGGCCCGGGTGCGCGCATTCTTCGAAGTGGTCGGCGATGGACTTGCCAACGACCGCGTCCTGTTCGACGGTCGAGGGTGACGAGTAGGGCTCAGTTCAGCCAAGGAGCAATCAAGTCGTAGTAGCTTTGGCGACCTCCGGATAATCACGGGAACCCTTGCGGCCCAAAGGCTAGAATATCATAGCGTTGCAGCGGAGATGTAGTTATCAGTTTCATCTACGCTGGGGCGCCAACATCTCCCCCAAGCGCAGAAATGCGCCAAACTTGCGGAAGCATTTGGGTTTTGTTGAGATTTTGGTCCTAATCTTTGGCCTGCTGCCGGTTTGATGGACACCGAGATAAGTTCATTCAGGCTACCCCAGCTTCGCGTTCGAAGTCGATAGGACTGAGGTAACCCAGGGTCGAGTGACGCCGGGTCGGGTTGTAGAAGCA
>JAESGW010000517.1_pt1 | contig 30771 bp, 34 predicted proteins | sample 9269791 | NCBI WGS metagenome assembly JAESGW01 (sample SAMN16773120, study PRJNA677053) | algae metagenome | isolation source: Aphanocapsa lilacina HA4352-LM1 and co-occurring heterotrophs from near cave... | place: USA: Maniniholo cave, near Haena, Kauai, HI | collected 2009-07-28
AAGTCGGGGCCTGGGAAGAACAGCGCAATCGGCAAAGGGTGCAGATCCACTGGCGGTTCACGACCCGGGACGCCCGCAAGAAACTGAAGCGCCTCTATCCCTCATGAATGGCGTGTCTACCTACTAGGTCATCGTGACCGAGGTAGTAATCGGAAGACCCCGAGCTGAGCCATTCTAAAAGCATCGGCTAGGGGGTTTGCTGGAGCAAAAGTAGCACCCTCATCCGCTTTGTCAAACATTGTCGAGTTGTTTGCTATGCCGTTGGCGCCTTCATCTGGGCGAAGGGGCGCGGTCGCGGCCGAGGGGCCGGGCTCCCGCACCGCTGCCCAGCAACCGCTCGCCAATCCACCCGTCGAGGCTGAACCGACCCGCCCCGACTAACAAAAAGGCGAACGACACCGCCGCGTACAACAGGGCCAATTCTTTTTCGGCAAAAGGCTGAGACCCGTGCAGGATGAAGCCTGCCACCAGCATCGTAAAGAGAATCGCAGCCGCTGCCGGTCGGGTCAAAAGGCCCACTGCCAGAAGAATGCCCCCCACCAGTTCGGCAAGGCCCGCCGACCAGGCAAAAAAGACCGGCGCCGGAAAGCCCAGGCTCGCCACTGTCTCCACCAGCCCTTCGTTGGGCGGCACCTTGCCGAGGCCATGGCTTGCCATCGTGAGCCCAGCAAACACCCGCAGCACCAGCAAACCGATATCCGCCAGAGGTGAAGCGCCTCCGTAACCGCCAATCAACAAAGAAAAGATCCGATTCATGGCTACCAACCTACGCCGAAGTGTCTACAGACTAGTATCTCCAGCTTCGGATCGACCTGCGTCCCGGGAGCGATATCAGGTAGCCGGGCGAGGACCACCCATCCGGGGCAGTCGGTGTACGATGACGAAGCTCCATTACGTGGCCTGTCATGCAGAAAGTACCCGTCACGGTGATCACCGGCTTTTTGGGAAGCGGCAAGACGACCCTCATCCGCCACATCCTCACCCACAACCAGGGGCTGCGCATCGCTGTGCTGGTCAACGAGTTCGGTGAACTGGGCATCGACGGCGAACTGGTGAAAGCCTGCGGCGGCTGCGGTGAGGAGGACATTATTGAATTGACCAACGGCTGCCTGTGCTGCACGGTGCAGGAAGAATTTCTGCCCACCATGCAGCGGCTCATCGCCCGCCGGGGTGAGATCGACCACATTCTGGTCGAGACTTCCGGCCTGGCGCTTCCCAAACCGCTGGTGCAGGCGTTTCGCTGGCCCGAAATTCGCAATGGCGCCACGGTTGACGGGGTGGTGACGATTGTAGATGCCGCTTCTATTGCCCGGGGCGGCCTGTTCGAGGGCACCAGCGACGCCCTGGGCCACGGTGCGACCGAGGCAGAACTGGTGGAGCTATTCGAAGATCAACTGGCCTGCGCCGACTTGGTTTTGCTCAACAAGTCCGATCAGGTGGCACCGGAAGATCAACCGGCCGGCGAAGCGTACCTGCGCGCCCTGCTGCCCGCCTCGGTGAAGCTCATCGCCGCGCACCACAGCCGGGTGGACCCACGTACCCTGCTGGGCCTGGGCCAGGCGGTCGAAGAGCAGATCGCCAACCGCCCCAGCCACCACGACAGCGAAGCAGAACACGAACACGACGAAGACATCCGGGCGCTCAGTGTGCGGCTGGAAGGACCGCAAGATCCCGACCGGCTGGTGGCGGCACTGCAACAGCTGGTGCGCTCCTGCGAAATCTATCGGGTCAAGGGCTTTGCCCACGCCGCCGGTAAACCCCTGCGCCTGGTAATCCAGGGGGTGGGTCACCGCTTCGAGCGCTACTTCGATCGCCCCTGGGGCAAAGGTGAAACCCGGCGCACCGATCTGGTGATCATCGGCAAAGATCTGGAGGCGGAAACGATCCGGCGGGTACTGGCCGAGGGCGCTCTCACAGCTCCGCTGCCAGATGCCAGTGCGCTCCCGAAAACTGCAACTTGAGTCCCGCAGGCAGGCTGGGTACCCCGCGCTGCAGCAGCAGGCCCCGTCCTTCGAGATTGAGCAGCTGCGAGCCGCGGAAATTGGTAGCGAGCGGTTCTTTCCAGTGCGTGTGGCCGCTCATCACCAGGGGTACGGGGGCGCGGCCGAGTACCTCGCGCACGGCCCGATGGCCGCTTAATTTGAACTCAGGCGCGTCCGGCCCCTGATGCAGCAGCATCACGTCCGGCCGGGCACCGACGAGCTTTTTGAGCGCGCGCACAAAATCTTTTTCCTTGCGGCGCTGGGGCTTGAGCGGATCGCCGATGATCCCCCCTAGGCCCGCCACCCGCAATCCGCCCAGGTCGACCACCTCGCCGTCGAGCAGATAGATGCCGGGTTCAGACAAAAAAGCGGCGCGCTCCTTGGCGGTGCCAAAGTCGTCGTGGTTGCCCGCCACCCCCGCCACCCAGCGAAAGTGCCGCGCAAAAGCCCGCCACACCGGACGCACATCGCCGATGCCGCCGCGCCGGTCGAGTTGGGGACGCACGAACAAATCGCCGCACAGCAGTACCCCCACCCGAGCGGCCCCGGGCAAATAACCGCCGCCCGCGAGTTTCGCCAACTCCGCCGCCACCGCTTCGCCGAGCAGACGGGGCGCCTCTTCGCCCGCCCGCTCGAAGATCCCCTGCAAATCCGAGCAGGCAAACACCGCATCGCACCCCTCGGGCAACCGGTCCACCGTCGCGTGGGACAAGCCGAACCAGCGGTTGCGCACCTCACCGCTCGGGGCAACGGCACGGTAGGGAATGGCATGAAAAGGCTGCTTGTGGACGGCTTGAACGCGCATAGGAACCCGGGCCGTGACCGGAAGTAGTCTAACACCACATATAGTGTCAGGACTACCGAGTAGCCTCGGGGCCGCAGGCTCAACCGACGGTCTGGGCGGTAAGCATCGCCTGGGGCGGCTTGGCGTGGGGCCAGGCGAAGGCGTGGCGGAAGCTCGCCTCCTGGCAGGCTTTGAGCTGCTTGAAGTCGATGACGTCGTTGGTGAGCAGATTTTCGTACTCGAAGGGCAGCCGCACATCGTGCAGACCGGCGTTGTCGGTGCAGATGGCGATGTCGACTCCCGCTTCAAAGCAGCGCTCGAAGACGGGGCGCAACTGGCCGATGTCGCTCAGGGTGCCGGTCTTGATATAGGTGGTCGGGCAGATTTCCAGACACTGGTGGCGGGCGGCCAGTTGCGGCAAAAGCTCCGGGTACAGCAGCGGAATCTGAATGCCGTGGCCGATGCGGCAGACGTAGGGCAGCAGTTGCGGGTAGATGCCGTTTTTGGTCTCGTAGAGGTGGGCGGTGGTCTTGATGCCCATAGCCAGGGCGTATTTGTAGAGATCCGCGAACGTCTCGAGCCGGGCTGCGTAGTGGCTGTCGCCTCCGGCCACGTCGATACCGCAGATATATTCGGGCATCGCAGCGGCCAGATCCACGATCGCCCGGTTGACCTTATCGCTGAGGCGGCTGTGCATGCAGAGGATCTGGCTGGTGACGATCGGGTACTCGGGAGAGCGGGCGGCATCGCCGATCGCGCGCACCACCTCGGCCATCTGGGCGATACGCTGATCCTCACCTAAGTTGCGGTCGGTGCGCAGGTAGGGCGTGTAGCGAATTTCGAGGTAGGCGAGATTCTCAAAAATATAAGCGCCCCGGATGAGGCGCATGACAAAATAAGGCAGGGCATCGAGCGTCTGAACGTGCTCGACGAGGGTATGCAGTTCGAGGTATTCTTCGAGGCTGCGGCGGGGGCGGGTAAAAAAGGTTTCGAAATCTTTGTACTCAGGATACTGCTCAGCAAGCGGGTGATCCTGGCGCACCAGGTAGCGCCAGAGGATCCGGGGGACCACCGACCCGCCCAGGTGACGATGAAGTTCGGCGTGCAAAGACATAAATATCGACTCGGCGGATGATTTTGTTTATTATCTCCCAGGGACCCCAGATGTGGGGCCAGCCCTGGGCCAAATTTTTGGTTGCCCTGCCCTAGCCGCCGCGCCAGACCTGGTAGAACATCAAGCAGCCGATGATCACAAATCCCGCCGCTGCGCCCAATTGCAAATAGGTAGGAGGAATAAGCTTGCTCAGCCACGCGCCCGCCAGCACCCCCAGCAGGCTCGCCAATACCAGCGCCAGCGAAGAGCCCAGGAACACCGCCCAGGGCGAGCCCGACTTGGCGGTCATCAAAAACGTGGCGAGCTGCGTCTTATCCCCCAACTCCGCCAGGAAAATGGCCCCAAAAGTGACGCCCACCAGTTTCCAGTCCATCGCCTTGCCCGCGCATTGTTACGAATGCTTCAACTAAGATAGCAGGCTCTTTTCGCTCCGCCCCCCCGGTTTCGGCCTGAGCAGATAGACTGGCTCTAATTGGTGCGGGCACTTCGGGGCCACCCGCGGCGTCTTGCAGTCCAGACCATCACTACCAGCGCAGCGCAATGATCGAAAACACTATGCAAGATTTCTTCCGAAAGAGTCTGCTGCTCACGGTCATCCTCAGCCTCGTCGGCCCCGCCGCAGTGACGGCCGCCCCCAAGCAGCCCGTCAAGCTGCGCGCCGAATACGAAGCCAGGCTCGAAGATTCACCCAAAGCGATCGTCGATGAAGTCTGGCAGACGGTGGACCGCGAGTTCGTCGATCCGACCTTCAACAAACAAAACTGGATAGCGGCGCGCGGGCAGTTGCTGGGCCGCGACTACAAAAACAAAGAGGAAGCCTACGAGGCGATTCGCAATTCCTTGAAGGTGCTGGGCGATCCGTACACCCGCTTTCTCGACCCGCGCGAATTTCAGGCGTTGCGCGATCAGACCAGCGGCGAGCTGGTGGGTGTCGGCATCCAACTGGGGGTCTCCCAGGTGAGCAAACTGCCGGTGGTGGTCAAGACCCTCGAAGATAGCCCCGCCAGCCGCTCGGGCATCCAGGCCAAAGACGAGTTGCTTGCCGTCGACGGCAAAGCGACCGCCAAGCTCGAAATTGGCGAGGTCTCCCGGATGATCCGCGGCGATCGCGGCACCCAGGTAACGCTGTCGGTGATGCGCTCGGGGCAGAAGATGAGTTTTACGATCACCCGCGCTCCGATCGAACTGAAGGTGGTCACCAGCTCCCTAAAAGAAGAAAATGACCGCAAAGTAGGCTACATCCGCCTTGCGGAATTTTCTGAAAAGGCTCCTAACGAGATGCAGCGGGCCTTTGCCAAGCTGAGCGAAGCAGGGGCACAAGGCTGGGTGCTCGACCTGCGCGGCAACCCCGGCGGTCTGCTCGATGCCGCCACCCGCGTGGCCAGCCTGGTCCTCGACCAAGGCACGATTGTCTCGACGGTCGATCGCGCCGGCACCCAGGATCAGCTGACCGCCGACCGCCACCCGGTGACCAACCTGCCCCTGGTGGTGCTGATCGATCAGGGTTCGGCCTCGGCCAGCGAGATTCTCGCCGGCGCCATCCAGGACAACCGGCGCGGCACCCTGGTGGGCATGAAGACCTTCGGCAAAGGGGTCATCCAGCAGGTGAACGCCCTCTCCGACGGTTCCGGGGTGAATGTCACCATCGCCCACTACCTGACCCCCTCCGGCAACGACATCCACAAAAAGGGCATCCAGCCCGATGTGGTCGTGGCCTTTCCGGAGGAGGCGCGCAAGGCTCCCATCGAGCCTGCCACCGGCGCCGATATCCAGTACCAGCGCGCTGTGACGGTATTGGCCAAGCTCATCGAGACCAAACCGGCCACCAGCGCCCGCCAGTAACTTGCTGTTGCGAGCGTCCCGGCCCGCGGTTGCGGGCCGGAGCGGTTTTCCTAGAACATCCCCAGAAGGGAATGGGACAATAGAAACAACACCAGACGAGCGCGATGGCCATGGCACACAACCGCAATTTCACCGAGGAAGCCTACGTCCTTGGCAACCAACTCGTAGACAAAGTCAAAGAAGCGATCGAGGAAGGCAACGTTCGCCGCATCATGATTCAAGATCCTCAGGGCAAGACGTTGCTTGAGATCCCCCTCAACATCGGAGTGGCCGCCGGGGCGGGCCTGTTGTTCTTCGCTCCGCTGCTCGCCGGGGTGGCGGGTGTCGCAGCGGTGGTCTCCCGCGCCAAGGTCGTCATCGAGCGCTACGAGGACCCGGCGGCGAAAAAGCCGACCGGCAACGAACCGCGGCCCATTCAGATCGAAGACGAGGACGACCCGCCTACATAAGTATCTGCACCCGCAAGCCTGTGCGATATACTTCCTACGGTCTTGAGGAAGTGTCCCATGCGCAAGTTCTTGAACCTGGTGCCGGCGCTGATGCTGCTGGCTGCGCCCTGTTGCGCCCAGGGAGTGGTGATGGTGGCTGGAGGCGGCTCCGAGGGCGATATCGGCGATACTGCCAGTTGGTCCTACCGGCTCTATCCGACTTTGGTCGAAGCGGGCGACATCAATGGCGACGGTCGTGTGACAGTGGCTGTGATCGCCGACTCGTCCCAGAGTGATTTTATTCCCCAGTACTTCGAGTGGTTGGGGGCGGACGACGCCTTCAACGTGCTGGTGGCCACCCGCGCCCAGGCCAATGACCCGGCTGTGGTCGATCGGGTGCGCGAGGTGGACGCCATCTTCATCAAAGGCGGCGACCAGGGCAAATACTACGACAACTGGAACGACACCCGCCTGGAGGATCACATTCGCTATGTGGTGCAGACCCGCGGTGGCGGTGTGGGGGGTACCAGCGCCGGGGCGATGAGCCAATCGCAGTACGCTCTGGCGGGCGAGAAAGATTTGATTTCCCAAGATGTGCTGACCAATGCCCAGACGCGCTATTTAGACGACGCGGACGGCGGCAGCGGCATCCACACCGACTTTCTCGGCTTTGTCACCGGCAGTGTGATCGATTCGCACTTTAACGATCGAGGTCGCCTTGCCCGTCTTTTGGGGGTGATGGCAAAGGCGAATGAAGATTTTAGTCTGGTGACAGGGGTTTTGGGCATCGGCCTGGGGGATCAGACCGGGCTTGCCATCCGCGGCGCGCTCGCCGAGGTGATTGGCCAGGGGTCGGTCTCGTTTTTGCAGACTACCCCTGAAACTGTGACCCATAGACCGAGCGGGGCACCGCTTTATATGACCAATGTGCGGGCGGATGTGCTCACCGAGGGCTGGAGCTTCAACCTGAGCGGGCGCGCAGTTGCCGCGCAGCCGGCGGGGGTCGTGACGGTGAGCTACTTGGGTGACAGCGCCGCCAACCGCGGCGCGCTTACCATCCAGGGCAGCAAAAAGGGCAATGAGCGCCTCTATGCCCTTAATCCCACTTATTTTCCCCAGAGTTACAGCCTTGTCCCTACGACCGCAAGCACCTACATTTTGAATTCCCTTGGCCTCAACGACGCCCAGAACCCGGACAACCGCGGCGCCATTCAGGAGACGACCCTCAGGGCTCTCCACGACTATCCGCACTACACCGGCATCTTGTTGTCGGTGGGCACCAAGGTTTCGCGGACCCAGAGCAGCCCCGATGCAATCGCGTTCGGGGCCGGTACCGGCGGGTCGGAGGCGGCGGCCATCGTGCTGGACGGTAAAAAGATCGAGGCGAAGGGCCTCTCACCCTATGCCGCGCCCATGGACTCAGGGGACGGCTCGCTGCGCGCCGCCGCTCTGGTGAATCTGCGCGTGCATATCCTGGGCCAGACCAGCACCTGGGGTACCCGCTACAACACCCGCACCCACACCTTGCAACAATAAGCTTCAAGCGGCAGGAAGACTCTTCAGCGTCGCGGTGTCCGCAACCGGATCAACCGAAATTTGCGAGGCGTAGAACTTGCTCGCCGTGTTGCCGATGAGTATCAGGGCCGTTGCATTGACCCCCGCGCCCACCAGCGCCCCTACGAACAACGGCACGCCTTTGAGCAGGAGTCGCTCCGCCAGCTGCTTACCCACAAGGCGGGCCAGTTGCTCGGTGCCTATCCTGGCCATCTGCTGACCCACCGCCTGCTTGAGCGCCTGGGTGCCTGCCCCGGCCAGGCGATCGGCGCCGGAACCAAGGGCCAGTACCAGAACCGCTTCGCCCTTGCGGTCGGGATCACCCAGATCCAGTCCGTAGAGGCAAGCAATCTCGTAGATCAGCTCGATTTCGAGCATCACCGTAGCCACCACGTCCGCCGCCACCATCGGCAGGTTGATGCCCGGCGGCAGCAGGCCGCTTGCCACACCCACTCCACCCGCGAACACCGCCTTGCGCTGGATAAGTCGCTGGGCCAGTTCGGGCGGCGACTCGCCGGGGTGTTCGATCTGGAGTGTCGTCACTGTCTCGCGCACTTTCTGGACGTTGACCTGATCGAGCAGTTGCAAGATCCAGTTAGCTCCGATCGTGCGGCCAATCTGCTGCATCCAGTCGCTGGTGCGCACCGCCTGCAGCGAATCGCCCAACCGCGAGCGCGTAGCGGCTACCCAGGTCATCACCTGTGGGCCGATCTGACCTTCGACTACGCGGCTTGCACTCTGCAGACGTTCTTGCACCAAGTTGCGCAGGCTGTCGCCCAGAGGGGTACTCGGTGTCCTCGCCGCCGGTTGTTGCTGAGTCATCGCTGCAATCTATCCATCGCTAAGACAATCTTAAGCACTGCTCCTGGGTTTACGCTCCTTCCCCTGGGCGGATCTGGCGGTGGACGTCGGGCGGATCGCGCACCAAGATGGGAGGGAGTACGCGCGAGGTGGGCATGCAGGGCAAGGTGGTTTTGATCACAGGTGCAAGCGGCGGGATCGGTTCGGCGGTAGCGCGCCGGGTGGCCGCCCAGGGGGCTTCGCTGGCACTCGCGGGGCGTACTCAGGCTGCGCTCGACGCTCTGGCGACCGAGTGCGAAGCGGCCGGCAGTCCCCAGACCCTGGCCATGGCCACCGACGTCACCGTCAAAGAGCAGGTGGATAATCTCTACACCAAGGTGGCCGCCACCTTCGGTCAGATCGACGTTGTGCTCAACGCCGCCGGCCTTGGCGTCCTCAAGCCCATTCAGAACCTGAGCGAGGAGGACCTCGACCGGCAGATGGCCGTCAACCTCAAAGGCACCTTCCTGAGTTGCCAGGCGGCGGTGCCCCTGATGAGCCAACAGTCGGGGGGAGGCCACATCTTCAACATTCCGGGCATCCTCGGCCAGCACCCGATGGCGACGGCCGCCGCCTACTGCGCCTCCAAATATGCCGTCGTCGGCCTCACCAAGTCGATGGCCCTCGATCTCAAGCGCGCGGGCGTCAAATTCACACTGCTCTACCTGGGTGGGGTAAACACACCCTTCTGGGACAACGCCGGCATGCGCGTGCAGCGCGACAAAATGTTGAGTGCCAAGACCGCTGCCGAGGCTGTCGCCTTTGCCCTCGCCGTCCCCTCCCCCGGTGTTCCTAACGAAATCGTCATCCAGCCCGATAGCCACCAGTTTCTCTAGTGCCCGGAGGTTTAGCGCATGACCCACACCAACGATCTGCCCCGGCCGGTGACCATCGAGCGGGACGATTCGCCCCTCAGCGCGCTGCAGGATCTCTTCGAGCGCATCCGTCAGGTGCATGCCCTCGAGCACGCCACCATCTGGGTGCTCTCCGAACAGGATCCCGATCTCAAATTGAGCGGTTTTTCTACCGATCGTGGCTTTTTTATCTATGGCCCGGTCGATACCGGGGCGCTGTTGCGCGCCGCCCACCGCGCCCTGGAGCGCATCAACCGGGGCGAAGAGAACCTTGCTATCCACCCGCGCTGCGGCACCAACCTCTCGGTGGGCATGCTGATCACCGCCGGGGTCGGGTTGGGCGCGGGTTTATTTTTACCGCGCCGCCCCCTGCCGCAACTGCTAGCCCTCTGCACCGCAGCAGTCGCTGCCTCGCAACTGGCCACAGGCCTCGGCGCCCTGGCCCAGCGCCACCTCACCACCGCGATTCCCCGCAACCTCGAAATTGTCGGCGCGCGCACCCTCTCCGACTTGACCGGTCGCCACAGCCACTTTGTCGAGACCCGCTACATCGGCTAAGGCCCTAGACAGAAAAACGCCGCGCCTTCCAGGGGGCGCGGCGCCGCAATCGACATCTGAAAATCGGCGAAGCAAAACCAGTGGCAAACGAGACGACCGCGGGCAGGACCGGTTTCACCAGAAAGTACGCGCGTCGCGCCGCAGCGGATCGCAAATTCGACACAATAATTCTCACCAGGCCAGCAGCCTTTCCAGCAAAGGCTCGTAGAGCGCTCTACCGCGCAGGCGAGTCAGCCAGCGCTCCGGGATGGCCTCGATCCTTTGTTGGAGCCCCACGAGCCTGCCAGGCAGGTGTTGGTGTCGTTGCCCAGCGGGACGGCCAGCTGCATTATGGTGAAGTTTTGCTAAGGGGTGGAGGCGTGCAGATAGCGATTTTCTGCTGCCTCGAATTTGTCGAACCGCGCCACAGGATAACTTGGCCGACCGTCGCAGTCGTTCCTAAGGGACAAACTACATCGGTTGATTTCCAAACCTGTGCTTCTATTGAAAAATAAAAACAAGTGAGGCTACGTCAGCTCCTAGACGCTTAAAATCATACGTATTTAGAGTCACAATATAGTCGACTTCTGCCTTTAATGCGGCCTGAGCTATTATTGCATCATAAACGATTGCGCCATGAAGAGACTGAATGCGCATTCGAGCAAACACGGCAAGATAGTCGCCCTCATCAAGGCTAACGGCAGTGAAATTAATCAACAGTTGACGAATAGCCTTTTCTGTATTTTTGGGACTTAGTTGCGGCTGTGCTTTCCCGGTCATGTAACGATAATATTCACTAAGGGAATGAGTGGAAATGTAGCCTTCGGTAACCCTAGAAACAACTTCTTGCAACAGGGGAAGGCACCCCTCCCTATTGGGATGGCCTGGAACAGATCCTGCAATAAGGATGTTTGTATCGAAAAGTAGTCTCACTCTTCTCGCATACTTCGGATTGCAGCGACCAAATCTGTATCTACTTGCGTGTGAACAACTGGCAATCCGTCAGCAATTTCAAGTTTTGCCTCTTTGACTTTGTGATCATCAGATGTGAGCGCTTGCCTTTCGTCTAGATCAACATGGTGAGACAATTCCGTCTCAATTTTAAGGCTTTCACCCTCCAACAAAATTTGCCACTCCCTTCGAATTTTCCACGCTTTCTTGAGATCCCATACCAGAAGCCCAATACAAAATATGCCGAGTAAAATAGAAAACAAGATAGAGCCAATAGCTTGTGGTTGAGCCACCCGCAGCAGCAGAACCGCAAGTACTTCAAACACTGCTACGACGATCAATATCGCTATCTGGGGCAGCAGGCCGGCCCAAAACTCGGTGTTATACTCACGCTGTATCTCTGGCTTTAATTCTAAATTTTTCCAAAGTCTGGCTTGAGCAAGTTCGAGACAGGTAGGCTCTGATTCTGCAAATCTTGACTGGATTCGTTTATGGCGGCGAAATTCGTAAATTGAACTCAAATTCCACGCTACTGGAAATTCTTGTCCAAATCGAAGAATAACTCGCTTTTGAAGTTCCACATCCGAACGAAACAATAAATAAAGCGCAATTGACACCATTGACCAGAGCAAAGCCGCAAAAGCAAACTCTATCATGGTGAGACCGATAGACTTAGATTTTTCAAGTTGGTCAACAAAAGCTCTCCAGGAATCCTGAAAAGCAAGGGCCAGATCGAGAAGTTCTTGCTTCTGTTCTTGTACCGGCAAAATCCAATAGAAAGTCGCGCAGATTGCTGCTATAAAAAAATAGCCTTTGTATCTGGAAAACCACCGCTGCTGTGGCTGATTTTCGCTGATAAAAGCGCTGATATCTAGGTAAAGATACCGCAACTGGTCGCTGTGCCGCGGAAGTTCCCTTGTCAATCCTCTAGCAATTTGCTTGAGCGTGACTAGTAAAATACGCTGTAAAGGTTCTCGTTCGAGTCGGGCACAAACATAATCAATAAAGTAGAGTAAGATTTGTGGAATCCGCTCAAACTTTTCTCGCCAAGAGTGCTTTGATTGTAGCTTCAACTCGTGCAAACGTTCATCCAGCGAAGAAAACTCTTTCTGGATATGCTTTATGTAATTTGCGTAACATTCGAAAACCAGGATGGCATCACTTCGAATCTGGTCAATTCTTTCGCTCACCCCACCGACTCCTGAAAGTGCGCTCGAGCTAAGCAAATTCTATACACAGCGGAGACTTCTTGCCAGCGAGCTTGCTTTAGCAGGCAAAGGCCACGCTGCATTCCTGCAGAGAGCAGAGAGCTGTCAAGCAGTAATAGTTAGCTGGGCGCATTGCGGAATCTGGGAGAAAGCTCAAAGCAAGCTGTTACTGCGCTAGAAGCCGCTCCAGCAAAGGCTTGTAGAGCGCTCTACCGCGCAGGCGAGTCAGCCAGCGCTCCGGGATGGCCTCGATCCCTTGTTGGAGCCCCACGATCCCGCCCGCCAGGCAGGCGGTGGTGTCGGTGTCGTTGCCCAGCGAGACGGCCAGCTTCACCACCTGCTCATAGGTTGCCCCCGCCTCCACCGCCCAGCGCACCGAGTGCAGGCTGTCCACCACATAGGCGCTTCCCCGGCCCCCAGGCGGCGCCTCGGGGTGGATCTCCGCATCCAGTTCCCGCAGGGCCACCGGTTCGACAGCGTAGAGCGCCCGCACCGATTCTGTGGCGGCGGCCCACGGCCGGGCTTCCCCCTCCAGAATGCGCCGCGCCCACAGGCAATAGAGCGCGCAGCACAACTGGGCGCGGGGGTGGGCGTGGGTAATCTGGGACTGCAAAGCGGCATCGCGGGCCAGTTCTGCGTCGCTGCCGCGGTGCCATAAAGCGAGGGGCAGCACCCGCATCAGCGAACCGTTGCCGTTGGCGCGCTCATCCGCCGCTGCGCAGCGCAGGGCGGGAGCGCCGCCCCTGAGGGCCGCAAGCGCTTCGCCCGTTTGGATACCGACATCGAAGACGCGGCCGTCGACGGCCAGATAGCCTTCGTCGCGCCAGGCCAGCAATCGGCGGCCCAAATCTTCGACATCGAGCCTTCCGCACTCCAGCAGCGAGGCGAGTAGGCACAGCGCCTGCGCCCCGTCGTCGGACCAGGTACCGGCGGGGACCGCGTGGGTGGGCGGGTGGCCGGGGGGTGGCTCGAAGTCGATCAAGTCGATGGGAGGCAGATTGGCGGATGGGTTGAACTCGTAGGGTACCCCCAGGGCGTCTCCCACCAGCAGACCCACCAGGCCCCCCGCCAACCGCTCACGGTATCTCGGCATAGAGACGATTCGGTTGTAGGCAATGTCGATTATCGCCTGCCGCCCGGGGGATCTCTGTGGACTTTGGACGAATGGCAGGCGCGGCCGGAGGAGGCTTGCAGGTAAACTAATAGAAACTATCGCCGCCGTCCTCCTATGCCCGCCGACCTCCCTTCGCCGAACCAGGCGATCGCACCGCTCGCCACCCGCACCGACGATCGAGGCCACCTCATCATCGGCGGCTGCGATGTGGTCGATTTGGCCCAGCGCTTCGGCACACCGCTGTATATTCTCGATGAGGCGACGCTGCGAGCTGCCTGCACCCAGTACGTCGAAGCGTTCAAGCGCCACTACGCAGGGGACTTTCGGGTGCTCTACGCCTCGAAGGCCTGGAGCAACCTGGCCATCTGCGCCGTCGTCCATCGCTGCGGCCTGGGAATCGACGCGGTTTCAGCGGGCGAAGTCCACACGGCCCTGCGCGCAGGGGTGCCTGGTGAAATGGTCTACCTGCACGGCAACAACAAATCTGAAGTGGAGATTCGCTTTGCAGCAGAAGTCGGCGCGACGGTGGTGGCTGACAACTGGCTCGATCTTGAGATTTTGAGCACCATGACGGTCGCCCGCCCGGTGCGGGTGATGGTGCGCGTCGCCCCCGGCATCGACATCCACACCCACGAATACATCCGCACCGGCCACCTCGACAGCAAATTCGGCTTCGATCCGTCCGAACTGGCCGCAGTGCTCGCCTACCTGGCGCGCACCCCCAGCCTCAGAGCCGTCGGCCTGCACGCCCACATCGGTTCGCAAAGCTTCGAGCTTGCTCCCCACGGCGATGCCGCCCAACTATTGCTGGAGTGGTATCCCAAGGCCTTCGCCCTCGGTCTGTCGGATTTTAGTGAACTGAACGTGGGGGGCGGCCTGGGCATCCGCTACACCGACGCAGACGACCCGCCCGCTATCGACGAGTGGGTAGGCACAATCTGCGAGGTGGTGACCCGCACCTGCCGGACCCACAATCTGCCTTTGCCAAAGTTGTTGTGCGAACCGGGCCGCTCTCTGGTGGGTCCTGCCTGCGCGACGGTCTATACCGTCGGCTCCACCAAGACTGTGCCCGGGATTCGCACCTATGTTTCTGTGGACGGCGGCATGTCCGACAATCCCCGGCCAATGACCTACAAAGCGCTCTACACGGCCGTTGCCGCCAATAAAATGCACGATGGGCGCCGCGAGCAAGTAACGGTGGCCGGTAAGCACTGCGAGTCCGGCGACGTGCTGCTGCGCGATGTGGATTTGCCTCTACTTGAGAGGGGAGATTACCTGGTTGTCTTTTGCACCGGTGCCTACAATTGCAGTATGGCTTCGAACTATAACCGTCTGCCCCGCCCGGCGGCGGTGCTGGTGAGCAACGGTGAAGCGGCCCTGATCGTCAAGCGTGAGAGCCTGGACGACCTGCTGCGCTATGACTGTTTACCGGAACGACTGCAGACATGAATGGCCCCCTAGAACAACTGTCAGGCGAACTGGCTCTGCGACCGCTCATCATTTCGATTCTCGATTGGGCTGCGGTGGGCCTGCTGCTCTACCTGGCCTTTCAGTTGATCCGCCAGACCCGCACGGTCTGGCTCATCCGAGGTTTTTTGATCCTCTCGGGCGCCTTTTTTCTGAGCAACTTGCTCGGATTGACCACCCTCAATTTCATCCTCGATAAGATCTTGATCGGGGTGGCGGTGGCAGTGCCTGTCATCTTCCAGCCGGAGTTGCGCCGTTTTCTTGAGCAGTTGGGCCGGGGCGAGATCTTCACATTACTCAAGCCCGATCGGGTGCCCGACTTTGAGAAAGAAGCCCTCGACGAGTTGCTTGATGCCGTTCAAGATCTTTCTGAGGAGCGCACCGGTGCCCTCATAGTGATCGAGCAGAGTCCCATCGACGATCGCCTCTTACAAGATCCGGGCGATACGATGGACGCGGTTCTTTCCAAGAGCTTGCTGTTGACCATCTTTTATCCAAAGACGCGGCTGCACGACGGTGCGGTGCTCGTTCGCGACTGGCGTATTCAATCGGCGAGCGTAATTTTGCCGATGTCCACCCAGATCCCGGCGCGGCAGTTGGGCACCCGCCACCGCGCGGCGATGGGCATCACCGAGCAAACCGACGCCCTGTGCATCGTTGTCTCCGAGGAGACCGGTTCGATCTCCCTCGCCGAGCGCGGCAAATTGCAGAGGCCGCTCACCGTCGAGCAGCTGGCCGAAGCGCTCAACCGCCGCTACCGGCGCGACGAGCCCCCCTCGGTGTTTACCATTCCAGCGCTGGGCGACTGGACGCGCAAGCTCTTCCCCGCCTCCTCCAGCCAATCGGGCAACAACGACTAAATCGATGACCACCCCGCACACGCTCCTGCGCAGCCTGCCCCCCGATCTTGATCCCAATCGCCTGCCGCGCCATGTCGCCGCCATCATGGACGGCAACGGCCGCTGGGCGTCAAAGCGCAACCTTCCCCGCGTGGTGGGCCATCAGGCTGGGGTGGGCGCCCTCAAAGAGCTGTTGCGCTGTTGCAAGGATTGGGGCATCGGTGCTCTTACGGTCTATGCCTTCTCCACGGAGAACTGGAAGCGGCCGCAGTACGAGGTCGAATTTTTGATGGCTCTTTTTGAGAAAGTACTCAACCGCGAGCTTTCGGAGATGGTGGATGAGGGGGTGCGTATTCGCTTTGTCGGAGCACTTGCCCATCTGCCCGGAGCTTTGCAGAGTGCCATCGAAGGAGCGATGGCAGCCACAGAGGCGAACACGGCGGTCGAGTTCACCGTTGCTACCAACTACGGTGGTCGGCAGGAGATCGTCAATGCCTGTCGCGAACTCGCCGAGCAGGTGCGCACAGGTTGCCTCCTGCCCGAGCAGATCGACGAGAAGCTTTTTGCCGAACACCTCTACACCCGCGAGCTGAGCGATCCCGACTTACTCATCCGCACCAGCGGCGAGCAGCGTTTGAGCAACTATTTGCTCTGGCAGCTGGCTTACACCGAAATTTACGTAGCCGACGTGCTGTGGCCTGACTTTGACCGGGCGGCCTTCCACATCGCGCTGCAATCTTACCAGGGTCGTCAGCGTCGCTTTGGCAAGGTGTGATGCCGACTCCGAGCCGGTTGGATAGTCAAGTCAGGGTTACTCCAACCCGCTATGTCCAGCCGCATCCAGGTGGCCGACTACCGCTGCCTCGAAACTATATTCTGAATCAGCGCTGGAAACCTTCAGCCCAGGTGGCTGCTCAAAAAGCTGAGGGAGCGGCCGTTGGCCAGCTCGGCCGCTTCTATTTGATAAGTGGTGCCGTCTACCCGGGCAAAGGCGTGGCCCATGCCCGGGTAGAGGTGGGTGGTGATGAGCGGATTTTGCGCCACGGCATCGAGAATGCGCCCCCGGGCGGCCGGGGCGACCAGTTCGTCCTTTTCGGCAATGTGCAGCAGCAGCGGCCGGGAAATGTTGCCCACTTCCTCCAGGTTGCGTTCGATACCCACCCCGTAGTAGCTGACATTGGCGTCGGCGTTGGAGCGGGTGGCCATCAGGTAGGCGAGTTTGCCCCCCAGGCAGTAGCCCACCGTGCCCACCGTGCCGGTGCAGCCCTCCAGCTGGCGGACGGAGACGAGGGCAGCGATGAGGTCCGTGACGCCCCGATCTTCGTCGTAGGCGTTGTAGAGTCCGAAGGCTTTTTCGAGATCGCTACCCTGGTCAACGAGCTCAACTCCCGGCTCCAGCCGCCAGAACAAATCCGGCACCACGGCGATGTAGCCCGCCTGGGCAAATGCGTCGGCGATGGCCCGCATCGTGGCGTTGATGCCAAATATTTCCTGGATGATCACCAGGCCGGGGCCGAGGCGCGCACTCGGCCTGGCCACGTAGGCGCCGAAGCTGCCGTCTTTCGATTCGATGGTGATGCGCTCTGCCATGCTGTTGGTCTTCCCCATTTCCTAACCAATTTTCCGGGTGGCCGCTAGCCGATCCGCAGATGGTATCTGGCTCCACAGTACTCCAAGCTTGGAGTACAGGACAGCCACCAGCCTGTCCCATTCGAATTTCGGAGCCCGCCATGACTTCACCGACAGGTGCTTTGCAAGCTTTCTCCAACGCTCTGGCCGACACCGTCGAAGCGGCCGGCCGGGCGGTGGTCGCCGTCGACACCCACTCGCGCAGCGCGCCCAGCGGCGTGCTCTGGCGCGAAGGGGTAGTTGTCACCGCCGACCATCTGCTCAAGGGCGACGACGAAATAACCGTCACTGTGCACGATGGGCGCCCGGTGGCGGCAACGCTGGCCGGGCGCGATCCCGGCACCGATCTGGCGGTGTTGCGCTTGGCGGCTGTCCCCGCCCCCGATGTGCCCTTTGGCGATGCCCAACTGCTCAAAGTCGGGCATCTGGCCCTGGCCCTCGCCCGCCCGGGCGAGCACGGCCTGAGTGCCAGCCTCGGCACCGTCTGCAACGTGGGCGGTCCCTGGCGCACCTGGCGTGGTGGACAGATCGACCGGCTCATCCGCCTGGATCTGAGTTTGTTTCCGGGATTTTCCGGCGGCGCTCTGGTGGACACCGAAGGCCGCATCGTCGGGATCAACACTGCCGCGCTCTCGCGCAGCACCGGGATCGCCATTCCGGCTGCCACCGTCGATCGGGTGGTAGACCAGTTACTGGCCACCGGGCGGGTCGCCCGTGGCTATCTGGGCATCGGTATGCAGCCGGTGCGCCTGCCCGACAGCCTGCGCGCCACCCTCAATTTGCCCGGTACGGGTGCGGTGATCGTCGTCAACCTCGAAGCGGGCTCCCCCGCCGAGCACGCCGGTGTGCTTCTGGGCGATGTGTTCGTCGGGATTGACGGCCACACCGTCGGGGACACCGAGGAGGTGCTGGCCCTGTTGACCCCCGAGCGGGTCGGCAAGAGCCTGCCGGTGCAGATCGTCCGGGGCGGTCAGCGAGTCGAGGTATCCGTCACTGTCGGCGAACGGCCGCGGAGAGGGGCGTGAACACCCAGCACCCAGATCAAGCGGAAAGTCTGGAGGCGGCACGGTTTTGGTCCGCCTGCGGGCGGACCGCAGCATGATTCGCGTGGCGGTAGCGGCCGATGCTGCTGTCGTGCGCGCCGGGCTGGCTGCCCTGGTTGCGGCCAGCCCCGATCTGACCGTCGTCGGCCACTCCGTTTCCCTTGCCGAGCTGCCGCAACTATTGGAGGAATTGCAGCCCGAGGTCGTGCTGGTCGACCTCGAAGATGGCGCTGACGACGCAGTGCTCGACTGGCTTCCCGGCCCTGTCCCATCCCTAATCGAAGGAGAGGGCGTCCCGGCGGTCCCTTTGGTCCTCCTCACCGAGGAAACCGCAGGAAGCTGGCTGGCCGATGTGCTGCGCTCCGGCGTGCGCGCCCTGCTGCCGCGCACCGCCACCGCCGCTGAGATCACCGCCGCGATCACAGCGGCAGCGGGTGCGCTGGTGGCGATCCACCCCGACTTGCTGGGTGCGATGCTTTCTGCTCTACCCGGCCAGCCGCGCCCACCCACCGAAGCGCCCGAACAGCCCCTCACCCCGCGCGAAGTGGAGGTGCTCTCGATGCTCGCCGAGGGCCTCGGCAACAAAACCATCGCCCGCCGCCTGCAAATTTCCGAACACACCGTCAAATTTCACATCGGCTCAATTTTCGGCAAGCTCGAGGCCACAAGCCGCACCGAAGCCGTCACCCTGGGCGTCAGGCGGGGACTGATTATGCTCTAGCGGGTCGGCTGGGTCGTTCCCTGGGCATTGGTGGGTGCGAGCGTACCGCCGCTGGTAGCGGTGAAGTTGAAGTTGGGCGTGGGAGCGGGCAGGCCCGAGTAGACGCCGCTGCTGAGGGCGTTGGTACCGGGAACGATCGTGCCATTGGAGTTGTAGACGCCGCTGGAGCTCAGACCGTTGTAGGTCGGTCCCGGCTGGACTGGACCGGCGTAGACGGGAGGAGCAGTCGAGACGGTCGAATTGATAAAAAGCGCGCCCGTCGTGCCGGTCGTGGTACCGGTCGTAGTGGTCGTGCCGGTGGTGCCCGTTGCGCCCGGTGTGGTGGTGATCTGGGCCGAGGCGGCGACAGGCACCAGCAGCAGCGCCCCTGCCAGGACAAATATCAGAATGTACACTGCTCGCATCTTTGTCGCTCCCTACGGAGGTGGGTAGAGACATTCTTGCACACCCCGCGGCAGGCGAACCAAGCCAAGCACCGCCCGTTCGCCAGCAGCACCACGGCTCAATTTCGCCCGATTCTGAGAGGATCAATCTTGATCGGCCTGACCGTGGGCGCGCAGGTATTCCGCGCCGATGAGGGCGCACAGCATCCACCAGACCACCTGCACCGACGGGCGAAACCAGACGGTATCGCTCAGACCGTTGACCAACAGCCCGACCACCGCACAGGTGGCGGCAGCACACCAGAGCGCCCCGACCGGTTCTGCACGCCGCACCCAGACAGTGAAGCCCTGCACCAACAGGGCGCTCGCCAGCCACAAAAAAGCCAGAAGCCCGACGATCCCCAATTCGACCGTAATTTCCAGCACGATCGAATAGGCGCTCAGCGCATCGAATTTGGGGCGCTGGAAAAAGGGATAAATCGCTTCAAAAGTCAGGTTGCCAGGACCGATACCGGTGAGCGGGTAGGCGCGGATCATCGCGAAGACCGCACCCCAAACGGTGATGCGAAAGTTGTTGCTCGAATCGTCGCGGCCGTCGAAGATGCTCAAAGCCCGCTCGCCCACCGCCGGTACCGCCACCACCGCCACCACCAGGGCGGCTGCCACCGTCCCCAGGAACACCACCGGTACCCAGAGCCGCCACTCGGGCTTCAGCCGCTCGCCCAACCACGGCCACAGCAGAACCGCCAGCACCAGAACGGTTGCCATCAGGGCGATCCAGCCGCCGCGCGAGTAGGTGAGCACCAGACAAGGCGCCCCTGCCCCGGCGGCAAGGGCGGCCATCACCTTAGCCGCCCAGTTTTTCCAAACCAGCGCCCCCACCACCCCGAGCGGGATCGCGGCGATCAAGTAGGCGGCAAGTAGATTCGGGTTGCCCAGAAAACTGTAAACGCGCGTAGTGTCGGCGAGGGAGGACTCGGGATCCACCCAGGTGGCCAGGGGCGGGGCACCGTTCACGTACTGCAATAGCCCATAGATCGACACCGGCAGAGTGGCTGCCAGATAACTGCCCACCGCCAGGGTGCGATAAAGCGGCTTTTGCAGCAGGTGCGCTCCCAAGGCAAAGCCCCCCGCGTACAGGGTCATCTTCAACCAGCCGTCCAGGCTCAACAGCAATCGCGGCGAACCGATCAGCGACACCCAGCCGCTCAGCCAGAAGGCCAATACCGGCAGAGCGAGCGGCGAGAGCAGCCGGGTGCGCGCGGCAAAAAGCAGGACCACCAAGGCGAGACCCACGGTCAGCACCGCACCCACCGCCACCGTGGGCACAAAAGGCGAAATCAACAGCAGCAGGCAGAACACTCCCATGGCCACCGGCTCCGCCGCCCGGGCCGCCATGCTGCTTGCGGACCAGTGCAGCAGACATTGCTGCACCCGGCCCGGCAGGCTCGCCCGCCACCAGCGCTGAAGCGGCGCATCCGCAAGCGCCAGCGATTCAAGCAATGCCCAGACAAAACTGCCAGCGGCCCAACGCTGCAGTATGGCCATGCCCCTTCCAAACGATTCTAAACAAAGGTACTGTAAGGGAATGGGCCTGCGCAGGGGGCATGGCGACAATTTTGATGCCTCTACCCCAGGGATCACTAAGAAACAAGAACTTATTCAAACCGATTTCAAATTTCTTCAAATTGCGTTGGGAAGCCGGTCGCTTCGGGGCGATGTTCTCGATACTGGAGGTGTCGGTTGCGCTGGTTCCTACGGTGTCGAGATCTGTGCCTAAACCTATACCCGCCGATCCCTGGCAGGGCTTCCGACCAGGCAACTGGCAGGTGCGCACCGACGTCGAAAATTTTATTGCCGCCAACTGCGAACCATACCTGGGCGACGACAGCGATTTGACCGGTCCGACCGAGCGCACCCAGGCGCTCTGGGTGCAGGCGCAGATGCTTCAGCAGGCGGCGCGGGCCACTGCCCGGCGCAGCGCCGGTCCGGGCGCAACCCCAGCAGGTATATTCGGCGCCGACTACCTCGATCGGCGCGAAGAACTCATCTATGGCCTGATCGACCCGCTCGATGTCGAGCAGCTGCCGGTGGGGAGCGATTGTCGGCAGTTGGCCCTGTACGGATCGCAGCGATTGCGCCGCTTGGGTATGCAGTCGGGGGCCGTCGAGACAGTCGAAGCGCTCGCCGGTTGCTACGGCCTCGATATCGGCAGACCGGCGGCCACCGCCCAGCAGGCTATCCAGTGGACCTATCTGGCGCTGTTAGCCACCCGCGATCCGCTTTTTGACCGACGCCGTACCGTCAGTGGTCTCGACACTTTTTTTGATGTCTACTTCCAGCGCGACCTCGCTCGCGGCCTGTTGGTCGAAGAAGAAGCCCAGGAACTGGTAGACGACCTGATGATCAAGTTGCGGTTGCCCCAGCCGACGCTGAGCGAACTGTACCTGCCCCTGGCTGCGGGCGTAGACCCCGAAGGCAGGCCGCTGGTCACCCGCACCGACTTTCGCTTCGTCAACACGTACTACACCCTGGGACCAGCAGCCGAACCGCACCTGCTGGTGCTCTGGTCGGCGGCCTTGAGCGGGGCCTTCCGGCGCTTCTGCGGCGAGGTAACCATCGACACCAGTTCGCTGCGCTACGCCCAGTCGCTGCCGCTGCCGCAGACGGGTCTGGCCCAGACTTTCAATCCCGACGCTTTGGGCGCCACCCGCGCCGAGCAAGTCGAAAACCTCGGTCTTTGGCTCGACCGGCAGCCGCACGACCTTCACCTGGGGATTAATGTCTTTGGCCGCGAGGCACTGGTTTCGACGCTGACCCGTCCCAACAAGTTTGCCCATCTGACCGTGCAACTTGCCGAAGGGGCGGTAGATCTGCACAGCCTCAGCCCGCTCGGACGGCGCCAGGTGCTTCTACAATTGCTGGGAAGCTTCGAAAGGTAAGGCGCGTGGATTCAACGCTGGCGGTCGGGCTGATCAGCGGCACTTCGCTAGACGGCATCGACGGGGCACTGGTGGCAATTGCAGGCAGCGCGCAGCAGCCGGCCGTAACAACCCTTGCTACGCTGGCCTTACCTTACCCGGAAGGGTTGCGCGGGCGGCTATTGCATCTGGCGGAGGGCAAACCCGTTCCAGTAGCCGAGGTGAGTGCTCTGCACCGCGATGTCGCCCTTGCCTTTGCGGACTGCGCCCTGCAACTTATCGATCAGGCGGGCTTTCGCTGCGAGCAGATCGCCTGCATCGGCTCCCATGGCCAGACCGTTCATCACCAGCCCCCAGCCGAAAACGCAGCGGGACACACGCTGCAGTTGGGCGACGGCGCCTGGATTGCCGAGTGCACCGGGGTGACGACCGTGGGCAACTTTCGCACCCGCGATATGGCGGCGGGCGGCCAGGGTGCCCCCCTGGTGCCGCTCCTCGACTATTTGCTGTTGCGCGACGCCCGGCGCGACCGCTGCATCCAGAATCTGGGCGGTATTGCCAACGTCACCTACTTGCGCGCCGGGGGCGGCCCCGAGGAAGTAATCGCCTTCGACACCGGCCCGGCCAATCTGCTTATCGACGGCACCGTGCAGATTGCCCTGGGCGAACCTTTCGATCGAGGCGGCAGCCTGGCGCTGCAAGGCACGGTCGATCGGGACTGCCTGGAGCGGTGGCTGGCCGATCCGTACTTTCGCCGGCCGCCCCCCAAATCGACCGGCCGCGAGTACTTCGGCTACGCGCGCGCCCGGCGGCTGGCCGAGGAGAGCGCCCACCTGCCGGTGGCCGACCGGGTGGCGACGGTGAGCGAACTGACCGTGCGCTCGATCGAACGGGCCTACCGCGATTTTCTGCCCCGGCTTCCCGAAGAGGTGTTCCTGTGTGGGGGCGGGGCGCGCAACGGCTATATCCGCGCGCGCCTCGGGCGATTGCTCGCCCCGGCGCGCGTCGCCGTCAGCGACGAAGCCGGCATCGATCCCGACTTCAAAGAGGCGATTGCCTTTGCGCTGCTGGCCTGGTTACGCTGTACCGGGGCGCCGGGGAATTTGCCCGCGGTCACTGGGGCCGAGCGGGCGGTTCCCCTGGGCGACGTGCATCCTGCCGGGTAAAGTATCAAGTAAAGGATTGTGGTCTATGGGTCGCCACCAGGTTCCCTATATTCTAGTTACCGAAACGGCCCAGCTGTCGGAACTGGTCGATCGCTGGCAGACCCGCAAAGTCCTCGCCGTCGACACCGAAACGGCCCACTGGCACCAGGTGAGTACCGGCAAAAACCGCGTATCGCTGCTACAGGTCTGGGACGGGACGAGCGAGGCGGTCTGGGTGATCGATTGTTTCGCGGTGGATCTCACGGCCTTTGTCGAGAAGACCATGCGCAACTGGGAAATTGTCAAGCTCGTCCACAACGCTCCCTACGACCTGGCCTACCTGGGAGGAGCCGCCCAAGCGCGCTCGGTGGTCTGCACGCTGCAGATGGCGCGGTCGATCCCGGCCTCCAGGCGCGGTGCCCTTGAGCGCAATTCCCTCAAAGCCCTGAGCGCACACTTTTTGGGCATCGAACTGGACAAGCGCTACCAGGCGAGCAACTGGGCGCTCAGACCGCTCACGGCCGAACAGCTCGACTACGCCGCCCTCGACCCGTGGGTGACCTTTCACATCTGGGAGCACCTGCGGGCGCTGGTGGAGCCTGAGAACGAAGGCTTCGAGGGGTTGCTGGTGTGACCGCCGAGGGACACCTGAAGGTGCTGCGCACCAATATTGCCGCCGTGCGGGCGATCGTCGAGACCGTGGCGGGCACCCTGGGGCCGAAGGGCCTCGATGTGCTGCTGGTGGACGACGCGGGCCGCATGACCCTCACCAACGACGGCGTCGAAATCCTCGGGCAGCTCGACGCCCAGCATCCGGCCGCCCGTCTGGTCATCCAGGTGGCCGAGGCCCAGGACCGCAGCGTCGGCGACGGCACCACCACCGCCACGGTCCTGGCTGGGGCGCTGCTCGATGCTTGCCTGGAGCGCGTCGAGCAGGGCATCGCCATCAATGCGCTGATCGCGGGTCTGCGCGCCGGGGTGCAAGCGGCCCTCGACGCTTTGCGCAGCGCCGCTGTGCCTGTCACGGACCTGGCCGATCCGCGGGTGTCGGCTGTCACCCGCATCGCCGCGCGCGGCGATGCGGCCATTGCCCGGATCGTCCGGGAGGCGGCGAACCACATCGGCTTCGAGCGCCTGCGCGCCGGGCGCGTGCGCCTCGGCGAACTGGTCAGCTCCCGCGTGGGTGAGTCCCACCGCTGGATCGAAGGCCTGGTCCTTGCCAAGCAGCCGCTGCAGTTGCCGCCGGAGGGTTTTTCCCGGACTGGGGGCGTGCTGGTACTTTCTGACCCCTTCGAATCCGAGAGCTTCGATGCCCAGGTGCTCGCCACCGAGGGGGGGTTTGCCCGCTACCTCGAAGCCCAGGAGCAGTTGCGCCGCCGGGTGCAGGTTCTCGTCGAGGCTGGAGTGGTGCTGCTGGTGTGCGAAAAGAGCATTTCCCCAACGGCCGAACCGCTCTTGGCCGAGGCGGGGATCGTTGCTCTGCAGCGAATCCTGCGCCGCGACAGTGAGCGGACGGCCGGCTTCAGCGGCGCGGTGCCGGTGCGCCAGGGCCAGCTGGCCCGGGGGGCGACCGCCCTGGCCCCGGCACTGGGCAAGGCGACGGTGCGCTACGAACGCCCTTCCCAGAAACTCGTCCTCAGCGCCGGGGGGGGAGAGCCCCTGGCGGCGATGATCGTCGGCGCGGTGAGCGCCGAGGTGGCCGCCGAACTGGAGCGCGTCGCCGTCGACGCCTGCAGCGCGCTGCAGGCCGCCCTCACCTCGGGGGTGGTGACGGGCGGCGGGGTGGCGGAACTGGCGAGCCGCCGGGCGGTGAGCGCCCTGGCCGCGCGCACCGAGGGGGTGGTGCGCTACGGCATCGAGGCGGTGGCTGCCGCCCTGCGCAGGCCCCTGGAGCAGATCGTGATCAACAGTGGCTATTCGGCCCTCGAAAAAGTCGCCCAGTTGGAGGCGATGCACCAGCGCACCGCCAACCCGCACCTGGGCATCGACTGCGAGAGCGGCGAGGTGGTCGATCTGTGGCAAGCCGGAGTGATCGACCCGCTGGCGGTCAAGACCTGCGCCCTCGAAGCGGCAGCCGAAATCGCCGAACGCATCCTGCGCATCCAGACCGTCGTGCGCCGCCGCGAAACTCCTCCCAGGGGCGCTTGAATTGCCCAAAAAATAGGCGAAGATCGGCTCTACCAGGCGTCAAAGGATCCTAGAGCGCTATGTCGCGGCTCAACCCGGTGCAAGTGGCGGCACTTATCACCCTTCCAGTGCTGCTCGGCTGCGGAATGGCTCTCGCCCAACCTAAAGCAATCCGCAACGGCGAAGTGCGCGTCGGCAACAAGACCCCCTACCCGGTGCGGGTGGTCGTGACCAAGGCGGACGGTTCGCTCGAAGGCGCTTTTTGGGATTTTGCCCCCGGCGAAGGGGGTACCGAGGGGATCCGTCTGGCCCTGGCCGACCGGCCGATTGTGCTGGGCGAAGGGGACGTGATCACTATCTTTACGGTGGACGGTTCGCGCCGCTACTGGGGGCCGAGCATCATCGGCCGCACCAATGCCCCGTTCTGGGACGCCAAGCGCCGATTGTGGACCACGGTGCTCAGGCCTTAGCTAGCGCCAGCGCAGCGAGTGGGCGAAGGTCTCAGCCCACAGCCGCGCCTCCGCGTAGTCGATCATCCCCCAATACAAAGATGAGGAGACGGTGCGCGCATAGCGCTCGGGGTGCACTTTGAGGCCGTGGCGCGCCAGTTCGTACATTTCGCGCTCGTAGCCCATCCGCTCGATGCGCCAGCGAAAGCGCACATCGAAGGTATAGAGCCAGCAGAAGCGCACCAACCCGAGGGCGCGCTGCTGGCGGTGGTGGACGCGCTCGTGGGCGAGGATCGCCTCGCGGTAGATGGGGTGCCAGCGCTCAAAGTCTGGAGGCACAAAGACAACGGGCGTCAGCGCCAGACAAAACCCGAACGGCCAGCGCACCAGGTGCATCGTCAGAACCAGTCTTCCTGGGAAGCGTCGGAGTTGCGGTAGACAGGGCGGCTGGTGTGGATAAGCCGGGTGCGCTCAAAGAGCGTTTCCTCGGTGAGCTGCCAGCTCTTCAGCAGCCCCTGCAGGTCGCGCTGAATGTCCTCAGCCCCCGGAAAGCCCCGATAGCGAATCAACAGCCGCGCCAGTTCGGCCAGATGGTAATCGCCAGGTGCGTCCTGCGACAGCTGATTTACGGCTTGCCGGTCTTTGTGGTACTGCGGATGGGTCTGGTTCATGGTGCTCAACCCCACAAACGTTTGCGTTCGCCCTGGTGCAGCATCTGGTGGGTTTGCCCCAGCAGGGCGGGAATATCGAGGCCGACCGGGCAGCGCGGCAGACAATCGCCGCACTCGGTGCAGCTGTTGGCCTTGGTGCCGGGAAACCAGTGGCTGGCATTGCCGAACATGTTATAGCGGTAGCGGGCAAAGTCGTCCATCTCGAAGCCCACCGCCAGATTGCGCAGCCGCAGCACCTCGGGGATATGGATGGCTTCAGGGCAGGGAAGACACTGGTAACACTGCTCGCAGGCCGAGGGGATCTCGCGGAACTGCCGGTCGAGGCGGGCAATAATCGCCGCTTCCTCGGCGCTGAGGGGGCCGCCCAGGTTGGCCACCGCCAGGTGCGGCGCAAATTCGGCTGCATTTGCCGCCCCCAAACTCAACGTATGTACCCGCGGATCGCAGAGCAAAAAGCGGTGGTTGACGGCGATGGGCGTGTAGGGGGCACACAGCTCAACTAAGCGGGCCGGCGGTTTGAACAGCTGCCCGCCTTTGTCGGTGGGCGAGATGATGAACACGCCCATGTCGAGGCGGTGGGCTAGCTCGACGGCCGGGGCGTTGCGCTGGTTGAAGTAGTAATAGTGCAAATTGACCGACTCGAATTCGCCCGTGGCGATCGTGTCGAGAATCAGTGGGAGCGAGCCGTGGGTGGAAAAGCCCAAGTGGCCGATGAGCCCCTCGGCCATGGCCCGGCGGATGGCCTCCAGGCAGCCGTTTTTGCGCACCGACAGCTCCAGATGCTCGCGGGTGTTGATCCCATGCAGGTCGAAGATGTCGATACGGTCGATCCCCATGCGGCTGAGGGATTCTTCGATCTGTCGGCGCATCGTCTCGCCGTCCGGGGTGGGCGGGATCTTGGTGGTGACGTAGACTTTATCGCGAGGCACACCGGCTCGAAAGGCCGCCCCCAAAAATTTTTCGCTCTCGCCGTAGCCCCGGGCTGTCTCCAGGTGGTTGATCCCCAGTCGCACCGCTTCTTTGACGGTGTGCACAGCGTTTTCTTGGGAGGCAAGGTAGCGCATCGCCCCAAAGGTGAACACCGACAGGCGCAGATCGGTTTTGCCGAAGCGACGGTAAAGCACGCGGAGCGATCTCGATGGTTCTTACCTAATGTATGCGACCCTCGGCCGTTCGGGAATTTAGCCGCTGCCGACCACCATGGCCCGCGCCAGAGCCTGGGCTTTGGATTCGCCCTCCCAGAGCGCCACCAGCTTCAGCGCAAAATCGAGCGCGGTTCCGACACCCCGGCTGGTGACGATCCGCCCGTCTACGACCACGCTGGTCTCCAGGTACTCGGCGACGGCCAGTTCGGGGCGTACTGCGGGATAACTGGTAGCACGCGCCCCGGCGAGCAGACCCGCGTCTGAGAGCACCGTCGGAGCGGCACAGATGGCCGCGGTCCACCGCTCGGCGGCGCGCATCTCCAAGAGCAATTTGCGGATGCGGCCGTCGGCGCGCAGCCTGGCCACCCCCGGCCCGCCCGGCAGCACTACTGCATCAAAGATAAGGGGATTGATCTTATCCAGTCGCGTATCGGCCACCAGGGTGATCCCGTGGGAACCCTGCACCGAAAGGTCAGCCAGGGCGGCCACCGTCACCTCGATGTCCGCGCGCCTGAGCACGTCAATAATCGTCACCGCCTCGATTTCTTCGAAGCCTTCCGCCAAAGGCACCAGCACCTTGATCATCAGGGCCTCCCAAGCGCCGCGGCTCGATCCTAGCGCCCGCTGCCTTCAAAAGCACCGGCGATATAAGCCACCAACCGCACGCCCCCGCCCGAAGTGCGCCCCACCAGCGCCACGTCGAAGCGACACACGGAGCGCGCCAGTTCGGGGTGCGCAGCCAGAAAGTGCGCCGCAGCTAGAAGCAGCCGCCGCTGTTTGACGCTGCCCACCGCCTCCCATCCGGCACTGTCCCAACTGTTGCGTCCGCGGGCTTTGACCTCGACGAAGCAGAGCACCCCATCCAGCCGGATGACTAAGTCGATCTCGCCCCCCCGGCAGCGCCAGCGCCGTGCGAGCACTCGCCCGCCCTGCGCCGCCAGGTAGTCCGCTACCCATATTTCGGCCTGTAAAGCGAAGCGGTGCCGCCGATCCATCACATACCCAGGGAGGGGATGCAGTACAGTATCTCTGCGGCCCCGGTCCAGCGGGGCTTTTTGGATGGCGCCAGACGCTATCCCGCCGCCAGACACCAGATTCGATGCGCCGGACCGCAAGAGCAATGTTAAGCTTGGTTACGAAACGCCGCCAACCTGTAAAGCCCGTGCTCCTACTCGATCGCCTCGCCGCCGCTCCGCTTGCTTTGCAGCCTTCCCGCTGGCAGGTATTTGCCGTATCGGTCTTTTTGGTGTCGGTGCCAGTGTTCTTCCAGGCGCCCCTGGTGCGGGTCGCCCCGGCGGTGAGTTTGCTTGCGACCCTGGGCTGGTTGGGATTTAGCCTGTGGCTGTGGGCGCGCACGCGCTTTCAGGTCTGGGGCGACTTGTTGTTCGGCTTTACGCTCAGCTGGTGGGCGGGCAGCTTGTACTGGGGCTGGCTGCGCACCGACCCGATGCTGCATCTGCCGGTGGAGGCGATCCCGGTGCCGATTGCCCTGGCGGCCCTGGCCTTCGGTTACTTCCGGGTGGGCAGTTTGTTTTTTCTTGGTTCGTTCCTGGGTACCTGCATCACAGATTTTTACTGCATGGCGGTGGGCTTGATGCCCTGGTGGGAGCGCATGATGGTGGCCGAGGACAGCGGCGTCGATCTGGTGCGGGTGCTACCCGCCGCGCTTGCGCAGATGCACACCCCTCTGGGTGCGGTGATGGCCGCCGGGACGTGCCTGGTGCTGATGGCCATTACCGCCTGGGCTGTGCGTTCGCGGGAGTTGTACTGGTGGGCTTTTGGCGGTGCGGTCTTCAGCACGTTGCTGGTGGATGGCTTGTTCTGGGCTTCGGCGAATCTTTTCCTGCTAGGATCCTGAAGGTTTTTTGCTGAAGGTTCCTATGGGTTTGGGGTATCTGGTGGCGCCGCTGGTGCTGGTGCTGGTGGTGAGTTGTTCCAATGGCGGCGTGCAGGTGCGCACCCCGCTGCAGGGGCAGATTATCGTCACCTCCGAGCGCGACGCCCAGAAAGCCTCGCGGGCGTTGCTCAACAAAATCGACGAGTCGGTGGCCGAAATCGAGAACACCAACCTCAACTTAAAGCGCGCCGTCGGCCCCACCAAGCAGGCCGAGCGCGCCGCCCTGTTGGGGCAAAAGAAAGCCCTCGATGAGGAGGTGCGCAAGGAACTGCAGGAGTTTCTCGCCTACTACCAGAGGGTGCAGCAAGCGGGTTGGAATTTGCAGCCTTTTGACGACGCGCGCTATTTTTACTACAGCTACCGCTACCCCGACTTGCTGCCCAAAGCGGGGCAAAAAGCCGCGTCCTGATTTAACAATGGCTAGGCGCGGGTGCTCGTTTGCTCTCTGAGGGTGCGCTGCAGATCTTTGATTTTCTGAATAGTCTTGCCTGGAACCTGCACCTGCGCACTTTTTTCAAGCACGTTTGTGTAGGGATGGCGCACCAGAAAAAGTTCACCGGCAGTCCAGGATCTCGTCTGTATCTCGCCCGAGTAGACAATCGGGGCAGGTTCAGCAAAACTGGCAGCGGCGGATAGAGCCAGCCATGCCACTGCCGGGGCAACCGTCAGCAATTCGCGTTTCATCTTTTCGACTCCTGAGTGCTGGTGGGGGTAGCCCGAACCCGGACACTTCCTCGGCCTTGGGGGGTGTCGCGGGCCGCAGGCTTCAGTCGGCAAAGCCCGAACGCTCGACTTCGCTGTTTTTCCGGCTAAGCATTCGATTGTGAAGAACCTGGAAAGAGTAGCAATCTCTGTTGCTCCACTTTGGATTGACGGAGCGCACCTTGATGATAAGTATCTGTGTCAACACTACCGGCACGAGGCCGGTAGCTTGTCCCTCGGTGCGCCGGGGAGGTATGGGCAATTGACTGTGCCCTGCTCTTCCAACCGATACGGAATGTGTCATACCGTTTAGCTAAATACCTGCGCGATTTAAAGAGTCGAGGATCCAGGGATAGCCCGACAACGATGCTATGACCTCTTTCGTTGTATTCACCATCAGCTCGCACACTTTCTCCTGCAACTC
>JAESGW010000518.1_pt1 | contig 30660 bp, 29 predicted proteins | sample 9269791 | NCBI WGS metagenome assembly JAESGW01 (sample SAMN16773120, study PRJNA677053) | algae metagenome | isolation source: Aphanocapsa lilacina HA4352-LM1 and co-occurring heterotrophs from near cave... | place: USA: Maniniholo cave, near Haena, Kauai, HI | collected 2009-07-28
TTCGAGCGCAGCCTCCACCTCCGGATTGCCGCGCTTGATCGCGGTGGAGATCACCACCACCGCCGCATCGCCCAGATTGGCCGCGGCATGGCCGATCGACACCGGAATGCCCTTCGCGCGCAGCCCTTCGACGGCATAACCCTCGGCCACGTCCGAACCCTGCACGCTATAGCCCAGATTCTTCATCACCTCGGCGATGCCCGACATGCCGATGCCGCCGATGCCGACGAAATGGATCGTGCCGAGCTCGGTGGCGAAACGCCGCTTCATGCCGCCGCCCCCGCTGGACGCAGTCCGGGCGGCAGCCCGACCTGCTTCACCCGCACCGGACCGACCGGCGCGCGCGGCGGATTGAGCCCCTCGACCAGATCGGCCAGGTCGCGCGCCGCATCGGGTCGACCGCACGACAGCGCGCGCTTGGCGGCATTCTCCAGCGCGGCGGGGTCCAGCCCCAGTTTCTGCATCTGCTTGGCCAGCTCCTTGGGGGTGAAACGCGCCTGCTGGATCATCCGCGCGCCACCCGCCGCGACCATCTCGCGCGCATTCGCGGTCTGGTGATCGTCGGTCGATGTCGGCAGCGGCACCAGGATCGCCGGACGCCCAGCGGCGGTCAGTTCCGAAATGGTCGATGCCCCCCCGCGCGCGATCACCAGATGCGCGAAGCCCAGCTTTTCGGGCAGGTCGGGCAGATAGGTCGCCAGGTCGGCGGGAATCTCGTGCGCGGCATATTTGGTACGTGCCTTCTCGATATCCTCGGGCCGCGCCTGGTGGGTGACCTGCAGCCGCCGCCGGAATGCGATCGGCAGCATCGCCAGCCCATCGGGCACCACATCCGAAAGCACGCTCGCGCCCTGGCTGCCGCCGGTGACGAGCACGCGGAACACCCCGTCCTCGCTGATCGGCGGATAGCCCTTGCGGCGCAGATCGATCACCTCCTGCCGCACCGGATTGCCGACCAGCCGGACTTTGGCGATGTGCTTCTCGGCCAACCGCGCGACATCGGGATAGGAGGTCGCGATCGCGGCGACGCGGCCCGCGACCAGCCGGTTGACCCGCCCCAGCACCGCATTCTGCTCATGTATCGCGGTCGGAATCTTCGCCGCGAACGCAGCCAGCAATGCCGGCATCGCCGGATAGCCGCCGAAACCGATCACCGCTTCGGGCCGGAACGTCTCGAACAGCCGCAGCGTCATCGCACGGCCAGCCCAGATGTTCCTGACCGCGCGGCCCCAGCCCAGCGGCCCGCCCTCAAGCCTACCCGACGGCAGCACATGCGTCTGCACGCCCTCGAACAGCCCCGGAAAGCGCACCCCGCGCGCATCGGAAATGAGCGCGACACGGTGACCGCGGCCCATCAGCTCGGCCGCCAGCGCGGCGGCGGGGACCATGTGCCCGCCGGTACCGCCAGCGGCGAGAACGAAGTGCCGCTCGGTCACCTGCCGCTCCACCGGATGATATAGGGCGATTTGTTGAGGTACGGATTGCGCCGGGTGAAGGCGAGCAGCAGCCCCATCCCCATCGACAGCGCGATCATCGATGATCCGCCATAGCTGATGAACGGCAAGGTCATCCCCTTGGACGGCGCGATCTGGACGTTGACCGCCATGTTGATGAATGCCTGCAACCCGAACTGCACCGCAAGGCCCGCGGCGGCGAGCAACTTGAACTCGTCCTGCTCGTCCAGCAGCTTGAGGAACACGCGGACGACGATGGCGAGGAACACCAACGCCACGCCCATGCACGCGATCAGCCCGAACTCCTCGCCGATCACGCTGAAGATATAGTCGGTATGCGCCTCAGGCAGGCGGAACTTGGCCTCGCCCCCGCCCGGCCCCGAACCGAGCAGCCCCCCGGCCGTGATCGTCGCATGCGCCATATCGGTCTGGTAGGTGTCGCCCTCGCTGAACAGGAATCCATCGATCCTGAGGCGCGCGGTATCGTAGAACAGATAGGCCGCGACGATCCCGCCGACCGCGAGGCCGCCCAGCGCGCCGACGAACTTCATCGGCGTGCCGGAGATGATCAGCAGCGATACCCATAAAGCCAGGAAGATCACCGTCTGCCCCAGATCAGGCTGTTTCATCAGCGCGGCGGCGATGATCAGCGTGATCGCGCCGGTGATCGGCACCACCGGCAGCGTGCGATCGGTCACGCGCAGCGACAGGATCCACGCCATGGAGATGACATAGAGCGGCTTGAGGAATTCCGACGGCTGGAACTGCGAGATACCCACGCCGATCCAGCGCTTCGCGCCATTGACCTCTACACCGATCACCGGCGTCAGCACCAGCAGGATCGAAAAGAACGCCGCGCCCATCAGCGCCGCCCGCCGGGCGAAGGTGATCGGCAGCATCGATACGCCCAGCATCACCGGCAGCGACACCGCCACCCACATCACCTGCTTCCAGAAGAAGGTCAGCGGCGCGAAGGTCACCGATCCGCCCGAATAACGCTGCGCCGACGCCGGCGACGCGGCGGCGACCGACACCATGCCGATCGCGATCAGCAGCAGCACCAGCAGCAGCAGCACGCGGTCGATCTCCCAGAACCAGCGGCCCACCGCGGTCTGCTCGGACCGGCCAAGCCAGCGGTCGATCTTCGCCTGGAAGCGGGTCGGCGTGCGGCCTGTTCCGTAAATCTCTGTCGTCACAGCGCCCCCACTGCCTGCCTGAACGCGTCGCCGCGCGCTTCGTAATCGCGGAACTGGTCGAACGAGGCGCAGGCGGGAGACAGCATCACCGTCTCGCCCGGCCGCGCGGCACCGGCGGCGCGGCGCACCGCCTCGTCCAGCACCCCGCATTGCTCGACCACCGGCACCTGCCCCTTCAGCAACCCCGCGAACATCGCGCCCGCCTCGCCGATCGTATAGGCGGCGCGGACATGATCATAATAGGGCGCGCAGGCATCGAGCTCGTCGGTCTTCGCCTGCCCGCCCAATATCCAGTGGATCGCCGGGAACGCCGCCAGCGCGGGCGCGGTCGATGTCGGGTTGGTCGCCTTGCTGTCGTTGACGAACAGCACGCCGCCCTTTTCGGCCACCCGCTCCATCCGGTGCGGCAGGCCGGGAAACGTCTCGAGCGCGCGGTCGACCGCCGCGTTGTCGATCCCCAGATGCCGCGCCACCGCGATCGCCGCCAGCGCGTTCTGCGCGTTGTGCGGTCCCTGCAGCGACGGCCAGCGCGACTGGTCCATGCACGCCCCGGCCGAAATCTTGTCCGCGCCCTTGCGCCCGCGCGCGATCTCGTAGGACGGCGCATCGTCGATCGCGATCACCGCGGCATGTTCCGGCGACTGCACCGCGAACAATCGCGCCTTGGATGCGGCATAGGCCTCGAACCCGTCATAGCGGTCGAGATGGTCCGGCGTGATGTTGAGCAGCACCGCGACATCGCAGTCCAGCGACTGGGTCAGGTCGATCTGATAGCTCGACAGCTCCAGCACATACACGCCGCCCTCCGCGAGGGGGTCCTGTGCCAGGATCGGCAGCCCGATATTGCCCCCCATCCGCGTCGGCAGCCCCGCCGTCTCGCAGATATGCGCGATCAACGCGGTCGTCGTCGATTTGCCGTTGGTCCCGGTGATGCCGACGACCTTGTGCGCCGGCAGCTCCGCACGCGCCTGCGCGAACAGCTCGATATCCCCGATCAAAGGCACACCGAACTTCGCCGCATGCGCCGCGATCGGATGCCGGTTGATCGGCACGCCGGGGGAAACGACGACGCCAGCAAAGCCGGTCAGATCGATGGTCAGCGGGTCAGCCAGCTCGGCCTCACGCACCTTTGCCCGAGCCTCTTCCTTCGCATCCCACGCCACAACGTTCGCCCCGCTCGCAACAAGCGCATCCACCGTCGCGATCCCCGACCGCGCCAGCCCCAGCACCGCGTAGCGCTTCCCCGCCCAGGCGCGCGACGTGATCATCTGAGCTTCAACGTCGACAGGCCGGCGAGCGCCAGCACGAAGGCGATGATCCAGAAGCGGATGACGACGGTCGGCTCGCTCCAGCCCTTCTGTTCGAAATGATGGTGGATCGGCGCCATCAGGAAGATGCGCTTGCCCGTGCGCTTGTAATAGCCGACCTGGATGATGACGCTCATCGCCTCGGCGACGAACAGCCCGCCGATGATCGCCAGCACGATCTCGTGGTGCACGCTGACCGCGATCACCCCCAGCGCGCCGCCCAGCGCGAGGCTGCCGGTATCGCCCATGAACACCGCCGCCGGCGGCGCGTTGAACCACAGGAAGGCCAGCCCCGCCCCGACGATCGCGCCGCAGAAGATCGCCAGATCGCCCGACCCTTGCGTGTATGGAATGCCCAGATAACTGGCGTAGATCGCGTTGCCCGCCAGATAGACGATCACCATGAACGCCACCGTCGCGATGATCACCGGCATGGTCGCGAGGCCATCCAGCCCGTCGGTCAGGTTCACCGCATTGCCCGATCCGACGATCACGAACGCGCCGAAGATCACATAGAACCAGCCGAGATCGACGCTGAAATTGCTGAAGAACGGTACGTACAGATTGGTGCCGATCTGCTGCACCAACACCCAGCTGGCGAAACCGGCGATGACGAATTCCAGCAGCAGCCGGACCTTGCCCGGTATCCCCTTGTGGCTCGATTTGGTCACCTTGTCGTGATCGTCGAGGAAACCGATCGCGCCGAAGCCCAGCGTCACGCAAAGGCACGCCCACACGAACGGGCTCGACAGGTTCATCCACAACAGCACCGAAAGGCCCAGCGCGGTCAGGATCATCAGCCCGCCCATCGTCGGCGTGCCGCGCTTGGCCAGATGGGTCTGCGGCCCATCCTCCCGGATCGGCTGGCCCTTGCCCTGGCGTATGCGCAGCCAGCCGATGAATTTCGGGCCGATGATCAGACCGATCACCAGCGCGGTCGTCACCGCCCCGCCGGTGCGGAAAGACAGGTAGCGCAGCAGATTGAATATGCCGGGAAAGCCCAGATATTCGCCGAGAAGATACAGCATTTAGACCTTGCCCCCCGCCAGCGCTGCGACGACGCTGCCGAGCCCGATTGCGTTCGACCCCTTGATGAGGACCGCGTCCCCACCGCGCAGCACCGCCTTCAGGCGTGCACGCGCGGTCGCGGCATCGGGCGCATGGACGAATTCGATGCGGCCCTCAAGGGCGGATGCGAGGCTGCCCATCTCCGGCCCGACGAGCAGTGCGAAATCGACGTTCGCCGCCAACACATGCTCGGCCAGCGCGGCGTGATAGTCGGCCGATTTCGCGCCCAGCTCGCGCATGTCGCCCAGCACCGCGATGTGCCGCCGCGCATCCTCCGCCCCCAGCACCTTCAGCGTCGCCGCCATCGATGCCGGGTTGGCGTTGTAGCTTTCATCGATCACCAGCGCGGTGCCGCCTTCGGCCGGCACGGTCATCCGCGCGCCCCGCCCGGGCAGCCCGCCCATATCGGCGAGCGCAAGGCCCGCGGCGGCGAGATCGCCCCCCGCCGCCCACACCGCCGCCAGCACGCCCATGGCATTCGCCACCCAGTGCGCGCCGGGCAGGCTGAGCGTGAAGCTCAGCTCGTCCTCGGGCAGCCGCGCGGTGATGAAGGTCGATCCATCGGGCTGGCGGAAGCTCTCGATCGCGCGGATATCGGCGCCGTCACCCATCCCGAACGTCAGGATGCGCGCGGCGTGGGGCGTCGCCGCCGCGATCAGCCGGTCGCGGTGCGGGCTGTCGAACGGCACGATTCCCGTGCCGCCCTGCTCCAACCCTTCGAAAATCTCGCCCTTGGCGTCGGCGATGGCGGCTTCGTCGGCGAAGAATTCGGTGTGCGCCGGCGCGATCGTCGTCACCAGCGCGATATGCGGCCGCACCAGCCGGGTCAGCGCGGCAAGTTCACCGGCATGGCTCATCCCCATCTCGAACACGCCGAACGCCGCATCGCGCGGCATCCGGGCGAGCGAGAGCGGCACGCCGGTATGGTTGTTGTAGCTTTTGACCGACCGGTGCGCATGCCCCGGCGCGGCGCGATCGAGACAGGCGTAGAGCGCCTCCTTGGTCCCGGTCTTGCCGACCGATCCGGTGACGCCGATGATCTTGGCGTGGCTGCGCTTGCGCGACGCCGCACCCAGTGCGTTCAACGCATCCATCGTATCGGCGACGCGCACATGCGGCCCGGCGCAGTCCTCGGACACGATCGCCCCCGCCGCACCCTGCGCGAACGCCTGATCGAGGAAACGATGCCCGTCGGTCGCCTCGCCCGCCAGCGCGATGAACAGGTCCCCCGGCCCCACCTCACGCGAATCGAACGCGACGCCGGATACGGAGAAATCGGCCGCCGCTTCGCCGCCGGTCGCGGCCGCGATCTCGGCTGCGGTCCACAGGGTCAACCGACGCACTCCCGCGCCACCTGGACGTCGTCGAACGGCAGCACGCGATCCCCGACCAGCTGGCCCTGCTCGTGGCCCTTGCCGGCGATCAGCACGATATCCTCGGGCCGCGCCAGCTGGATGGCATAGGCGATCGCCTCGCGCCGGTCGCCGATCTCGCGCGCGCCGAGCGCGGTCTTCATGATCGCCGTGCGGATCGCCGCGGGATCCTCGGTGCGCGGATTGTCGTCGGTCACGATCCCGACATCGGCGTCGCGGGCGACCACTTCGCCCATCGGCTCGCGCTTGCCCTGGTCGCGGTCGCCGCCCGCGCCGAACACGACGATCAGCCGCCCCGCGGCGTGGGGCTTCAGCGCCGCGATCGCCGCCTCCAGCGCGTCGGCGGTGTGCGCGTAATCGACATAGACCGGGGCGCCGTTCCTGGCGATCACCGCGCGCTCCAGCCGCCCGCGGACAGGCTGCAGCCGCGCCAGCGCCGCGATCGCATCATCCATGCCGCCGCCGGTCGCGACGACCAGCCCGGCCGCGGTCAACGCGTTCGCCGCCTGATATGCGCCGATCAGCGGTAGCATCACCTTGTGGCTCCTGCCGCCCGCCTCGATCGCCAGCGTCTGCCCCAGCAGGCTGGGCTCGCGCCCGACCAGCCGGATCGTCTCGCCGCGCGTGCCCACCGTGACCACCCGGTTGCCCCGTTCGCGCGCCAGATCGAGCACGCGCGGGCTTTGCGGATCGTCGGCCCAGATCACCGCCGTGCCGTCGGGATCGAGCACCTCGGCGAACAGCCGCAGCTTGGCGGTGAAATAGGCCGCCATGTCGCCGTGATAATCGAGATGGTCGCGGCTGAGATTGGTGAAGGCGGCCGCGCGCACCGGCAGCCCCTCGGTACGGTATTGCGACAGGCCGTGGCTCGACGCCTCGAACGCCAGATGGGTCACCCCTTCGCGCGCCAGCCCGGCGACATTGGCCAGGAAGGTGACGATATCGGGCGTCGTCAGCCCGGTCGTCACGCTTTCGTCGGAGGTGGTGACGCCCAATGTGCCGATCGACGCGGCATTATGCCCGGCCATCCGCCACAATTGCCGGGTCAGCTCGACCGTCGATGTCTTGCCGTTGGTCCCCGTCACCGCGACGCAGGTCTCGGGAAACGGCGCGAAGAATCGCGCCGCCAGCCGGGCGAAGCGTTCGCGCGGATTGCGGTCGGCGATGTGCAGAGCGCCCTGGACCCGCGCCTGCGGCCGCGCCACGATCGCCACCGCGCCGCTCGCCACCGCTTCGGCGATATAATCCTCGCCATTCACCCGCGCGCCCTCGAACGCGCCGAAAATCGTGCCGGGCGCGACCTTTCTGTGATCAATGGCGAAGCCCGTGACCCTGGCCTCGCCGCTGCCTTCGACGAGTTCGCCCAATCGCATCAGTGTTCGCCCTTCGCTTTCCACAACAGCCCGGCGAGCGGATTGGGTTGCGCCGCGAGCTGCGCGTCGGGCATCACGCCCAGCATCGGCCCGGCGCGCGCGATGAAGCGGCTGACCACCGGAGCAGATGTCCAGGCGGCGGAGGTCAGGCCGTAGGTATCGGCGGTTCCCTTGGGGGAATCGAGCATCACCAGCACCACATAGCGCGGCGCATCGGTCGGGAACACCGCCGCGAAGGTCGAAACATTGACCTTCCTGTTATATCCGCCCGCCATCGCCTTTTCCGCGGTGCCGGTCTTGCCGCCGACGCGGAAGCCGTCGGCGTCGGCCCGCCGGCCAGTGCCGTCGGTCACGATCAGGCGGAGCAGCTGGCGGATTTGCGCGCTGGTGGCGGGCGAGAACACCTGCCGGCCCTTTGCCGCCTTGCCCGGCGCGACCTTCATCAGCGTCGTCGGGCGCCACACGCCGCCATTGACCAGGGTCGCATAGGCATTGGCCAGCTGCAGCGGGGTGATCGCGATGCCGTGGCCGAAGCCGACCGTCATCGTCGTCGTCCGCGCCCAGTATTTCGGCCATAGCGGATGGCCCTTCTCACGCAGCTCGATATCGGGCGCGGTGTCGAAGCCCAGTTTGCGGAAGCCCGCCTCCATGCCCTTCTGGCCGACTTCGTCGGCGATCCGCGCGGAGACGATATTGGACGAATGGACCAAAGTCTCGGGCACGTTCAGCCAGCGATTCTGCGCATGATCGTCGCGGATGCGGTACCGGCCGACCTGCAGCGGCGCGGTCGCGTCCCAGCGTTTGGCGAGCGAGGTGATCACGCCCGCGTCCATCGCGATCGCCATGGTGATCGGCTTGAACGCCGAACCCAGTTCATAAACGCTCTGCGTCGCCGAATTGCGCCGCGCATCGGGCGGCGCCTGACCGATGCGGTTGGGATTGTAGGTCGGCATCGACGCCAGCGCGACGATCTCGCCGGTATCGACGTCCAGCACCACACCGGTACCCGCGGCGGCCGAATGCTTGGTCATGGCGTTGTAGAGCTCGCTCTCCATCACCGCCTGCGCGCGCGAATCGATCGACAGCGCGACCGGCTTGGCGCGCTGCACCGGATCTGTCAGCCGCTCTTCCAGCACGCGCTCCATGCCGGTCACGCCCTTGCCGTCGAAATCGGTATAGCCCAGCACATGGGCCGCCAGCGTGGTCTGCGGGTACAGCCGTTCGGGTTCGCGGGCGAAGGCGATGGCGGGCTCGCCCAGCGCGTTCACCGCCTGCACCAGCTCGGGCATCGCCCGGCGGTTGAGATAGGTGAAGTTCACGCCGGAACGCAGGATGCGGCGATAGTCCGCCTCGGTCCGCTCGGGCATCAGCTCGGCCAGCTTGGCCGCGACATCGTCGGGATCGCCCAGCAGCTTCTTGGGGTGCACCCCGATCGACCAGGCGTCGATGGTCTGCGCCAGCGGCGCGCCGTTCCTGTCGATGATATCGCCCCGCGGGGGGATCAGCGTGGTGGCGGATGCAGCCAGCTCGCCGCTGGTGGCGAACACGCCCAGATAGATCAGCCGCCCGCAGATCACCATGATGCCCATGGCGAAGGCCAGCATCAGGAACATCAGCCGCGCATGCGCAAGCGCGACCAGCTGGTGACGCTGACCAGCCGACCGCACCCGTTCAGGGCGGGCGACGAGCGTGGTCAACGGCGGCGCGCCTCCGCGCGGGCGGCACGGTTGAGGTCGCCCAGCGTGTCGTCGCCCAGCAGCCTGGTCTCCAGCATCGCCACGCGCTGGGCGCGGCGGGTGTCGATCTCTGCCATGCGCTGGAGCACCGGATCGGGCGCTATGGGCTTGGCGGCCGGTTTCGCTGCGGGCTTGGCCGGTTTCACGGTCGGCTTGGCAGCCAGCCGGACCGGCGCCGCCGGCTTGGGATCACGCGTCGCCGCCTGCGCGGTCGGCACCACGGCGCGCGCGATCGCGGTCACGATCGGCGCCTGGGCCGGTGCCCGCGCATCGACCGCCGCAACCTGCAATTCCGGCTGGAGCGTCGCCGCGGAGACCAGCGCCAGCATCGTCGGCGATGTGCCAAGCGCGTCGGGCCGCAGATCGAAGTCCATGCTCGCCAGCTGGCGCTCGTCATTGATGAACTGCGCCGATGCCGGGGCGGACAGCGCCAGCACCTCGCCGTTCCAGCGCTCCAGCTGGCGCAGGCTGGCGCGAGTGGTGAACTCGGTCTCCAGCTGGCGGATATCGCGCTTCGCCGCCAGGATCGACGCGTTCAGGTCGCTCAGCTTGTTGCGCTCGATCGCCACCTGCAGCGATACCAGATAGCAGGCGATCGCGGCGAGGAACCCCAGCGCGATCCAGCCCAGGCCTTTCAGCCGTTTCATTGCGATCATGCCGCGTTCCTTCCGGTCCAGGGTGCTGCATTGGTGCGTTTCGCCACGCGCAACGTCGCCGATCGCGCGCGCGGGTTGCGCGCCACCTCGGCCTCATCGGCGCGCACGGGCTTGGCGACGGTCTCGAAGCTCGGCGCGTTCGCCGCCTTGACCGCGGGCATGTGGCGCGATCCGCCCGGCTCGCTGCCGCTGCGCTCGCGCAGGAAGCGCTTGACGATGCGGTCCTCCAGGCTGTGGAAGGTCACCACCGCCAGCCGCCCGCCGGGTGCCAGCACGCGCTCGGCGGCCGCGAGGCCGTCCTCCAGCTCGCCCAGCTCGCGGTTCACATGGATGCGGATCGCCTGGAAGGTCCGCGTCGCCGGGTCTTTCTTGTCGTGCGGCTTGTGGCCCAGCGCACGACGGACCACCGAGGCCAGCTCGGAGGTGCGCGTCAGCGGCCGCGCCGCGACGATCGCCTTGGCCACCCGGCGCGAACGCGGCTCCTCGCCATAATGATAAAGGACGTCGGCGATCTCGCCTTCGTCAGCCTCGTTCAGGAAATCCGCCGCCGACATTCCCACCTGCGCCATGCGCATGTCGAGCGGACCGTCGGCCTGGAACGAGAAGCCCCGCGCGGCCTGGTCCAGCTGCATCGACGACACGCCGATATCCAGCGTCACGCCCTCCACCGGTTCGGGCAGATGCGATTCCATCGCCGAGAAATTGTCGGGGACGAGGCGAAGCATGTCGCCATGCTCCGCCTCTAGCCGCGCCCCCGCACGGATCGCGTCGGGATCGCGATCGAACGCCACCACCCGCGCACCCGCGGCCAGCATCGCGCTCGTATAACCGCCCGCGCCGAACGTGCCGTCGACGTGGGTCTCGCCAGGGGCAATGGCGAGGCCGGCGATGACGGCATCGATCAGCACGGGGATGTGCGGTGCGGGCGCGGTCATTTCCGTCCCTTCCGCGACATTTCATATTCGCAGATATCGCGCATCACGGCGTCGGCATGGGCGGTGCCGATCAGCGTCTGCGGATCCCAGATGTCGAAGGTGCGGCCCCAGCCGTAGAAAAAGGCGAGGCCACCGATATTGGCGCGGTCGCGGTGGTAATCGGGCAGGATGAAGCGCCCCGCCTCGTCGAAGGTCACGGCCAGCCCGCCACCCATGAAGCGGCGCTTGACGTTGTAATCGATCGGCTCGCCCGCGGCGGTCAGCGCCTCTTCGCGGGCGTCCAGCCGGTCGTGGAATTCGTTCTGCCAGCTCTTGTCGTAGCCGGTCAGGCAGGGATCGCTGTCGTGGCGCGCGATGAACACGCTGCGCTGGCCGGCGTTGGTCTGGATCGCGGTGCGGAAATCGAGCGGGAGCGCGACGCGGCCCTTGGCGTCCACCGTCGCCAATGCATGTCCGCCAATGAGCTCCCAGTTAGCCACGTTCGCCCCTCAATCAGGGCGCACACACCTCTCCCGCGTCCGGAATCGCGTCCGGCCAAAGGAATCGACATGCGTAAACACCGCCCTCTTACAGTGCGTTTGGTACCAGTCCATGCGATGGGACACAATGGGAGAAATTGGGTTTAGCTGGGATTTTGACCCACTTTTTGCCCATTTTTCGGATCGTTCCTGGCATGATCGCCAGGTGTTCGTTCTTCGTTCGCAGCTCGCAAGCCGATGGTCATGCGCAGGAACTGCAGCAACGGAATCACCAGCAGGAACAATATCCCCGCGCCGATCACGCCAAGCGGCACCGCGATTCGCCCGGTCAGCGCGGCAAAGATCAGCGCCACCCCGCCGATCGCGCTCATCGCCACGCCCAGCCGCAACAGCCGCAGCGCCCTCATTCGGGCACCGGATCTTCGTCGTGAGCGGTAGCGGCGGGTTGCCGGACTGTCCGCGCGGGGCCCGTGGGGATGGGATCGCGCACGATCCGGGCCGGGCCAGTCGGTCGCTCCCGCGATGTCTTCGCCATGCCCAGCAGGATCGCCCACACCGCCACCGCGCCCACCGCCAGCCAGAACAGCGCGCCCATCGCCATGATCAGCGCCATTGGCGGCTGTGCGGGGGCATAGCGTCCGCCGCCTTGAACGAACGCGGCCGGCAATGGACGATTCTGCTCGAGCACCTCGACCAGCTGGCCGATCATGCCGGTCGCGCTGTCGAATCCGGCGCCGTTCAGGTCGAATGCGTTGCGGTCGAGCAGCCCGGTATCGGCAACCAGCAGCACCCGTCCCTTGCCCGGCCGGCATTCGGCCATGAAACTGTCGACCCGCAGGCTGCACCCGGCCGAAGCCGTCCAGCGTCCGGCGTTGCGCAGCATCAGCGTTCCGCCGCCGGGCAGCGCGAGTGGCCCGTCATTCCTCGCGGCGAGCCGCAGTCCCCAGGTCGAATCGCGCAAATTCGACTCGACGGTATCGCCCGGCCCCGCCCAGCTCCTGCCCGGCTCCGCAAGAACCAGCGCCCGGCCGCCCGCGCGCACCCACGCGTCGAGATCGATCGCCTCGCTATACGCAAGCGGACGCCGCAGCATCACCACAACCACCGGCAGTCCATCGATCGCTTCGAAGGTCATGGCCTGCACCCCGCGCAGATCCCAGCGCGCGCCAAGCGCCTGCAGCACCGCAAGTTGCTGGTCTGGCAGCATGATCCCGCCGAGCGCGGGGCCCTCGGCGAGCGCGATCACGCCGATCGCTCCGCCACGGCCGGGTTCCGGTGCACGAATTGCCTGCACCACCATCAATACCATCAGTGCGATCATCGCGATGAAGCTGCCCAGCGCGGTGAAACCGGCCGCCCGCCTAATCGTCATTGGGGTTTGACCACGGCGCTTTCGTTGGTCGTTGCCGGCGCGACCCCAAGCTCGGCCAGCGGTTCGTTGGTTTCGACCGCGGTCGCGGTGTTGCCGGTGATCGTCGCCACCGCCTCAGCATCTTTGGTGCCCGTCGGGCCGACCGGACGTTCCTCGCTCGCCGAATTGAAGATCGCGCCCGCAAGCCCGGCGATGACCAGCACTGCGGCCAGCCCCGTCACCCCGGCGCGCACGCGCTGCACCCGTTCGCCCTGATCGCGGTCAGCCGCTTTCATTGACATGGCCCGTGTCTAACGCCGCAAAAACGCCCTGTCGAGGATCAGGCTCGATCCGTCGCCAGCCAGGGAAACACCGGCAAGCCCTTCGCCGCCAGCCATTCGGCGTTGTACAGCGACGAAAGATAGCGGAATCCGGTATCGCACAGGATCGTCGCGATGCGCTTGCCTGGGCCCGATTGCCGCCCCAGCGCAACCGCGCCGGCGACGTTGATGCCCGACGACAGCCCCAGGCACAGCCCTTCCTCGGCCAGCAGCCGCCGGACCCACTCGAGCCCCTCCTCGTCGGATATGCGGAACTGGGTATCGATCGGCGCGCCTTCGAGGTTGCCGGTGATCCGCCCCTGGCCGATCCCCTCGGCGACCGAATTGCCCTCGGCCTTCAGCTCGCCATGCGCATAATATTCGTACAGCGCGGCGCCGTGCGGATCGGCCAGCGCGATGACGACATTCTCGTCCTTCTCCTTCAGCCCCAGCCCGACGCCCGCAAGCGTCCCGCCGGTCCCGACCGAGCAGATGAAGCCGTCGATCCGCCCGTCCATCTGCGTCCAGATCTCCTCGGCGGTGCCCTGGATATGCGCGCGGCGGTTGGCGATATTGTCGAACTGGTTGGCCCAGATGGCGCCCGGCGTCTCCTCGGCGATGCGGCGGCTGGTGTGGACGAAATGACAGGGGTTGGAATAGGCGGCCGCCGGCACCAGCACCAGCTCCGCCCCCAGCGCGCGCAGCGTGTCCATCTTCTCGCGGCTCTGCGTCTCGGGCATGACGATGATCGTCCGGTATCCCTTGGCGTTGGCGACCAGCGCCAGCCCGATGCCGGTATTGCCCGCGGTCCCCTCGACGATCGTCCCGCCGGGCTTCAGGCTCCCGCGCTCCTCGGCGTCCTCGACGATGTAGAGCGCCGCGCGGTCCTTCACCGAGGCGCCGGGATTGGCGAACTCGCACTTGCCGAAGATATCGCAGCCCGCCGCCTCGCTCGGCCCCTTGAGCCGGACGAGCGGCGTGTTGCCGATCAGCGCGATGGTCTCGTTTGCAACTGTCATGCGGCCTAGATGGACTGCCCTCGTCCTTCGGGCAAGCGACCGAAACTTGTGCCGTGCAAACCGCAGATCATTGGCCGCAGATCATTGGCCGCGGATCAATGGAACAAGGGCGTCGCCTCGATCCATTCGCGGCCCATCAGGCGCAGCTGCTCCCTCAGCGACTGCGCCGCGGCGCCGTCGCGCCGGTCGAGCAGCGCCCATTCCAGCCGGTGCACCGTCAGCGACATCGCCTCGGCGCGCGCGACATAATGATCGTCCGGAGACGCCGCCTTCAGCGCGTCGATCGCGCGGTGCAGCCGGCCCGCCGTCCCCGGCGGCACGTTGCCCTCGGGCCCGTCGAGCACCGCGTCCACGGTTTCGTAGACGCATGCCAGCCAGCTTCGGATCGGATTCGCGGTGTCGATATTTGCGTTCATTGTAACCCCCACATCCGCCAATTATGCAGCCGGGGTCCTAACAAGCCGTTAACCATGCGGGGGCGTTCAGCCCTGCGCCACCCCCGCCGCGCGCAGGTGCGGCCCCAGCCGGCCGCTGATCGCCAGGAAGAACATGCGGTAATCGCTCACCAGCGACCATAGCGGATGGGTGAAGGTCGCCGGCCGGTTCCGCTCGACGCGGAAATGCGCAAACCACGCAAAGCCGTATCCCGCCAGCGGCACCGCCAGCCACCACCACCCGCCGGACCAGATCGCGAGCGCGAGGAACACGAAGGTCAGCGCGGTGCCGATATAGTGCAGCCGCCGCGTCTCCACCTTCGAATGCTCGCGCAGGTAGAATGGCCAGAACTCGGCATAGCTGGCGATGCGTCCGGCCATCTCGTCACCTCATCCGTTCGTCCGCCCAGCGGTCCATCACCGTCTCCAGCACCGACATCGGCATCGCGCCTGCCGACAGCGCGGTGTCGTGGAAGCTGCGGATGTCGAACTTCGCGCCCATCCGCGCCTTCAGCTTCTCGCGGATCGCCAGCCAGCGGGTCTGGCCGACCATATAGCTGGTCGCCTGCCCCGGCCATACGCAATAGCGCTCGACCTCGGTCACCATCGTCGTCTCGGGCTGGCCGGTATTGTCGACCATGTACTTCACCGCCTGCTCGCGGCTCCAGCGCTTGTGGTGCATGCCGGTGTCGACCACCAGCCGCCCGGCGCGGAACATGAAGGATTGCAGATAGCCCAGCTTGCCGAATGGGTCGTCGGCATAGACCCCCATCTCGTCGGCCAGTCGCTCGGCATAGAGACCCCAGCCCTCGGTATAGACCGAATAGGCGGGCAGCTTGCGGATGTCGGGGATCCCTTCCGCCTCCTGCGCCAGCGCGATCTGATGGTGATGGCCCGGCGTCGCCTCGTGATAGGTCAGCGTCGGCAGCGTCCAGCGCGCATTCTCGGCGGTGTCGCGCAGGTTGATATAATAGGCGCCCGGCCGCGATCCATCGAGCGCGGGCAGCATATAATATCCGCCCGGCGCGCCCGCCTCGGTCTCGGGCGGCACGCGGCGGATTTCCACTTTCGCCTTGGGCAGACGGCCGAACATCTCGGGCAGCCGGCGCTGCATGTCCTCCATCTGCGCGTTCAGATCCTCGAGCAGCTTGGCCTTGCCCGCATCGGTGTTGGCATAGATGAAGCTTTTGTCCTTCCCCAGCGCCTGCAGCCGCGCGGACACCGATCCCTGCGTCATCCCCTGTTCCTTCAGGATGGCGTCGGCGGCCGCGGTCAGCTCGGCCATCTGGTCCAGGCCCAGCTTGTGGATCTCGTCGGCGGACATGTCGGTCGTCGTCGCATAGCGCAGCGCATAGGCGTAATAAGCCTCGCCCTTGGGCAGCCGCCAGATGCCCGCATCGTGGACCGCCTTGGGCCGGATCGCGCGCAGCGCCGCCGCCTGCCGCGCCATCGCCGGATAGACCTCGCCGCCCACGATCTTCGCGCAGCGCCCCGCCCAGTCGCCGGCGATGCCCTTGGCCTTGGTCTTCGCCGCCAGGTTGGTCGTCAGCACATTGGCCTCGGGTGCCGGCTTCATGATCGCGGCGAACTGCACCAGCGCCTTGTCGATGGCGAAATCGGGCGCGATCACCCCGCGCGCATATTCGCCCCGGGACCGCGTCGTCTCGTTGTCCATCCCCACCGCGAAGGCGCGGACGCGCGACAGATAGGCCTCCGCATCGGCGGCGGTGGCGATGCTGTGCTGATTGACCAGGAAATCGGGCGTCGCGCGGTAGATCCCGCTCAGCTGCGAAACGCTGTACGGCTCCGGCCAGCTGTGCGTACCGTAATCGAACGCGTCATAGGCATCGACGATGTTCTGCCACGGCCCGGCGAAGGTGTCGTAGTTGATCCGGTCCATGCCCGACAGACTGGTCGCATCGATCGCCTTCAGCCCCGCCAGCCCCTTGCGGTACAAGGCGTGCTGCTCTTCGATCCCGGCGGCGGAGCGATCGTCCAGCTTCGCCTTGGCGGCGGCGTTGGCGCCGGTGTCGAGCCCCAGCGCGGTGGCGAATTCGGGGCTGGTGGCGATCAGCTCCTTATAGAGCGAATCGAGCAGCGCGTTCAGCCTGCCCGTCTCGCCCCCGCCCTGCGCGGCGAAGGCACGCATGGGCAGCAGCCCGGCCGCGCCCAGCGCGACGGCGGAGCCCAACAGATTGCGACGATCGATCATATTATCCCCCGACCCGTTTATCATGGGACGGTGACATAGCCCGATCGCCTCAGGCTTGAGAAGCCGTCAGGCCTCCACGCCCTCCAGCGCTTCGCTCGCCTCCAGCCAGCGCGCCTCGGCCGCCTCCAGCTTCGCCGCCACATCGGCGCGGCGCTTCATCAGATCGGTCATCGTCAGCTTGGCGAGATCGGCGCGTGCGTCCGAAGGCGCGAACATCGCATGGTCGATCGCGCTCTTTTCAGCGCCCAGCCTGGCGATCTCGGCCTCGGCCGCCTTGGCGTCCTTGCGCAGCGCCTGCTCCCGCTCGCGCGCCTCGGCCGCCAGTCGCCGGTCTTCCTTCTTGTTCGCCTTCTTGCCGGCCTTCGCCCCGTCCTTGGCGTCGCCGCCCAGCACCAGCTTGATATAATCGTCGAGACTCCCGTCATATTCGCGCGCCGTCCCGCCATCGACCAGCACCAGCCGATCGGCGGTGGTCTCCAGCATGTGGCGGTCATGGCTGACCACCACCACCGCGCCCGAATAGGCATTGAGCGCCTGGATCAGCGCCTCGCGCGCATCGACGTCGAGATGGTTGGTCGGCTCGTCGAGGATCAGCATATGCGGCGCCTCACGCGTGATCAGCGCCAGCGCCAGCCTTGCGCGCTCACCGCCGGACAGTTTGCCGACCTTGGTCGTCGCCTTGTCCCCCGAAAAGCCGAACCGCCCCAGCTGCGCCCGCACCGCACCCGGCGACGCGCCCTTCATCTGGCGCGTCATATGCTCCAGCGGCGTATCGCCCGAATCCAGCTCCTCGACCTGATACTGGGTGAAATAACCCACCCGCATCTTGCCCGAAGCGGTCATCCCGCCCTCCATCGGCGCCAGCTGCGCCGCCAGCAGCCGCGCCAGCGTCGTCTTGCCGTTGCCGTTGCGGCCGAGCAGCGCGATGCGGTCGTCCGGGTCCAGCCGCAGGTTGAGGCGGCTGAGCACCGGCGTCTCGCCATACCCCACGCTCGCCATGTCCAGCGTGATCAGCGGCGGGCGCAGCTCGCTCGGATCGGGAAAATCGAAGCTCAGCGAGGGATCATCGAGCACCGCCGCGATCGGCTGCATCCGCGCCAGCGCCTTCACCCGCGACTGCGCCTGCTTGGCGGTCGAGGCCCGCGCCGAATTGCGCGCGACATAATCCTGCAGCTTCTCGCGCTCGGCCATCTGCTTGGCGCGCGCCGCCGCCTGCTGCGCCTGCCGCTCCGCCCGCTGCCGCTCGAACGCGTCATACCCGCCCGGATACAGCGTCACTTTCCCGCGATCGAGGTGGAGGATGTGATCCACCACATTGTTCAGGAAATCGCGCTCATGCGACACGATCAGGATCGTCGCGCGGTAGGATTTGAGGAAATCCTCCAGCCACAGCACCGCCTCCAGATCGAGATGGTTGCTGGGCTCGTCGAGCAGCAGCACATCGGGCTGGCTGAACAGCAGCGCGGCCAGCGCCACGCGCATCTTCCACCCGCCCGAAAAACTGTCGAGCGGCCGCTGCTGCGCCTCCTCGTCGAACCCCAGCCCCACCAGAATCCGCGCCGCCCGCGCCGGCGCCGCATGCGCATCGATCGCGATCAGCCGCTCGTGGATTTCCCCGATCCGGTCATGATCGTGGCAGGTCTCCTCCTCATGCAGCAAAGCCGCGCGCTCGACATCGGCGGCCAGCACCGTCTCGAACGGTGAAGCCTGCCCGGCGGGCGCCTCCTGCGCGATGTAGCCTAGCCGCGATCCCCGGGGCATCTCCGCCGCCCCGGTATCCGGCTCCAGCAGCCCGGCGATGACGCGAACCAGCGTGGACTTCCCCGCCCCGTTGCGCCCGATCAACCCGACGCGGGAACGCGGCGGCAGCGCCGCCGACGCCCCGTCCAGAATGACCCGCCCGCCCAGGCGCACCGTGATATCGTTGATATTGAGCATAACGCCGCGCGGTTAGCAGGCGATGCGCGCGGTGGCGAGGGGGTGAACCTAGCGTCGCGATTTCTTATGTCCCTTGCGCGGGTTCTTTGGCGGATTGCCAGGCCTCGATATTCTCTTGGGTGAAGACGCGGTGGGGCCTCCTGACAATTCCAAATAATCAGCGAGCCTCCGCTCCAGACGAGCGATAATCTCTTTGTCCGTAACTGGTATATAATAGATGCCGTATTTGGTGTCCTGGCAGAACGTGCCTCGGACTAATTGAGTATGTTGAAAGCTTTCGATCAATTGCCAAGTTGCTTTTCCATCGGCTAGCACGGCACAATGCAGATATCGAAGTGGGTGTAACTGAAAGTAAAAACGACCCACAACCAACGGGTCAGTGTTGAGCGGTAACAGATCGAGGGAATAACGGGTCGTTTCGCCAGTCAGAATATTCTTGTAAACGACGGGGGAACGAAAGGCGCTTGGTTCTATACCTATATTACCGGAAAGCATCCGGCCTGTTCTGCCAGTCACCTCCAAATCGACGCGTTCAAGAAGACCCTCCGGAAAATAATAATCATCGGGTGGTGTCACGCAAATCGGGACGTCCGGAAATATACTAAATTTGATCGTCTTTCCCAGCTTTGGTGAACGACTGCGATCTGACATCATAAGGTCGCTTAGAGAGCGCCCATCAGATAAAGCCGTCTTTTCTACATAGTACGTCATTTGTGACGCCTCGTTGGGCAGATCATATTGTTGACCATCGACAAAGACGAGGTGCGCGTCCTCGATAGCGGCGACCAACTCTGGATCTCCAATGATGAGTTCAGGTTGAGCACCGCTGGTTGCGGCTGGCCCGGGTATGACCAGGAAATTCATCTGACCGGAAAGTTCTACTTCTTCCTCGTCAAAAGCAACGGTAAAAAGATCTATGCCGTGCCTTCTGGCAACCGTTAAAGCGCCTTCTTGAAATCCTGCCGATGTAACAAATACCGCCTTATTTGCCAATTGATCGCTGGCCTTAATAACAAATGCCTCTACATCGGATGCACTTGCCCGTCGAATGCGATTTTTGACCTCTATTAGTACCAGATAGTTCAGCGTACCTACACGAAATCGTACTGCGACGTCAAATTGTCGGCCATTAATAACTTCATTCCATCGAACTTCAGCCTCAGCCGAACTCACTGCGTTGATTCCAGCAACTACGCGCTCCAGGTACTCGTCATCGCTAATCATTGAGCCATTCCGCCGTCGAATTTGATCTATCACGGCATAATCTAACGTGTGTTTGACCATTGCAGCAACAGGCGCTCTCCTGTCTTATTGCACCCCGCCCCGCCCCCACCCACATCGCGCTCCACACATGCAGGGAGCGCAGCATGGCCACCGAACTCTACGATCTCACCGTCCCGCCCTTCCTCCGCGGCTTTTCCACCCTGTCGAAGCTGCTGACGCTGGGCGAGGCATGGGCGGAGGAGAATGGCGTCTCCGAAGCCGACATGCTGGCCACCCGCCTGATCGCCGACATGCACCCCCTCCCCGCGCAGGTGCAGCGGATGAGCGACAGCGCCAAGCTGTTCCTCGTCCGCGTCGCCGGCGCGGAGAATGTCGCGATGGCGGACGACGAAGCGAGCTTCGCCGATCTCCACGCCCGCATCGACAAGACCGTGGCCTTCATTCATTCGGTCCCGCGCGCGGATGTCGATGGCAAGGAGGATGCGCCCGTCACCCTTCCCCTCCCCACCGGCAGCCTCGACTTCACTGGGCAAAGCTATGCGCTCGGCTTCGTCCTGCCCAATTTCTATTTCCACCTCACCACCGCCTACGCCCTGCTGCGCATGCGCGGCGTCCCCATCGGCAAGCGCGACTATCTCGGCGGCTGATCGCGGACAGCCCCGCCGTCCTGGAAGAAGCAGCAGGTCGTCAGGAGCAGATACAGCGCCTCCATCTCGTGGACGGGCAGCGCGAACATGTCCCCGGTCAGTGCCGCGATCGCCCGGTCCCGGTCGATCAGATCGTCGTTCGCGAGCGCCGATTGCCGCACCGTCTCGACAAGATATGCCTTGTTCTCGGCCATGCCGCGCGCCGCGACGTCATGGAAGCTCTCCTTCACATAGGCATGCTGAAAGACGCTGCTGCCGGTCCTCGCCGTCAGCGCGCGCCGCAGCAGCGCGCGGTCCCGGCGATATTCCCACGGCAGCCTGCCGACGAAACGCGCCAGTTCGGGGCTGTGATAGGGGTAGACCGGCCAGATCCCGTACCGCAGCAGCCGCTGCGACCGGCCAGCGGCCGCCTGCCAGCATGTTTCCTGCAGCGGCCCGGGAGGATATGCCTGCGCGCCCTCCCCGGCCAGTCGCCACCCCTTGTCGGTCAGGAAGGGCTGCCGCCGCCGCTCCCGAGGTTGCGCGGCGGCTTCCTCGCCCACATAGGCGGGATACAGCTCGTCGCCGCCAAATCCGCTCACCAGCGTGTCGATCCCGGCCTGGGCCAGCGCTGCGAAGATCGCCTCGAAGATTTCGGGATAGTTTTCATCTCCGGGCCATACGCCAAAGCGGATGCGGCGCCGGCTGCCGGCGCAAAATGGCGCGAATCTGTCAGCGGGCAGCACCAGATCGTCGAACCCGCCCAGTTCGCACAGCAGCCTGCGCCGCTCGCGCTGCGCCGCGCCCATCGCCCCGCGAAACTGCGCGCCCGTGCTCAGCACGCCGGGGCCGAGGACGTCCGCGAGCGCCAGCCCCGCCAGCGCGGAGTCCATCCCGCCGCTGATCTCCACCGCGGTGCGATCGACCAGCAGCGGGCGCGCGTGGAGCAGGCCCTTTATCGCATCGAACAGCAGATCCTCGGCAACACACGCCTCGGCGATGTGCTGCGGTCCCTCGGGCTCCACCGCCTCGGGCAGGTCCACGCGGACAGCCCCGCCCTCCATGATCAGTGTCGCCCCCGCCGTCGCCCGATAGAGGCCACGCACCATCGTTCGCGGCGAATAACCGCTGATGCCGGCGATATGTGCAAGCGCAGCCCCCCGGTCGATCGGCGCGTCGATACCGCCGAGCAGCCGCTGATAGTCCCAATCGAGGACGACCCGCTCGTCGTCCGTCCAGGCATAGACCGGAACCGAGCAGATGTTCGACGTGCGATACCGCAGCTGCCGCTGCCGCCTGTCGATCATCAATGACGACCAGTCGAGGATATGGCCTTCCCATTGGCGCAGCTGGTCGAGAAGCTGTGCGTCATTTGGTAGCCGGTCAAAGGCGAAACCTTCCCGGTCGCCGGAAAATCGCTCGCACACCAGTACGGCCAGAAAGCCGTCGCTCTCCATGGCGGCGCTCCGCAGCATCCTGTGCGGCACCGGCCGCACGGTGGACGCGCCGAAAGAAACGCCCCCATCAAGCACGATGATGGGGGCAGTTACATCCGCATATCTTATGTCGGCAATAAGCACTTAATCAGGAAAATACCTGATTATCCGTCCTTATCCGCATTTGACGCCACCAAAGGCATCCCCAGTGCAATCAACGTCCTTCCTGGAGATCGCAGTCGCCTTGCCACTGGCCGCATCACGGACGATAGCCGCATCCAGATTGTCAAAAATCTCTGTCAGGATCTTGGAATGATTTGATTTGTTCATGGCATTCAACTCCTAGTTTATATTGTGAACTATTGAGTCAGTATTTGCTGGCGCCCTCCTTTCCCGTCCATGGCGAATCAGGTCGAACAAATCGGGCCATCCCACGCCCAACTTTTCTAACGATAACAGCATCTCGGCCGCGGGATAGCGGGTTCCGATCAGCAGGCTGGATTCCAGGCCCGGCGGAAGCGCCATTGGCATTTTTGCGCATGATCGGGCATCGCGATTGCGCCCATTATTTGACCGGAATCTTTCCATGGCCGAACGCTTCGAACGCCACCGCCAACCCTGGACGCAGGACGAGGTCCAGAAGCTCCACACGCTGGCGAAGAAGGGCATGGCGCTGAAGGCGATCGCCAGGGCGCTCACCCGCAGCGAGGAATCGGTCAAGGATCGCGCCAAGGCCGACGGGCTGAGCATCGCCAAGCTGCGCTAGCGGCCTATTCGAACCACCAGCTCTGCCGCCAGCCGCGCTCCTCGGCCACCGCGCGCCCGGCCGCATCGCGCGCCGGGCGATAGCGGAAGCGCGCCTCGATCAGCCGGCACGTCGCCGCATCCAGATCGCCCCGCCTGCTCGAGATCGCCACCGCGCAGCCCCGCGCGCGGCCATCGACGCCGACGGTGAAGCGCACCGTCACCGCCCCCGTCGCCCCGGCCCGCCGCGCGCCGTCGGGATAGTCGCGCGGGGTGATCGCGCCGGCGATCTGCCTGGCGCGCATCGCCGCTCCGCCGCCCCCGCCCGGCCCGTCGCCCGCCCCGCCGCTGCCGGTGCCCGCGCCGACACCGCCGCCGCCCGTTCCCGGCCCGGGTAGCGGCGTCGCGCCCGATGCCGGCGTGCTGTTGGGGCTCGCCACCGGCGCGGCGATCACCGGAGACGGCGCCGGGATCACCGGCGGCGGCGCGACCACCGGGCTCGGCCGCGCCTCCAGCGCCGGGGGCGCCGCGGCCCCCGCCTCGCGCGCCGCCGCGCGTTCGGGCTCGGGCGCGGCTTCGGGCGGGGGAAGCGGCTCGGTCACGTCGAACGCCGCCAGCGTCTCGCTCGCATGGTGCACCGGATCGAAGCCCAGCCCGGTCACCAGCAGATAGCCCAGCAGCGCATGGATCAGCGCGACGCCCAGCGCCGACACCGCCTTGTCGCGTCTGCTGTCCTGATAGCCCGTCATCATCCGCGCCTCTCGCTGCTTCATGCCACGAACCCGCGCTTGCCGATATCCTCCGCGCGTGACAGGGCGCCGCGATGCCCGCCGCCGACCAGTTTGACGCGATCGTCCTCGGCGCCGGAGGCGCGGGGCTGATGTGCGCGCTGACGGCGGGCCAGCGCGGGCGGCGCGTGCTGGTGATCGACCATGCCGATGCACCGGGGAAGAAGATCCTCATCTCGGGCGGCGGGCGGTGCAATTTCACCAACATCCACACCGCGCCCGATCGCTATCTCTCGGCCAACCCGCATTTCGCCAAGTCCGCGCTCGGCCGTTATGCACCGCAGGATTTCATCGATCTGGTCGATCGGCACGGCATCGCCTGGCACGAAAAGACGCTGGGCCAGCTGTTCTGCGACGGATCGGCAAAGCAGATCGTCCAGATGCTGCTCGACGAGTGTGCCGCAGGCGGCGTCGAAATCCACCTCTCGTCGCCGATCACGGACGTCGCTCATGCCGACGGGCGGTTCGCCGTCACCCATGGCAGCCGCATGGCCACCGCTCCCTCGCTGGTGATCGCGACAGGCGGCCCCTCGATCCCCAAGCTCGGCGCGACCGGCTTCGCCTATGATCTCGCCCGCAAGTTCGGCCTCAAGGTGGTCGAGCCCCGCCCCGCGCTCGTCCCGCTGACATTGGGCGGCGAGGAAACGCTGTTCCGCACCCTTTCCGGCGTTGCCACCGAAGTCATCGCGCGCGCGGGCAAGATCAGCTTCCACGAGGCGGCCCTGTTCACCCATCGCGGCCTCAGCGGCCCCGCGATCCTGCAGATCTCGTCCTATTGGAAGAATGGCGAGGGCATCGGCATCGACTTCGCCCCCGACGCGCCGCCCGGCTGGCTCATCGCCGCCAAGCGTGCCCGCCCGCGCGTGCATCTGCGCAGCGCGCTCGCCGAGCACCTCCCCGATCGCCTCGCTGAAACCCTCGCCGAACGGCTCGCTTTGCCCGGCGAACTCGTCGCCCAGCGCGATGCGGCCCTTGCCGAAGCCGAACGCCACCTGGCGGACTGGCACTTCACCCCCAATGGCAGCGAAGGCTATGCCAAGGCAGAGGTGACGGTCGGCGGCATCGCCACCGCTGGCCTCTCCTCGCAGACCATGGCCGCGCGCCACCTCCCCAGCCTCTACGCGATCGGAGAGGCGGTCGATGTCACCGGCTGGCTCGGCGGCTACAACTTCCAATGGGCCTGGGCCAGCGGCTGGGCGGCGGGGCAGGCGATCTAGCCCGCCCCGCAGACCATCACGCCAGCGTGCGCACCTTGGGCTCCCGATCGTAGAAGCGTTTCGCCGCCGCCTTGACGAACGCGGCGTCCAGCCCGGTCACACCGTCGTCCGGCTCCACACCCGCCTTGTCGAGCAGCGGCTTGGCCGCATTGCTCGCACCGATCGCCTTCAGATGGCCGAACGCGTCCATCACGAACTGCACCGCCGCGCCTTCCTTCAGCAGCGCGTTGCAGCCGGCTTCGGACAGGATGATCGCCACGGCGTCGAAGATCTGGCTCGGTGACCCGGCAAGCTGCCCGTCCGCCTTCTGCACTTTGCCGTCCGACAGCTTGATGCCGCCGACCTTGGGCGCGACGATCACGGCCTTGCCCTTGGCGCCCTCGACCGCCTTCTTCACCGCGGCCAGCTCGCCCGCATCGGCGCCATCGGCGATCAATATGCCAACCGCGCGACCCTCCAGCTTTGCCTTCATATTCTTGTGGATCGACAGCGCGTCCGATGGCGCCATATCCACCGGCTCGCGCGCGGCGGCATTCTTCTTGGGCAGTGCGATCCCCAGCCCGTCGGCCACGCGCTTGGCCAGATCCTCGTCGACATTGCGCAGATTGCCCACCATCCGCGGCGGCACCTGGTCGAGCGACCCGACCTTGGACAGCTCGAACACGAACGACGAGGCGATATGCGCCTGCTCATGCGCGTCCTGCGACCGATAGAATAGCCGGGCATGGCTGTAGTGATCGGCGAACAGCTCGGCGCGCACGCGCAGCTTGTCGCCCTGCTCGTCCGCCCCGGTCGGCGCGTTGGCGGTTGCAAAGCCCTTGAGCGCACTCTCGCGGGGTCCGCCCTCTTCGCCATGCGCCGCCAGGCTGTTGGGCTCGTAGTTCGCCCGGCCCTTGGGCACCTGGGTCTGCATCATCCCGTCGCGTTGGAAATTACCGAACGGGCATTTCGGCGCATTGACCGGGATCTGGTGGAAATTGGTCGTCCCCAGCCGCGATTTCTGCGTGTCCATGTAACTGAACAGCCGCCCCTGCAGCAGCGGATCGTTGGAAAAATCGATCCCCGGCACGATGTTGGTCGGTAGGAACGCTACCTGCTCGGTCTCGGCGAAGAAATTATCCGGATTGCGGTTGAGCGTCAGCTTGCCGATGATCCGCACCGGCACATCGTCCTCGGGGATCAGCTTGGTCGCGTCGAGCACGTCATAGGGCTGCGCCTCGGCAAACTTCTGGTCGAACACCTGAATGCCCAGCTCCCATTCCGGAAAAGCACCGGTGTCGATCGCCTCGAACAGATCGCGGCGGTGATAATCATTGTCCGCCGCCTGTAGCTTCAGCGCCTCGTCCCAGATGGTCGACTGGATGCCCAGCTTCGGCTTCCAGTGGAACTTGACGAAACTGGCCTTGCCCTTGGCATTCACCAGCTTGAAGGTGTGGACCCCGAACCCCTCCATCATCCGCAGCGACCTGGGCAATGTCCGGTCGGACATCGCCCACATCAGCATGTGCGTCGTCTCGGGCATCAGGCTCGCCCAGTCCCAGAAGGTGTCGTGCGCGCTGCCCGCCTGCGGATAGGCGCGGTCGGCCTCCATCTTCACCGCATGGACCAGATCGGGGAACTTCATCGCATCCTGGATGAAGAACACCGGGATATTGTTGCCGACCAGGTCCCAATTGCCCTCGCGGGTGTAGAATTTGACCGCGAAGCCGCGCACGTCGCGCGGTGTATCGACCGAACCCGCGCCGCCCGCGACGGTGGAGAAGCGCACGAAGACCTCGGTCTTTTCGCCCTTGGTGAACACCGCCGCGCGGCTCAGGTCGCTGATATCGTCGGTCGCCTCGAATACGCCGTGCGCGCCGCTCCCACGCGCATGGACGATCCGCTCGGGGATGCGCTCATGGTCGAAATGGAAGATCTTCTCGCGCAGCACGAAATCCTCGAGCAGCGTCGGCCCGCGCTCGCCGGAGCGCAGGGAATTCTGGTTGTCGCTGATCGGCACGCCGTGGTTGGTCGTCAACACCGCGTCGCCCTCGGCCTGCTGGTGCGTCTCGCCGCCATTGCCGCGCGCCGTCTCAAAGTCTTTGCCGGCCATATCCGCTCTCCGCTCATATTTTGAAGAATCCGCCGCACCAACGCGCGTGACCTGCAAGAGGGGCCGACCAACCGCGTTTTTCGACCCGATCAGGCTCAGCGATCGATCGAGGCACCGGCTGGCATTGGACCCGCGCCCTGTGGCATCGGGGCACGCGTGATCCAACGTCTCGCCATCTCCGGCTATCGTTCGCTGCGCGACGTCACGCTGCCGCTCGGGCAGCTCACCGTCATCACAGGCGCGAACGGCAGCGGAAAATCGAGCGTGTACCGCGCGCTCAGGCTACTGGCGGATGTCGCGCAGGGCCGCGTCGTCGCCTCGCTCGCGGCCGAAGGCGGGTTCGGCTCGACCTTGTGGGCCGGTCCGGAGAAATTCTCGCGCGACATGAAGCTTGGCGTGGCGCCCGTCCAGGGCACGCGCCGCAGCGGGCCCGTGGCGCTCAAGCTGGGATTTTCGGGAGACGATTACGGCTATGCCATAGACCTCGGCATACCCGTCGCTTCCCCATCGCCGGTGTTCGATGATGCGGAAATCAAGACCGAGACGGTATGGACCGGCGAAACCCTGGGACGCAGCAATCTGTTCGCCGAACGGCGCGGCCCCGCGGTCCGCATTCGCGACGGAGATGGCGTCTGGCGCCCGGTATTCGACCGGCTGTCGTCGTTCGACAGCATGATGTCGCACCTCGCCCATCCCGCCGACGGTTTCGAGCTGCTGCTGCTGCGTGAACGGATGCGCGGCTGGCGCTTCTACGACAATCTCCGCACCGATCGGGATGCGCCCGCCCGGCGTCCGCAGATCGGCACCTACACCCCGGTCCTCGCCGGCGATGGCGCCGATCTCGCCGCCGCGATCCAGACCATCATCGAGATCGGCGATCGCGATGCCTTGCGGGAAACGGTGGCGGACGCCTTTGCCGGGGCGTCGCTGGGCATCGGCCATTCGGGCGGCCTCATGCTCGAAATGCACCAGCCGGGGCTGCTGCGCCCGCTCGCCGCGCCCGAGCTGTCGGACGGGACGCTGCGCTATCTGCTGCTCGTCGCCGCGCTGCTCTCGCCGCGCCCGCCCGAGCTGATGGTCCTCAACGAGCCCGAATCGAGCCTGCATCCCGATCTGCTCGCGCCGCTTGCGCGTCTGATCGCCAAGGCGTCGGCCCATTCGCAGATCGTTGTCGTCTCACATGCCACCGGTCTGGTCGCGGCGCTCGCCGGGCAATCCGGCTGCGCCGCCCTCCATCTGGCCAAGCAGCTTGGCGAGACCGTCGCGACTGATGTGGACGCCCCCGCATGGAACTGGCCATCGCGGTAGAGGGTGCTGTCCCGCACGTTTTTGTTCTGCTATTGTTCTCATATGGACTATGCGACTCGCCTCGGTTCAGACTGCACATCGGCGTGCATCGACCGGCCTCGGGGAGGAGGACAGTGACCGGGTGCCTGGCCTCCCCTTTGCAAGATCATGTCCTGCCGTCCCGCCCGCTGCGCTGGCTGTTCCTCGATCTCAACAGCTATTTCGCCAGCGTCGAGCAGCAGCTGAATCCGGAGCTGCGCGGCAAGCCGATCATCGTCGCGCCCGTCGGCAGCGACACCACCGTCGCCATCGCGGCGAGCTACGAGGCGAAGCGCTACGGCATCACCACGGGAACGCCGGTGTGGGAGGCGAAGCGCAAGTGCCGCGACATCATCGTCACCCCCGCCCGTCATCAGGAATATGTCGAGTTCCACGATCGCATCGTCGAAGAGGTGTGGCGGCACATCCCGGTCACGCGCGTCTGCTCGATCGACGAGGTCGCCTGCCGCCTGCTCGACAATGAGAATGACGAGGCCTCGGCCCGCGCCCTCGCCGCCCGCATCAAGGCGGGCATCCGCGACAATATCGGCGAATGCCTCACCTCCTCGATCGGCATCGCGCCCAACCGGCTGCTGGCCAAGCTCGCATCGGACATGATGAAGCCCGACGGCCTCGTCGTGCTGACGGAAAGCCAGCTCCCCCATCGCCTGTTCAACCTCAAGCTGCGCGACATCGCCGGCATCGGCGCGAAGATGGAGGCGCGGCTGGCGAAGGACGGGGTCAACGACATCGCCGATCTGATCGCCCGCCGCCCGCGCGGCGCGGGCACTGCGTGGGGCGGCACCGATGGCGACCGGTTGTGGTATCTGCTCCACGGCGTCGATCTGCCCGAAAAGGCGACGCAGAGCCGCACGATCGGCCACAGCCACGTCCTCTCGCCCGGCAAGCGCGGGCTGGAGCCGGTCCGCCTCACCGCACGCCGCCTCGCGTTGAAAGCCGCCAGCCGGCTGCGGCGAAAGGGCTATCGCAGCCGCCTGCTCGTGCTTCACGGCAAGTTCGAGGATGACAAATCCAACTGGCGCACCTCGGTCAAGCTGCCCGCGACGCAGGACAGCTTCGTCATCCTCGCCGCGCTCGACACGATTTTCCCCCGTCTCGCCGCGGCGGGCAGCGAGCGTCATGGCGGGCTGCGCCTGCGCATGGTCGGCGTCACCCTGGCGGAGATCGAGTCGGTCGAGGGCGAACAGGAATCGTTGTTCGGCTATCTCGATCCAAACGATCCGCTGGCGCGCGAAACCCGCACGCTGTCGCTCAGCCGCGCGATGGACCGGATCAATCAGCGCTTCGGCCGCAACGCGGTTTCGGTCGGCCCGCTCACCGGCAACCGGCTTGACCGGGTCGGCACCAAGATCGCCTTTGGCCGCATTCCGGAGCTCAGCGAGTTCCACGAATGAGACAGGTTCGTGACAACATCTCATACCCTCTTGACGAATTGTGCTGCACCCGCGAAAGCGCGGGGCGATATGATCCGCACCCTCCTCCTCCCCGCTGCGGCCCTGCTCTCGCTAGCCGGCTGCAATTCCGAACCGGAAACCATCGTCCAGGGTCCGACCGATCCGATGGCGGCCGAAATGGCCAACGCCGCGCCGGTCAAGCTGCCCCCGGCGGTCTCGGCCAGCGTGCCGTTCCGCTGCAAGGACAACAGCGTCGCATTCGTCGATTTCTTCGACGGCAGCTTCATCAATTACCGCGCCAAGCGCGGCGATGCGCCTGTCCATCTCGACAAGGATGCAGAAGGCGAAGGCTTTTCGGGGAACGGCTACAAGCTGACCGGCACGCCCAAGTCGATCACGCTCACCACGCCCGAGGGCGGCTCGAAGGCCTGCACCGCCTGATCGTCCGAAATTCCATTTTCGAAGGGCCGGCGGAGCGATTCGCCGGCCCTTTTGCTTGGCCTCCTCGCGCGCCCTCGCTAAGGCCCGCCGCATGACCGAGATCACCCCCCAGATTGTCGCCGAACACGGCCTGTCCCCCGAGGAATATGAGCGCGTCCTGGGCGCGCTCGGCCGTGAGCCCAATCTGGTCGAACTCGGCATCTTCTCGGTCATGTGGTCGGAGCATTGCAGCTACAAAAGCTCGCGCCTCCATTTGAAGAAGCTTCCCACCACCGGCCCGCAGGTGATCTGCGGCCCCGGCGAGAATGCCGGCGTGGTCGATATCGGCGACGGCCAGGCCGCGATCTTCAAGATGGAGAGCCACAACCACCCGAGCTATATCGAACCCTATCAGGGCGCCGCGACCGGCGTCGGCGGCATATTGCGCGACGTCTTCACCATGGGCGCGCGTCCGATCGCCAATCTGAACGCGCTGCGCTTCGGCCGCCCGGATCACCCCA
>JAESGW010000519.1_pt1 | contig 30423 bp, 35 predicted proteins | sample 9269791 | NCBI WGS metagenome assembly JAESGW01 (sample SAMN16773120, study PRJNA677053) | algae metagenome | isolation source: Aphanocapsa lilacina HA4352-LM1 and co-occurring heterotrophs from near cave... | place: USA: Maniniholo cave, near Haena, Kauai, HI | collected 2009-07-28
GAGCAGGTGCAAAGGGCAATGGACATGATCAATGACCGCCCGCGAAAAGTGCTTGGTTATCGGACACCACGGGAGGTATTCTTAGCTCAGTCAGGTGCTGTTGCACTTCAAACTTGAATGGGCCACTGATAGAACACATGAATGGATTCCGAGTGTTTCTCCAGGTTTGACAGATTAGGGTTATGTCTCATGAAGACTACACAGGCAGGATACCCACGCAGCCTGCATCATCCTGCAATCGTCGCTCAATCCTGGATTTTTTGACTTCAGCCGCAGACGCATTGCCGATATGCTATCGATCGAGGGTGGTTTACTATATTGCCCGCGAGGTACATGCCTGTGAGTGACGATCTGCTGCGCGCAACCGATCCGCTGGTGGCTGGCTGGATCTACCGGGAACTGAACCGGCAGCGCTCCCACCTGGAGCTGATTGCCAGCGAGAACTTTACTTCGGCGGCGGTGATGGCGGCCCAGGGCTCGGTGCTCACCAACAAATACGCCGAGGGGCTCCCCAGCAAGCGCTACTACGGCGGCTGCGAATTTGTCGACGCCGTCGAGCAAATTGCCATCGACCGCGCCAAGGCGCTCTTCGGTGCCGCCCACGCCAACGTGCAGCCCCACTCGGGCGCGCAGGCGAATGCGGCGGTGTTTCTGGCCCTCCTGGAGCGCGGCGACAAGATTCTGGGCATGGACCTCAGCCACGGCGGCCACCTCACCCACGGCTCACCTGTAAACCAGTCCGGTATTTACTTCGAGGCGCTCCACTACGGCGTCGATCCTGCAAGCCACCGCATCGACTTCGATCAAGTACGCGAACTGGCCCATATCCACCGCCCGAAACTGATTATCTGTGGTTACTCGGCCTACCCGCGCGTGATCGAGTTCAAGCGCTTCCGCGCAATCGCCGACGAAGTGGGAGCTTACTTGCTCGCCGACATCGCCCACATCGCCGGGCTGGTGGTGGCGGGGGTACACCCCAACCCGATTCCCCACTGCGACGTAGTCACCACCACCACCCACAAGACCCTGCGCGGCCCGCGCGGCGGCTTGATCCTCACCCGCGACGAGGCCTTAGGCAAAAAATTCGACAAAGCGGTCTTCCCCGGTATCCAGGGCGGTCCCCTCGAACACGTGATCGCCGCCAAGGCCGTCGCCTTCGGCGAGGCCCTCAAGCCCGAATTCAAGACCTACGGCGCCGATGTGGTGGCCAACGCCCGCGCCCTGGCCGAGCGCCTGACGGCCCGCGGTCTGAGCCTGGTCTCCGGCGGCACCGACAACCACCTGATGCTGGTGGATCTGCGCTCGGTAGGCCTCACCGGCAAGCAGGCCGACCTGCTGATGAGCGACGTCAACATCACCACCAACAAAAACACGATCCCCTTCGACCCGCAGTCGCCCTTTGTGACCAGCGGCCTGCGTTTGGGCTCCCCGGCGATGACCACCCGCGGCCTGGGCGCGGCCGAATTCGGCGAAATCGGCGAGATCATCGCCAACCGCCTCACCCAACCTGCCGACGCCAGGGTCGAAGCCGACTGCCTGGAGCGGGTCGCTTCGCTGTGCGCGCGCTTCCCGCTCTACCCGCACCTCGGCCGGGTGGTGGCCCCGGTGGGCTAGTAGCCCCCCCGGCGGACCGCCGCGCGCGATTCGATTACAAATTCCGGTATCTGGGCGAGTTGTTCCTCGTCCAGTTGGTACTGCTCACACACCAGACTCAACCGGCGGCCGGGTGCTCGCATCCGCTCGACCGCGTGGGTGAGATCCCCTTGAAAGTGGACCAGCAAATTGATTTCAGGCCGGATGCGGCCCACCGGCCTGCGGGCACGGCTGAGCACCAGTTCGCCGCCTTCTAGAGCCGTGGGCACCTGCACGTAGAGCACACTCACCGCAAAGGGCGGCTCGATGGTCTTGCAGTACGAGCGCAGGCTGCGGTCAATATGGGGATCGACGCGCGAATTTTCTTCCAGCAGCAGCGGATTGAGATAAAAAGCGTTGCACTCCTCCACCAAAGCCAGATCCAGATAGCTGCCAAAAAATGGAAACCGGCGCCGGACGGTCGCCAGTCCCGCCCGGGTGGAGACGACCGAGAAGCCGCGGGTGGCCACAAAGTCCCGGTTGAGGTTGTTGATGGCCAGATAGGGCGAAGCGAGGATCTGACCTGCCAGATCCGTCAGATACACCGGGCTGAAGGCCCGAGGCTGCAACCGGTAGTAGCCCACGCCGCTCCCATTCGCGCTTATCCGCATCGATGGTACAAGGGAAACGTCGCCATCTGTCACGCCCATGACCCGCGAAGCCCTCTTCGACCGTTACCTGGCGCCGGTGCTCAGAGCGCTCATCGACGAGGACGCCTTCTTGCGCCCTTACCGGGGTATCGACTGGGAGCAGGCCACGGCCGAACTGCGCCGCCTCGAGGTGCAATATCCGGCCTATTACCTGGAGAACAACTTCCATGGCATCCCGGGCGGCTACCTGAGCATGCGCGCCGCCGTCACCTACGACCCGATCACCCGGTACGTTTTGTGGCCCAATGAAACCTGGGTGCGCGAGTGTCTGGTCAAGGCCGTCACCCGGCCGCCGGGTCGGATTCTGGATCTAGGCTGCGGCACCGGCTCGACGACGGTACTTCTGGCGCGCGCTTTTCCCGGGGCGCGGGTGACGGGTCTGGATCTTTCTGCCGACATGCTGGTGGCAGCCCGCCTCAAGGCTAAGCGCGAAAAGCTTGCCGTTGAATGGCTGCATGGCGATGCGCGCGCGAGCGGATTGCCGGAGGCGTCCTTTGACCTGGTAAGCGCGTCGCTGTTGTTCCACGAGACCCCGCCTGACGAGGTGCCGGTTATCCTTGCCGAGATGCACCGGCTGCTGGTGCCGGGGGGGCAGTGCCTGATTCTGGACGGCGCCCAGAGCACCCTGCGCCGGGTGGGGTGGCTCAGCGAGATTTTTGAGGAGCCGTTTATCCGAGCCTACGCGGCGGGCGATCTAGCCGGGGATCTGGCCGCGGCCGGTTTCGGGGCGGTGCGCACCGAGGAGCACTGGCTTATCCACCAGGTGAGCCGGGGGGTGAAGCCCATCTGGCGACCCGGGCTCGCCTATGCTGGAACTCGTCCGCAACCGTCCGAAGCGCCATGATCGACCTGTACACGTTCACCACCCCCAACGGCCGCAAAGTCTCGGTGATGCTGGAGGAGGTGGGCCTGCCCTACACCGTCCATGTCGTAGACATCTCCAGCGGCGACCAGCACCGGGAGGAGTATCTCGCCATCAACCCGAACGGCAAGATCCCGGCGATTGTCGACCACGACACGGGCCTCACGCTCTTCGAATCCGGGGCCATCTTGATCTATCTGGCCGATAAGACCGGCCAACTGCTCCCGAGCGAACCTGCCGCCCGCTACGCCGCCTTGCAGTGGCTGATGTGGCAGATGGGCGGGGTGGGGCCGATGTTCGGACAGCTCAACCACTTCAAGCGCTTCGCCGACGAGCACGTCCCCTACGCCATCGACCGCTACTTTCGCGAGAGCATCCGCCTCTACCGGGTGCTCAACCGGCAGTTGAGCCGCAATCTGTATGTTTCGGGCCGCGAGTATACAATTGCCGATGTGGCCATTTTCCCCTGGGTGCAGATCCACGCCTTCCAGGGCATCATCCTCGAAGATTTTCCCGCCGTCGAAGTGTGGTTCGAGCGGCTCAAAGCCCGGCCCGCCGTGCAACGGGGTATGCAAGTTCCAGCCGCGTAGACAGCTGCTCCACCGACACAAAATTGCTTTCACCGGGGGCCGCGCGGTGCCGGTGCGGCTGCGGACGGGCAACAACAGCTATGCGTTTTGATCGTCCGCTTCGAGATTGTCTTCTGCGCGCAGTTGCAAACACATAAAGATAATCCGCAGCCACTGACTGAACAGAGCCGCCTGCTCCGGATCCTCGATCTGGCGACCCTCAAAGGCCAGCTCGAACTTGAACGAATCGAGGGTGTAGCCGTCGCGGTGGGCACGGATCACCCCTTCGACCAGCATCTCGACACCGGTCTCATCGGCGCTCGGCTCGGGGCTGGCGAGCGGTTCGCCCGGGAGCGCCTCTCCTGCCAGTTCGAGCGTCAAATAGATAAGCCTCAGCCACAGATCGCGCACCCCCAATTCCTCGGGGTCAAAGGCAAGATTGGCATCGAGGGCGGTGTTGCCGGTCAGCTTGCGGTTGGCAATCAGTTCAAGTTTTAACCGGTCGAGGCTTAGCCCCTGGCGGTAGGCGGCGATTGTCGCACGCACAAAAGCTTCCAGAGCAGCGATGTAGTCGGGGCCGACACCGCGCGCGTACAGAAACAACCATGCCTTGCGGAAGGCCAGTTCGATGTCCCCCAGGGGGTACCTCCTTCCTGCCTGTTGCATTCTCTCAAGATACCACCGTTCCCCCGAGGGACTCGGGTGGTTTCCTGGAAGGGGTGACAAGTCGGAATCGGTAGAACCGAACAGACCCATTGGAGAACCACCACAGGTCTCCAATGGGCTCGACTCTTGTTACTGCATCCGGGAGGCCGGATCGGCAACGTACTCGAAGGTGGGTTCAGTGTTCCACGGGCCGCGCTCGTCGGCCTGCCCCCCATTGGAGGACAGGTTGTAGTACAGGCGCACCGTCTCATCGGGCTCGATCGAACCGAACAGCGGGTCGGTGAGTTGGCCTAGCGAATCGAGGACCTTCATAAACATCTGGGTGTGGGAGATCTCGCGGGTCAGCAGGTGTACCAGGGTCTTGCGGGTGCCTTCGTCGGGGGCCAGCTTGATAGAGCGCTTCGTAGGTCTGTCTTGCTCCCGCCTCGGCGGCGATGTTGGCGCGCAAGTCGCGCACCACGTCTCCCCCTTCGTTGAGGTAGGCGGCGGTCCAGGCCGACCCCTGGCTATCTAGTAAAGTGCGGTCCGCCGCCACGCACGGCGAAGAGCGTGCTCTTGAACGCATCGGTTTGACCGACGTTTTTGGTGTGCCCCTCGATGAGCTTGCCCACCATCTCCAGATAGCCGAATTCCTCAACGGCGATGTTCTGCAGCATGTCTTTGATGCCCGGGTGCTCGATGTGGAACGACTGCACCCATCGGTCTCGGCTGGCTACGATGGGATCTGAGCGCATAGGCGGACGATGCAGTTTATCGATCGATCAGAAATCGAGGTCGAAGGGGGTAGGGGAGGCGACGGCATGGTGGCCTACCGCCGCGAGAAGTACGTGCCGGCGGGTGGACCGGCGGGCGGGGACGGCGGCCACGGCGGCGCAGTGGTGCTGGAGGCGACCGCCAACCTGCAGACGCTGCTCGACTTTAAGTACCGCCACCGCTTCGAAGCCGACGACGGCACCAAGGGTGGCCCCAAAAATCTCACCGGCGCCAAGGGCAAAGACCTGGTGATTGCTGTTCCTTGCGGCACGGTGGTGCAAGATGCCGTGACCGGCGAGACGATAGGCGATCTTACCGAACCGGGCCAGCGGCTGGTGGTAGCGGTAGGAGGCCGGGGCGGCCACGGCAACACCCACTTTGCCAGCAACCAGAACCGCGCCCCGGACTACGCCACCGAGGGCAGATTGGGCCAGCAGCGCAAGCTTTTGCTCGAATTGAAGCTGCTCGCCGAAGTCGGGATTATCGGGTTACCGAATGCCGGCAAATCGACGCTCATCTCGGTGCTCTCGGCGGCACGCCCGCGCATCGCGGACTACCCGTTTACGACCCTGGTGCCCAATCTGGGGGTGGTGCGCAGGGTGACCGGCGATGGGGTCGTCTTTGCCGACATTCCGGGGCTCATCGAGGGTGCCCACCAGGGAGTGGGGCTCGGGCACGAATTTTTGCGCCATATCGAGCGCACGCGCGTACTGGTGCATCTGATTGCCCTGGATGGTGCCGATCCGCTGACCGATTACCGGACGGTCATCGACGAACTGGGCCGCTACGGTCGCGAGTTGCTCCATAAACCCCGGATCGTCGCGCTCAACAAAGCCGATGTCTGCCTGCCTGAGGAGGCGGAGCACTGGCGGCGGATTCTGTCAACTGAGACAGGCGAGCCGGTGCTAGTAATCTCAGCGGCAGCCAGAAGCAACCTCGACGCGCTGCTCGCGCGGGTCTGGCAGGTTCTGGAGGCCCCCCAGGGTGTGACGACATAGCAGGAGGTATCGCGAAGTGCGCAGAAGACAGACCCTGGGCCTGATGGCCGTGCTTGCCTCCGGAATGCTCGCGGCGGGGGCGGCGGGCAAAGTGAGCGAGGCCGAGGCGCGCAGTCGCCTGATCAAAATCATCGAACAGCTCGAAAAAACCCGTTTCTGCCAGAGCGGCCGTTGCCGCTACGCCGACGTGCACTTTCAAGTCAGCAAAACCAATCGGGCCGACCGTCCGTTTAAGGGCCTGATTCGAGCCGGCATCGTCCGCCCGTCGCAGACGCTGGATAAGGCGCGCTACCAGCTCGAATTTATCGGCGGACGCTGGCAACTAATGGGCGGTACCGAATCGACCGACGTCAACGAGGCGCTCTACACCGGGGACAATTACGAATTCACCAGCGCCTACGGCCGCACGCCCGTGCGCGGCAAACTCACCGACCCCACCAACGATCTGGAGACCGGCTACAAGCGGCTCTATCTCAAGATTCTGGACAAGGGCCGCGAGCGCTAACCCGGCCGCGACGTTTTGTTACACTGCGCAACCTCCCACCGGGAGCCGCGAAAGTGCATGTTAATATGCGCACCAGTCGGGCGTCTTGCGGCGGAGGGAAACCAGTGACACTTCGAGTAGCGGTGGTGGGTTCGGGTCCCGGCGGCTCGAGCGCCGCCGAAATCTGTGCGAAGGCCGGGTTTGAAACCTATCTTATAGAGAAGAACCTGAGCAACGCCAAACCCTGCGGCGGGGCAATTCCGCTGTGCATGGTAAGCGAATTCGATTTGCCCAGCGAGATTATCGACCGGCGCGTGCGCAACATGTCGATGATTGCCCCAAGCAACCACGCGGTAGATATCTCCCTTACCAAGCAGGACGAATACATCGGCATGTGCCGCCGCGAGGTGCTAGATGGGTTCTTGCGCAACCGGGCCGCTTCGGTGGGAGCGCACCTGATCGAGGGCACCTTCACCGAACTCAAGCGCGGCACCCCCTACGTGCTCGAGTACCGCGACAAGGACGGCAACGCCCGCTCCCTCAAAGCCGACATCGTGATCGGCGCCGACGGCTTTCACTCGAAGATCGCCAAGACCATCGACGCCGGGGACGTGCCCTACGCCATCGCCTTTCAAGAGCGCATCGAGTTGCCGCCGGAGAAGATGGCCTACTACGAAGACCGCGCCGAGATGTACCTGGGTTTTGACGTCTCGCCCGATTTTTACGCCTGGATCTTTCCGAAGTCGAATCACGTCGCTGTCGGCACCGGCACCATGTCCCCCAACAAAGACGGCATCCGCCGCATGCAGAAGGCGCTGCGCGAACGGGCGGGGGCCAAAATCGCCGGGGGCAAAATTATCAAAATTGAAGCGCACCCGCTGCCGGAGCGCTCGCGCCCGCGCCGAGTGGTCGACCGGGTGATGCTGGTGGGCGACGCCGCGGGCTACGTCACCAAATCGAGCGGCGAGGGCATCTACTTCGCCGCCAAGTCCGGCCGCATGGCCGCCCAGACGATCGTCGAGGCGGCAGCAGGAGGCAAGCTGCCCTCCGAAGCGCAATTGGGCGAATATGTGCGGCGCTGGGACCGCCAGTACGGCCTCACCTACCGGGTGCTCTCGATCCTGCAGGATGTCTTCTACCGCAGCGACGCTACCCGCGAGGCGTTCGTCGAGATGTGCGCCGACCGCGACGTGCAGCGGCTGACGTTCGATTCGTACCTGTACAAGACCGTGGTCCCCGCCGGTCCCTTCGTGCAGACCAAGATCACCCTCAAGACGCTCGGCTCGCTGCTGCGGGGCAATGCCCTCTCCCCCACCCGCTAGACCGCTCGTCATCGCCCACCGCGGCTGCCGGGCGCAGGTGCCCGAGAATACGCTGCCGGCTTTCGAAAGAGCCCTCGACCTGCGCGTCGACGGTATCGAGATGGACTTGCACCTGAGCGGCGACGGCCAGGTGCTGGTCAGCCACGACCCGCGCCCACTACCCGGCAAATGCCGCCTCAGCACCGGTCCGCTTCCTGGGGAGCCACCCTGCTGGGGGGAGTTGGCACTGTCAACGATTCAAGATAATTACATCGCTGATTGCCAGTTCGAATTGGGGCCCGCGGAGCGCCCAAAAACCCTCTATACAGGCCGGATCGCACCGCTGGTGATGAAAAATGTACCTAGCGTCTTTGTGCCGCCTACCCTCGAGCAGGTGTTCGCGTTGCTAGCGGCTTATGGGCAATTGGGTGCCGAACAGGCACTATATTTGCGAAGCATTCGCATATTTCTTGAGATCAAACGCGCCCCGTTTTATGACGCCCTTTGGCTTGGCCCCCATGCCGAGCGCTTCGAACGGTATGTTGCCTCTGCGATTGAACGATCGAGTTTCTGTAAGAATGTTGTGGTTCTGTCCTTTGTGCCCCGCGCACTTCAGACGATCGGGCAGTGCAATCGCACGATCCGAACTGCCCTACTTACCGCACATACACCGGTCAATTTGCTGACCGATATGCAACACCTTAATTCACAGCTGTGGTGTCCCTACTACCAGTCTATCGATCGCTCCGCAGTCGAGATAGCCCAGGCGGCCGGTCTACAGGTAATACCCTGGACTGTCAATGATGCCAAGGAAATGGCTGTACTTACCGAATGGCGGGTGAACGGCTTGGTTACCGATGTGCCCGATCTTCTGCAGGCCCTAGATTGCAGAAAAGTCAAAAAATCGCCTCCCGCTTCTCCGGGAACTTAGCTATGTTTGATGTATAGTTTGCGATAGCAAGCCATGATCCCGGAGGGAAAACAGTAGATATGGAAAACCAGGAGAAGATCGAGTTGGCATTGAAGGCGCTGCATAAAAAGAATGCGCTGCCGATGCAAAGTAGCCAGTTGGTGCGCGAACTCGCCTCCGAGACCCAGCTCTCGGTGAGCACTATTTATCGTTACCGCCACGTGTGGAAACGTTTTGCCTACAAGCCCCGCACTAGTCTCGATGAAACCCTTGAAGCGGCGAAGACTGACGAACGCTTTCTCATCAGCATCCGGATGCCCGGAGAGCTGCTTAAGTGGCTTAAGGACGAAGCCCAAAGGCGCCACGTTGGCTACCAGTCGTTTTTGATTTCGTTGCTCACTTGGGCGAAGGGTTCGACGCTGCTTTCGACCGATGAAGACGAATACCCTTCACTAAATGAAAAAGAAACCGGCGTCCTCTAAGCGCGCGACAAGTCCCTTTTGTTCGGGTAGTAAACGGCACGCTGTACTGGCGAACACTATTTGTGGGAATTTGGCATAGCCCTTCGATTGCGGGGGTAAGGGTTTCATGCTGCCACCAAGTTGTTCGCGAAGTTTTGTCTGCAGCGCACGCATATATCTACCCCCAGAGCCTCTCGGGATTTGTTATCCTGATTCCGCGTTGGGACCGTTACTCAGCAAAATAGCAAAATGCCTGACGCCGCAGGAGCGCGGGGTGAGGCATCGGCTGAGATGGCAACGGCGGACGTGCTCAGTCCTCACCGCCAAGGGCGGCATTCAAGCGGCCTTCCAGTTCCATGCGCTGCTCGACGTTGCGCAGAAAATAGCCGGTCATCATCGCCGAGGCGAGCAAAGCCGAGAGGTTGTCGCGGTTGGTGCTGATCTGAATATTGAACTGGCTGCTCGGCAGGCTACCCATCAGCCCCTGGATATTGCCCGCGATCATCTGGTGCACGTCTGGGGTGACGGATTGGGCGATCTGCGAAAGCAACTCAGGCGGCTGCATCCGCAAGTAATGGACGAGTTTGTTATCCTGCGGCCGCTCGCCGGTGGCCGATTCGGATTCGAATTGCGAAGGGTCGAAAGGGACAAGCATGGCATCCTCGGCGGCTTGTGCGTAACATCTTGTCATTCGATCGTGGCATTTGCGCCAGGGAGCGTCAAGTGTCCTCAGGCTTCCCTTCATACCAGGCGGCAATCCAACCGAGGGCGAGCAACGGTGCGGTCTCGGTGCGCAGAATGCGGCTGCCCAGGCTGCATACCTGGTAGCCGGCGTCGGTGGCTGCGGCCACTTCGCCCTCGCTAAACCCCCCTTCCGGACCAAATAGCAACGTCAGGGCGGTAGCCGGCAAAAAATTCAACAAAGGCGGCCGCACACCGCGGGCGGTGCAGATAAGCCGGGTACCCCGGGCAGGGTGCTTCAGGAACCCACCGAACAAGGCCGGTGGCTCGACGACGGGCAGCACGGCGCGCTCCGACTGCTCCGCAGCTTCGCGGACGATCGCCTGCCAGCGCACGCGCCGCTTGGCATCCGGCTGCACCACCGAGCGCTCGCACACCAGCGGCACAATCCGGTCTGCCCCCAGCTCTGTAGACTTCTGTAACAGCGAGTCCCAGCGATCGCCCTTGGGAACCGCGCAGGCGATGGTGACCGGCAGGGGTAATTCGCCCGTTCGGGGCAAAAGCGGGCCGAGCCGGGCGGTGTTGCCCGCAAGCGTCGCCTGCCAGGTGTTGCCCAGACCGTCGCCGATGATGCAGCTCGCTCCGTCCCGCAGCCGCAGTACCTGCCTGAGGTAATGCGACTGGGCTGGGTCGAGCCGGGCGGTATCAGCACTAAACTGAACCGGGTCGAGAAACAGCCGGGTGGTACTGCCCATGGGGCGGTGCGCCGCTAGGCCGAGAAGGAACTGCCGCAGGAGCAGGAGCGCTCGGCGTTGGGGTTGTTGAACTTGAAGCCGCCGCCCAACAATTCGTCGCTGTAATCGAGCACCAGCCCGTAGAGAAACAGCAGACTCTTTTTGTCGGAGACAACTTTAAAGCCGCTGTGGTCGAAGACCTCGTCGTGGGCGGTGACGTTGGATTCTTCTTCGAAGTCCATCGTGTAGCTGAGGCCCGAGCAACCGCCGCCTTTGACGCCGACGCGCAGCATCAGATCGCCGCCGCGGCGCTCGCGCAGGCGCATCACCTCGGCGAGGGCGCTTTCGGTCATCTGGATGCCCCGGCGCGGAAGGCGACGGGCCGGAGCGGTGTCGATGCCGGTGGTCATGGTGTCATTCCTGGGTGGGTAGGGTTTTGGATTGTTCGGCCTGGCAGTCGGCGACGGCAGTCCGCATGGCATCCTCGGCCAGCACCGAGCAGTAGATCTTGACCGGCGGCAGGCTCAGGAGATTGTTGTGGTGGTCGATGACTTTATCGCTGTAGGGCATGGCCTGGGATCCTTTCAGGGTGTACGGTGGGCAAAAGAAAGTCAGTGGGCGCTCCAGGCTACCTGCTTCAGGTCGATGCCTTCCTGGTGCATCTCCCACAAGGGTGACATCTCGCGCAGGCGGTTGACCACCTCGACGATCTTGGCGCTGGTACGGTCGATGTCCTCTTCAGTATTGAAGCGGCCGATCCCGAAGCGCAGCGAGGAGTGGGCCAATTCGTCGCCCACCCCCAGCGCCTTGAGCACGTAACTGGGCTCCAGCGACGCCGAGGTGCATGCCGACCCCGAGGAGAGCGCCACCGTATCGTTGAGACCCATCAGCAGCGCCTCCCCTTCGACGAAAGCAAAACTCAAGTTGAGGTTGCCGGACAGGCGATGTTCTAGCGAGCCGTTGACGTAGACTTCGCTCAACCGGCTGGTAATCTGCTCCAGGAGCCGCTCGCGCAGTTTGCGGGTGCGGGTCGCCTCTGCTTCAAGATTTTGAGTTGCCCGCTCAGCCGCGGCACCCATGCCGACGATGAGCGGCACATAGAGGGTACCGGAGCGCATGCCCCGCTCGTGGCCGCCCCCGTGCAACTGCGCTTCGAGGCGCACGCGCGGGTTCTTGCGCCGCACGTACAGAGCACCGATGCCCTTGGGGCCGTAGAGCTTGTGGCCCGACATCGACATCAAATCGATACCCATGGCCTGCACGTCGATGGGCACCTTGCCCAGCGCCTGGGCGGCGTCGGTGTGAAAGAGCACGCCGCGGGACTTGGCAATCCTGGCGATTTCGGCGACGGGCTGGATGACGCCGATTTCGTTGTTGGCGAACATCACCGAGATCAAGACAGTCTCGGGGGTAATTGCCGCTTCCAACTCGGCTAGATCTACCAGACCGTCGGGCTTGACCGGCAGGTAGGTGACACGACAGCCGTGCCGTTCGAGGTATTTGGCGCTATCTAGGACGCACTTGTGCTCGGTGACGACGGTGATGATGTGGTTGCCTTTCTCGCGGTACATCTCAGCCACGCCCTTGAGGGCGAGGTTGTTCGATTCGGTGGCACCGCTGGTGAAGATGATCTCTTTGGGGTCGGCTCCCACCGCCGCCGCGATCTGAGCGCGGGCGTTTTCGGCCGCCGCCTCCGCTTCCCAGCCGTAGGCGTGGTTGCGGCTGGCCGCGTTGCCGAATTTTTCAGTAAAGTACGGCAACATCGCCTCCAGCACCACCGGGTCGACCGGGGTGGTGGCATTGTTGTCCATGTAGATAGCTCTGATGGTCATCCTGCCTATTTTCCTTCGGATGCTGAACGTTTCGCACTGCGGACTCGCACAGATACCGCACTAAGTTGGTGCTGTTTCACTGGCTTCATTGTACTTTGCGGTGGCGACAATACTGGTGCAGGACAGCGGTAAAGTGCATAGATGGGCACACTTTTCTGGCAATGTCGTTAGGGCAGGTCTGTTCTCAAATCTTCCGTAAGGCGCACCGTGAGCGGTCCGGCCGGGACTCCGTAGACGCGTGGGGGAGCACAAGATCGAGGCGCTCCTACAAATAGCGCGGCACACTCGGATCGACGTACAGCGAGTAGGCGTGGATGCCGCCCTGGACGTTCTTAACGTTCTCGTAGCCGCGGCGCAACAAAAACGAGCACAGGTCGGCGGAGCGCATGCCGTGGTGGCACAGCACCACGGTCTCCTTTTGCGGATCGAGAATCTCGCCGAGGCGCACCGACCACTCCTGAGCTTGGCTCAGCGGCAGGTTGATGAAGCCGTCGAGCCGGGATTGCTCTAATTCTTCCGGTTCGCGCACATCGACAAACTGGACGTCTTCGGCCTGCGAAGCGAGTTTGCGCTGGAGTTCGGCGACGGAAATCTCCTGGTAAGGCATAGATAGCAAAGCACAAGCACACCGATCCATCCTACGCCAGCGGCAGGACCGGTCGTGATCCCCGGCGGGATCAAAGACTTGATCTAAGTACAAATGCCTGGCACTATAGAACCAAACCTCGATCCCCATCGGGATCACCCCGTCAGCGGTTCCTCCTGGAGCCCTTGCGCGCTCGCAAGTGACGGTTTTGCGCAGCTAGGGAGTTTGCTATGTCCCCGAATGAGCAGTGGTCCCTCGAAGAGATGACCCTCCGGCAGCTGCGGGCGGTGGCCCAGCAGTACAAAGTTTCGCGCTACAGCCGCATGACAAAGACGGAACTGCTAGAGGCGATTCACGAAGCTCAATTGCAGCAACAAACAGGCAGACGTACTCGCGGTTTGGAGGCCCAGGCAGAAGTGGAAGACAGCAAGTTTCGCGTTGGCGCGTCGGAGATGGAAATCGAAGACCTCTCGGATATCGACGCAGATCTCGGGGATCTCCCCGGCGGCTACGGCGAGAGCCGCGTTGTGATTTTGCCCCGCGACCCGCAGTGGGCCTACGTCTACTGGGATGTGCCCAACGAGCACCGCGAGGAGCTGCGCCGCCAGGGCGGCCAGCAGCTTTCTTTGCGCCTTTACGATGTCACCGATATCAGTTTCAACGGCTACAACAGCCACAGCGTTCAGGAATTTCCCTGTGACGAACTGGCGCGCGAGTGGTACATTCCAATTCCGATCAGCGACCGTGACTTTGTGACCGACATCGGTTATCGCACCAGCGACGGGCGCTGGCTGGTGGCGGCGCGCTCGGCTTCGGTGCGCATTCCACCGATGTACCCGTCCGACTGGATCGACGACCGGTTTGTCACCATTCCCTTTGAGATGGATCTCAAGGGCAAGACCGTCTACACGCTGGTGCCCCCCTATGCGGCCGCCCCGGCGCTGCAGGGCGGCGGCCTCACCCGCGGCTACGGCTTGACGCCCCACGAGGCGCTCTTCGAGTACGCGGGCGGTATGGAAGCGGCGGTGACCGGCTCGCTGTTCGGCTCCCAACAACAGGTGCCGCTCTCGGAGATGGCGATCAGTTCGTTTATTACCCCCTCGGGACTCGGTCTGTTCTCCGGAGCGCTCTTCTCCGGCGCCCTCTTCTCCGGCGCCTCGGTGCCGACCGGCCGCGCCCGCGGCTTCTGGCTGGTGGCCGACGCCGAGCTGATTATCTACGGCGCCACCGAACCGGACGCCTCGGTCACCATCGGCGGCCAGCGTATTGATCTCGCCCCCGACGGCACCTTCCGCTTCCAGTACGCCTTCCCCGACGGGCTGATGAACTTCCCAATCGAGGCGGTAGCGGTGGACGGCGAGCAGCGCCGGGCGATCACGATGCGCTTTATGCGCCAGACGCCTCTGCGCCACACCAACACCAAAGCCGAGATGAAAATCGAAGCGTACTGAGCGCTTCACTACCGGGGCGCGGCGAACCGCGCCCCGACCACCCGCTGACTTTTGACAATTTACTTCGAGGTTCCGCCATGCCCCTGGGTTATCTGGCACTTGTTCTGCACGCCCATCTGCCCTTCGTGCGCCATCCAGAAAGCGACTACGTCCTGGAGGAAGAGTGGCTCTACGAGGCCATCACCGAGACGTACATTCCGCTTATCAACATGTTCGAGGGCCTGCGCGCCGACGGCATCGACTTCAAGCTCACCATGTCGATGACGCCGCCCCTGGTCTCGATGCTGCGCGATCCGTACCTGCAGGAAAAATTCGAACTGCACTTGGCGCAGCTCGAAGAGCTGACACAGAAAGAATCGGAGCGCACCAAGACCCACGGGCACCTCAACTACCTGGCCCACCACTACGAAGAATTTTTTGCCGCCGCCCGCTCCACCTGGGCGCGCTACGACGGCAATCTGGTGCGTGCTTTCAAGCAGTTCCAAGATTCGGGCAATCTCGAAATTATTACCTGCGGCGCCACCCACGGCTATCTGCCCTTGATGCAGATGTACCCGCAGGCGGTCTGGGCGCAACTGAAGACGGCCTTCGATCACTATTGCGAAAACTTTGAGCGCGAACCGAAGGGGATCTGGCTGCCGGAGTGCGCCTACTACACCGGGCTTGAGCGGATGCTGGCCGATGTCGGTTTGCGCTATTTTCTGACCGACGCCCACGGTCTGCTCTACGCCAAGCCCCGGCCGCGCTACGGCGCCTACGCTCCCATCTTTACCACCACCGGCGTAGCCGCCTTCGGCCGCGACTACGAATCGTCTCAGCAAGTCTGGAGTTCGGAGGTGGGTTACCCGGGCGACCCGTCCTACCGCGAATTTTACAAAGATCTGGGCTACGAAGCCGAGTACGAGTATATCAAGCCCTACATCCAGCCCAACGGCACCCGCAAGAACGTCGGCGTCAAATACCACAAGATCACCAGCCGCCAGGGCGACATGGGCGGCAAAGAACTTTACGACCCCTACTGGGCGCGCGAAAAAGCCGCCGAGCACGCGAGCAACTTCATGTTCAACCGCGGCCAGCAGATCGAGTACCTGCACGGGGTGATGGGCCGCCCGCCCATCGTCGTCTCCCCCTACGACGCGGAGCTTTTTGGCCACTGGTGGTACGAGGGGCCGTGGTTTTTGAACTATTTGTTCCGCAAGTCCTACTACGACCAGGGCACCTACCAGATGACCCACCTGGCCGACTACCTGCGCGCCAACCCGACCCAGCAGGTCTGCCACCCGGCCCAGTCAAGCTGGGGGGCCAAGGGATTCCACGAGTTCTGGCTCAACGACACCAACGCCTGGATCTACCCGCACCTGCACAAAGCCACCGAGCGGATGATTGACCTCGCCCGGCGCGAACCGGCCGACGAACTGGAGTGGCGCGTGCTCAACCAGGCGGCCCGCGAGGTGCTGCTTGCCCAATCCTCCGACTGGGCCTTCATCATGCGCACGGGCACCATGGTCCCCTACGCCGTGCGCCGCACCCGGTCGCACCTGCTGCGCTTCAATCGTCTGTTCGAAGCGATCCACCAGGGCAAGATCGACAGCGAATGGCTCCAGAAAGTCGAAACGGTCGACAACATCTTTCCCAGCATGAACTACCGCACCTACCGGCCGCTCTAGGGCAGGTGCCGGGTGTCAGGGTAAAAACCGCTGCCCATCGAGGTTTTTAGCCGGCCTGCCGGTCGCTCTGGAGAGTTATCTGTCTTCGCTTTTCCCTGCCCCGGCGCCACCCATGCGGCGCCGGTTTTTTTGGGGGTGCTTTCAGGCAATCGAATCGGGGTCAATGCCCTGGGAGCGCAGGTACTCCGCCAACCGTTCAGCCCGCTCCCGCTCCCGTTCGGCCCGTGCGTACTCCTGTTCGAGCAAGGCTGCCGTGCGCCTCAGCTCAGCATGCAGCTCCGAGGGCAAGAACAATTTTGCTCCCGTGTCTTCCCGAAAAAAAGCGAGCAACTGCTCATCCACTGCGACGCGCAACCCGAGCGGTGCAATCCGGCCATCGACGATCGGGGTGTACAGTTCTTCTTGCTCGCCGTCCACCTCGACGGGCACCAACCGGTACCCCTGCAGCTGTCCGGCAATCCACTCTTCTTTTGGGTCGAACAGCCAGTACTCGCGCACCCCCAGCCGTTCGTAGAGCATTTTCTTGAAGGCCTTATCCTTCTCCTGGGTGCCCTTGGAAGTGATCTCGAAGATGACGGCCGGCACCTGTCCGCCTTCCTCCCAGAGTTTGTAGTTGTCCCGGCCGCCGGGGGCGACGCCAAAGATGACCATCACGTCGGGGGCGACGCGGGCAGTGCAAGCACATCGATCAAATCCGCACCGTCACCCCGAGCGCCAACGGCTGCGAGGAATGCCTCGCCGCAGGCGAGCGGTGGGTGCACCTGCGCGAGTGCCTGAGCTGCGGCCACGTCGGCTGCTGCGATTCGTCCAAGAATAAACACGCCACCCACCACTTTGTGGACACCGGTCACCCGATCGTCCGCTCCTTCGAGCCCGGCGAAGACTGGCGCTGGTGCTATATCGACCGCAGCTTCGTTTAGCGCGTGGCCGCAACTAGGCCCTGGGCGCGGAACCAGGCGACTTCGTCGCGCAGGGTCTCCTCCAGCGGCCGGGCCACAAAGCCCAGTTCCCGCTGGGCTTTGCCGCTGTCGAGGCGCACCGAATCGGCCAGCGTGCGCAGGCCGCTGGTGGTGAGCACCGTCTTGCCGCCACTGAGCTTCGCAAAGTTCTGCGAGACCCAGGCGAGCGCCAGGCCGGCGCTGTAGGGGATGCGTAGGGCCGGGGCGGGAAGACCGCTCACCCGGGCGAGGCTCTCCATCAATTGCACAAAGTCGTAACTCTCGCCCGAGACGATGTAGCGCCCGCCGCTGCGGCCGTGCTCCACGGCCTGCAGCATTGCGAGGGCCACATCGCGCGCGTCGGCGATGCTCACCGAACCGGGAATCTCCAGCACCCCCGGCAGTTTGCCCTCCACAAAGTCGAGCACCAACTGGCCGCTCTCGGTGGGGGCGCTGTCGCCGGGACCGAACATCCAACCCGGCAAGATGAGCGTTACCGAAAGGTCGTGATGGGCCAAAAACCGATACACCTCCGCCTCGGCGAGCACCTTGCTGCGAAAGTACAAATTGTCGAGGGCAAGCGCTCCCGGCAGGTCCGACTCGTCGGCAGGCTGCCCGTCCGGCCTTGGCCCGATCACCCCCGAGGAACTGACGTAAATTGCCTTTTGAACGCCCCGCCGCTCGGCCGCCTTGAGCAACGCGACCGTCGAGCGCACGTTGAGGCGCTCCAGGCGCTGCCAGTGATCGCCCGGCTGGAAGTACTCCCGAAAGTAGGCCGCTGCATGAAAAAGGACATCGCAACCGGCCAGGTGACCGGCAAATCCATCCACCTCGGCCAGATCGCCCGCGACCACCGCCACCGGCAGATCGCCCAACACCCGCCGCGCCCGCTCAGGATCGCGGGCCAACACCCGCACCCCGTGCCGCCCCTCCACCAGTAGGCGCACCAGGTTGCTGCCCAACAGTCCGGTTCCCCCCGTCACGAATGCCCGCACAGTTGCACTCCCTTGTTTATATCTTCTAGATATATCTAAAGTATAAAAAGGCGAGCGGTTGGTCAACCAGCCGCCTCTAGCCGACCATAGGAAAGGACGCATCGGCAGTGGAGGACGGGCGCAGGAGCGATGGGCGGGAAGAACAAGAGCAAGTTCGCGATCTTGGGACTATTGAGCTTGCAGCCGATGTCGGGCTACGACATCCGCAAGAAAATCGCTGCGAGCATCGGGCATTTCTGGAGCGAAAGTTACGGCCAGATCTATCCCATCCTCCGGCAGCTGGTGCAGGAGGGTCTGGCCACCCGGACGGTCGAGCGTCAGGAAGGCAAGCCGGATCGCTACGTGTACGCGCTCACCGACAGCGGCCGGAAGCAGTTGATCGCCTGGTTGCAAGAACCCGTCGAACCGGCTACCGAGCGCAATGAACTGCTGTTGAAACTGTTTTTCGGCAGGCAGATGAGCCCGGCGGATTGCCTGGCCCATCTGCGACGCTTCCGCTGGCGCCAAGAACAACAGCAGGGCGAATTTCTCGCGCTGCTGCAGATGGTGGACACCCAATTTGCCCACCTGCCCGACGCCATCTACTGGCACAGTGTGATCAGCTACGGTCTGGAGACCAGCGAGGCGCTGATGCGCTGGTGCGACAAGACCGCGAGCCTGCTTGAGCCACACCCCTAGACACAGCTCACCGAAAGCTATCCTGGAGTTTTCAGGAGGCCCACCATGGCGACTCTTGAGAGGCGTCGAAAAGAGAACGCCGAGGGCGAATTTTACGTAGATAGCACCTGCATCGACTGCGACACCTGCCGCTGGGTGGCACCCGAGACCTTTCACGAGGCCGGGGCGCAATCGGCGGTTCACCACCAGCCGGCGAACGAGACCGAGCGGCGCCGGGCGTTGCACGCACTTTTGGCCTGCCCCACCGCTTCGATTGGTACCGTCCACAAACCCGCGGACATCCAGGCGGCCCAGGCGGATTTTCCGCTTCCGATCGAAGACGAAGTGTACTACTGCGGCTACCACGCCGAATCGTCCTACGGGGCGGCAAGCTATTTGATACTCCGGTCCGAGGGCAATATCCTCGTCGATTCGCCCCGCTTCGCCCCGCCGCTGGTGAAGCGCCTGGAGGCGCTGGGAGGGGTACGCTATCTCTATCTCACCCACCGCGACGATGTGGCCGACCACCGCCGCTTCCACGAACACTTCGGCTGCGAACGGATCATGCACCGGGACGACCTCACTGCCGCCACCCGCGACGTTGAAATCGCTCTGGAGGGAGCGGACCCGATCGCCTTTGCCCCGGGAATCACCATCTTGCCCGTTCCCGGGCATACCCCCGGGCACACAGTGCTGTTGCTGCGCGAGCAGTTCTGCTTTAGCGGCGATCACCTCGCCTGGTCGGAGCACCGCCGGCAACTGGTCGGCTTCTGGAATTACTGCTGGTACTCGCGCAGCGCACTGGTGCGCTCGATGGAAACCCTGGCCCGCTACCGCTTCGAGTGGGTGCTTCCCGGCCACGGACGGCGCTACCACGCAAACGCCGAGCAGATGGCCCACCAGATGCATCGCTGTGTGCAGGATCTGCAGGCTCGCGCGCAGCGGGTGGGGAGCGCCTGATGCGCTGTTTTAAGATCGTTCTCCCGGCAACCAGCTGTCCTCTAAAACCAGAGGCAGGGCATACGGGCACTGTTCCGGGAAGGTCGAAAGCGGTATTTCGGTTTGGGTGGCCGCTTTTTGCCGAGCCCGGGTGTAGCTTGGCTCAAGCTGCTCGGCCGGGTAATCGCGGAGGCTGGGGCTATCCTGGGTAGCCAGTTCGATCTGGGTGCGCGCGTCTGAAATCGAATCGAGCCAACTGTCTGAGCGGCGTCGGGGCTGGTATTGCCACTTCAGCAGGTGCAGAAGCAGGCGCGTCAGCTGGCTGGCAATGGCGCGCCGTTCACTTTTGCCCAAACTTTCGATCTCCTCGATCAGCGGCTCTAGATCGACTTCCTGCCAGCGTCGCTCGCGCAAGAGTCGAACTGTCTGCCGAAGCCAGAGGTTGAAGTCCTTCGCGTAGATTGTATCCATCGGACAGCCGCTCCGAGCCGGTACTCTGCCGACAGCTTAACCCCCAAAAGTCGCAGCCGCAGGCTGCCAAAGCGCAAATGGCGCTAGCGCCGGAAGCTGCGAAAGTGCCGGTCGGCGTTGGGGAGATCGACCATCTTGGCCGATTCTTCGATGAGCCGGTCGATCCATCCCAACAAATCGCTCAATTCAAACGGCTTGGGCACGAACAGGTCGGCCCCGGCTGCGAGCGACTCCTCGCGATCGGCGTTGGTGGCCGCCACGATCAAAAGCGTATTTTTCAGTTCCGGCTGGCGGCGCAACTCCTGGCACAAAAACGGCCCGGCCGGCAAGTCAGACGTGAACAGGTCGAGGATGATGACCTTCGGCGGGTTGGTGACGGCGAGTTTGAAGGCCTCCTGGCCGGAACTGGTGACCGCCGCTTCGTAGCCGCGCATCTCCAGGGTGGTCTGCAACAGGTAGGCAAGGGCCGCGTCCGGCTCGACCACCAACACCCGGTGGGGGCCTGTCCCCACCCCGCGCTGAGGGGCCGATGGGGTCGCGACGCAGTAGCTGCAGTCGACCCCCGCCTGAGCCTGGAGGTTGCTCTCCAGGGCGCTCGAAAAGATCTCCGCCAGCGATCGATCGATCTGGACGGTCGAAGGGACGATGCCGATATTGACCGCCACCAGCGGACAGCGCCGACCGATGCCGTGGCGATCGGTACCGACCATAAAGCCGCGCTGGCGATCCTGGCGGGTATAAAACCCGGTCGAGACCTTGCCCCAGTGCCGACAGACGCTGCTGGCGAGTGCCTCGGCCTGGGCGTTCTCGGTGAGTACCAGAAATTCCTGCGCCCCGAGCCGGTAGAGGAGGCTGTGATCATCGACGCACTGCTCCAGGGTGTTCGTGAGGGCTACAAGCATCTGCTCACCCGCCACCCGCCCATACAGCTGGTTGTAAAGCCGAAAGTCGCGCAAGTCGACATACAGAAGCGCCCAGTCCCCGCGGTGCAAAAACTGGTCGAGCACTGCGTGCTCGGCCGATCCCAGGACTTCGGGCAATTGCTGTTCGCGCTGCTCAGGCATGCCACCCTTCCTCGCCCGGTTCGATCGCCCCGGCCTGGACGGCGGGCAGGCTCACCGTAAAGGTGCTGCCCACGCCGTAGCGGCTCTCGACGTGGATGGTGCCCCCCAGACTCTCGACCAGGGACTTGGTGATATAAAGCCCAAGACCCGTACCCTCGCGCTCGCGGGTGAGGGGCGAATCGATGCGGCTGAAGCGGTTGAAGATCTGGTCAAGGTTCTCTTCGGGGATGCCGATGCCCAGGTCGTGCACGGCAATCCACAGCACATTGCGATCTTCCGGGTCGAGGTCGGCGCTCACGCACACCGGCGCACCGTGTTCGGAGTACTTGAGGGCGTTGTCGATCAAGTTGGTGAGAATCTGCTCCAGACGGTCTTGATCGGCCCAGACCTCGGGCAGGGCGTCGGGCAGTTCCCGGCGCATGCGCTCAGCTCCGTACTTTTGTGCCAAATTCTCGAAGACCCGGTCGATCATCTCCCCGAGATCGAGCCTCTGGGGCAAATTCTTGAGCCGCCCCGACTGGATGCGCGAGACGGTGAGAATATCTTCGACCAGACGGGTGAGCCGGTCGGCCTGGTTTTTGATAATGCGCAAAAACCGGCGGTGCTGCGCCTCACTCAGCTGCGATCCCGAGCGCAGCAGCGTGTCGACGAAACCTTTGATGCTGGTAAGCGGCGTGCGCAGTTCGTGGGAGACGGTCGAGATAAAGTCGGTCTGGGCCTGATCCAGTTCTTGGCGGCTGTCGGGAATGAACACCCACACCCGATGGCCCTTGCGGCTGACGGCGGTGCGCACGCTGAGGCTGAAACTCTGCTCCTCGCCGTTGCGCAAAAAAATGTAGCCCTGGGTGCCGATCTCGGCCAGTTCCGCCGACCAACACTGAATCCACCCGCCCTGTACATCGGCAGCCTTCGTCCCTGTCAGGCTTTCCATCGCATCGTTCCACAGGAGGATACGGCCCTCCCGGTCGGTTATAATCAGCCCGAAAGGAAGGCAATCCAGAATCTCTCGTTCAGCAAGCATCTAGCCATTATTGAGTAGCATGGGGTACCAGCAAGGCGTGCGAAAAAAAAACTAAAGACTGGCACCACCCACCGGGCAGCGCCGCGCCTTCAACAGTGTATCCAACCGCAAGCCCAGGTAAACCGGTAAGCCGCTCGCAAATTTATTCCGCAGGCTGGATCATCTGGCCGTCTTGGATGGCCTGGGGAACCTCCAGGCAGTAGCCAGCACCGTAGACGGTCTTGATGAACTGCGGATGGCGCGGATCCGGTTCAAGCTTGGTGCGCAGGTGGCGGATGTGCACGCGGATAGTCTCGATGTCGTCGTCCGGGTCGTACCCCCAGACTTCGCGCAGAATCTCGCTTGGAGAAACGGTCTGGCCGTGGCGCTGCAGCAGGCAGTGCAACAGCTCGAATTCGAGGTGGGTGAGCTTGATGGGCTTGTTGAACCAGATGCACTCGAAGCGCTCCGGAATGAGCGTCAGAGGACCGAGCGAAAGAATCTCGGCGTGGCGTGCCGCCTGGGGCATCCGGTCAGTGCGCCGCAACAGGGCCCGCACCCGCACCAGCAACTCCTCAATCTCGAACGGCTTGGTCATGTAATCGTCGGCCCCGGCGTTGAAGCCGCCGACTTTGTCCTTGATCTGACCGAGGGCGGTGAGCATCAAGATCGGGATCTCCGCGGTGCGCTCGTCGCGGCGCAGACGCTGGCAGATAGTCAGACCGTCGACCTGCGGCAGCATCAAATCGAGCACGATCAAATCCGGCAGCATCTGCAGAGCGAACGCCTGACCCTTGTGCCCATCCGGCGCCTCGATCACCTCGTACCCGGACATGTCCAGGTTGAAAGCGACGAGTTCCAAAATTGCAGGGTCGTCGTCTATAACAAGCACGCGTGGCATTCGTAATCCTTGTTGTTTTATGTTGGGATGCTTCTTAACTTAACTTAATCGGCCTGCATCATACTTACTATAGCGCGTTTCGCTGCGGAGCGATTACTCACTCAGCGGGTTCGGTGTTTGCCTGGCTGGGGAATGTTTGCTCCGATACCGTACAATGTTTTGCGAGTGATGTGCCGATCATGACCAGCTTCAGCGCGCCAGGTTCTCCTGTGGATACGGTTTTGCTCACCTCGCCCGCCGGAGCGGGGCGGACTGAGGCCATCCGCATTTTCGAAGATCTGGGCTATCTGTGCCTCAATCACGTCTGGCCCGAGCTGGTGCCGACATTTTTGAAGCATTACGCACCGATTGCCCCCCGGCTGGTGCTGTGTCTGGCCTCGCGACCGGAGGTGGACGCGCAGGCGGGGCTCATTGCCGCGCGCGTCGCCCTGCGCTCCCTTGCCCGCACGGCGGTGCATGTGCATCTCGATTGCCCGGAAGGGGTGCTTTTGAGCCGCTATGCCCTCACCCGGCGTCCTCACCCCTGGTTTGACCACGGCGAGGGTTTGCTTGCCGCCATCCGCGCCGAGCGCACCGCCCTGGAACCGTTGCGCGCCTTGGCCGACGAAGTCGTCGATACCGGCCCACTTGAGCTTGCCCAGTTGCGAGTGCGCCTGGGGGCGCTTGTCGGCGGCCGGCCCCCCGAGTTGCCGGTGACGGTGATGAGCTTCGGCTTCAAGCGCGGCGTGCCCGCCGACGCCCAGTTTGTGCTCGATATTCGCTTTTTACCCAATCCTTATTACGAGAGTGCTCTGAGGCCGCTCACCGGTCTCGATATCGGGGTGGCAGACTATGTATTTGCCTCGGAGCAGTCCCAGGCGACCTACCGGTCGCTGTTCGAATTTTTGCGCTTTTTGTTGCACCAGTACCGCCAGGACCGCAGGAGTCAGCTGTTGATTGCGATCGGTTGCACCGGCGGGCAGCACCGCTCGGTGGCCTTTGTCGAGCGCCTCAGCGGCGATCTGGCGGCAGAAGGTTTTGCCTGCCACCCCTCCCACCGCGATCTGGCGGTCAATCGCCTGCAGGAGTTGAGTCGATGAGCGCTTTGCGTGTGGGCAAGCTCACGGGCCAGTTCGGCAAATGGTTGTACCCCGGCATGCGCGTCAAGCGCTGGCTGGGCATGGTGGTGATCGGTACCATCTTTGTGAGTTTGGGGCTGGCGATCTGGGTGGATCTACGGCCCATCTTCTACAGCAGCCGCTTTTTGTGGGGCCTGGTGCAGGGGCTCGCCGATCTGTTGCCCAACGACATCAGCGGTCCGCTGGTCCTGGCGGTCGGGCTGCTGTGCGTGGTGATGGGGCTCAGGCTCACCCTCAGTTCGATTACCGAGGTCTTGGTGCCGGAGGGCCAGGACAATCTGGTCGAAAGACTTTACCAGCGCCGCCGCCTCAGCCGGGGACCGAAGATCGTGGCCATCGGCGGCGGCACGGGTCTTTCGACCCTTCTGCGCGGGCTGAAGCGCTACAGCACGAATATCACGGCGGTGGTCACCGTCGCCGACGACGGCGGCTCCAGCGGCAGGTTGCGCCAGGAATTCGGCGTGCTGCCGCCGGGAGATCTGCGCAACTGCCTCGCGGCTTTGGCCGACGAAGAAAAACTACTCACCGAGCTATTCCAGTACCGCTTCAAGCTGGGCGAAGGTCTGGCGGGCCACTCCTTCGGCAATTTGTTTCTCACGGCGATGGCCGAAATTACCGGCGATCTCGAGAAGGGTGTCGAAGCAAGTTCGAAGGTCCTTGCCATTCGCGGCCGGGTGCTGCCCGCCACCCTCGACAACATGACCCTCTGGGCGGATCTGGAGGATGGCCGCCACATCGAGGGCGAATCGAACATCTCCCACGCGGGCGGTCAAATTGCCCGCATCGGCTGCACGCCGGTCGCACCCCGCGCCCTGCCGCAGGTGGCGGCGGCGATTCGGGAGGCCGAGTTGGTGATCATCGGGCCGGGATCGCTTTACACCAGCATCGCGCCCAATTTGCTGGTGCCCGAAATTGCCCAGGCCCTCAAGGCGAGCAACGCCCACAAGATCTATGTCTGCAACGTGATGACCCAGCCCGGTGAGAGCGACGGCTATTCGGTGAGCGACCACGTGCGCGCCCTGGAAGTGGCGGCGGGGGGACCGTTTTTTGAGGCGGTCATGGTCCAGAAGGACACCCCCACCCGCAACCTCGATCGCTACGCCAAGCAGCAGTCGCAGCCGGTGACGGTCGACCGCGACAATCTGGCGCTGATGGGTTTGCAGATCGTGCTTGCCAACGTCATGGATGAGGATCACGCAAGCGACACCATCCGCCACTCCTCCCAGCGCCTCGGCCGCGCTTTGTTGCACTGGTACAAGCGCCGCCAGCAAAACCGCCAGCAACGCGTCTCGTAACGGACACCCCATGGAACGCCTCGAAAGCAGTGCTGTCGTCAGTCGCCCGATTGCCGATGTCTGGGCCGCCCACCAGGATCTCGGACTGCTCGAGCGCGTTTCCCTGCCCTACCCGATCGTCGAAGTGCTCGACAAACCCCCCTTCTACGGGCTCGCAAGCCGCTTCACGGTTCGTTTGTCGCTGGTGCCGCATCTGGCGGCCATCGACTGGCAGGTCGAGATTGTCCGCTTCGAACCGCCCGAGCGCTTTGTCGACCGGCAGGTGAGTGGACCGTTTCGCTTTTGGGAGCACACCCATGCTTTTAGCGCCCTGACCCCCGAAAGGACCCTGGTGGTTGAGAGCGTCCTGTTCGAATTCAACCCGCTGCTGGATGAACCGTTGCTGCGGCCGGTGCTCGAAGGGGTGTTCGCCTGGCGGACCGAGCGGCTGGTCGAGGAACTGGGCCGACCGCGCTAGCTGGCCGGGCCGATCCACAGAACGCTAGGATAAGGTGCGTTACCGTTGCACCTTGCTATGCGTCAGAGAACTTTATTGCTGCTCCTGGTTGCGGTCGTCATCGTCGGCTCGATTTTGATCGTGGCCACCCGGCCGACGGTGCTGGGTCTCGATTTGCAGGGGGGTAGCCAGTTGACGCTGCTGGCCAAACCCACCGACAAAGTCAAAGTGATCAACCAGGAAGTGATGAAGGGCGTCGCCGCCGTCGTCGAGCAGCGGGTCAATGGGCTCGGGGTCTCGGAGGCCGTGGTGCAGCTCAAAGGCAGCGACCAGATCCTGGTGCAGCTTCCCGGGGTCAAAGATCCCACCCAGGCTGAGCGGCTTCTGGGCGACACCGCCCAGCTCGAATTTCGCAAAGAAGCGCCCAACGGCGAATTCGAAAAGACCGATCTGACCGGTGCGGATCTAACCAACGCCTTTCCCCAGGCCCTGCAGAGCGGCAACGGCTGGGAGGTGGCTCTCGAATTTACCGGTCCCGGGGGCGAAAAATTTGCCCGCATCACCCGCGACCTGGCGGGCACCGGCCGCCGACTCGGCGTTTTTCTGGACGAAGAGGCGATCAGCACCCCGACGGTCGGGGTCGAATTTGTCGACCGGGGCATCACCGGCGGCAAGGCGGTGATCACCGGCAACTTCAGCGCCCAGGAGGCGAGTGAACTGGGCATCAAGCTCAAAGCCGGCGCCCTGCCGGTGCCCGTCGAAATTATCGAAAACCGGACGGTCAGCGCCACCCTCGGCGCCGACTCGGTGCGCCAGAGCCTCTACACCGGCATCGCAGGCACGCTCTTGGTGTTCATCTTCATGGTGGCCTACTACCGTCTGCCGGGACTGATCGCCGATATGGCTCTGATTATCTATGGGCTCTCCACCTTTGCCATCTTCAAGCTGATCCCGGTCACCCTCACCCTGCCGGGCATCGCCGGTTTTATCCTCTCCATCGGCATGGCCGTCGACGCCAACGTGCTGATCTTCGAGCGCACCAAAGAGGAGCTGCGCGCCGGCAAGCAGCTTTTTACTGCGGTCGAGGCCGGTTTCTCGCGAGCCTTCACAAGCATCTTCGACAGCCACGCCACTTCGCTCATCTCCTGTGCGGTGCTTTTCTGGCTGGGCACGGGGCTGGTCAAGGGCTTCGCCCTCACCCTGGCCATCGGCCTCATCGTCAATTTGTTCACTTCGGTCACCTGCTCGCGCACCTTTTTGCTGACGATCTTGAATTTTCCCGCGCTGCGCAAACCGGCGCTTTTTGGGGTTAGTGACGTTCCTGCCAAGGCGGTGCGCCCATGAAAATCGAAGTCGCCAAGAGCAAGTCCAGGTGGTTTACCGCCTCCGGCATCGGACTGGGTATCGGTCTTGTCGCCATGGTCATTTCGCTGCTCACCCTGGGCAGTCCCCTGCGTTTGGGCCTCGATTTCACCGGCGGCACGCTGCTGCAGCTGCAATTCCCGAAGGCGATTCCCGACATCGCCAAGGTGCGCGCCGAGGTGGCTGAGGCGGGCTATCCCAACAGTGTTGTCCAGCAAATCGGCAACGACACGATCGCCGTGCGTACCCGGCCGCTCAGCCAGGAGGAGCGCAGCAAACTTCAGGACGCCCTGAAAGTCGATCTGGGCAACTTTCAGCTGGAGCGCATCGAGAGCGTTGGTCCTACCCTCGGCCAGGAACTGCTCTTTAACGGCCTGTTGTCGCTGGCCCTCGCCCTGGCGGCCATCCTCGTCTACCTGGCCTTTCGCTTTCAGCTCGACTACGCCCTTTGCGCCGCCGTCGCCATGTTCCACAACGTCATTGCGACGATGGGCGTCTTCGCCATTCTGGGACTGCTTTTGGGCATCGAGGTCGACACGCTCTTCGTAGTCGCCATCCTCACGATTGTGGGCTTTTCGGTGCAGGACACCGTGGTCGTTTTCGACCGCGTGCGCGAGAATTTAAAGTTCCTTTCGCGCAAGAAACCCTTCCCTGATATCGTCAACGACTCGGTCAACCAGACCTGGGTGCGCTCGGTCAACAACAACATCGCCGCCCTGCTGGTGCTGCTGCCGCTTTCGATCTTCGGCGGCGAGAGTATCCGCTACTTCGCCCTGGCGCTGATCATCGGCTTTGTCGTGGGCACCTACTCCAGTATTTTTATCGCGGCGGCGCTGCTGGTCTGGTGGCGCGAGCGCCAGGCGGTGGGTGCGACAGGAGCCGGGGCGGCCAAAGCCGAGCGCTAAGGGCACGGGCGTTGCCCTGCTGCCATATTCTCTCCCCAGGCCGTGCGTCGAGTTCGATTAATGGGCAATCAGCAGCGAGCACGGCGCGTGGCGCAGGACGTATTCGGTAACGCTGCCGCCCCCCCTCAGCCGATCCCAAAAACCGAGGCTTCTTCGGGTCATCACCAGCAAATCCACTCCCTGTGCCGCGGCGAACTCGCAAATTTTACTTCCCGGATCGCCAGTCTCCAGGTACAGTCTGGCGGGCGCCCCAGCCGCGGCGAAGCGCTCCAACACCGGTGCGAGCTTGCGCTCGAAGCTTTGCAGGGCGTTGACGGGCAGGGGGGTGACGCGATCGTGGATGTGTTCTTTGGCATAATCGACGTACTCCCTGGGGTGAACGACGTGCAGCACCAACATTTCGCTGTCGAACACGGTCGCTAGAGCCGCAGCGGCAGTGATCGACGCCGAGGCGCTGGCAAGATCGACGCAGGGCACAAGAATCTTGCGACACAGCAAAGCGGCGGTTGCAGTGTCGTCCATCAGGAATCTCCGAGCAGCTCGCCTCTGGGATTTCAAACCCGGGTATCCGGGGCCAGACAGCAGGGATGGGCAGGATCGCCCGTCTCGATCTGCAATGTCGCATGTTCGATGCCGAAGCGGTCGTGCAGGTGGCGGCAGGTGGCAGCCAGAAAGGCGTCGCCGGGAGGTCCGCCCGGGATGACCAGGTGGGCGGTCAGGGCCGTCTCGGTGGTGCTCATCGCCCAGATGTGCAGGTCGTGGACCTCGCCCACTCCGCGCAGACTCTGCAGGTAGGTTTTGACCGCCTCGGGATCGATCCCCTCGGGTACCGCATCGAGGGCCAGATTCAGTGAGTCCACCAACAGCCCCCAGGTGCCCACGACGATCACAACGCCGATCGCCAGGCTCACGACCGGGTCGAGCCAGGTCCACCCCGTCAGCAGGATGGCGGCTCCTGCGAACACAGTTCCCAGCGATACGGCCGCGTCGGAGGCGAGGTGCAAAAAGGCCCCCCGTACATTGAGATCCGCCTGGCCTTTCACAAACCAATAGGCGCTCACCGAGTTGACGAGCACGCCGACGGCCGCCACCCAGATGATTGTGCCTCCCGCCACCGGACCGGGATCTTGCAGGCGGATGACGGCCTCCCAGGCGATGGCCCCCACGGCGACCAGCAGCGTGACGGCATTGAGCAGGGCGGCCAAAATCGACGAGCGCCTGAGCCCGTAGGTGCGCCGCGGCGAGGGGTGGCGGGTGGTGAGCACGCTTGCCCCCCAGGCGAGGGCCAGCCCCAGCACGTCGCTGAGGTTGTGCCCGGCGTCCGCCAGCAGCGCCAGGGAGCCCGCCAGGATCCCGTAGACCGCCTCGATCACCACGAAGCCAACGTTGAGGGCGATGCCGACTGCGAAGGCGCGGTTGTAGTTGGCAGGGGCGTGGACGTGTCCGCTTCCCATCTCGGTGTTTCCCCTAGGGCCGTTCCACCAGCATGCCTGCCGGATCGAGCGGATTGGTCACTGCCCTTTGATTTTTTCCGCTCTCTTGGACGTTTCTAAAAGCGGATTCGGGCGACCAAATTGTTCAAAGTAGGGAGTTTCAAAGTTTTGCGCGTCACGCAAGTTCATCTGCAGTAAATCATAGACAGCGGAACTTTGGATACACTAAAACGACTATTACAACTGCAGTTGGCGACCCTATTACAAAAAATCTATGGAAGTCGCTGTTATTACAAAAATCACCAATGTCTTAAAAACTAAAAAACGTATCAACAGATACTGATTCTGTTTTTTTTTGCGACTACAGTCGTTTACGTACTTGCATTTCGCCTTAGAAGTTCTCACTTATGAACAGAAGAGAGATGATAATGGTAACAACGGATGCCACCTGCCTCCTGGCAGGCAGCGGCAAATCTGCTTTTGCTGTACCCGCTGGTTCGACGCTGGGCAGTGTTTATGATCCCTACAATCAGCTTAGGGAAAATTCCAGAAGTGTTGAATCAGTGAACGCTTGCACACAGTTCGAGGGGCCAGACCCTGCGCCTCCAGCTGCCCAGCAATTTTCCCAGCCAATGCACATAACTGACTTCCTGACACATGCAACATTGCAAG